>Ga0157372_10001163_pt1 | contig 28496 bp, 33 predicted proteins | sample C55metaG_FD_115307 | JGI IMG/M metagenome (GOLD analysis project Ga0157372, IMG submission 115307) | Corn rhizosphere microbial communities from Kellogg Biological Station, Michigan, USA - C5-5 metaG | ecosystem: Host-associated > Plants > Roots > Rhizosphere > Soil | place: USA: Michigan...
GCGCCGAGCACGGCCGCGCCGAGGAAGCACAAACCGTTCACGGCCTGCTGGCCGGTGAAGCGGAAGGTCTTGTCCATCCAGCCTTGCAGCTTCATGAAAGCGATCAGCGAGCCGGTGAACGATACCGAGCCGATCAGCGCACCGACTACGGCGAGCACGCTCTGCTGCCGGCTCAGCGCGTGTTCGCCCATCGCCGCGGCAAGCAACGCCATCGCACCGATTGCCGCGGCCGAACCGCCGCCCATGCCGTTGTAGAGCGCGACCATCTGCGGCATGTCGGTCATTGCGACCTTCTTGCCGCTGTACCAGGCCAGCACCGTCGAGATCGCGATCGCGATGAAGATCAGCGCGGCGTTCGCGATCAGCACCTGGCCCGGCACTTCGCTGTGGAAGAACGTTGCGATCACCGCGATCAGCACGCCGACGCCCGCCCACTGGATGCCGCTGCGCGCGGTCACCGGCGAGGACATGCGCTTGATGCCCATGATCAGCAGCACGGCGGCGGCGAAATAGCTCGCCTGGATCAGCACGGAAATCAGCTGCGCGGAAGTCATTGTTTGGCTCCTTGCTGATCAGAGCCGGGCTTCTTGGAGGATTTGAACATCTCGAGCATGCGCTCGGTGACGACGTAGCCGCCGGCCGCGTTGCCGGCGCCGAGGAACACGCCGATGAAGCCGATGGCCTGCTGCAGCGGCGTGGTCGCCTCGCCGAGCGCGATCATCGCGCCGACGAGCACGATGCCGTGCACGAAGTTCGAGCCGGACATCAACGGCGTATGCAGGATCACCGGCACGCGCGAGATGATCTCGTGGCCGGTGAAAGCGGCGAGCATGAACAGATACAGCGCGAGGAATCCGTCGATCATGGCGTTGCTCCTTCGACGAGCTGCTTCGTCGCTTCGTGCTTGATCTCGCCGGCGTGCGTGACGCAGGTCTTGGCGATCAGCTCATCGCTCCAGTCCAGGTTCAATGCGCCGTCCTTGAGACTCAATTCGAGAAAGTTGTAGAGATTTTTCGAGTACAGCTCACTGGCGTGGATCGGCGCGGTCGCGGCCAGATTGACCGGGCCGATCACGCTCACACCGTTCGCGGACACGACGGTTTTTCCGGCTTCAGTCAGTTCGCAGTTGCCGCCGGTCTCGGCCGCGATGTCGACGATCACGGCGCCTGCCTTCATTCCCGCGACCATCGCCGCGGTGATGATGCGCGGCGCTTTGCGGCCCGGTACGGCCGCCGTGGTAACGATCACGTCGACGCCCTTGATATGCTCGGCGAGCGCGGCCTGCTGTTGCGCACGCTCCTCGGCCGTGAGCTCACGCGCATAGCCGCCGGAGCCCGCGGCGCTGACGCCGAGCTCAACGTATTTCGCGCCGAGCGACTGAATCTGTTCCTTCGTTTCCGGGCGCACGTCGAAACCTTCGACCTGTGCGCCAAGGCGTCGCGCGGTGGCTATGGCCTGCAGTCCGGCGACGCCGGCACCGACGATCAACACCTTCGACGGCCGTACGGTCCCGGCCGCGGTCGTCATCATCGGAAAAAACTTCGGCGACGCTTCCGCGGCGATCAGCACGGCTTTGTAGCCGGCGATATTGGCCTGCGAGGACAGCACGTCCATCGCCTGCGCGCGCGTCGTGCGCGGCAGCAGTTCCATCGCGAAACTCGTGATCTTGCGATCGCGCAGCGCGCGGATGCGCTCGGGCGCAAGATGCGGTGCCAGATAACCGATCGTGACCGCACCTTCGCGCAAGTTCGCGATCGCATCGAGCGACGGCGGCTGCACGGTGAGCAGCACGTCCGCGCGAGCAAGCGCGGCGCGCGCATCGCCCGCAACTTCGGCGTCCTTGTATGCGGCATCCGGAAAGCTTGCGTCCGCACCGGCAGCGTGCTCGATCAGCAGGTCGGCGCCCCTGGCCTTGAGCTTTTTCGCGACGTCCGGCGTCAACGCGACGCGGCGTTCGCCGGCCTGCATCTCCCGCACCACGCCAATCGTGATCGCCATGCGTTCCTCCCTCGCTGCAGCGCGAACGGCGATGCTAACCGAGCTTGACGAATGCCGCCAGCTGGTATCCTGCGCACCTCGAACGCAACTGCCCGAATCATGTCACTGGATTTTCTCAACGCGCGCCGCTCCACACCGTCGCGAGCGCTGGGCGAGCCCGGCCCTTCGCCGGCGCAGCTCGATGAACTGATCGCCGCAGCAATCCGCGTGCCGGATCACGGCAAACTTACGCCGTGGCGATTGCTGCTGATCCGTGGCGACACGCGCCAAAAACTCGGCGAGGCGCTCGCGCAGATTCATCAGCGCAAGGAGCCCGGCATCGCGGATGCACAGCTGATCAAGGATCGGGAGCGCTACACGTTTGCGCCAGTGATCATCGCGGTGATCGCACGCGTTGATGCCGCACACCCGAAAATTCCGGCGCAGGAACAGTTGCTGTCGGCCGGCTGTGTGGCCTACAACCTGCTGCTGGGCGCACAAGCGCTGGGTTTCGGCGCGCAATGGCTGACCGGCTGGGCCGCATACGACGCGGACGCTGCGGCACTGCTCGGTCTCGGCAGTGGCGAGCGCGTGATTGCGTTCGTGCACATCGGCACGTCGCGTGAGGCGATGCCCGAGCGCGCGCGTCCGAAGGTGTCCGACATCGTGGAGGAATGGCAGCCTTGAAACCCACGCTGCACCTGATCGACGCCAGCATCTACGTATTCCGCGCCTGGCATTCGATGCCGCGGGAATTCCACGACAAAGACGGCGCGCCGATCAATGCCGTGCACGGCTTCACGCGTTTCCTCTGCGATTTTCTCGAGCGCACGCGGCCGACACACGTACTCGTCGCGTTCGACGAGTCGCTGACGAGTTCGTTCCGCAACGGCATTTATCCCGAATACAAGGCGAACCGCGAATTGCCGCCGCAGGAACTGTTCGTGCAGTTCGATTACTGCCGGCGCATCGCCGCCGCGCTCGGCTTGTGCGTGCTCGCCGACACGCAATACGAGGCCGACGACCTGATCGGCAGCGCGATCACGCTCGCGCGCGCGCAAGGTTTTCGCGGTGTCATCGTCTCCGCCGACAAGGATTTCGGCCAGCTGATCAATGGCGACGACGAGCAGTGGGATTTTTCGAAGAATCTGCGCTGGGACGCGCACGGCGTCAAGCAACGCCTCGGCGTGCGCCCCGACCAGGTGGCGGACTTCCTCGCTCTGACCGGCGACGCTGTCGACAACATTCCGGGCGTTCCCGGCATCGGCGCGAAAACCGCGGCGATACTGCTCGCGCATTTCGGCACGCTCGATGCGCTGCTCGCACGCATCGAAGAAGTGCCATACCTTCGCTTTCGCGGTTCCGGCCAGGCTTACGTGCGCATCAAAGCGCACCGCCAGCAGGCGCTGCTGTCGCGTGCGTTGACCGGCATCGCCCTCGACGCGCCGGTGCCCGCGAATACGGCTCAGCTGACGTGGTCGGCGCCGCCCGATGCGACGGCGCTGGATCAGCTCATGGAGCAGCTGCGGTTTGGGCCGCTGACGCGCACTCGCTGCCGCGCCCTTGCCGTGCGTTGCTAAGGTTTCGGGTCAGGCGCAGTTTGCGCCGCTTTCGGCGGCGCGCCCACACCAAGCGGCGCCATGCCGGTGGAGACCCCTTTCTGATCCCAGGCGAAGCGCAGGTTGCTTGCGAATACGGTCACCGGCGCGAGCTTGTCCGAGGCGGTGAGCACGCCGCGCTCGTCGTAAAGCGCATCCTGTCGGTTGGCCAGGAAATACAGCTTGTCGCCCGCCACCGCACCCGAACCGATGTCGGAAAAACTCGGCTGCGCGGCATCAAGCGGCATCGTGCTGGCGACGCTGCGGCCATCGGCTGAAATTTTCAGGCGCATCACGCGCTTTGGCACCATTGCGTCTTCGATCACCGCCAGCGTGCCGTCATACCAATACATGCCGGTGATGCCGCCGAGCACGAGGTGCCCCGGATCGTGGCGCAACTCGAACGCTTCGCCCTTGGCAAGATCGAATCCGAATATGCCGTACGCGAAGTCGGCGAGGTAAAGCGTGCGTCCGTCGGCGGACAACGCCAGCGCCGTGATTTTCGTCAATTTCGGATTGTCGAGGATCTGCTTGAGCGCGCCGCTCTCGAGCTTGAAGACCTGTTTGCGCGCACCATCGGCCGCGTACACGTGGCCGTCCTTGTCGACGACGACGGCATTCAGCTTGTGTATGCCGTCGCTGGCCGGGAATGTATACTTCCGCAGAAGTTTACCGCTGGCCAAATCGAATTCGAACAGGCCGCACTGGCCGGCGTTGTCGGCGTTGAATCCCTTGTAGATGACCGTCGCCGAACTGGTGACATACAGCTTCTTGTGCGCGGCATCGAGCGCGAGTGCGTCGATCCCCCACAGGCCGTTGCTGTCGTTGGCCTTGATGAAATCGGAGATCTTGCCGTTGCGGTCGACGAGGCGAATGTTGCCTTCGCGCGCGCCACCGAGCAGGAACTGATTGCGCCCCGGATCCCATGCCAATGCGTTGAACAAGTAATCGCCCTGCGGCAGGCTGAACGCCGGCTTGCCTTCACCGAACGGTTTCGAATTGACCTGCAGATTGGTAACGATGTAATCCCATACCTTGGTGCCATGGATCGGCTCGAAACGCGAGTCGTTGGCGATGTCATAGCCAAAGCCCTGCGTCTGCATGCGTACCAGCGTGTCATACGCGTTCTGCTTGTCGTCGACTTTGGCATAGGCCATCGCCAGCTGCAGCTTCAGGTCGCCCGAATCCGGCATAAGCTCAGCCACGCGGTGCAATGTCCAGATGAAACGCTGCATATCGCCCTTTTCGTTGTAGACCTGGGCAAGACGAGTCAGCGCCGGGATGTCGTGCGATTGATTGATCTGTTCTTCGCTGAGCGATTCGGCTCGCTTGATCGCCGCTTCCTTGGCGGCTTCGGCTCTGGCCACAGGCAATTGCTCCTGTGCCCCTGCACTGGCGGCCGACGCCAGCAGCGTGCCGGCGAGAACCCACGATTGAATTTTCATGTGCTAATCCGTGATGATGAGCGCGATAAGACAGCGCAGGCGTGGCGAAGTTCGCGGCAGGCCGCGTGATTGGAACGAAGGTCGGCTAGGATGATGGAAACCGAGACACTTTTCAATGGCCGCTGGCTGCGCCTCATGCGGCGCGGGCGCTGGGAATACGCCGAGCGCATGAATCCCGGCGGCGGCGTGATCATCATCGCCGTTACGCCCGAGAACCGCATCCTGTTCGTCGAACAATGGCGCGAAGCGGTGCGCAGCAAGACAATCGAAATGCCGGCAGGCCTGGTCGGCGATCTCGGCGACGCCAACGAATCGGTGGTGGCGGCAGCCGCGCGCGAGCTGACCGAGGAAACCGGATACCGCGCCGGCCGCGTGGACCTGCTGATGGCCGGCCCGTCATCGGCCGGCATGAGCAACGAGATGATCGCGTTCGTGCGCGCGTACGAGCTTGTGCGCGAACACGGCGGCGGGGGCGATCACAGCGAAAACATCCTCGTGCACGAAATTCCGCGTGGCGAAGCGGCCAGCTGGCTCGTGCAGAAATCGCGCGAGGGCTATTCGATCGATCCCAAGCTGTTTGCCGGATTGTATTTCCTCGACCACGCCGAAGAATTATTCGGCAGCAGGTCTTAGCGCGCAAACTGCTGCATCAACAGCAGCACCGCCATCGCCAGCAGTGTCAGGAAAGTCAACGTGATGCCGACGGCCCGCTCCGGCGACGTGCCGCCGGTGCGCGAGAGTCCGAACGCGTGCACGGCACGGGCCAGGATCAGCGCCACGCCGAACACGTGCAGCAGTACCGGAGTCGTTCCATCCAGATCGAGCAACAACAGCGCGAGCAGACCGATCGGCAGGTATTCGATCGCGTTCCCATGCGCCCGGATGCGCTTGCGCAACTCCTTGTCATCGCCGTCGCCGATGCCAATGCGCAGCGTCCAGCGCCGCACGACCACGCGAATTGCAAGGACCAGCACCAGCAGCACACCCAAAGCAACGTACAGACCGGTAATGCGCATACGAACTCCCCTGATCAGTGAGCGACAAGTCTGTCACCTCGTACAACACCATTGAGCATCACGTTTCCATTCGGGATGACCCGATAGCTGATTCGCACTTCGCCGATCGCCGGATGCGCCGGATCGCCGCCGGCATACAGCACGCCATCGCGTTCACTGAACGTTGCCGCGAGATTCGGTGGCAGATTCGCGTCGTGCACCGGATACTCGACCGCATGCAGTTGCGTTACCAGCAGATCCGGGTCGATCGCGTATTCGCCGGCTTTCAAACCCGGCGCAAAAAAAATCGAATCGTTGAACGGCGCTGACGGGTTCTCGTGACCCTTGGGTTCGCGGAACTTGCGCGAGTCGACGGGCGCCGACCACGCCCGCTCATAACGGCAATCGGCGGCTTCGCAGTGCTCCTGCCATTGATACATTTCGACATGGCGGAACAGCACCGCGGCATGCGCGCTGACCCCGAGCTGGCCATCCCGCGCCGGAGCGCTAGCTTTGAGTTCAGCGCTGATGCGCTGCGCGCGGCCCTCGCCCGAGAGGATGTTGATGGGCTCGGCTTTGCCGGCCAACGCGCGCCCGGCCCACGACGCCAAAAAATCGCGTTTCGTCCACGCCGCCAGCGCGATGATCGCCACGAGCACGGCCAGAAGCAACAAGGGTCCGCGCGACTTGTGCTTGCGCCGCGCCATCAGACCGTCATCCCCGCAAGTTCCGGGCATTCGTCGGCGGTGCCGTAGCGACCGGTGTCGTCGCGCGTGACGCGCGCGAGCGCACACGTGGGATCGTGCGTGAAGAACAGGCGCACGTCGCGCGCGAGTTTATCTTCGAGGAAGGCGCGTTTCTCGTCGATCAGCAGCTCCGCAGCGCGGTCGTAGCCCATTGTCACCGGCACATGCACCCACGGCCGGCCCGGAATCAGGTCGGCGCAGAACGCCACCCCGCCTGTCTCGGCCAGCATCAAGCCCGGCGTGTGGCCATCGCTGAACGTGAAGTGCACGTGTTTTCCCAAAGTGGACGATTGTCCATTTTCCACAAGTTCCAGCCGCCCGGATTGTTCCAGCAGCGGCTGCAGTTCAGGGATGAATGAGGCGCGGTCGCGTGCATGGGGTTTGACCGCCCGCTGCCACGCGCGCTTGCCAATGATGAACTTCGCACGCGGAAACAGCAGCGACGGCGGCGCGTCCGGCTGCCACGGAGCGAGCAGTCCGCCGGCGTGATCGAAATGCAGATGCGACAGCACGACGGCGTCGATGTCCTCGTGCGCGAATCCCGCTGCGCGCAGCGAGTCGAGCAAGACATGGCGATCCTCGACCACACCGTAGCGCTCGCGCAACTTCGGCTCGAAAAACGCGCCGATGCCGGTTTCGAACAGTACGCGCTTTGCGTCGAGATCGTCCACGAGCAACGCGCGGCACGCCAACGGAACGCGGTTATCGGCATCGGGCGCGAGCCATCTCGACCACATCGCTTTCGGCGCGTTGCCGAACATCGCACCGCCATCCAATTTTTGCGAATTGCCGAGGATCGACCAGAACTTCATTGCGGCACTACTTCACGATTCCGCTGCCGCTCGCCCGGCGCGAATCCGAGCCGGCGTACAGTTTTCCGCTTTTTTTGTCCCAGCTCACCACGTTCATGAAGCCCCAGGGATGGCTGCGCTCGCTGACCTTGTGACCCATCGCTTCGAGTGCCTTGACTTCGTCCGGATTGAACGTGCCGTGTTCGGCGGTGATGACGTCGGGCAGGTATTGGTGGTGAAAACGCGGATTGGCGACGATCTGCGCCGGCAGTTCGCCGTCGATGAACGCGAGCACGCCTTCGAGCACCTGCGTGATGATCGTGCTGCCACCCGGGGTGCCGATCACGCCAATGCGCTCGGCACCGATGACGAAGCTCGGCGTCATCGACGACAGCGGTCGGTGCCCCGGCTTCGGCGCGTTGGCGTCGTTGCCAACCAGACCGAACGCGTTCGGCGCGCCGGCTTTCAATGCGAAATCGTCCATCTCGTCGTTCATGACGAATCCGGTGCCGGGCACCACGAGCGCGTCGCCGAGCGACAGGTTCACGGTCTGCGTGGCGGAGACAAGATTGCCTTCGGCATCGATGATCGAGAAATGCGACGTATGGTCGCGCTCCGATTGGGGTAGATAGCCCGGCAGCATGTCGCTCGGCGTTGCCTTCTGCGGATGAATCGACGCGCGCAATCCTGCCGCATAGAACGGGCTGCCGAGCTCGTCGAGCGGCATCTTCACGAAATCCGGATCGCCCAGGTATGCGGCACGGTCGCGATAGGCGCGGCGCATCGCTTCGACGATCAAATGCACACGATGCACGCGATCGAACTTGGCCAGATCGTAGCCGGACAGGACATTGAGCATTTCTTCGAGCACGATGCCGCCGGATGACGGCGGCGACGCCGTGACGATGCGCCAGCCGCGGTAATCGAACGCGAGTGGCGCGCGTTCCTTGGCGCGATAATCCGACAGGTCCGCCAACGTCCAGTTGCCGCCGGCCGTGTTGATGCCATCGACCAGGCGCTGCGCGAACTCGCCGCGATAGAAATCGCCGTTGGCGATTACTCCGAGCGTGCGCGCGATGTCGGGATTCTTGAACGTCCAGCCCGCCTTGGGCGCCGCGCCATTTTCCAGATACAACGCTGCGGCGGCCGGATAACGTTTGATGACTTCGATGCGCTCGCCAATCGCATCGAGCAGCCGCGCGTCCGGCTGGAAACCCGCGCGCGCGATGCGCATCGCCGGCGCCAGCGATTTCGCCAGCCGCAACTTGCCATAGTGCTCGGCGATCCAGGCCAGAGCGGCCGGCTCGCCGGGAATGCCGGCGGCGAGCGGACCATTCCACGACTTGTTCTGGTCGAGATTGCCTTGCGCGTCCAGGTACTGTTTGGCGTCCGTCGATGCCGGTGCCGTCTCGCGCCCATCGATCATCACATCTTTGCCGTCGCTCGCGCGATGCAGCAGGAACAAGCCGCCGCCGCCGATGCCGGAACTTTGCGGCTCGACGACCGCCAGCGTGGCCGCGACCGCGACCGCCGCATCGAACGCATTGCCGCCTTCGGCCAGCACCTCGAAGCCGGCCTCGGTCGCGAGCTTGTGTGCGCTGGCGATCGCGGCGTGACCCGGTTTCTGCGACTCGGCGGCGCCGGCAAGAATCGGCGCGACGAGCAGCAATAGGCAAACGATCAGTTTTTTCACGACGCTCCTTGTGTGCTCAGACGTTCGTAGCGATCCTGCAACAGCTCGCGCGATTCGGTGTGCTCCGGATCGACGATGATGCACTCGACCGGGCACACGTCCACGCATTGCGGCGTGTCGAAATGGCCGACGCACTCGGTGCAGCGCGCCGGCGTTATCTCGTAGATCACCGAACCCAGCGCTATCGCCTGGTTCGGACAGACCGGCTCGCAGACATCGCAGTTGACACAGGTATCGAGGATCTTCAGTGCCATCGCACACTCGACATTGCGGCTTGGCCTCGCAATGTCACTTCATTTCGACGAAACGGAACTCCGCACCGGTCTTCGCGACCGCTTCCTTGACCCGCTCCTGATCTTCCGCCGCGCCGATGAACAGGACGACGACGCCCTTGAACGAGCCGGCGGAAGCGTCCTTGAAGGATTCGACCACGAGATCGCCCGTGAGTTTGGAATCGGGGCCGCCGAACGCGAGCATGTTGCCCGGCAGCACGCCGCGCGAGACGGTGGCCGAGACGTTGTCGAGCTGGCTCTTGCGCGCATCCTGCACATCCGGCGCGTCGCCCTTCGGCACGAAATACATGTACGGCTGATTGGTTTTCACGCCGCGCATGTTCTGCTTGACGACGATGACGAGATACTTCTGCCAGGCGGCCTTGTCGGCGTCCGGCGCCGGCGGCGATACCGGCTTCATCATTTCCGCCACCGCGGCGTCGGATGCCGCCTTGGCCTTTTCTTCCTCGCTCGGGCCGCAGGCCGACAGCGTCAGCACGCCGACGAGTGCGAGGGAAACTATACGAAGAGTGTTTTTCATGACGACACCTTTATATTCTCAGGGATTCTGCCAACGTTGCCGCAGCGCGTGCTGCACCGCCGGATGGACGAAATCGGATACGTCGCCGCCGAGGCGCGCGATCTCGCGCACGAGCGAAGACGAAATGAAACTGTACTGCTCGGCCGGCGTCAGGAACAGGGTCTCGGCCACGGGAATCAGGTGCCGGTTCATGCTCGCCAGCTGGAATTCGTATTCGAAGTCCGATACCGCGCGCAAGCCACGCAGGATCACGCCAGCGCCGGTTTCGCGCACGAAATCGGCGAGCAGCGAGGAAAATCCGCGCACCTCGACATTGGCGACGCCGGCGAGCGCGAGGCGCGCCAGCGCGATGCGCTCATCCAGCGCGAAGCTGGTGCCCTTGCTCGCGCTTTCGGCAATGCCGACGATCAGATTGTCAAACAGCGGCGCGGCGCGGCTGACCAGATCGGTGTGACCGTTGGTGATCGGATCGAACGTGCCCGGATACACGGCAACGCGCGCGTTGCCCGGTTGGCGGTTTGGCATGTCGAAAGACGCGAGGGGAGTTCCGGACTACAGCTTAACGGATCGTTGATACAGCGCATAGCGCACGCTGCCGGCGCGGCCCTGCCGATGCGGATTCCACGTCGACGGCAACTCGGGAGCGGCGTCTACCGGGGATTCGACATAGATCCACGCGCCCGGCGCCAATCGCTCATGCGTTTCCAGCGCCTGCGCGGCCGACGCCCATAAATCCGCGCCGAACGGCGGATCAATGAAGACGACGTCGTAGCGCGTGTTGCCGTCGGCAAGAAATCGCAGGGCGTCGCTGCGCGTCACGCGCGCGGGCTGACGCAGGCGCGCGAGGTTCGCGCGCAGCAAATCCGCGAGCTGCGCATCGGCCTCGACGAAATCCACCGCTGCCGCACCACGAGACAACGCCTCTATGCCGAGCGCACCGGTGCCGGCGAACAAGTCCAGGCAACGCGCGCCTTCGATCACCGGCATCAGCCAGTTGAACAAGGTTTCACGCACGCGGTCCGGCGTTGGTCGCAGACCGGGCGCGCGGGGCACGTCGATGCGCGAGCCGCGCAGGGTGCCAGCGACGATGCGCAAACGGCCCGGAAGCGGATCAGCGCGCATGGGTCGGTAACGAGGCGGGTGTTAACATTGGAATATTGTCGTTGAAACTCGCATGTCATGTTGAAGTTCTGGAAAAAGCGGGAGCCGGAAAAGGAGCAGCCGGGGCCGATGAATCCCGGCGATCTGCCCTCTCCGCCGCCGGAAGAAGGCCATGATCGGGACGGCACGGCGGGGTTTTTGTCGAATGACGTGCCGCCATCATCGGCGACCGCGGCGCGCCCTCTGCCGCCAGCACAGGAGGCGAAGAAGAAAACCTGGCGCGATCGCTTCGCGCGCAGCGTATTCAATCGCGACATCCGCGATCTGTTCGCGCGCCATCCCAAACTCGATGACGCCCTGCTGGACGAACTCGAGACCACGCTGATCGGCGCGGACGTCGGCGTCGCCGCAAGCACCGTGCTCATCGAAAATCTGCGCCGGCGCATGGACCGGCACGAATTCGCCGATGCCGCTGCATTGCTCGCGGCGTTGCGCGGCGAATTGCTCGCTCTGCTGGCGCCGGTCGCCCGACCGCTGCGCATCGACGCCGCGCGAAAACCTTTCGTGATCCTGATGGTCGGCGTCAATGGCGTCGGCAAAACGACGACAATCGGCAAGCTCGCGCGTCATTATCAGAACGATGGCCACAGCGTGATGCTCGCCGCCGGCGACACATTCCGCGCCGCCGCGGTCGAACAATTGAAAACCTGGGGCGAACGCAACCAGGTGGCGGTCATGGCGCAAGGTTCCGGCGCGGATTCAGCGAGCGTCATTTTCGACGCGCTGCAATCGGCGCGCGCGCGCGGCACCGACGTGCTGATCGCGGACACTGCGGGGCGCCTGCACACGCAAGGCGGCCTTATGGACGAGCTGGCAAAGATCCGCCGCGTGCTCGGCAAGCTCGACCCCGACGCCCCGCATGAAGCGCTGCTCGTGATCGATGGCACGACCGGCCAGAATGCGATCAGCCAGGTGCGCCAGTTCCGCCAGGCCATCGGCGTCAGCGGCCTTGTCGTCACCAAGCTCGACGGCACGGCCAAGGGCGGCGTGGTGTTTGCGCTCGCAAAGGAATTCGGCGTGCCGATCCGTTTCGTCGGCCTGGGCGAATCGCTCGATGACCTGCGCGAATTCGATGCGGGTGCATTCGTCGACGGATTGTTGCCGGCCAGTCTCGGCGATGCGCAAGCCTGAGCCCATCGCCCGCAAGCTGCTCGCCTGGTACGACGCGCACGGCCGCAAAAACCTGCCATGGCAGCATCCGCGCACGCCGTATCGCGTGTGGCTATCCGAGGTAATGCTGCAACAGACGCAAGTCGCAACGGTCGTTCCGTACTTTTTGCGCTTTGTGGAGAAATTCGCCTCTTTGCGAAAATTGGCTGCCGCAAACCAGGACGACGTGCTCGCCGCATGGTCCGGGCTCGGCTATTACACTCGCGCGCGCAATCTGCAGCGCGCCGCGCGGATCTGCGTCGAACATCACGGCGCTGCCCTGCCACGTGATTTCGCTGCGCTCGGCGCGCTGCCCGGCATCGGCCGTTCCACGGCCGGCGCGATCCTTGCCCAGGCGCACGGTTTGCGCTTTCCGATTCTGGACGGCAACGTCAAACGCGTGCTCGCGCGCTACCACGGCGTGCGCGGCTGGCCGGGAGCACCGGGTGTCGCTGCACAATTGTGGAGATTTGCAGAATTACACACGCCGTCCGCGCGTGTCGCCGACTACACGCAAGCGATCATGGATCTTGGCGCCGCGGTGTGCATGCGGTCGCGACCGCGCTGCGGGGCCTGTCCGCTGGCGCGAACCTGCAAGGCGCGGCGCGACGGGCTCACCGCCGCCCTGCCCGAACGCAAACCCGCGCGCCGCAAACCCGAGCGCAGCACCGTGATGCTGGTGCTGCACGACGCGCACGGCCGCATCCTGCTCGAACGCCGTCCACCGTCAGGGGTATGGGCGCAGCTGTGGAGCCTGCCGGAAGCCGACGATCTCGCGTCCGCTCGCCGCCGCGTCGCGCGCGAGCACGCACGCGGACACGCGCCCGAGTTTCGCGAGCTCACACCGTTCGTGCATACGTTCAGTCACTACAAACTCGGTGTGACGCCGCTCGCCTGCGCAGTCCAATCCACACGGCGCGTCGCCGATTCGCCGGATCGACGTTGGTTGCATCCACACCAATCCGCGCAACTCGGATTGCCCGCGCCGGTGCGCAAACTTATCGCAACCCTGGAGTTCTGATGTCCCGCACCGTCCAATGCGTCAAACTGCAGTGCGACGCCGAAGGCCTCGATTTTGCGCCGTATCCCGGCGAACTCGGCAAACGTATTTACGAACGGGTGTCGAAGGAGGCTTGGCGGCAATGGCTTGCACACCAGACCATGCTGATCAACGAAAACCGGCTTTCGCCGCTCGACCCGAAAGCGCGCAAGTTCCTCGAAGGTGAAATGGAAAAATTCCTGTTCGGCGCCGGTTCCGAGGCACCAGCAGGTTATGTCCCGCCCGAAGCCTGACGGCGATCAGCTGTTCCCTTCTCGGCGCGGCGCATCGCCACGTAATCCACCGGCCGGATCTCCTGAATCTGGCAATGCTGCGCCGCAAAATCGACATAATCGAAGCGCGCGGTCACCTTGTGGGTCATCTGTGACGTGATCTTGATCGCGTTGGTGTCCTCGAGCCGGATGCACGGCTGCGAGACCTTGAGCAGCCAAACCTTGTTCACCGCCGACCACACCGCAAGGCGGTCGGGACCCAGACTCTGCCATTGGTACAACTGCCACATATCAAAGCTTTCAATGGGAGCACCGGCGAATTGCTCGAAGCGCGCGAGGTTTTTGGCCTCGGTAGCGCGGGTGTCGGCTTGTACGAAAGCGGCAGGCAGGATGGAAAGAGCAGCGAGCAACACAACGCGAAACATGATGACTCCAGGCGAACGGTCGCAATATTTATAGACGCAACGACGAAAGATTTCGTTGCGTGCCGTTTGCCGGAAGGAGAAATCGGTGAACCCGGCCGCCCCCAGACCCGAAAAGCTTACTCAACGTCAAATGACTGCAGGCGCACTGGAGTGGTGCCGGCCATTTCGAACGATCCGACGTCGCATTTTCCGTCGGAAGACCGCGTGACACCGTTTTGCGACGTGTTGTTTACCGGCGGTGCCGAGCAACTCGCGACGTTGCCACTATCGATGGCGGCACTGCCCGTATTCAGGGGAAAATAGGCGGGATTGCCCGTGAGTGCTCCGAGATTGATCTGGGCGAAGGTCGCCTGCGTGATCGTTGCGCCGCAATCGGCGTTGTCCGAAATGCTGTCGGGACCCGCGGCCACCGATCCGTTGCAATTCGGCCGGCAAGCTCCGCCGCTCGTATTGTCTGCAACGATCGTGTTTGCGAGCGTTGTCGTTCCTACGGCGAAGATTGCGCCAGCGCCACAGCTGACGCTCGCACTGTTCCCGATGATCGTGCTGTTGTAGATCGACATGGCAGTGGAGGCGACGATAACGCCGCCACGGCCGGCGCTATTGCCAGAAAACGTGCTGTTGCTGACCGTGAGCGAAGCGCCGTTGTTGTTGATCGCGGCCCCATCCGCGATGGCGGTTGTGGAGGTGATGCTGTTATTCAGGAAACTGCTCTTGTCGATCGTCATCACACCCACATTCTGGACCGCGGCCCCGCCGCCCGTGCCTATCGTGTTGCCGGAAAAAGTGGTGTTCGCGATCGTCGTCGTGCCGAAATTGAGGATGCCGGCGCCATTGCCGCTCGCAAGGTAGCCATTGTTGATCGCCATGTTCTGGAAAGTGGCCGACGCACCAGCATTGACCGTAAAGATGCGCAGCGAATTGCCGCCGCTGATCGTCAGCAAGCCGCCGCCGTCGAGTACAAGATTGGCCGCCGAAATCGACTTGCTCGAAGTGATCGTGATTGTGGTCGCGCCCACGCAGGAAAACGTATTGGTGCCGCCAGCCGCCACCGCAGCGTCCAATCCCGCTTCCGTACACGGTTGTCCCACGGCGAATGCCAAGGTAGGAAGGACGCTCATCGGCAGAACAATGGCTGCCAGCAACCCCGCGGCGGGTCCAGGTAACGAACGATGTGAAGTCATGTCTGTTCTCTTTTAAGGTCAACGATACCGGCACTGCCATACGCGTCGAATAGCAAACGCGCAGAGATGCCGAAACAGAACATCGCTCGGCTATTGCGCTTGGAAAAGGCGTTGAAACGGCGGGAAAGACCGACTGCAAGGAATTGCGCGGACTGCATTCGCCGGGAGCGAATGCGAACAGCGCAGCTGGCCCGAAGGGTGACGAAGCGGCAAGCGCTGACGAATCGAACGATCTAGTGGTGGCTGGACGTACGCTTCGGCAATTGGGAATCCCAACTGAGGAACGCGAGCAATCCCATAAGCAACCGCGTTGCCCGTTTCATTTTTGATGCTCCTGCACAAACTGGTCGAACGAGCCGCAACCGTAACCATTGTTGAGCTCCAGTTCCGTGTAAAAGTTGCCTGTACGGATGCCGGCCTTTTGGAAGCTTGCAGTTTGCTCGCGAACGGCTATGACCAATGCGGGTATATTCCGCCAATCACAGTTTCGATTGAATAGATATGCAGGGTACGAGTGATAGATATGCAAAGCGTACGCATCGAGCGTACCATCAAATTTTTTCATGGGGATTGTTTTGCCGTTCCATTCCGACGATCGGTGCTCTGCCGTGTCTTGAAGCTTCTTGATGGTGGCCTCGTTGGTAACCCCTGCGTATCGGTACCCGCTCTTGAAGAAGAGCATGAACGGATCCTCATTCCGCAGTTGCGTGTTCGACAGAAACTCGATCGGAATTCGCTTGGGCCCCCATGCCGGGAAATGAAACTCCCCGGTGGCGTCGGTCACGCTTTCCATAACCATCGCATTGCCTTCGATATTTCCCCCTTCTAATCCGCCTTCCAGTTGCCAAAGGGCAACGACGATCACTCCTTCGAGTGGTTGCTTTGTGTAGGCATCCACTACCTTCGCAGTGATGGGGTCGGCCGAATACGTAAGGGAACAGCCTTGGAGTGCGAAAGCGCACACCGTAATCCACACAACCATGCTTCCGGCATTTCGTCTCATGGCCATCCTTACATCGAATCAATCCGCCAGATGCCGTTGGCGTCAGGCAAGAAATAAATGAGATAGATCTGGTTTGCGCCGTTGACAATGCGATTGACGGCGTATTCACCGAAACCGGGCGAATAAGTACTGCGCTGCAAGGGCGAGAAGGAGGCCGCGATGGAGGCGTACCATTCAATGGCGACGTGACCGCCAGCTGCGACGCTATGATCGAAATCGTGACCGGCGCCGATGCGTTGACGACGCCGACGCTGTTGGTTGCCTTCGCCACTAGCTGGTGAGTTCCAAAGGCCAGGTTAGTACCGTCCGACGGGCTGCTGATGCCGACGCTCGGCGGCTGATTTTCGCTTACCGAGAATAACTCCGTGCGAACAACTGCCCCGAGTATATGCGAACAACTGCACCGAGCTGCGAGCCGAATGACGACACAAATTTGACACAGCGGCCAAATTTTCGTCTGGTGCACAGTCGCTAAGTGATTGATTTGGGATGGCGGCCGGGGATGGACTGCAATCGCCGGGAGCGAATGCGAAAAGCGCAGCTGGCCCGAACGGTGACAAAGCGGCGAGCGCAGACGAATCGAACGATCTAGTGGTGGCCGGGGACGGAATCGAACCGCCGACACGGGGATTTTCAACCGGACTTGGCGATTTGAATAAATTGATCTAAATCAGCCACTTGCGGCGCTTGCTAGTTCTTACTTGTGACATCTCAGTAGTAGTTCAATGCAAGTCGGCAATATCTTATTCAACAGCTGACCTGATACGGTCCATTAGCTTTCTTTCAAATTCATCGGGCAGCGGCGTCATCCCATCGATGCGATTCAAAATCTCGCTCTTAAGTTCATTCTTCTTTCGGCTGATTCCGTTAAGCGAGATCACGTCGTCCACGATCTGTATTTCGCCCGCGCGCTCTGTGGGACATCCAAAGGTAGTACCGACAAGCGAGGGCGGATAGACATATTCAATTCCATTACGGTCCCACGTAACGATATTTTCTGGCAATACGCCCATGCCGATTAACTCCTGCGAGAGGCCTGGCTGATGAATGCTGTCTAGAACCACAAAAATTCGGTTACGCAACGGACTGCGAGCTAGATCACCGAACGCCTCCCGAAGCCCTTGAATTTTTTTCTTTGGATCGCCACCAGAGGACGTCACCGAGATGCGACGATTTGGGAAACGGACACCCATCACCCGATCAATGTATTCGGCGTCGGTCTTGCCTTCCGTAACAAGGATGGCTGAGGGTAAGAAGAGCGACTCCAAAGAATTGCCAAGCAGGTTGAATTGCAGTCTGTGAAAATCCGCGACGGTTCGAACCTGTGACAGCGTGACACGTTCTGCGTCTTTTGATACGACAAAATTCCCCTCAATATCATTGCGGTTAAGGAAAATATGTGAATGGGTAGCGACAAAAACCCCGGCTAAGTGAGGGAAGTATTTTGTTCGCTCCATTTGATCGATGAGAAATGACATAAGTGCCTGCTGCACTTTGGGACTTAGGCCTAACTCGGGTTCATCGATCAGGACTGTGGAGAACCGATCATCCATACATATCCCAAGTAACGTCATCAGTAGCCGTGTTCCCGTGCTCCCCACGGAGATGTTCTGACCGTCCATGTCGATATATCGGACGCTTAGCTCGTTGTCATCCTCGAGCTGCTTCATACTCAGTTTGCAGCCCAGAAGGTCGCCGCAGAGGCCGAAGAGTTGTTCGCGACCGCGATTATTCAACCCGATGATAATGCGATTAAGGTCGAAGAAATTTTGCTCTTGGTTCTGCTCCTCTTGTGCAAAGGATTGGTGAAACTGATTTTCGAATTGATCGATTTCATTGGGATGACGCATTCCGGAGCTGAAGTGATATACGTGATAGAACCTGTTTGGGCCGATCAAATACGCTGCGCGCCCCAACTGCTGCTTTATGTACTTGAGAACAAGTGACTTACCAGTGTTGTTTGCGCCGGAGATTGATGTAAGTGGTCTTCCGGCCCGAGAAGCGGTGAACGTGGGGATTGGCGGGTTGAAGACGATTTCTTGTTTACGCATATGCGCTGTTCCCAGGGCATCAATTGCTGCACACGTAATCTAATTAGCTCATTGACACTCTGCGGCTTCCACTAGAACGGGTCGCCCATTCCATCTATGAAGATCGTGTCGTCGGCCACCGTCGGCTCATAGAAATTGGCCACGCCTTGAGCCAAATAATCAATGGCCATTGCGTTGTAGCGGTATCGCGGATCGTTTGAACCCTCCTGCGTGAGCCGGCCAGACGGCACACTTGTGCCCGGAAAGTTCAGATATGGATTGGAATAGATTAATTTCGCAGGACATGCGCTCGAGTTCCCTCCTGTACAGTAGGTCGCATATGAGATCGCATCGCGAGCGACTTGGTCGACGTAGTGACCATAGTTGAAAAGATACGCCCCTTGGCCCGGTGCTGCACCCTGTTGTGGATTGTGATCGCCTCCGAGCGTGTGGCCTACCTCGTGCACGAATGTATAGTCGACCGTAAAGCTACTGTAGTCGATCACCGATAGCGCAAATGCCTTGTACGCGGGACCAACATCGCAACCAAGAATGTCAGGGAGGTAGCCCGTGATTCCGCAATTGTGACGTTGCGTATAGGAGATTCCGTATAAGGACCCGAGTGGGGCATTTACACGATCGTCCATGATTACCTGAACCTCATCGGCATTGTATGTATTTCGCAGACTCGCCACGCCCGGATCAGCTTGAACCCAACGGCGATATTGATCGAAGCGAGTTCCAGCGTCCTTGAAACTCCCATACGCACGCTCATCAAGGGTTGTCTGCTCAGAATGAGCCAGCACGTATTGCACTCGATTCACTTGGCTGTTCGCGAGAGCGGTATTGAGCTGATTTATTCCGAGGGCTATCTCTGCATTCATAGCGCTCTGACTGCCAGCACGAGCCAGCGCATTGGCGGTATAGAGCACCATCGTCTTGATGGTCACGCTATAAGCGGTCATTCCAGACGGAGAGGCGCTTGCCGAGAGCGCGCCAGTCGCACTTGGCTGGCTGACAGGCGCTTGTGCGATCGCTCCGCTCGCGATGACCGGGTCAGCATCACTGATGCTATCGAAAACGCTCGTATCGATGATGCGGAAGACTTCACCCGAATTGCTGGGGGTAATCCAGTAGCGAATATCAGGGCCGTAAAGTAGCCCACTCATAGCACCGCGGGTCACGGACAATGTCGCTTCGACGGTTCCGTCGAGCGATAGCCCGTACCAGAAATAGGTCAAGCCATTCGCCTGCACCTGTGGATTTGGGATGGAGCCTCCATGCCCGTCACTTACAAATCCAATTCCAGCTTTGAACCTGGCTCGCCGTAAGGTGATATCTGCCTTTCCCGGAACGGGCACCACAAGTATCTCCGGGTTTTTGGCTGTGCCGATTACATCGATCGTGACCGGATACTCGGCAAGGGTGGCGTAGCTCGACGAATGAATATTTGCCGCGCCAAAATAACTGGTGGTGCCAGATTGCAGGCTGAAGAGACTTGGACCTTGATCTACTGTGAACCCTATGGATGCGACTTTAGCTTCCGCGCAAAAAGCGAAGCACGCGATGACGAATACAGCCCCCACCTGCAGCAGCCGCATGATTTTCTCCCGTTTGAATTGTTAGCCGCGTTATTCCGAAAAGCATGGTCAGACCGATGATGAGATACAGGCCAAAGCTGCTGAGTATCGGTACGCCAACCGGAGACACCGATAGCGCCATATCGGGCGTCTCATTGTTGGACTCGTCGGGGTCAGTCCAGCCGGCAACGTCATTCACTGCCCGAAAATTCAGCATATAGGTTCCGGTCGCGTCGGCGTACGTGGATATGCCGACAGTGCAGGTGATGCTGCCTCCCGGTGGAATCGTTTGGCCGGTAAACATCAATAGCGCGAACGTGGGAATCGGCTGCCCTGGGGGTGCATCGAGTGAATCGTAGTAAACCGTGCACTGTGATTGTTGAGTCTGGAACAGTAGGATTTGCTCGCCCTTTCCGAAGAGAAACTGCGACGACACAGCGACGACGTCGGTTGCTGGGTCCGGGCCGTTGTTCGTGATTGTGACGGTGACTGAGCCGATAGACCCAGGCGGAAGGAATGTTCCAGGCGTGATTGAGGCCGTGATGCCAAGGTCTGCAATGGGGCCACCGGTGACGGCCCTGCTCAAGGCAGGATCTGACAAGCAGGCTGCTGCCAGTAGCAGGTTCAGGAGAGATCGTATTCCCGCGTACATTTCCGTTCTTTCCCGATCCACAAGACTGGCTCGATTTACCAACGCGGGCGGCCCGTGCAGGAAATCGTCGCGAAGTGACGCATGCAAGATAACGGGTCGGACACTTCGAGCGCAATTGCGAAATTGCCATTCCGCACTGTTAAAACTGACAATGACGTGGCAGAGCGTTTCCTCTTCGTGAGAGATCGATCTCACGCCCATGCCCGGGAGACAGCGGTATGTCTGTGAGAAACGTCTGAGGGTCCAGTAAACACCACTGCATGTCCCATGCGGAGTTAGCCTTCTCAGTTGTTGCGCTGACGCGGGCCATGTGCCGATCCGGTAGTCGGAAGTAGTGATGTGAGCGCCTGATAGCGCTCAAACAGGAAAGCGAGCGTCTCGGACAACACAATGTATACGTGTTTACTTTTCAGGGTAAACCCGTGGACCGGTGTTCGACGCGGGCATGGAAGCAGGCTCTTGCACGAGCGGGAATCCTAACGATTTTCGCTGGCACGATCTGCGGCACACGTGGGCATCATGGCACGTGCAAAGCGGAACGCGGCTGCAGGAACTGATGGAGTTGGGCGGTTGGGCGAGCTATGAAATGGTGTTGCGGTACGCCCATCTCGCCACCGAACAACTGCGCGAAGCAGCGAGCCGGATTGATGACACAAATTTGACACAGTGGCCAAATTTGCGTCTGGTTCACAGTCGCTAAGTGATTGATTTGGGATGGTGGCCGGGGACGGAATCGAACCGCCGACACGGGGATTTTCAATCCCCTGCTCTACCAACTGAGCTACCCGGCCAAAGCGTTGCGGCAGGACGCCGCGAAAGGCCGCGTATTACAACGGCTCGCCGCTGTGGAGTCAAGGGAAACGATGGCACCCAACGTGCACACCCGGCTCGGAGGGCCGAACCATGAGAACGATCCGGATTCTAGTGGTGTTGCTCGTACTGGCTGTGGTGGCCGGTGCGGCGTTTGTTTGGTCCGGGGTGTACCCGGTCGGCGCCGACGTGCCGCATTCGCCGTTCGTCTATAAGCTGATGCAAACGGCACGGCAGCGTTCCATCGCGCTGCGCGCCAAGGATGTTCCGGTGCCGCCGCTCGACGACCAGAAACTGGTCGCGTCCGGCGCCGGGCATTACAGCGAAATGTGCGCGGGCTGCCATTTGGCACCCGGCATGACGAATTCGGAGATTCGACCGGGCCTGAATCCGCAGCCGCCGGATCTGACCAAGACGCTAGAGATCACGCCGGCCGAGGAATTCTGGGCAATCAAACACGGCATCAAGATGACGGGAATGCCGGCATGGGGCGCGACCCACGATGATCAGGCGATCTGGGCCATTGTCGCGTTCCTGCAGAAACTGCCGGGCATGACGCCGGAGCAGTACAAGGCGCTCGGCGCCGCCGAAGGCAGCGGCGAACATCAGCATCATGAAGGCGATGCCGAGCAGCCTGAACACGCGCATTAGACTCCGGCCAGTCTGACAGCGCGAGCCCGCGCGCAGGGGCGCACGGGCTTCAGCGACGAATTCCGTTACTGCTTGGAATAGCCAAGGTGCAGGTTGATCTTGTCGCCCTTCTTGAGGTCGGCAATCGTGCTAGCCGGGAAATGAACTTTCAATTTCATCTTTTCGGATTCGACGTCGACCATGCCGGTTTTGTGGTCGACATTGAGCACCGTCGCCGGCATGTCGTGAGAGCCCATCATGCCGGAAGTATCGGCCATGGCCGTCTGGGTTGTGTGCTGGTGTTGCGTCTCCGGCGTGGCCGAAGTGGTCGAACTCTTCGGCGGAGCATCGACTTGAGCAAGAGCCAATCCGGCTGCGCAGATCGAAGCGGCGGCGAACGCGATAAGTGCAGTTGCATGTCGCATAGATTTCTCCTTGGGAAAAAAAGCACAAACAGCTGACGCGTATGGACCGGTAAAACACACGGAATGAGCATCGGCCGTGCCATCGCGACGCGGCCAGCTACAAAGGTTTGTTGGTCATGAGCCGGGATGGATCGCGCACATTGCAACCGCGAGGCGTCCGCCGCCCGGCAAATTGCACGGCACGGCAGCGAACCCCTTTCGTACCGGCCATCGACGATTCCGCTGTTCGCCTGCTTCCCGTGGCGGCGATTGCGAGTTAAATTCGCCGATACAGATCGAGCCGGGGCGGGGGAATGCAATCAATGGCCGTGCATCGATGACACGAGTCCTTGTCGTCGATGACTCCAAGGTGATCCGCAACGCCGCGCGCAAGATGCTCGGCGCCGAGTTCGATGTGGTCATTGCCGAAGACGGCAGCGAGGCGTGGTCGATATTGGAGAACGACGCCGCGATCCAAGTCGTGTTCACCGATTTGGTCATGCCCGGCCTGAACGGCTACGAGTTGCTGCGCGACATCCGCACCGCCGCGGACCCCCGACTGCGCGCGTTGCCCGTCATCGTCGTTACCGGCATCGACGAAGACGAAGTCGCGCGCGTACGCGCGCTCGAACTCGGCGCCACGGATTTCGTCACCAAGCCGTTTACGAGCATCGACTTGCTCGCGCGCGCGCGCGCGCATGCGAGCCACCAGCGCGAAACCACGCAGCTGCGCGCGCAGACCACGCTCGATCAACTCACCGGGCTGCCGAACAAGGCCGGATTTCTCGACCGCCTGCAGCAGGATATGGCGTATGCGAGACGCCATACGCAGGAATTGACGCTGGTGCGCATCGAGGTCGAGGATCTGCGCTCGATCTTTCTGCAGCGCGGCAAGGAAACCGCCGAACGGCTGCTGCTCAGTGTGGCCAAATCGCTGCGCGCAGCAATCCGCAAGGAAGACACCGCCGGCCGCATCGCGCTCGGCGGATTCGCGCTGTCGTTGCCGGCCGGCGAGCGGCAGGGCGTCGAGCGCATGGTCGCGCGCCTGCGCGCCGATCTGGCCGAGCAGTCGGCATCCGTTGGCGCCGGACCGGTCAAATTCGGCACCGGTGTGTCGCGGCCACAGCTGGAAACCGGACTGAGCGCACAAGAGGCGCTGGATCAGTGCCAGCCAACACTCGCCGACGCGTCGCCGCCAGCGGTCGTGCCGGCGGCGCCCGCTCCGGCGCCGATGGCTGCCCCTGCCCCATACGTCGCACCAGTCGTTGCGCCGCCGGCTGTTGCGCCGGTCGCTGCGCCATCCGCAGTCGCACCGGTTCCGTTGCTGATCGATCCGCTGCTCGCGCAGATCGAGCGCGGAAATCCACAGCCGGCCATTGCCGGCATGCCGCTGATCCTGCGGCGCCTGTTGCCGTTGCTGCGCCTGCTGAGCCCGGCGCAACGCGACGGCTTGATCCGCTTCCTGCAATCCGACCGCAGCAATCCGGCCGACAGTCGGCGCGCGTCCTAACGAATTCTGAATTGATTCGGGCGTAGGCTGAATTCGTGGCTCGTTCAAACGTTTTCTCGGCAGGGGAGATGCGTCATGACAGCAGTCGCGCTTCACGCTTCGGGGGTTTCGCACGTTCAACTGAGCTGGCCGCGCATTAGTGCGTGGTCGGGTTCGTTCTCGCTGCATCTGCTCATCGTGGCTTTGCTGTTGACACCGCCGGTGGTGTTGCAGCTGACGCGCGAAGCTCCGCCCGAGCATCAGGCCGCGCGCATCATCCAAGTCATTCCACCCACCGTCGTTCCGGATTTGCCGCAGCCGGTGCGGCATCAGCCGATTACGCCGATCAGGCATGACGTCGTGCGCATCGAACGGCCGATTGCGCAACAAAACACCGATATGTCACGCGACACCACGGTCATCGACGAGCCACAGGCGCTCGAAAACAATCCCGCGATTCCCGACAGCGCGCCGAGCGCAATCACCTATGGTCATCAGACGCGAGTTGCCTATCCACGCGAATCACTGATCAATCACGAACAAGGCACCGTGATTCTGCGCGTGCTGGTCGGAGTGGACGGCGTCCCGCAAGCGGTGGAGATCGAAAAATCCAGTGGCTTCCAGCGCCTGGATCGCGCGGCGCGCGAGGCAGTGAAGGGCTGGAGTTTCCATCCGGCGATGCACGGCGGCGTGGCCGCCAGCGCGTGGGCACTGGTGCCGGTGACGTTCAATCTGCAAACCTTGTGAACTGACCCAAGCATGGCTGCGATAATCTCGCAGCCATGCACTTGCAGATTCTCGACCTCGACGGCGCACTGGCCACGCAGATCTCGCTGCGCGGCGTCGCGCCATGGAGTTCCGTGAGCACCGTCGATTTGCGCGACCTCGCCCCGCGCCTGCGCCTGTGGGCGCGCGAGCGCTCGATCCGCGCCGCGCGTGCGCGCCTGCGCGAACACGCGCGGGAGCCGACGCTGAGCTTGCTCGGTTCGGGCGATTTCCATCATGTGGCCGTGCTTCTGATGGAGCAGGCCCGCGAGCCGATCACGATTGTCCAAATCGACAACCACCCGGATTGGGTGCGACTGGCACCGCGCTGGCATTGCGGCTCCTGGGTCAATCAGGCGCTGCGCTTGCCGCAGGTGCGGCGCGTGATCACGCTTGGCGTCTGCAGCGACGATCTCGTCCGCCCCGATCTCAAGGGCGGCAATCTGGCGGCGCTCGCCGCCGGGCGCATCGTGCTGTTTCCGTGGCAGCATGCGCCTTCACGCGTGTGGCGGCGCGTGGCCGACGGCGCGGGGCATCGCTACCAAAAAGGCCATTTGGCGTGGTCGAATCTCGCCGAAATCGGCGTCGAAAAAGCGCTCGATGCTATAATTGCGCTGATTGAAACCGATGCGATCTGGATCAGTATCGACAAGGATGTGCTGGCCGAGCGTGAGGCGCTGACGAACTGGGATCAGGGGCACATGCCTCTCGCGGCCGTCAAGCAGATCATCGACGCCGTCGGCGCGCGCTTTACAGTCGCCGGGGCGGATATTTGCGGAGAATTCTCCGCCGCGCACCATTCGAATTGGTTCAAACGCTGGGAAGCACGCATGGATCAGCCGCAGCGCGAAATTTCGGATGATCTGCTCGCGCGCAACGAAGCGACGAACCGGGAATTGCTCGTGGCGATCGAAAAGGCGGCACGCCGATGATGTGGTTTGCGCTGGCGCTGCTGTTCGGCACCGTGCTGTGCGATGTCGGCGGCCAGGTCTGTTTCAAGCTCGGCGTCGGCCATGAAACCGAACCGCTGCCGGCGATGGGCGTCCCGTCATTCGTGGCTGGCCTCGTCGGCTCACCCTGGATCGTGGCGGGTTTGCTGATCTACGTCGTCGAGTTCACGTTGTGGTTCGCGGCGTTGTCGATGACGAAACTGAGCTTCGCGTTTCCATTCATGGCGCTGTCGTATTGCGGAGTCGTGATTGCCAGCCGGTTCGTGCTCGGCGAGCACATCTCGAGGCGCCGCTGGTTGGCCACGTTCGCGGTTGCCTGCGGCGTGATGTTGGTGTGTTGGCCTGGCGTTTAAGGCGGGCGTTAAGACCATTTCAGATATTCGTAAACCTTTGTTTTGCATAATTCGCGTTTCCGATTCGTGACATCCCCATGATCAAGAAAGTCGATTTCCATTTGCCCGGCGGACGCAACGGCGTCCTGCTGATCCATGGCCTGACCGGCACGCCAACCGAGATGCGCCTGGTCGGCAAGGGCCTGAATCGCAACGGCTTCACCGTGTACGGCATGCAACTCGCGGGACATTGCGGCGACGAGGCCGACCTGCTCGCGACCGGGTGGCACGATTGGTACCGCAGCGTCGTCGACGCGGCCGAACGCCTGCGCGGCGAAGTCGACCACTTGTTCGTGGCCGGTCTGTCGATGGGTGCGTTGCTCGCGCTCAAACTCGCGGCCGACCATCCGGACAAGGTCGATGGGCTCGGTTTGTACGGCACCACGTTCGTCTACGACGGCTGGACGATTCCGTGGATCGGCAAGCTGTCTTTCATGCTGCCGCTGGTGTGTAGCCTGGGTTTTGGCCACAAAGCCAAATTCCACGAATGCTTCCCGTACGGCATCAAGGACGAGCGCATCCGCCAGCGCATCGCCGGCAGCATGTTGAGTGGCGACAGTGCCGCGGCCGGCCTGCCGGGCAATCCGTGGCCGTCGCTGGCCGAGTTCTATCGTCTGAGTTTCCGCGTGCGCCAGCAGCTCAAGAGCGTGCGCACGCCGTGCCTGGTCGTGCATGCGAAAGACGACGATGTGGCAAGCCTCAAAAACGTGCGCATGGTCGTGCGTGGCGTCAGCGGTCCGGTCGAAACCGTGCTGCTGGAAAACAGCTACCACATGATCACGGTCGATCAGGAACGCGATCAGGTGATCGAGCGCTCGACGCGCTTTTTCAACGAGGTCGCGCACGCCCGTTTCGTCGAGATGCCGCAGGCGCAACCGGTACCCGCAGTCGCCGATTGATGGAGACGTTCGTCGTCGCCTCCATCGAAGCGTTCGGCCGCGAAGAATGGAATCGCCTGTTTCCGGATGAACTCGAAGACTGGAGCTATTACCGGGCGGTTGAGCGTTCCGCGTTGCCGGATTTCTCCTGGCTGTACTTCGGCGTGCGCGAAAACGGCCGTTTGCGCGCGGCGGTGCCCGCTTTCATCACGGATTACGAACTCGATACCACCGTGAGCGGCGCGTTGCGCCGCGTGACGAACGCGCTCTCGCGCGCATTCCCGAGGCTGCTGCGCCAACGCATGCTCGCGCTCGGTTCGCCGGTCGCCGAAGTTTGTCATCTGGGGTTCGAGCCCGCGACATCGCCGGCAGATCAGCAGAAACTGCTCGCGGCGATGCTGGTACGCGCGGAAAGCTATGCGCGGGAACAGCGCGTGCAAATGTTCGCGGCCAAGGATAGCCGGGCCGCACAAGACGCGTTATGGGCCGATGCCGCCAAAGCGCAACGTTTGCGTCGCCAGCCGGGGTTGCCGACGGCGTTGCTCGACGTGCGTTTCGACAGTCTGGACGAATATCTCGCCTCGCTGAGCCGCGCCACGCGCAAGGACATGCGCCGCAAGCTCAAGGCGGCCGCCGGCCTGCGCGTGGAATGGCGCTCGAACATCGACGACATCGCAGCCGAGGTCATGCGCCTGTACACCTCGACGTATGCCAATGCGCAGTTCAGTTTTGAAGAACTGACGAGCGAATATTTTCGCGCCGTCCTCGCCGGACTCGGCAACCGCGCCAGCTGCGTGGTCTATTGGCTCGGCGAAAAACTCGTGGCATTCAATCTCGTGCTGCACGATGGCAAGCGTCTGCTCGACAAGTTCCTCGGCATGGACTACAGCGTCGCACATGAGCACAATTTATACTTTTGCACCTGGTTCGAGAATGTGCGCTATTGCATCGAGCATCGCATCCCGCTGTATCAGAGCGGACAAGGACTGCATGCGGTCAAGCGCCGCCTCGGCAGCCGCCTCGAAGCGAACTGGCTGTGGTATCGGCACCGCAATCGCCTGCTCGATGCGATTCTCAGCATGATCGAGCGCGTCGCGCGGCTCGATCGTCACGACCCGGAACTCGCCGCGCTGATAAAGGAATCATCGTCATGAGCACATCGCGCCGCGGCATCTGGATTGCCTGGACGGCGCTGCTCGGCTTCGAGACGCTGTGCCAGATCTCGCTGAAATACGCCGGGCTGGCCAATGCGGACTTCGATTTTTCGCCGGCGGCCTTCGCCCGGGCAATCGTCACGCCGCCGCTGTGGGTGGCAATCGGCTGCTACATCGGCGCGTTCGTGGCGTGGATGACGATATTGCGCAAATCGACGCTGTCGGCGGCGTTCGCCACCAGTGCGATCGTCTTCGTCGCCGTGATGTTCGCTTCGTGGTGGGTCTTCGGCGAACATATCGGCACTTTGCAGCTGTTCGGCGCCGCAATCATCGTGGCCGGGATTCTGCTGCTCGGCGCGGATGACGCAAACGCGCACACCGGCTAATCTAGCGCACTTCTTGAACTTGTCATCCCGCTTTTTCGGAGAATTCCATGAGCAGCGTACAGGACACGATTTTCGACATCATCGCCAAGGAAGCGGGCATCGACCGCGCGAAGATCACGCCGGA
>Ga0157372_10001165_pt1 | contig 28486 bp, 20 predicted proteins | sample C55metaG_FD_115307 | JGI IMG/M metagenome (GOLD analysis project Ga0157372, IMG submission 115307) | Corn rhizosphere microbial communities from Kellogg Biological Station, Michigan, USA - C5-5 metaG | ecosystem: Host-associated > Plants > Roots > Rhizosphere > Soil | place: USA: Michigan...
CTCAATCTGGGTGGCGCCCCATTGCTTTACCACCAGGTTGATACGTCCGCCGGTAATTGCCCCGGAAAGATATAGTTGGCCCGCCTGGCTTCCAAAACCGCAACCGCTGATGATGTAGTCGTTGTAGGCTGGATCCTGCGAGAAGACGACTCCGCTTGCCTTGCCATTGACGGCTTGGATGGTTGGTGCGAGACAAATCTTGAGCGGTTGCGGTGCATGCAGCATCGGATTTGAAGCTTGAGCGATGAGGTTTTGGGTCGGCGCCGGAGCCACCCGACCTTTCGTTTGCGTCGGCTGGGTTCGTTGCGATTGGACAAACAGCGTTTGCGCCTGCAGCGCTTGGATCTCAGCAACCGTGCTCGACCGAGGCTTAGCCGCTAGGTTCGACTGCTTGGCGGTGCGCGGGAGCAAAGCCGTAAGCTGCGCCTGGAGCTTCGACCTGATTTGCGCTTTCGTGGCTTCATCTGCGGGCGGAGATGCGTCTCTTTTGGGATTGCTCGTCATTGCAGGCATCTTCGGCACGAAGTTGCCCGGAACTCCGGCACCAGCACCGAGGTTGGCGGCGCCCGGTAGCCCAGAAGACCCCGGGGAAATCTGGCGTGGTGGAAGCGGCTGGGGGTTCAATTCAACTTTGCTGGCTGGGCTCTCGATGCCGCTGCTTTGACCAGCGGTTGACCCGCGATTACCCAGCAAGGTGCCGGAATTCCCTTGTCCTTGGGCGCTTTGAGTTGTGCCAGATGAGAGCATTCCCTGCTGCGGAGCGCCAGAGAGCAGTCCCCTCTGCCCGCCTGAATTGACCGGTGTGATCCCACCCCCGCTGAGCGAAGCCCGTGCGGGAATTGTCATTGGAAAATTCACCCCATAAGCCATGCTCTGGCATGTGCCCCAGTGTCCGAGCAAGTCAGACGCAGTGGGATTCACGATCCGCGGGAGCATATTGCACTGACCGCTGATGATCTGAATTGGACCGAGTGCGGCGCTTTGTGGGAGAGCATAAGGCGAGAACGCGAACGGATCGGTGACGTCGAGTTTGACCTGAAGCGACGGACCTACAGGCACATGATCAAATGCATAGGTGCAGACGTCATAAACATTCACCTTCCCGCCAGCGAGGAATTGCTTCACCTGCCCCACATATTTGAAGTTGTTATTGAGCGTGCCGATTGCGGTGTAAGCGGTCAACGGCCCCCCCGAATTGGTTCCTACGCTCACGGTGATCGCAAGGCCACTGCAACTGCCGGCTGGCTTGTGGACGATCTTGAGCGCGTCCCAATACACAAAGCCCTCCACGTTTCCCTTGCCGGGTGCTTCGAGAACCGGTTGCGGCGCTGTCCTGCCTGGAGGTAGCGGTTGTCGTTGCTGCTGCGGCTGATGTTTTTGCGGGCCGGGTGCGGTGAGGCTGCCGGTGGGCGCAGGCGCGGTCTGCGAGACGGACTGCGCGATGGCACCGTCAGGGAGCAGAGCCGCGATTCCAAAGGCAATGACGAATATTTTCTTGTAGCTCATACCACGCTCCTCCAAGCGGTCGCGCTTGACGACCGTATTAGTGCGTCGCAATCGTTAGCGTTTTCGCGTCAGGCCCACTCCAGTTCGAGCTGAATCGATGAAAACCATAGGTCGCAAGAGGGTGATTAACGCCGTTTACAACCGCAACCACTTGGACCGAGTCCATGTTCCAGTTGTCGCCACCCGAGCCTCCCGTGAAGCTCGTCTCTAACATGATTTTGTGTATTTGCTGGATGGTGGCGGGACGGTCGAGATAGACCGTGACCTCGTGCGTGCTACCATCCGCCCATCGCTGACCTTGGTTCACATTGGGCTTGCTTTGAACAAGCCCATCCCCATAGATCGTGATGCCGACGTTGTCTTTTCCCCCACGCAGGTCGTCGTTGCCAGTTTTGAACAAGAATTCCAGTTGCCGCACCTGATCGGGCGAAGGACAGGCTATGTTCGGCCAGGCATTGACATCGAAAGATGGATCGCTGCCGGTGAAGCGGTGGAAGCCGCCCGCGGCGATCGGGAGATTGACCGCCTGGCCGAGGCCAGCAATTTGGACGTCCAGCATGTCCCAGTTGTCTTCGGTCTTAATGCCGCTCACCGCTGAGACCGCGGGATCGATCGGACCATTTCTTCCTGGAAGGACCGCTGGGCTGAAGCCACCCTGTGCCAGGTGGATCAGACGAATACTCTTGATCTGGTCAGGAGGGGTGGGGTGCTCGAGGGGAATGGAAGCTGTATGGACGCTGTTGTTGGGCCAATTCGCACCTTGGTTCACATTTTTCGCAAATTGGACGCTGCCATTGGCCAAGTGAATCTCTAAGTTCAGGTCATTGCCGTTGCCCCGGAGATCGTCATTTCCGGTGCGAAACGTGAACCGCAGTTGGCTGACCGTACATGCGTTTCCGGCAAGCAAGGTCCTCGATTGCGGCTTCAGTAGAATCCGGTTGTTCTGGGTTGCCTGCCCAGACAAATGAGCCACAATAACGAAGCAGAACATCGCCGCCATAACAGGCAGGCGATGTGCCGGGGTGGGCCTTACCATAGTTCCGTTCATCGTCCTCGCTCCCTCGCGAAGGCTGCTCGCGGTGTCATGCGAGTGAAATACCGCGCCCGGAACGGCGGGTCAAAGGAACTGGAACTGAAATGGAAGTGACTAGGTAAGTGGCTGAAACGGTATGAGTTCTTCTGTTAACTGACTCGTTGCGGTCGGCTCGGCGGGGGAGTCAGCAAGGCAGACACGAGGTCAAGCGCTCCAAGCTACCGTGCCGGTTGGTTCTCGGCGAGGACGTTGGGGGTAGCGAGCGCCTCCTGCGCGCGGCGAGCGATCAATCCAAATCCATGGCCGCGGGCTTCAGTGGCGAGTTCGGTCAGGGTGAAGCGGCCGGCGCTCGGGTTGCTCTTCAATTGCAATTCTCCGAGTGCCAGGCGAGCTTCGGTTTCAAGGTTGTAATAGCCCAGCTTTTTGACGGCAGAAATCGTCGAACGCAGGTCCTCTAACGCTGATGGCGGGATCGCCTCGCGATGTACGACGGCCGCTTCCACTCGAGCCCGCTGGATCATTGCCGAGAACTTCAAAGAGGGATCGGCACTAGTCTGGCTATACTTGATCGCGGCATCAATTGAGGTTTTAGCGTCGGCGACTTTGTCTTGCATTAATAAAGCGTGGCTGAGGATGGTGTAGCCGCTGGCTAGCGCCGGGTCGCTTTTTTCTTGTTCAAACTCGGCAATCGCTGGACGTATGAGAGATTCGGCCTGGTCTGGGTGCTTCTCTTCAAGAGCGAGATCTGCCAGTTCAGCCTGGCTCTCCTGAATGAGCCCTTGGTCGCCCACTTTTTTTTGCAGTTCCTGCGCAGCCAGAAATTGTTGGCGAGCGCCGATGAGATCACCCTCGGCCTTCAAGGCCTCGCCGAGTTCGATGGTCGCCTGGCCCAAAGCAGAATAGCTGCCCTCGGTGGGACCAATTGCTTCGACCGCCTGCTGCGCCAGCTTTTTCGCCTCGCGCACATTTCCCCGGGTCAAGGTGAGATCAGCCAGCCGGTAGGTTGGATACCATGCTTCTCCGTGATCGATCGTCGCGATCAGATCGATCGTTTCCTGATACGTCTTCGCGGCCGAGGCCAACTGACCACGTAGATAAAGGATGTCGGCAATGTTGGAGAGTGCAGTCGCGACATTCTGTTTGTCCCCGGATTGCTCGAAGTGCACTTTTGCCTGCCGATACAGCTGCTCAGCCCGATCGAGATTGCCCTGGTTGGCATAGTCGACCGCCATATTGTTAAGGATGGCGCCAGTTTTCTCGTGCTCGCCGAGCTCCTGCAGCAAACCTAAGGCACGTTGGTAGCTCGCGATAGCCGCATCAATCTGGCCGACGGACCCTTGATAGTCGCCCATCAAGCGAATGGCGTCGGCGGCCCCCAACCGGTTGCCCGATGAGACAAAGATTTCATAAGCATCTTGGCACACCGGAAACGCTTGTTCAGGATGAGCGCTGTACAACAAGTTCACGCATTCATCCCGCCTCGCCAACGCGTAGACCATCTTCTTGCCTTGGGCTGAAGCTTTTTTGATGGCGCTTCGGATAAGCGCAAGCGAGGCCGGCATGCTGGTCTTGATCGCGGCCGCTTCTGTCAGATCGATTCTCGGATCGTCGGACGAAGGCGACGGCAGAGCGCGCAAACGGTGGACCACATCCAATGCTTGCGCGGCGTGTCCGGCATGAATTTCGACATTTGCGAAGTGCAGCCCATACTCAACATTGTCGGGAAAGAGCTCGTAGAGGGCATGGTAAACCGAGGCGGCTTGCTCCGGGTTGCCGATGCTCTCGAAATATTCGCCCTCCACCAACATGTGCTCCGAGCGAGGCAGGTCTCCGCCGAGATCGAGGGCCTTCTTGGCTTCTTCGCGATGCTTTTGTTCGTAACCAAGCTGGGACCAGGCACGCGCGAGCATGGCGTGTCCCAAGGAAAACTTTGGGTCGGCCGCGGTTGCCTGAAGCAAAAGATCCTTTGCAGCAAGAGCATCGAACTTGCGTAGCTTGGATAAACCCAATGCATAAAAACGAGCGGCATCAGCGTCGAGCGGAAGCGAAGCGAGAATGCCAGCCTCCTCGGTGTCTTCGAGCGGCGGCACTCCAAGACGGTCACGAAGCTTCGCACCGACGCGAGAAACTAGCCGGAAAAGGTCCTGAGAGCCACCGATTTCAGCGATCTCGGTGAGGATTTCGCCCGTACGTGCATCCTGCATCCGCACATCGATTCGTATTTGGGCATGATCAGGATTGGAAAGGATGGTGTAGGAACCTAAAACCAGCATGTCGCTGCTCAGTGCATTTCCAATGCGAGCGGTGGTGCTTTGATCGAGGCTGTCGGTCTGCGACCAAGGCGAAGCGATACGCAAGTTGGCGACTTCCTCTCCGGAAACCAATCGCAATCTTTCCCCACCCGACAGTTCAGTGCTCAACATTTCCGACAGCGCGGTGGCCAGCCACGCGTCTTCGGCCCGCCCCGAAAGGCTGTGAAAGCCCAGAACAGCAATGGACTTGCGAACTTGAACGGAAGAAACGCTCGCCACGGAAGGGCGCTGGTGATGCCACGCCAGCAATGCCCCGGAGATCAGCAACACAATAACCATTGCCGATGACGCATAAAAAAGGACCGGGCGGCGAATCCCGGGGGGCTGGGATGTAGCAACTGGAGCAGGTTCGACTTCTTTGGGAGCTGGAGGCGCAATTTGAGCGGTCGTAACAGCGGCTTCAGCCTTCCGATTCGAGGAAACAGGCGCGATAAAGCGGTATCCCCGGCGAGGCACGGTCTCAATAAAACGCGGATTGTCCGAATCGTCGTCAATCGCCGCGCGAAGCTTCTTGAGGATGACGTTGAGGCTCCCGTCGAAGTCTACGTAGGTGCCCTCGGGCCAGAGTCTCTGGCGCAACTGTTCCCGGGTAACGATTTCGCCTGGCTGTTCCAGAAGAAAAATGAGGACTCGGAAGGGTTGATCCTGGATCCTGACGCGCACACCGTTGCGCATCAGCGTGCCATTTGCCGCATCTGCCTCGAACAATCCAAAACGGAAGATATTTGGCGACGCTACCGCTCGCTCCATGGCGGGTACACGAATGTGGCTGAATCATAGCACGGCGATTCGGACGCGTCAGCAAGTCACCCTAAGGAGTTCTGGAATGATCAACTTAGCTGGTCACAAATGAATCATGCCAAGTTCCTTTGACCCCGCAAGCGGATGGGTATATTCCGAACTGGTAGCGCAGCCGGGAGCATGAAAGAAGAGAGTGCAAGTTGAAGGGACATCCACAACTAGGCGCAGCGCTTTTGATCTTGCTCGCCATCTTTGCGGGGGAAAGGACTCACGCAATTCCTCAATTCGCGGCAGCCGAGGGGAGATTGAAAAGCCGTCGAATGAATGCTCAATGGGTGAGCGAAGCGCAGGAGTTTCCCGTCGCCGAGTACGCCAGACTCAAAGCGGAGGCGCTCTCGAAGGCCAATGGACAGCCCGGTCCACGAATCAGGAACCCTCGACTTTCAAGCGACGGCATCGAACCCGCCATTCTTGCGGTTTTGGACGAGCAGCGGCGATACCTTCAGAACTCTGCCGAACCGGGACGGGCCTGGCCCCGGCGGCTCACCGCAATGGCCGGCCTGCTCCGCACGGCATTGCCCGTGCCTTCATGCTTCAACCCGCTGATCCTAGCCGTAAATGGACGTGCGGTTGAACCGGTGTTCACGCCGCGCCTAGGCGACAACCATTTTCGCATCGAGGGGTGCGGCTTCGGCTCTAGGCCGGGAGAGGTTCGACTGGAGCCGGAGTCCAGTGTTCCCTTGCCCGCTATCGCAATGCAGCCGACAACCTTGCAACTTGAACGGGCTGGATCCTGGTCAGACAACCAGATCGATGTACGCCTGGATTCGCACCTTGCAGGAAATCCCGACTCAATCGCAACTCTGGTGGTGCGCCTGGCGGATGGACGCCGTCTCGAACTTCACGGCTGTCGTTTTGTCGCAGTTCGCGGCGCACCGGTAGCTTTGAAAATGATCAGCGCCTCGTGGGTGAAACTATCCCCTACAGGCACCCAGCCTCGCCTGCTTCGACAGGTCGAGTATGTCTCGCCGCCAACGGGTGGGGAAGACATTCCACCTGACGCCGCGAACCTGTCAGCCCTCGTGATTCGATCCGATTCCGAGACTTTTGATGGGGGCACCGACAAGTACGAGTTTTCTGCACTCAACCCGGGGTGGGTGGTCGAGAGCATACAAATCCAGAATTACGATGTCGCATGTCCCGGTGACGTGACGCACACCGAACAGGCTGGCGACTCGAACCTGCGGGTCGAGGATCGCGGCCTTACAGTGAATTGGGCAAGCCGCACTTGCTCTTCATTTATCCCGCCAATGTTTCGTTTCAGCATTGCCGCTTCGGAATATGGGGTGAAGGTCTGGGTGATGGGACCGATTGGGACCGAACCAGTCGGTGTGGACCGGACACGAGAAGACCAGAAACAGCAGTAAGCAGCTATTAAGTTGAAATCAAAAACAGGAAAACCGGAGGATCCAGTGAAGAGAATCGTGATTGCGGTAATGTTGTCATCCGCGGCGTGGGCCCAAGCCAAATTCCAGCCGCTAAACGTCAAAACCGGATTGTGGGAAAGCACAATCACATCCACAACCAGCGGACAAATGCCGATTCCCGCAGAGATGCTGGCAAAACTGAGCCCCGAGCAACGGGCGAAGTTTGAAGCACGCATGAAACAGAACTCCACGCCAAAAACCAGAACCTACACCAACAGGGATTGCGAGACCAAAGAAAAGCTAGCTGAGCAACCTTTCAATAGCGCGAAAGAATGCAAGCAGACGATCACGGCTTCCACCAGTACAAAGGCGGAAGTGAAGATGATCTGCGAATTCGGCGATGTGAAAACAAGCGGAATCATGCGTATTGATGTGCTGAGTCCCGAGAATGTCAAAGGCTCCGGACAAATGACCTCTAACGGCGGCGGGCATTCGATGACCGTGGATACAAGCTTTTCCGCGAAATGGCTGGGGCCGTCGTGTGGAGACGTGAAATAGAGGGCGACAGGGAAAGCTCTCCGCTTCCCGATCGATTGCGAGGGGCAGCGAAGCCTTACCGTGCCGGGGAAAGATTGCGACGGCGGTACTATCCGCGCCTTGAGGAACCGCAAACCATGAGGGGGGCGGTTGAATCGACTCCCGCCCTTCATCGTTCATTGATCATCGTTCATTGATCATTCATCATTCGTCATTCATCATCCGTCATTGCGATCTACAAGTGCAGGGAGGAGACGAGCGCGCTGATCCCGTTCCACATGATCTGAACGCCAATGCAAACTAGGAGAAAAGACGAGAGTCTCACGATTACTATCATTCCTGTTTTGCCAACTGCGCGGGCCAGTCGGTCGGCCAAGCCGTAGCAGAGCAAGACGCTCAGGGCGACGATTGCCATGGCGATGAGCGCGGCAAGGACTATCGGCAGGTGGAATCCGTAGCGCCGCGTTGAATTTGCTCCCAATGTGATGGCGACCGAAATCGATCCCGGCCCAACCGTCAGTGGAAGAGTCAAGGGATAGAATGCACTGTGTAGGACGTCCGAGCACTGCACATTCTTGCGCGCAGTCTCATAGGTTTCCTCTTTCTCCAGCAACATACTCCAGCCCATCGATGCCACCACCAGGCCCCCACTGACCTGCACTACCGGAAGGGACACTCCGAAGAAGTTGAGCACATGCGACCCGACAAAATATGAACCGACCATGAGCAGCAGGCTATTTACGGCCACCCGCCACGCCAGCGCCTTTCGTGTGGCGGTTGAGTACTCCTGGGTCATGGCGAGAAAGATCGGGCTTCCCGCGAGGGGATCGACGATGGGAAACAGGGCGCTTATTGTGAGCAGGAAAACTTTGACCGCATCGGCCACCGATCTCTCCTGAGTGCTTAGGGGTCTGATGCACAATCGCCTACACAGCTAAGAGCGGTTCACGAACACAATCAAGCCCTGGGGTCAGCTAGCGGAAGCGATACTTGAAATCGAGTATCCCCCGGCTTCGAATTTACCTGAATATTTCCTTTGTGCTTTCGCACAATTCGTTGCACGGTATCGAGTCCAAGTCCGGTGCCCTCGCCTACTCCCTTAGTCGTAAAAAACGGTTCAAAGATATGTGCCCGTATTTCTGGCGAGATTCCCGGGCCGTTGTCGCCGATCTCGACCACAACGCAGCCATTGTCGCGATAGGTGCGCACCCGCAATTCGCCTTTCCCGCTCATTGCATCGATGGCATTGTCGATCAGATTCGTCCAGACCTGATTAAGTTCGCTGCCAAACGAATCCACAAGAAATGGGACAGGTTGGTAATCTCGCTCGACCGACACCCCGCGTTTGAGCTTGTGGTTCAGGATTGTCAACGTCGTTTCCAGACTCTTCACGATATCGACGTTTTGAACCGGAGACTGATCCATGTAGGTGTATTCCTTGATTGCACGCACCAGCTCCGAGATCCGCGAAGTGCTGTTCTCGATCTCTTTCAACAGGCTCGCAATTTCCACCGATGCCGCGATCCGCACAAGAGCCGCGCGCGCCGTGCCGGCGTCGAGGTTCTCGAATAATGACTCCAGCGCAGCAGGCTTGACGCCTCTTTGTGCCAACTCGGCAGACAACAGCCACAAATCGTTCTGCCCATGACTTCGTAACAAAGAATCAATCTGATCTTCGAGATCACTCATGGTAAGGGTATCGGGCGGAGGTGCCTCATTCTGCGTAAAGGACGATTCGAGCTTCTCGATTTCTGCTTTTTGGGTGGAAGTCAGCTCCCTCCGGCCGAGTTGGAGGCTGGCTTCTTTAATTCGGTGAAGCGTATCGCGCAACTGTGCGGCGGCACGTTTCGCGGCTGCGGCCGGATTGTTGAGCTCGTGAGCAAGGCCTGCTGAAAGTTTCCCCAAGCTAGCCAGCCGGTCGCGCTGTTGTTCCAGACGAGTGACCTCGCGCACTCGATCGGTCATTATCCCAACCAGACGCTTAACCAGCTCCGGCATCTTCTGGATGAGCTCTGGAAACAGCGATGAGGGAAACAACAGAATGCGGCCCGCGCTGATTGCCCTTCCTGTCACCATGAATTGCGTCATGCGGGAAAAGGGCAAGGCGCCGGTAACCTCGCCGGTTTTCCCCTGCATCATGACGATCTCGCCATTGAAGTCGCCCCGCCACTCGAATTCCCCTTCCAGGAGAACAAACATCGCTTCCGGCGGATCGCCCTGGCGTACGTAGACCTCTCCAGCCTTCAGCTGTACTTCTTTGGATTGGCTGAGAAACCAGTCGATTTGATCTGTCGGCAGTTCTCGAAATGCCGCAAAGCGCAACAGTTCTGATGAAGTCGCCATTTTAGACTTTGCTCAAATACTGATGAATGAACTGCACTGCCACCGAACCTTCACCCACGCCGGATGCAACACGCTTCACCGATCCATGCCGCACATCACCGACCGCAAAAATTCCCGGGACATTTGTCTCGAGTAGAAAGGGATCACGGTCGAGCGTCCAACCCTTCGGACGCTCGCCATTCCGCATCAGGTCGGGACCAGTCAGGATAAAACCGCGTTCGTCTCGCTCAACCAAACCCGCAAGCCAGTCCGTACCGGGGAGCGCTCCAATAAAAATGAACATCGAGCTCGCCGGAGCCCGCTCAATCTTGTTCGTATCCGAACACAACACGGATATTTCTTCCAGCCGCTTGTCGCCGTGGACCTCGGCTACGCTTGCATGATTCCAGATCTGAATATTCGCTGTTTTCTGAATTTGATCGATCAAATATTGCGACATGGTGGCGGCGAGCCCTTCGCCGCGCACTAGCACCACTACCTTATCCGCATATCTTGCAAAGTTCATCGCCGCCTGGCCCGCCGAATTCGCACCGCCGACTACGTAGATCACTTCGCCTTTACAAGCGAAAGCCTCGGTTGCTCCGCCGCCGTAGTAGACTCCGGCACCCTGCAACTTATCGATTCCAGGCGCGTCCAACCGGCGCCACTGCACGCCGGTTGCGACCAACAGCGCGTGGCACGAGATTTCGCTTCCATCGGCAAGCTTGACGATTCTGTAGGAGCCTTCGGTTCGGGCAGTCATTGCTTCCTGAGGCGATAAAATCTCAACTCCGAAACGCTGGGCCTGCACCACCGCACGCCGCGCCAGATCGCCCCCGCTCAGGCCGGTTGGAAATCCAAGATAATTTTCGATTCGCGAACTCATTCCCGCCTGTCCGCCGGGTGCTTCCCTCTCGACGATGACCGTGTGCAAGCCCTCCGAAGCACCATAAACAGCTGCCGCAAGACCCGCGGGACCGCCTCCTATGATTGCCAGATCGTAGAAGTTGGTTTGCGCTCGGGTGCGCAGCCCAACCTTCTGCGCGATCTCCGCCGGCACACTTTCAAGGAGCTTCGTGCCATCAGGAAACAAAACCACGGGCAGGTGCGACGATTCTGGTCCCAGGACATCGAGAAGCCGTTTGGTTTCGGGATCATTTGCGCTGAGTTCGACGTCGATCCACTGATAGGGCACGTGGTTCCGCGCAAGAAAATCGCGCAGTTCGTAACTGCGAGGCGACCAACGGGTACCGAGCATTCGTATTCCTTCAAACCCGGGCTTATACGAAGCTCGCCAATCGTCGAGCAAATCATCAAGTTGCGGGTAAAGATGATCCTCGGGAGGATCCCAAGGCTTCATGAAAAAGTAGTTGATGTTAGCTTCATTGATGGCGCTAATGGCGGCGTTGGTGTCGGCGTACGCAGTCAGTAAGGCCCGCTTGGCTTCGGGAAAGATTTGCATCCCCTCCTGAAGAAACTCGACTCCGTTCATCTGCGGCATTCGCTGATCCGCAAGCATCAGGGCCACACTGTCGTTGCGGACCTTCAGCTGTTTCAGGATGTCGAGGGCTTTTTCTGGAGAGTCGCTTCCAATCACACGGTATGCAGCCCCGTATTGAGAACGAAGGTCGCGTTCGATGGCCCGCAGGACATCGGAATCATCATCCACGCTTAGCAGAATTGGTTTGGGCATACCACTCTCACAGAAATAGGACCCGGACCGCTTTCAACCTAATGGAAACCTTTGAATGCTTCTTTAGATACAGAATTTCCAGAATGGTCGCACCGTCGAAAAGATTCCTACTCTGACTCCCCCGAATCCTCTGTCTTGGTTCCGATTCGCGAGAACTGGCAGCTGTGGTTTCTTGAGCTTCAACCACCGTTCCTTCCGGTATGTCTTTGCAGGCAAAGGAAACTGACAGGAGGTTCACCGCAAGGCAAACACCAAAAAATAGTCCATGCCATCAGGCTTTACAAAGTCATAAGTTTCCAATAAACGATATCCTGCTCGATCCGCTTCCTCGACCACGATCTTCCGACCTACTCCGTGGTTTGTACCATCTCCGTTCTTATCAATGATACCGACTTTCGCTCCCGGTTTGAGGGACGACCGCAGCTTCTCGAGCAGAGCGACAGGGTCGGCGACCTCGTGATAGGTCTTCAAGAGCAGCACTGCATCAACGGCGGCTTGCGGCAGCATCGGGTCATCGGTCTTGCTAAGAATGGTCTTTACGTTGGGCAGCGATTCATTGCGTGCTCTCTCATCAATGTGATGAATGGCTTCAGGATTAATGTCAACCGCATAGACTGTCCCCGAGGCACCCACCCGTCGCGCCGCCAGTACCGTGAACCATCCTGATCCTGCTCCAATATCGGCCACACCTTTGCCCGGCTGAATTCCGAGAATGTCCATTACGCGATTGATTTGAAGCTTTTGCTCCCGGCCGGGAGAATCAAATATGGACAAGTCTCCAGTGTAGGGAGTGCTGGTTGGTCGCTTGGGCGACTTTGCCGGGGAAGCACTTTGAGCCGCCCCCAGAGACGTAACCAGCAGCACAACCACTAGTGAAAACAATAGGGTCGGGTGGATCAGCTTCTTCATTGAGCTCTCTATCGGTGAACACGTAAGGTTAGCAGAGTTTCAAGGCCTGCACAGGATGGCGAAACCAGAGAAGGCGAACGGAGCAACTTGGGCGGGAAAATAGAAAAGGCTGTGACATTGGTTATGCTCCAGTCATCGGCTCCTGCGAGGGAGCGAACAACGTGGATACATGCACCGTCACAGCCCTTGATGTAATCACTGCTTTCGCAGTTCCAAACCCCAACCGCTCCTCGCAGAGTCAGTCGGTTTTTTCGGGTCTGGTTGCTCTCGAGGTCACCCTGTCGAGCAGATCACTCAGCTTACTTCGGACTGGCGAATTTTATTAAGCCAACCCTTTCAGCCGTCGACGCAAGCAACATTAAAGAGTCACTCCACACCTGTCAATGCGCTTTTCACATTCCTGGAAAGATTTCTGTGAATGCTTTTGTGGAAAACACGGCCTTCATTCGAATGTGCTCGCAAATCGGCCGATTCGGCTTTTGAGATTCTCAACCTTGCTGCCGCTCATCTTTGATCTCCGATCTCCTCGACGTGAACGCTTGTGCCTGACAATGGACAATGTCAGCTGCGTTTGATCCCCATGCGAGCGGGGTGATCGATGGATGTCCCACTTCGTTTGCCATGTGACTAGTCGCGCGGCGTCCACCACGCATCCCATACACCCATGAATCAGTCGGAAAGGCGAGTGCCGCAACCATACCCCATCACACCGCCCATTCCGGGGCCGCAGCCAGGACCTAAGCCCGATCCCGAGCCGCAACCTGGAACGGGTCCGGACGTGAACCCTCCGTTTGATCCGGATCCCCAGCCGGACGTAGTTCCCGTACCGTTCCCTGAACCGGATCCGATGCCTGTGTAGCAAACGAGGGGCATGCTCGGCGCATGCATCAAAACGCTCTCGATTGATGAGCAGACCGCGCGACTACCTGGGGTTCCAGGCAACCAAGGAACGGGACAAGTCGGTCCCTGTCCCATTTTCGGTTACGCGACTTTTTCTTTGGGCTTCTCGCGTAAGGCAGTCCGATAGACCTCGAGGTATGCCTTCGCCATTCGGGCGGTCGAAAAATTTTCTTCTACATACTTGCGAACTGCCGCCGCATTGAGGCTGAGATCGCGTGCATGCTTGGCCATTGCGACTACGGAGCGACAAATATACCCAGATATTCCCGGACTGATGATTTCCGGCACAGAGCCGCCCGGCATGGCCAAAACCGGCGTGCCACAGGCCATCGCTTCCACCATCACCAGCCCGAACGGCTCGTTCCATTGGATCGGAAAGAGCATCGCCCGGGAGTTCCCCAGCAGTTCGTTTTTAGTAGCCAGGTCAGCCAAGCCGATGTATTCCACCAGCTTTCCGTCGAGGTGGGGCTTGATCTTCTTTTCAAAATAGTCTCGATGAAGAGGTTGAATGTCCCCCGCGATTTTCAAGGGGATTCCAGTCCGTTTTGCCACGTCGATCGCGATATGAGTTCCTTTGAGCGGAGCGATCCGCCCGATGAAGCTCAGGTATTCTTGCTTGTGCTCAACCAGGCGATATTGGTCGATGTCAATACCGTGATGAACTGTATGCATTCGTGGCATGGCTTCTTCTCGGCATTGCGCATGACTGATGCAAACGTAGTGGATATCCGGGAAGAAGGAGTAGAGCTCACTCAACTTTGGATCGTGCGGACCGTGTAGGGTCAGCACCATCGGACGACCGCTAAAGCGTCCAAAGGGGAGGCCTGGGGCTGACTGCACATGGAGGATGTCGCATCGCGATTCGGCATCATGGATAGCCCATGAGGTGTGATTCACATCGCGAATCCACCCATGTTCTGGGTTCTTGATTGGCCACTCGGCGTGCTCATAAAGTGAGCGGCGCGCAACCGGCACGGTCGACTCGCCATTCGCGTAAACCACGACCTCGATCCCCATTTCCTGCAGAGAGGTTGCAAGGTGGGCGACGAACAATTCTGTGCCGCCGTAGTCAGCCGGGGGAACCGCAATCATGGGTGGTGCGATGAGAGCGACTTTCAACCATTTCTCCTGCGTGCAGTAGCCGTAACCGTGTCGACCGAGCACGTACTTGGATGCTGTAAGTGGGGATCGAGGGAGCTGGCCCTCAAGAAAGGCCTGTAGTGCCGGAGTGTTTCTTGTCTCTCTTTATCGCTGCCCGAATGGAATGGACCCGCTCGATGACCAGGCCCGGCTCGATGTCGATAATTTCGAACCCGAAGCGGCGGTAAGTATCTTCATGGACCTTTTCAAACTGCAGGCTCTCCTCGAAGGTGAGGCGCCGGGCTGCGGTGGATGTGATGTATCCGAGATTGCGTATGAAGAACACCCGCTGTTCATACACCCGCTCCTTTGTGATGCGTTCCAACTCGCTCGTGAGAAATGGCGACTGTGCATGTCCGAGATAGACTGCCAAAGCCGCCGTGCAAACAACCGAGCGATCATGAAACTGGATGTCATCTGGTAGATAAGAACTGCGGATCTCGCGTTCCCTCTGCAGACGCGCGATGGTATCGATGAAAGCCGGATCCCGCCAGGGTTCGATCGCGTTGCGGGCGTGGGCGGCAGCAATGACGTCCGTGGCTGCTTCTTCAACCACGCCAAAACCATCGAGCTCCAAGTGGCGGATGATTGCTGTCTTCCCGGCCCCGGGAGCACCTGTAATGATGAATTTCTTCAGGTTGTTTCCTGTCGCAAACGATTTTTCGGTTGCATTGGCGAAATAGCACTCCTCAGAGTCCTTCGCTCTGGCCTTCGGGTGTGTGCGGTCGCCGTGGGTTGATCGAGCATTCGCAAGAGTCGCACGATTCGCTGTTACACCCGGCTCTCCCCCGTTCGGCCGATTCCTGAGCAAGATCGCTGGGCTCATTGCACGTTGCGAAACAAGAGGAGCGCTGCTGCCGCCCATGGTGAGGCACCGCGAACGGGTTGCATGTTGCTGATTTACGGAACCCTTCCTCGATTCGGTCCCACCAAAGCACATTTCTCATTGCAAAACTGTTGTGCATGAACCGCTGCCGGTTGACTCCTTTTGCAAAGCGATGGGAGTATCGCCGCACGCCAAAGCACCTTCGAGGGTCTTTGTGCGGCAGCCGGGTTGTCTCGTGTTGCGCAATGGCTGCGTCCGCGTCGAAATCTCGCCCTTCTGCGAGGAGGAGGCAATTGCATATGTTGAGCAAGATTCAAAGTGCGTTCCTGTTTGCGCTTCTATTGTCGTTGGCAGCCCTGGGGTATGCGCAAGGCGGCGCAAACGGGACGATTCTTGGAACCGTGACCGACAATTCAGGCGCGGTCGTGGCGAACGCTACCGTGGACGTCACCAACACGGCAACCAACGTTACCAACCACACACAAACAACATCATCAGGAGACTTTACCGTCCCATTCCTGCAGCCTGGCACTTACAAGGTTACCGTCCAAGCAACCGGATTTCAGAAGGCCGTGACCGATTCGATCACGCTGGTTGTTGGTCAGCAGCAGCGCATCAATGTAGCCATGAAGCCGGGTGCGATTACCGAAAGCGTTGAAGTGCAGGCCAGCAATGTTTCACTGGATACCGATACCGCTGCTGTATCGCAGACGGTTACGCCGCAGCAGATCGAACAGTTACCGGTTGAGAATCGCAACTTCGTTGGCCTCTTATTCATCGGTGCCGGCGCAGTCCAGACGACCGGAGAGCAAAATCAAATGCGGCAGCAGGAAGGCAATGCAATCAGCATTAACGGCGGCCGCCCGACTTCCAACAATTACACATTGGATGGACTCGTGAATACGGACACTGCGCTCAACACCCCGGCCGTGATCCTATCCCAAGATGCCATCCAGGAGTTCAAGATCCAAAGCGAGAACTATTCCGCGGAGTACGGATTCAGTGCCAACCAGGTCAATCTGGTAACCAAGACTGGAACCAACCAACTGCATGGTACAGTCTTTGAGTTTCTTCGGAACGATGCTTTTGACGCCAAGGCTCCATTCCAGGCGAGTCTTCCTGAGTTGCGACAGAACCAGTTCGGATTCGTGGTGGGTGGACCAATATACATCCCCAAGGTTTACGATGGCCGCAACAAGACGTTTTTCATGGTGAACTACGAAGGTTGGAGAATCCGAACCGGATTCAATCAAAGCACCTTCAACGCGCCAGACCCAGCACAGTTGAACGGTGATTTTTCCGCCTCAGGTTTGGCCCTGCCCGTCTCCGCAGGCGGCACTTGTACTCCAACCGGTTCGACCGCCTGCATGCCGGTTGACCCCAATACTGGAGCTGCGTTTCCCGGCAACGTCATTCCCACAAACAGGTTCTCGATACTTGCCCAACAAACTCTCGGTCTGAACATGTTTCCGGCGCCCAATTGCCTTACTGCGGATTGCCAGGGAAACTACCGTCTGACAGTGACCTTGCCACAGACGTTGGATCAACAGACCTATCGCCTGGATCAAGATCTGGGTCGGATCGGAAAACTCTTCTTCCGCTACACCACGGCCAGCTACGACAGCCAGAACATCAACGGCTCCATCAGCCTCCCCTATGGAGTTGGCACCTTCAACGAGAAGTCCGAGAACTGGATGATTTCACACACCAAGAACATCGGCTCTGGCATGGTCAACAACTTCCGCTTTGGCCGCTTGGAACCTATCGCGATTCAGGGCGGCAATCCAATCACCGCAGCCCAAGTATCTGCGCTGAACATCACCGGCGTTTACCCGAACCTTCCGAACTACGCACGTCTTTTCCCATCCATCGGGTTGGGCACTCCCTACACCTCTGTAGGGAGCCAGGGCAATGACACCACCACCAGTGACATTCCCACCTGGGAATTTGCCGATACGTTGACCCTAGTGAAAGGGCGGCATACCATCAGCACCGGATTCGACTATCGTCGCTGGCTGCAGAAACGTGACTTGTCGGCGGACTTTCTTGGTAACTTCAACTACTCCAACGACACCATTCTCAACAACAACAGCGGGTGCGCGACGGCTTCCAGCCATTGCGGAACCGGAAATGCCATCGCTGATTTCCTGTTGGGCTATTACAACGGTGCGTCAACTTTCCAGCCAGGCCCGTTTAGCCCTACCAACGTTGCGGGAAATTTGAACCAGTACCGGTTTCTCTACGTCGCACCCTTTGTTCAAGATGATTGGAAGGCGACCAACCGCCTGACAGTAAACCTCGGGCTACGCTGGGACTACCGCTCGGTCCCAACCGAGAAAGATAACAAGATGTTCTGGTTAGACACGGCAAACGCCGGTGGCGGGCTTTGCTATGCCGACAAGGCTTTAGGAACCTCCTCGGTGCAGAGCCTGGGCGGTCCGATCGCACCCAGCGGCAACGGTTTTTATCGCTACTGTGGCCGTTCGAACCCGATGGAAGCCTCCAGGAATCCTTGGGCTCCGCGCATCGGCCTCGCTTATCGCCTCAATGACAAGACTGTCCTGCGTGGCGGCTACGGCATCTTTTTTGATTCGTTCGAGACACGTGAGATCGACGATTCAGGAGATATCTATCCGTTCGTAGTACGCGCCAATATCAGTCCCGTATCGGATGCGGCCAACTGCGGCACCGCCGGGCAACCAGCTTGCCAACCAAAGACAACCGATACGATGTTTCCCCCCGTGCCTCTCCATCAGGTGTCTGTGGCCAGTGACGGCGGGCAATTCTTTGCTGTGATTATTTCTGAACATCCAAGGAATCCGTACGTTCAACAGTGGTCAACGTCGATCCAGCGGCAGTTGTCTCAAAATACGACCCTGGAAGCCAATTACGTTGGCAACAAGGGCACGCATCTTCTGAACCGAATCAACCAGGCGGTAGGACCGCCGCCTCCAAATCCCGCTGCTTGCGATCCTCTCACCGGGGGCTCTGTCTCTAACACAGCCGCCCAGTGCCTCGCCTCACAAAGAACGCCGTTACCCAACATCACCCAAGTGTTGGGATTTCTGGACAGCGAGTTCAACGGCTATTCGAGCTACAACGCCGGGAACTTGAAGCTGGAACACCGGTCCAGTTCCATGGCCTTCCTTGCCGTGTATACGTGGGCCAAGAGCCTCGACGACAAATCCGCGGCAGCCGGAGTTGGTTCCACAAATGCGTTTGCCGGCCACTTGGACGACCGCAACCCGCAACTGGACTATGGCCGTTCTGACTTCGATGTGGACCACAGATTTGTGGCGAGCATGGTTTATCAATTGCCCTTCGGACGCGGAAAGCGATTTGGCGGCGGCATGAATAAGGCCATGGACCTGGCCTTAGGCGGATGGCAATTCACAACCATCGCAACCTTCCAGCGTGGATTCCCGTTTTCCATTCTGTGCAACGGAAACATTGTTGTTCAGACTTCGAGCTTCAATAATCGTTGCAACCAGATCGGGGACCCTTACCCGAGTGGGTTCCACAAGTCGATCAACAGCTGGTTCAACAACAACATTACCTACTCCACCTCGCCCACTGACCCGAATGACGCTTCTCGGTCGAGCTGCGTAGCCTCAACTTCCAACGGAGCGGCTTTCTGTCAGCCTCTCAACGGACAATACGGAAATACGGGACGCGACATCCTGCGCGGCCCTGGCATTAACGATTGGGATATTGGACTGGGAAAGGATTTCAAGTTCACCGAGAGAGTCTCGTTCCAGTTCCGGGCCGAATCGTTCAATGCTTTCAACCACCATCAGTACGGATATGACCCGTTTACGGCAACGTCGATCGGAGCGCCCATTGATGTCAATCCCAACGACTTCAAGCTCGTCAATGGAGTTAGTCAGAGCACATTTGGGAACGTCATAGCAGCACGGCCAGGCCGTATCATTCAGTTCGGCGGGAAGATCGTTTTCTAGGCGTCAGCCGAACACCTTCTCCCGCCGGATGGCACGTCCGGCGGGTTTGTTTTTATCATCGGATCGTCGTGCTATTACAAGTGGCCTGGGGTAAACTCGCCCTCGTGAAACTGGTCAGAATCTTGGTCTCTGTTTTGTCAATGCTAGGAGGGCTTTGCCTGGCACAAGAATCCGCGTCCATTCAGGAGCAATACAATGACGCTCAGGCGGCTCTCAACGCTGGGGACTATCGCCAGGCACAGCAAGCCTACGAGAAGCTTGCAGTTGCAAATCCACAAGTGGCGGAGATACACGCCAACCTCGGCCTCATCTACTTCCAAGAAAGAATGTTCGAACCCGCAGTCAAGGAGCTGCGGCGAGCGCTCGAACTGAAAGCTGCTCTCTCGAAATCCGCAGCTGTTCTCGCGATGTCACTTTCTGAACTCGGCCGCTACAACGAAGCTATTCCCGGACTCGAGAAAGGCTTCCGTTCGAGCGATGCGCAGACGAGGCGAATGTGCGGCCTCGAGCTAGAGCGCGCATACACGGGGCTCAAACGCGACCGCAAAGCCGTTGAGGTCGCGCTGGAATTGAACCGTCTATACCCGGACGATCCAGAAGTCCTGTATCACAACGGAAGAATCTTTGGGAATTACGCCTACTTAACCATGCGGCAGCTCGTCCGAGCGGCGCCAAACTCGATCTGGCGCCATCAAGCACTGGCTGAGGCAGCCGAGAGCCAGCAATCCTTCGACACCGCAATCGCTGAATACCGGCAAGTCCTAAAGATAAACGCGAATCAACCCGGGATCCATTATCGATTGGGCCGTACCCTGCTGGCCCGCGCGCGCCAATCGAATTCCAGCGAAGATCAAGCCGAAGCCGAGAAGCAATTCCAGCAGGAACTTCAGATCGATCCCGAAAATGGCAATGCTGCCTATGAGATCGCAAGGGCACGGCAAACGGATGGTCGACCCGCCGAAGCTCAACATCTCTTCGAGCAGGCCCTGAAATTTCATCCTGATTTCGAAGAGGCACACTTGGGATTGGCATCGGTGTTGACATCTCAAGGAAAGCCTCAGGAGGCTGTGTTGCACTTGCAAGAAGCAATCGAGCTCAATTCTGACAACGAGGTTTCATGGTACCGCCTATCGCAGGTCGAACGCTCCCTGGGTCACAGCGAAGGGGCACAAAAAGCGATGACCCAATTCAAAACGCTCCATGATCAGAGGATGACGGAAGAGGGAGCCGGACGGCGTTTCTTCGCCGGCGACGAGGAGGTTACCCGACAAGAGCTGGACGCGGATGCTCCGAAGTAGGAACCCCTTGGGGTGGGCTCTCCCCGGAAGTCCTGTACCAACAAAGTCTTTCTGAAGCATCTAACCCCGCCGGAGGTCGCGATGATCGCCTTTCTTTGCGAGACGTGCGGCAAGCTGAAAAAGCCGGAGCAGAACTGGATTTTAGGGATGGCGGCGGAAAGCCTCGGCGCGGTTTCCGAACGTCGCGAGATAAACATTCTCTCCGCTTGGGAGGAATCGCAGGCTCTCCATCCACTTGCGGTGCATTTTTGCTCAGAGCGTTGCAAGGAGCGCTATATGAACAAACTTTTTAGCTACTCCGCAGCATAAAAACGACCGCGAGTGCTTTGTTCTTTGCGAGACGCGGGCGGATCCGCCCAGTCGATGTCTAATTCCATAATTCCAAAGAGTGTCGAGAACCTACGGAAGCGCCCGCCAAAGAGGTCGCCGGCATTGAGTTTCCGCCAGCGGGCAGAGGGCCAATTGAGAAGGTGAGCAGGGCAGGCAATGGGCAGAAGCATGAGCTAATGTCTCGCCACATCTCCCCGCTCACACCATTTTGAGGGGGTGTCAACCCACCAGGTTGCGCGCGATGCCCAAAAAATCGAGGGCTGCCCCTTGTGCCACTTTGGGCTTATCCGGCTGGTCTGGATTGGACGTGAAAGCTTCGGAACCCTTGTGTTTTCTGCGGCTTCCGAAATAGCGAGTTCCCGGTTCAACTGTTCGACTAAGGACAGAAGCTTATCGCCATCTTTTTCTTCCTTTACCAGGGCAAAGTTGTTCGATTTGTTTGGTAACAGACACTTCTACACTCCCAAATGCAGGAAGAAGTAGCGGACGATCAGTGCGCTATACTTCCTTGGACTGCAAGAAGGAATTTGACTCGCTTACGGTCTTTTTGAGGTGCGCCATCACGCGCCAAGATCTCAATGCCGGCTCAACGGTGCTGAACTCCTGGAAGGAGATCGCGAGATACCTAGACCGTGGCGTTCGAACCGTACAACGCTGGGAGCACGAATTGAACTTGCCAGTACATCGCATCGGCAAAGGCAAACGCAGCCCAGTATACGCAAACGTCTCAGAACTAAGATTCTGGCTCTCCACCTCCGAAGCGGCTAGGAAGGAGTTTGGGAATCACGTGATTCCAGCGAACCCCAGACCGATGCCTCTCGCAAGGCCAGGCGTCAACCCCATCGAAAATGCGCGTCGTCTGCTAGCGGCGGCGAAGGATTTGGCCCGGAAGATCGCAGAAACAAGCGTTCGCCAGCGCCGTCAGGCCGAGGAGCTGCAGGCTCGCATCGTCCAGATGAGAGCGAAAGTCAAGTAGCGACTTCCGGATTCCCCGAGTCCGTTTCTAAGCTCTTAGGAGGGGAGTTCGTCCAGATTTCGAAGATTGCACAAGCGACGGCGGGGGCGAATTGCGTTGTTGCCTCGCATACAGTTCAGCGACCTCGTCCCGCAATCTTTCCACTCTCTCTTGCAGGGCAATCACTCTGGCGTGTGCTTCTCCCTGCAATCTTTTCGCATTCGTGATCGATACGAGGACGCTTGAATAATCCGGCTTGGGGAATCCCTTTCGCCTCACCCAGCGGTCTAATTCCTCGGAATGAGCGATGACATGGCGACGCGCTCGCGGAGCCGGACGGTGGACGGGCAAAACCGTCAATTTCCCAACGCTGAACCGTGCGCATGCCGCAATGCAGATAACACCCGTGTCTGTTGAAAAAGACCCTCATTTGAGGCTTGTGCCGATGCAACGGTCAGGTTATAAGCAGGCCAGCGATGCTGCTTTTCACTGCAACGTTCGGAGGCCTGCTGCTTATGATGGGCAACCACTCCCCTTCAGAATCGCTGTTTCACTACTTCCGCCTCGAGGATCAGGTTCCTGAAGATCATCTGCTGCGCTTGATCGATCGCCACGTGGACTTCGATTTTGTTCGAGCCAAGCTGAAGGACCGCTATAGCGACACGGGCAGACCGTCGATCGACCCGGAACTATTGCTGCGCATGCTGCTGGTTGGGTATCTGTACGGCGTGACCAGCGAGCGGAAGCTGGTGGAAGAATTACGCATGCATTTGGCATGGCGTTGGTTCACGAGACTGGGCTTCGATCAGGAGATTCCACACCACTCGACGTTTTCCAAGAACCGGCATGGACGATTCCAGGAATCGAATCTGTTTCAGCAGCTGTTTGAGGAGATCGTCAACCGCTGCGAGCAAGCCGGATTGGTAAAGGGCGAGCACATGTCGGTGGACGGCAGTTTCGTCCAAGCCAACGCCGATCATCACAGCCGCATTCCCCGCGAGCAACTGGCAGAGGTAGCCAAAGTGAACCGCACGGTGCGCGAGTATCTGGCCGAACTGGAACAAGAGAACCCCGTCGAACCTCCGGTTCCGCAGCAAGACAAAGTTTCGACCACGGATCCGGATTCGACGTTTGCAACCAAAGGCGGTCCAGCACGGTTGGGCTATTACGACAACTATTTGGTCGATAACAGCAGTTGCATCATCGTGGGCGTGCAAGCTACCCCGGCACGACTGAGTCACGAGAGCGCAGCGGCGCACGCCATGATCGAACGATATCGTGAACGCCACGGCTACCTGCCGCAAACACTGGCGGCAGATACCACCTACGGCAATGGGGAGCTTCTGCAGTGGCTCGATGAACGCGGCATCGCTCCTTACATCCGGGTGAAAGAAAATCCCAATGGGCCGAGTGGTCTCTATGGCATCGAGAAGTTCACCTACGTACCCGAGGAGAACTATTACATCTGCCCGGAAGGCAAGCCCCTGAAATACGTTGGAATCAGTCTGCACAACCGCACTCATCTTTATTACTCAACGGTGAAGCACTGTCGCGACTGCCCGCAGAAGAACCTCTGCACACGAGCCAAGTTTCGGAGTCTCGCCATCCACACCTGTGAGCCGGCACGGCAGCGTGCATATGCTCTCGCCAAGACCCCAGGATTCGCAATCTCACAACGGGCTCGGCGGAAGGTGGAAGCACTGTTTGCAGAACTAAAGAATCAGATCGGACTGCGTCGCTTGAGATTGCGTCGAATGCGGTTCGTGCGCGAACAGTTCTACCTAGCAGCTGTGGCACAAAATCTTAAACGGCTGGTTCGCTTCCTTAATAAGACAGCCCCACATATCGCAACTGCATGAACATGGAGTGAGGAAAGAAAAGAAGCAGGTAGCCACCAGGACAAACTACGAGGAAAAGCGCGTTCTGATCCGTGGTTTTTCAACAGACACACCCAATTTCCTTCCAGCCACTGAGAATCATTCCCGAACCTTACCCCCTTGAAGGATTATCCCCTGAGCCTGATAAAAAGCAGCAGAATAGATGAAGGTTTCTGATTCAGTATTTCTTCTGCTTGGCGGCCTTGCGGGCTGAACTGCCATCGGCGGGTTGGGGCTCAAACATAATCAGGACGTTGCGTGTGCGGTCCTCGCGGGAAATCACACTGAAGTGAATGTCCGCGAAGGAGGCGAATCGCGGTCCCAGATCCTGTCCTCGGGCCACCATGGGCTGGTCTTTCATCAGAACCGCCCGGTGACGACGGACCAAGGTATTGCGCATGGTCTCTGAAAGGGGCAGTTGGTCTACCGTCAGGTCTACCGGCGGCTTGCTCTTAAAACCGAACAGCTTCAGCGCCATCTGATTCCAGAATTCGATGCGTCGCTCCTGATTGACCAGCATTACCGGCAGGCGAATCTTTTCCAGGGTTTGCGCATAGACGCTGTTGACCTGATCTAGTTCCTTGGTGCGCTCTTCCAATTCCTGGTTGGTGGTCTCGAGCTCTTCGTTCAACGATTGCAGTTCTTCATTGGTAGTTTCCAGTTCCTCATTGGTGGACTGCAGTTCTTCGTTGGTGGTCTCAAGCTCCTCGTTGGTGGACTGCAGTTCCTCGTTAGTGGTTTCGAGCTCTTCGTTCGCCGATTGCAGTTCCTCGCTGGTAGATTCAAGTTCCTCGATCGTTGTCTGGAGTTTCTCCTGCACGGTCTGATCGTCGAGGTAAATCAGCGTGCCGCAGCGTTGGCCGCGTTCGTCGAGCAGGGGACGAATGGTGATTTCCAGCAGTTTCTCTTCGTTGCCGGTCTTCATGCGAGTTGGGAAACGCGAGGACTCGTTGTTCACCCGGGTGGCTTGTAATTGACCACCGATCTCGGGAATACGAATGAAGAGGTCCGTATCACTTAGGCGTTTGCCGGTCAGGTTCGCGGGCGCCAGGCCACACAGGATCAATGCGGCTGTGTTGTGTTGGGTGATGATGTCCTCCATCGAAAGCGAGAAAACGCCGATGCGCAGGGTTTCCATCAAATATCGGTGGTGCTGCCGAAGTCCATCTAACTCAACATTGCGGCCACCATTTGCTGGGGCATCGATGGGATTCTGGCGAGCGTCCGATCGGTCTTCGGCCAGGGGAGAAGCTGTGATTCGCTGGAAGATTCTCCAGCGCGCATTGATCCGCTGAAATTGTGGTGAATTCGTCAGTTGTGATTCAGACTTGCCAAGGAATAGAATGCCGCCCGGTTCCAAGGCATAGTGCAGGCGAGTCAAGATGGTCTTCTGAAGGTCCGAGTCAAAGTAAATCAGCACATTGCGGCAAACCAGCAGGTTTACATGCGAGATGGGCGCGTCCTGGCCCAGGTTGCTGCGGCCGAAAATCACCAGCCGGCGTATTTCGCGATTTACCCGCAGCATACCTTTGCCATGGAAGTATTTTTCCCGCCACTCCGGGCGCACCCGACGGACCGCATCGAGCGAATACTCGCCGCGCCGGGCGGAGTTTAAGGCGTCATCATCGATATCGGTCGCATAGATCTTGACGTCGTAGTCTTGAATGCGAGGGCCAAAGTGCTCAGCCATCAGGATCGCTATGGAATAGGGCTCTTCGCCGCTGGCACATCCTGCGCTCCAGGCCCGAAAGGAGTGCCCGGGTTTGATCCGCTTCAGGAGACTTGGCATGATTTCGTTTCGCAGAATTTCCCATGCCGGAGGATCGCGAAAAAATTCTGTGACATTGATCAGAATGGTGTTCAGCAGTTGATTGATTTCGTCGGGGTGTTTGCGAATGTAGTCGCCATATTGAGCGTAGTCGGCCAGGTGGAGTTGGAACATTCGTCGACGGAACCGGCGCTCTAACGTGGTCTTTTTGTAACCGCGGAAATCGAAGTTGCGTTGTTCTGCCAGTTCCTGCAAAAGGTCTTTTAAAGTCAGTTCCTTAGCCATGATCTAGATCTTGTCCTTAGGAAAGGCGGGACAGAGTCCTCCCCATTGTGTCCAGAGGAACGACGTGGTCAACGCAGCCGGTATCAATGGCGGCCTGCGGCATGATGCGGAACTCGGCAGTTTTCGGACTTTGGGCTACCGTCGTTCCTCCGGCACGTTTGATGGCGGCAATGCCATCGGCTCCGTCGCGATTAGAGCCGCTCAGGATAACACCGATCGCCCGCCTGCCGTAGGTCGCTGCCACGGAGGCGAACATCACGTCGATCGAAGGCCGTGAGAAGCGGATGAGCCGTGAATGTGCCAATTGAATCTTCCCTTCGCTTACTAGCAGATGCTCATCTGCAGGTCCGACGTAGATGGTTCCGCGAACAATCGGCTCCCCGTCCTCGGCTTCTTTCACCCGAATGCCGGTTTTCCGACTCAGCAACCCCGGAATCTGACTTTTGTGTCGGGGATCGAGATGCTGGACGATCAAAATGGCAGGCCCGCCGGGTTCAAGCGTGCCAACAATCTTCATAAGCGCCGGCAGTCCTCCGGCAGACGCACCGATAGCGATCAGTTCGCATCTATCGCGTGACAAACGGCGTTTTCTCTTAGAAGCAGGCACCTAGACCTACGCGCAGCAATTCTAGTCCTACCCGCAGAAAGCGAAAGGAGAAAGTCCCCCAAGACCTGCGATTAGCCAGCTCTGCGTCGTCGCTTGTGGATGCTATCTACGAGTACCTGGGCCTCTTCCGTTAGCTTTTTACTAGTCTCAATCGTTTTCCTCGCCGACGCGTTCGTCTCGCCGCACTCTCGGAGGCGCTCGAGATTGAGCTTTTCAAGAACTGGAGAGGCCTTTCGCGGCTTGGTCCGCCGAACTCTCATAGCGATGCGAAATCTACCTCAATATCGTATGGAACCAACATCCCGAAGCGTTTCGATTTTTGCATCGATAGCCCGCTAACTTACCTCCCTTTCTCTTCTCGCACTGAGTTTCCGGGCGGCGGTGCCCTTCAATTCAGCTTGCTTCCTGGCCGTCCGGGCACGTCCCTGGGTGGCGATGGTTTCTAGGTGCAGTTCTTCCATCTTCTTGTGCAGCTCGTCGGCCATCTGGTGGATCTCATGCGCGGTTTTTTCGAACTTCTTAACGCGATCGGCGACGATTCGTCGCTCTTTGTCCAGTTTGGTCACTTCTCACCTCAGTCGGTCCCGGTCCGTTCCTCATACTCCGATTTCCCATCTTCCAACGGAATCTCTAGCACTTCGTCCGAGGTCTTCTGCAGAAGATCACGAAGAATGGTAGCGTTTTCTCGGCTCGCGAGGGCCTTCTCTGTAAAACGATGGGCCAGCCGCGGGCGCTTCTTCTGCTGCGAGGTGTCGGCCAGCCGATCCGAGAATTCGGCCTGTTCTTCCATGCTGCGAATTGCAGCCCAGAGTGCCTTCTCGACCGCCTCGGTCTGGTCGGCAAGCAGGCTTTCGGGGGAATACATATGTCCGACCCTGCACCGGAAACGCAGCATGCCGCCCTCCTTGGCCTCCTCGAGAACTCCGCCACACTCCGGGCAGGCGTAAGTTTGTCCGGTTGCAGACATATTCCCAGACATATTCCCTTCCCCCGTGGAAATGGTTCGAACTTCTTCGGTGCTCTCTATGGGCGCAAGCGCGACGAGCTTCGGTCCAATTTGTTCGGCAGGCAAAACGAAATCAAGGGCAATCGCCTCGATCGCGCTTGCCGGCGTTGAGGGCGCGAGCGCCTCGTCGGGATCTTGAGCGATCGCCATACCGCCGCGATTCTTGATAGCGAGTACGCTTGCCGATCCATCGTCCAGATTTCCACTGAGCACCACCCCAATCACCTGGTTTCCGTAGGCATACGACGCGGAGCGGAACAGTGCATCGATCGAAGGCCGGCTGCGATTCTCCCGGGGCCCCGGTTCGAGTCTCACTCTGCCGCGATCAAGCAACATGTGGCGCTGACCGGCAGGTGCAATGTAGACGCGCGCAGGCAGAATGTCAGCGCCGTGCACGGCATACATGACCGGCAACTTGCTGCCCCGGTTCAGGATCTCGGGAAGTAGTCCAGGACTGTCCTCACTCGTGTGCAGCACGACAAACACCGCTGCCGGGAAATCCCAGGGGAGTGCCGGAAGAATAGTTTGCAGAACCTGTAGGCTGCCTGCCGACCCGCCGATGACAACAATGTCTCTATGTCCCATGGCTCACCGTTCGAGGTTGGATGCGGAAAACGAACGACGCGAGACTGAGCTGCTCCTTCGAATGAGCAGGATTCGCTTGGGAATCAGGCGCTGTCCCCGGCGACGATCAGGGTGTCGAGATAGGGACAGCGCCCTGTACGTGGTGCTCTCATCATGAACCCTGGCCAGAACAATGGAAGCGCCAAGAAGCGTCATTGGACGCAATTTTCGAACAAATAGAAATAGCCCCGTCTGGCGAGAGGCAAGGTTTCTAAGCATGGTGATGTCGACCTTCCTGGCGTACTAGACGCTCAAGCCGCCGATGTAGGCTTCCCGCACAGCTCGGCCGTCGGCGAACAGGTCATGCTCACAGCGAACGAAAACGGGTTGCGCCAAGTTAATCCGCGTGCGAAGTCGGCTGCGCTCCGTCTCGGAGACGGCTTGGAGGTAACGGTCACGCGAATCGAACGGTGCCGTCTATGCAGTGGGAC
>Ga0157372_10001166_pt1 | contig 28457 bp, 23 predicted proteins | sample C55metaG_FD_115307 | JGI IMG/M metagenome (GOLD analysis project Ga0157372, IMG submission 115307) | Corn rhizosphere microbial communities from Kellogg Biological Station, Michigan, USA - C5-5 metaG | ecosystem: Host-associated > Plants > Roots > Rhizosphere > Soil | place: USA: Michigan...
TAAAATTCGATTTTAATTTTCCAAATTCCAATTCATCTCCTATATTTGCACTCCCAAAATAAGGGAGCATAGCTCAGTTGGTTTAGAGCATCTGCCTTACAAGCAGAGGGTCCGCGGTTCGAACCCGTGTGCTCCCACAAAGGCCTCACAGAAATGTGAGGTTTTTTTTAGCCAATATCGTAAAGGCTGGTTTTTTGTTGATTGCTTAGTTTAAAAAAATTAAATCGGCGTCATCAATTGTGCTCTGCTTAACGATGAAACTGTTTGTACAAAGTCTCCAAATAATGGTAAATCAGCGCGAGTAGCGGTGGAAGCGTGATCATTTATAGGCATGTTTTGCCTTAACCTGAAAAAAATTTTCTACTATTTGTGCTTGTTGTTCGCGGTTAGCTCTTTTGATAATTGCGGTGCACAGGTATCTGCATGAATTTTTACGTTTGAAAAATCTGGGCAAACCTGCTTTCCATAAAACTTTTTGTTGTTGCAGAAATTGGATTACCGCTTCCCTTTGTTGATTGGATTTGATTGGAAACATTATCACTCGCAACAACATTATTATTTATTGAAGATTGCTTTTTTTGAATGAAGGATGCTAAAGGTTTGCGCTGTGCTTTTTCTTCTGCCTCACAATGTGCAGATTTACGCTAAATAAAATTTTGTTCAGGCATACGCATTACTTTATCGGCAGTTGCATCAGCTTTTATTTCAAGTAGACTATTATGAGTGCTGATTAAAGGTTTTTGCTGAATTAGCGATGTTTGAGATTTTTCATTGCCATCTTCTTTTGAATATGCATACATTATTGATGCTTTTTTATTTTGTACTTCAATATTTGTTGCTTGTGGTGATATGGGCATATAACTTGTCAAAAGAAGTTTGAATTTAAAAACTTTACCTGCATAAAAATTAATTGAATCTATACTAAATGTATAACTTAATCAATTTCTTGGTTAAAAATCTACTGCTAATATAGTTACTGTTATTTTTCTCCTATCAACTCATGAAATTCTTTATGTACAATATCAATATTACTCATGTCATAAACTCCACCTTCATTTTTTAATGCCAAACGATGGTCGAGTTCAAATGTAATTTTACCATGCTTATTAGCGCCCGTGAAGGATGTAACAACCGGGGCTTCCCCTTTCTTCATTTTTTTAAAATTAGATTCACTCCAAAACAAAGATTCACCCTTAGCGCCTAATGGAGTTAAATCGGCATCAGCAGCAACCAGTTTCCAGAAAGTTTCACGAAAAGACTTAAAGTTTTTAAAAGTTATGCCTTCCATTTTTTCTGCAATCTGTCTGGGAAACTGCCCTATTTTTCCATCATGTATCCATCGCCCTTTTATAGAAGGCAGTCTTTTTGCATTGGAAGCAATACCGGGCATATTTCTTATTTGTTCTGCCGATTCCATTGTAGAAACTCCTGTTGGAAGCGTCGCTGGCCTTGCTTCAATTTTCTGCTGCAATCCACCTTCAAGTATTTCCAATATATCGTCAATTTCTTTACTGCTTTTCTGATGCAATGCCTGTTTCATGGCTTCTTCATTTAACTCAATACCATGTATATCGGCTTTACGCATAAGTGTTTTAATACGCGAAACCTGTTTTTCGTTTAGTTTTGGAAAGCAGGGTGATTTGCAAAGCTTAACAAGTAAAGCAACTTCTGGATTTGCTTCTAATAATACTTTTAATTTTTTTCCTTCTTCAGTTGCAAATAAAGTTTTTGTGTCATCGGTAATTCCTTCAAACAGATTTGCTTTTTTATATTTTAATAGATCATTGCTTGTAACTGTAGATGCAGTTTTTATTTCTGATGCAGTCTCTTCGACAGCAGTTACAGATTTTCCTGCAGCCACATCTGCCTGTTTTAATTCTTGCTTTAATTTTTCCGCTGGCTCCAATAAACCATCTGCCTGCTTTTCCAGCTGTACTGCTATTTTTTCGGCCTGAGATATTTCAGAAGCATTTTCTGCGACAATAGCAGCATCCATCGCTTTTCTTGCGTTTCTCATCTGCCGAAGTTTTGCAAATGCCGCCCATCCGCCTTTCACAAATTGCGTAACGCCATAAATTGCTAGTCCAATTTTTACTACTTCTGTTGCATTTATAATTGCAGGTCCCCAGTTTGGGAACCATTTTCGAATATTTAACTTATTTTCTTCTACCAACAATACTAAAGCCGGTAAAACTTTTTCCATAGTTATAACAATTGCCCTCCCTACAGCCGTTTCACCACTAACCGGCGTTGCAAATGATGCAACAGTTAATACATCTTCAATAAATTTTCTTGTTCCTGCATGTTGATAGCCAATCAAATTTTCAGCAGTTACTACAACAAATTTATCCCGGTCATAATCATGGATAATAATAGCCTGGTCTGGGTCTACCTCTACGCCACCAGCCATCCAGTTTAACCTCGTGGAGCGATCCATGTCAGCAATTTCTTTGTATTCAGGTTTATTATATAATCCGCCACTTACGGCGCCCATATAAGTAATTTTTATTTTACCATTGGGCATTCTATCTATTTTGAATGTTGCAGATTGTTCAAAAAAGCCCATAACATCATGCCATGCAAGAATTGGTGCTTCTGCAAGTGCCTTTGCTCCTTTTTCTTTTTTTGCCTGCAATTTTATTTTAGATAGAGTCTCGTGCAACGTCATATTCTCATCTGTATCAATCACACTATCTAATAACTCCAAAAGGTTTTTACCATCTACGGTATGTTGCAAAAGTTTGTCATAAAACTCTTTTGCCTGGTCGGTTGGTATATTGTTGAGCAGGGCGATAATTTTTTGCTCATCATCTTTATTTACTCTAAATTGACTGGCAATTTTACTAATCTCTTTTAACCTATCGTTTAAATCAATTAGTCTCTCAAGCAAATTTTCTCCCACAGTTAACTGCACAGGATCGCTGTAAGTGATAGAAGAAAAAATCAAGTCTTTAAAATAAACATCAAACTGCATTCCGCCACGATATTTAGAATTATCTGTTTTATAAATATCCCAAGTTCTATTTGGATCTTTACTGTTACTTTTTCTTAAAAGATATTCACCACTTGCAAATCTGCGGGCAACAGATTTTATAATTCCATCATAATGTATGCCGCCCTTTGTGAAAAATCTTGTTCTTCCGGATCCCCTGTCGATGACAATTGATGAAACAGTTTGTTCAGTATAACCGGCAATAATATCAAGTGGATCGTTTAATTCTCTGCGAATTGATTTTGCAAAAACCGCTTTTTTATTTTGTTGTATTGTGTGCATTAACTCATGCGCCAGTAAATGCTTTCCTTCTGATGATTCGGGCTGATATTTTCCTTCGTTAAAATAAATATCATTCCCAACAGTAAAAGCCTGCGCACTTAATTCTTTTGATAATTGCGAAGCATAATTTCCTGTATGAATTTTTACGCTTGAAAAGTCTGTGCCAAAGCGGCTTTCCATAAAACTTTTTGTTGTTTCGGGCATTACATTGCCGCTTCCTTTTGTTGATTGAATTTGATTCGAAACATTATTACTCGCAACAACATTGTTGTTCGTTGAAGTTTCTTTTTTTTGAATGAAGGATGCTAAGGGTTTACGCTGCGCTCTTTCTTCTTGTTCGCATGCAGCACATTTCTTTTGTATAAATGATTCCAAAGGTTTGCGTTGTGCTTTTTCTTCTTCTTCGCAATGTGCACATTTACGCTGAATGAAATTTGGTTCAGGCATGCGCATTACTTTATCAGCCATATTATCGGCTTCATCTTCTAGCGGGTCATCTATGGCACCAACAGATAATTTTCGTTGCAGAGGAAAATGGTAAAAACTTTCTGTACAAATGTTTTCGTTTGCAGTGTGCTGACTGAATGCCGCATCTTTTGATACCGGCTGAATAACTGGCGATTGGGATACTATTGAATTATGTTCATACAAAATATTATTGTTTAATTCTGATTTTTATTAAGGATTTTTCTTGCCAAACACATCAGTATTTTTACATAAATCAGGGCTTGCTGAACCAAATCCAAAACATGAAGCTTCGCATGAAGACGATACGTCTTCTTCAAATCTTCCACGTGTTACGTGAATTATTTCGTGTAAAATGGTAGAAGCTAAATCTCCGCAACTACCGCCGGCAAAAGCTTCGCTTCCAAGCGTTAATATATTTGCGGGAATAGAAAAACCGGTTGACTCAGCACATGCACCTTTGTTCTGCAATTTTGCAGAATCCAAGCATCTTACATCATAACCGTTTTTTACAAGATTTGCCTGTATAGCTTTTCTGCGGCTTGCTTCTATGCAGGTGCTGCTGAAAATCTTATCTAATGCGCGCTTAAATGCATCTTCCACAACATTTAATCCAAAGCCGGCATTATCACAACTGCTTCGTATAAGTACATTTACATTATGATGCTTGAATCTTTTACTGTTTTTTGGCGCTGCCGGTTGCCTTTTTATTTGAGTATCTTGTTGCAGTGTATGCGTTAATTCGTGCGCTAATAATTTTTTCCCTTCATTAGACTCTGGCGAATACTTTCCTTCATTAAAATAAATATCATTACCGACAGTAAATGCCTGTGCATTTAAATCTTTTGATAACTGCGATGCATAACTACCTGTATGAATTTTTACGTTCGAAAAATCAGCGCCAAACCTCCTTTCCATAAAACTTTTTGTTGCTTCAGGTAAAACGCTGCCACCACCTTTTGTTGACTGAATTTTATTTGCAACAATATCGCTTACACTGTTAGCTTCAAAAGACTTTTTTTGAAGGAATGACTCTGCCGGTTTACGTTGTGCTTTTTCTTCTTCTTCACAAGACGCACATTTACACTGAATAAAATTTTGTTCAGGCATACGCAGCACTTTATCTGCCATTGCATCTGCTTCATATTCTAATGGGTCGTTTACTGCTCCTATTGATAATTTTCGCTGAATAGACAATCCATTTCTGCTTGTGTGCGAAGCTGGATGCAAAGTTGAGCTTTCATTATTTGATGTGCTTCTTTCAAATTTCATAGCTCACCATTTTTGAATATCTAAAAATCTATTGTTACAATGTTTTCCCTTCTTTCTTCAATTCTTTTTTTATGCCTTGTAAAATATGATCAACTGAAATTGTTTTATCGTTTCTGTTTAAAGCCATCAGCGACGCAAACTGTACAACATTCATAATTGAACCACCTGATAATTCGTATTGCTGCGCAATGCGTTCCAAATCTTCTTTCTTTGGCGGTTCACATTCCGGGCTGAATGCATTCGTCCAGATCCTTAACCGTTCCCTGGGTTGGGGCTTTTGAAAATGAATGATGGATTGCAATCTCCTGGTAAAACCTTCATCCATATTCTGGCGCATGTTGGATGCGAGTATTACAAGACTTGGATAATCTTCTAAACGCGTTAGTAAATAAGCAATTTCCTGGTTGGCAAATTTGTCATGCGAACTGGAAATATCACTTCTTTTCCCAAAGAGCGCATCGGCTTCATCAAAAAAAAGTATCCAGTTTTTATTCTCTGCCTTTTTAAAAACCTTTTCTAAATTTTTTTCTGTGTCGCCAATGTATTTCGAAATTACCATTGATAAATCAATTCTGTAAACATCAAGATTATATAGTTTGCCTAACAAAGAAGCAGTAAGCGTCTTGCCTGTACCAGGAGGACCATGAAATAAAGCTTTATAACCTGGCTTTAATTTTTTAGACATGCCCCAGTCTTCAAAAAGCGTATGGCCATGTTGCAACCATATCCTTATTTCATCTAATTGTTTTGCTGTGAATTCATCCACAACAAGATCACTCCAATCCAATCCCGTACGTAAACGTTTCGCCGGAAAATCCATACTAAACTGCGGCTTGCGCAAATTGCCTGTTGTAAAAAAATCTATGTATTCATCACTGATGGCAAGTTGTGTATTGTAATAAGACTCTGCATTTCCTGTAGTATCAAACTGTAAAATATTATGCGCAGAAAAAAAATGATCAGACTCGAAAAGCGCATACAAGCGAAAGCGTTTATTAAGGTCATTGCCTGCAAGTAAAAACAAAGCAGTTTCAATTGTTGGAAGAAAACCACTGTGGCGGTCAGCTTTCAATCCGCCAAACTCGGTATATCCACGGCCAATATTTTTATTAATTGATAAGAAGACATCGAGTAGCTGCGGCTGAACATGCGGAATAAGTGCCAGTATCAAAACAAGTCTTTCATCGGGCGAGAGCTTATAATATTTTACAAACTCTGCATAAATAGATTTATCGTTGGTTAAATCAGGCGGTATATTATCGAGTATTTCCGCTGCCTGTGTTTTCTCAGGCAATAATAAAGGTTCTTCAGGTTTTGAATGAATGAGTTTACTCCACCACCCTGCAGGCTTTTCTTCAATTAAAGCTTCATTTTTTGCTGTTGAAACTTCCTTTGGAAAATAGTTTTTTAGATGGCTGTTTACATATTGAGCAAACCAGTTTATTTCACGCGAAAGACTATCAGCATTTTGATAAAGCAAGTTAGGCTTATCCGTAATTTCTGCCGCTATTGTTTCTGCATATTCCATAAAAAGGTTTTACCATTCAACAAAAATTAAATATTCATTCCAAGGAAAAGTAATTGTAGAATAACCCCACGGAATGCTATCAATTAATATGTCAAGCGTTTTACGTTCCACTTGCAAAAGCCAACCATTTTCTTTTTGTGTTATTATGCCTTCACGCTTTAAAAACGACTCGCGTAAACCATTTACAGAAGTGCTCTTAAGTGCTTTCCAATGTTCGATTACAGATTCGAGCAATTGTATCGCTTCGTTGGTTTCTTGTTCTTCTAATAAAATTTCAAGTGGTATTGGCTCTTCAATATTTAAACCGCAAATTATTTTTTCAAGTGTAAGATTGTATTCAAATGTTTTTTGTTCGCCGGTGCTTAAAAATTTAAGCAAGTGAACAGATTTATATTGCGAATTTTTATTTTTCCATTCTTTTCCATTTAATAGTTGCAGGTTTGTAAAGAATGTTTTTAAAAAAGGTGATAACAAAATAATGCCTGCATGTTTTACAGTATATTTATCTGCTGCGGTTTCCTGGTAATTAGTTTCTTTAAGTTCTAATCCGGCATCAGTTTGAGCAGTTATATTTTCTTTCATAAAATCATCGGCCATTTTATTAAATACATTAATAAAATCTGAGTGACTATTGGAAATGATTTTATCAATAGCCGGCTTGCATTGTGAATCAATCGAAGTAATAGTATTCTTGAAAATCTCCAGGTAAATATATGCATCATCCTGGTGCTGAAAAATTTGAGGAGCATTTCCCAGGATGATATTATCAATTGAAGCGCCGGTAACATTCATTGCCGCAACATTTTCATTTTTTAAAAAAATATTTAACTGCTGTATCCATTTAACAAGGAGTTCTTTGGTAGCTTTTAATATCGGTATCAATAGAATCAACTTTGTTTTGGCTTCTTCGTTTAATTGAAAAGAAACCCGTGTCCAAAGATTTTTTTTGAATTGATGATGATAAAAGAAAGGTGTAATTTTTTTCGGATGATTAGTTATGATTTCGCAAATGATTTCGTTGATATCTTTTTCCTGTTCGGTTGCCCACCAGGGTAAAGTTCCTGTTTGTAAAAAATGTTTCAGCAGTTCTATCTTAGAAACTAGCAGTGATTCTTTTTTTTGTGAAGAAGAGATATTGGATAGTTTATCAACCAGCGCTTTTTCAAATTTGCCTTTAAAGACCGAAGTAAAATTCGAATCGAAAGCGGCATGAGAAAATTTTCCAAGATCAATTTCTAATTTTTCTATTTTGGTCCATTCATCTTCCAGTACATGGTTTGAACAAATTTCATCTGCAGCATCAATTATTTGCTCCTGGAAGGTTATGCCAAAATTCTGACGAAAATTAAATGCCTGTTCTTCGTCAGAGCAATTCAATTCAAATTGAAGGCGATTTATTACATGTATCATCAGTGGCTGACTTATTTTAACTAACTGCTGCAATCTTCATCGCAGGTGCAGGGTTGTATTGAATTGAGTTTGTCGATCAGGGGATTCACGATTTCATATCTCGGCATTTCGTTTTGCGCCATTTCTTCAAGCCAGTTTACATACATTTCTTCAAACTTTTTCATTTCAGTCAAACCCACCCATTTTATGCGCGTATGGATGTGCGCCGGAAATTCTGTTTGAATCGTTTTCTCAACAAGATTTTGGAAAGTTGCGTCACGAAATCTTTTCACCCAGCAAGGTAGTACCACCGTAATCCTGAATGAATAAGGGTCTTCGTTATTATCACAAGGATCTTCTTCGCAATACAAATCCAGCTCAAAACCAAAATAGCGCATCAACACATCTATAGCATCATCTATATCATCTGCAGCGCCGGAAACGCCATCTTCTATTTGTTTTTGTGTGCGTTTGCTATACACAAAGTCGCTTTGAGCAAGGACTGCATTTTTAGCGCCATGTATAATGAAACTGTATTTTGTATTTGCGGGATCTTCCTGTTCTTCGAGATTAGAAACAATTTCGTAATTAATTTTTTCTGAGCCGAATTCCCGTAAGTCGCGAACACGTTGCGAAAGCAATTCATATTTTCTGAATTTTAGTTTAACAGGTTCGGAACCATCTGCAAATGCCTGCTCAAAAAGAATTGATTTATCACCTGTATTTACAGGCAGCTTAAAATATTCCAGTATCCACGGCATTTCATCATAACATTTTGCTACCGGAATCCTGCTTATTTTCTTCTTGTAAGTTGGGGTCTCCGTTCCTTCGGTCAAACCAATTCCCAAATCACATGCAGTTAGGCAAACATTTAAAAAACTTACAGGCTCAGCTACATTTTCCTCATCGAGAACCTCATCTAATTTCGGGCGAAGTAATAAATGTTCAACCAAATGCATGCCTTCATTTCCGTTTATTTCATCCAACAATTTTTGCAATTTGTCAAAAGCGTTTTCGCGGTCTTTCTGAGAGTTAAATTCAGCACTGGTGGCTAATAACACCGCAACCTTTTCATCGGTGCTATCGTACAACTCAAACCAAAACGGCTCCATTGATTCTTCATAATTTCTTCTTCTTTGTTTTGTGCCGTTTAGAAATTTAAAATAAATGCGTTCATCAGCATATTGCAAAATCTGGTTGATTAATAATTCTGTGCAGCATCCGTCGCTCACTTCAACACTCGTTAATAAAACTGTTTCTTTATTATCGGGGTCAAGCAGCTTAATAATATTTTTGCCTGGGGTGTTAGGCGTAGCTTCTATAACGATATAATCGGTTGATAATTTCCTGCAGGTGATATCTTTAAAACCAAGCAACCGACCTACTCTTCTTTCTGCACCGGAAACATTTGAAGAATTCCAGGTATTATATTTTGTGTAATCGTACGCCTTTCCACGCTGTGTACTTATTTTATAGTACTCGCCATTTTTGAGCATGCGTATTTTATCGCCGATTAATCTTTCTTCAAGCTTGTAAGGCGTAAGCCATTTGCTGATGGCTTCATACTCACTCGTATCTTCACTAAAGCGGGCGAGTATATGCTTCAAAAAAATATTGCGACGCTTATTGAATTGCTTTGGTGTTTCAATTAAATTTTGAAGCACTGAAGAAAAATCTTTCAGAATTTCATCCCAATGTTCTGCTCCGCGATTTTCATGATCAATTAATAAATTTTTTAAATCTCTTATTTCGCTTAATTGTGTATCGGTATAATCTGTTGCAGAATATAGGGAACGTATAAATGCTGTGTGCTGAATGCTATCATCAAAAGAAAATAGGTCTCTTAAATGATTAAGCCGGACCAAGTAATCAGAAAGTATTTGCTCGAAAAAAAGCATGTAACCTTTTAGTTGCAATGCCTGCACTTTTCTTTTTTCATCTGCATTTGCCGGCAAACTATCCATTTCGCCTACGCCATAACACATCGGCAGCGAATAGGTAACAGGAAAATAGTCTTCAAGATTCATGTACTCACCAGCGGGAACAGAAAAATCATCCTTTGCACCAATCAGTTTGTATTTGCTCTCCAGTGTTTTTAAATCTTTGAAAAGTTTAAGCATGCGTTCAGGACGGCGATCATCTTTTCTGTCCAAATAATACGTAATGGTTTCGCATTCTTTGCAAAACGTAATTTGCGACATGGAAGGCTGAATGCGGGCTACCTTACGTTCTTCCTTTAAATGTTCAATCCATGCGTTAAAAAAATCTTTTACTGATGCTGTCTCATTTATACCTGTAAAAGGCAAATGCAGGTAAGTAATAGCTCTAATGCCTTGAATGTCCGAAAGCTCATTAATAATATCAGACAAACGTATATCCCGGAAGAGGTCTGTTTTTTCAAGCGCAGTATCATCAATAAAGCCATGCTTTAAAGCAGGACCTTCAAAAATCTCATCAACCTGATATCCTTTATCCATCATTTGATGGATAGTATAAAAAGGAATTGATGGTGTAAAATATTTGTAGACTGTAAAAAATATTTGCGCTAAAACCACGTCAGGGTCTGCATATTCTTCTAATACACCAAACAAACCGATACCAAAATTTTCATATTCTACTGCATCCACCGAAATAAAATCTTCACAGAGGTTACGGTTAGCAGCCAGTTTTTCAACAATCTGCTGTCGCACTGTTTCTTTTTCATGTTCATCAATAATGTTTTCTTCATATTCAACCATCACATTATATAAACCTTCAAACTCAACAATTTTAGAAGCAATTAAACTATTTAAATCGTTAGGTATTTGATCTTTTAATTTATTTATTTCATGTATCTGAGCCTGTATTTTAGTTTTTTCATCGCCGGTTGCATTTGATACTGCGGCCATAAGTTTATCTAATTCATCTTTTCTGAAGTCCCCTTTATATGTTGAAGCAGTTATTGCATTTAATCCTAATTGTCCGTAACAAATTTTTTCTTTTGCATCTGTACATGAGCAGTCATTATTGTTTCCTTCAGAAGGATAATTGTAATCAACCCAAACCGGTACTTCATAATCTTTACTTTTTTTAATCCACGCGTTGCGTACACCTTTTATATCAATAAGCAGTTTGCGATAATCGTTTATGGTTAATGCGCTGTTATGCAAAATTTGCTTTGCCGTATAAAAAATTTCTTTCCATGTATCATTCGTTAATTTTTCAGGGGCCAATAAATCTTTTATTTTAAAACCGGTGCGATATGCTAAATCAGTTATTGCATAACAAACAGCTTCCAGAATTGTAATACCCGGATCGGAATTATTGTAGTCTGTCCATATATTGCTTCCTGTTTGTTCAATATATTTAAAGTCTTGTTTGCGTAATTCAACATAATCTTCTGCAGGCAGCAGCGGATTTGCTTTTATTAATGAAATACTTTCTGGCATAGAATATAATTTATCAATCACTTACTAGTCTTATTTTGGTTTTTTAGGCTTGAGCTGCTGGTCTGTTGCAGCAGCTTTTATTTTTTTTACGGTTGATGACGTTCCAGATTTTACCGGCGCTTTTTTTATACCCGGAGATGTTGCTGCAATAGTTTCTGTATCTCCTACAGCTGTTAAAATAGCGCCCAAATTTCTGTTGCCTGCTTGCAGTTCCGCTTTCCGTTTTTCACAAGGCGTTGGATCTTCATTTTGTTCAAAAGGAATAATAATATGCTCCGGCACAGATACGAGGATCGATCTTGAAGTACATGGCTTTGCAACTATATCTCCGTTGGGAAAATTTGAATTACCGTGTGACTGAAAATTTGGATTGTCCTGCAGCAATTGTTCAATATCATTACAACTGCACAAAGAATTGAAGAATTTAGAAATTTCATCCTGGCTGTAACCGGCATGCTCGCCACCTCTGATAAAATCATTCATTAATACAGGATTTGCCACACCGGGCGGATCAGGAATTGAAAAGCTTTGTTTTTGAATATTAAATAAAGAAAAATAAGCAATAAGTGTATAATCGCCGGGAGGAATATCATTAAACTGATATTTGCCGTTATCATCTGCGGTCTGGGTAATGCTAAGCTCTTTAATTTTTACAATAGTTCCTTTTAGTGGTTTTTGTTTTTCATTATCATCAAATATGTTTCCCTGAATTATTCCGCCATTGTCTACTGCAACTACAGGCGGGCAGCATTCATTGCAGCAAACCCCCATAATAAAATCTGTTATAAAATCAACATAATCCCTTTCTTCAATAAAATTAATAATGGAAGAAGCATAAATTTTCTGATTGAATTTTACATCTGCCTTTTCATCAAAAGCCCACGGCGTAAGAAAATGAACAATTTCATCATTCAATTTCTTTATGTAATACCCTTTTTCTATACCTGAATAGAATTGCACCTTGAATGAAACAATGATTTGTTCATACACAGGATTTTTTGCATGCACATGAACAAAAGGTGAAGTTTTTGTTTTTAAATATTCCTGTATAGCTATTAATGTTCTGCGGCTTGTTTTTGGTTGCAGTGGGTTCGCAGCATTCCTGTTTTTAAGATTCGCAATTGGTATTAATAATATATGTCCAGGCGCAACTTGCGGACCGCAACAATTTTCGGTAGTTGCGATTGCATAATCACCTAAAGTCACATCAATAGAGCCGCGTGTACCATTCTCTACCGGATTTAAAATCATCCTGTCTGGCGAAATACTGCCGTCTGCATTTATGAATTCAATTAATTTATTTGCAATTGCGGTATCAGACGCGGTATTCGGATCCTGCAGGTTGTCAAAAGCGGTAATGGTTGCTTTTAACTGGCTAAAATTTTTAAGATCGTTTGTTATTGAAGAAATATTTGCCTGGGATACATCATCAAAATTTGAATCTGAATTATATAGTAATGAAAAATGCTTTTGCGCACTTGATGTCGTTTCTTTATTTCTGCATAAACAATTCGGGTCAGTATGTGTAATACATTTTATTTTATAAATGGAAGGAAAGCGATCTAAAACAAGATGCTCATAATCCCATGCATTAATTGCTCTTCCTTTATGGCGTAATCGTTCGCTTACCCGTGTGTAAAATTCTTTTCCAATTTCGTTATGCTTGCCATCGAACGATGCAAATGGTTGTTGTACTTTACCGATTTGTGCAACAGGTGTAACCAATTTACTAATGCTGTTGGCTGGTAATGCATTATCGAAATGTGATTGATCATTATTGTTGTCCTGGAACTGAGCTTCCACTGCCTGCGTAAGAATATCTATCAATTGTGGTATACGGTTGGCATTTTCTGTTACGCTTGCACGAAGCCATATTAATCCGGTTGTTGTAATAGTATTGTTTGTTGTAGCATCTCCGGGTATATCTATCTTTATAATGCCTGTAGTTTGAAAACCATACGTGCCATCAGCAACAATATTTGCTGCTTTAAATGGCCGCCACTCATTGTTGGTTAAGTAAGACCAGTTAATTGCTGGCGGATCATCGTCTTCATCTTCAGCACTGCCTTCTGCAAACTGAAAAAGCATGGAAATACTTTGCAATGGTTGAAGGTTTTCAATTCCAATTTCTAATATGCCTTGCTGCGTGTCGCCTATATATTGATTATAATCATTTCCAGCATCGTCTTTCGCATTTTGTATTAAGCTTACTGCATTCGAACTTTTTGAACTTGTAAAACCAACCCTATTATTTTTTGTTCGCAGTATATCTGCTTTATTAATAACTTTTGACGCTGCAGAATTTATACTGTTATAATATTTTGAATACTGACTTAAAAAATTAAACTGCGGCAATAGCAAGTTATTTGCATTAACCAAAAGGCCATCTTTTAGATCATCTAAGGTTGAGAAGTCAGTGGCCGTGGTATTTATATTTATATTTCCGGCTTTGTCAGCAAAGGTATTTGATGGTGTACGCAAATAAGTTTCTACAACACCAAAAGGATAAACATGAAAGAACCGGTCAATACCCATTTGCAGCGTGAGCGTTGAATCATAACTTAATGAAATTCGTTTTATTTCAAGATAAGGCGCCAAACCCTGACCGATTTGTAAGAAGTTTAAATTGGTAATCGATATTTCTCCCCCTGAAGAAACAAAAAACTGGCTCTCCTGGAAATCTAATTTTAGGAATCCTTTTTCAAGCGCTGCCCTCCATTCAGCTATTTGATTAATTGGCGCACGATTAAGTTCAGTGGCCACCAAAATATTTTCTGTTAGTTGATTTCTTGTAAAGCCATTTTTAGAGTCTGGAGTTTTTATGGGAACAAAATTTCTTGCCTTTAATACAGATACATTATATGTTTCAAAATCGAGTGAACCTTTAAGCTTGCTGTCATTATCAAGCGTTCTCTGTATGTTTATTGATAAAGCATCCCTTATGTTCGTGTTTGCAACAGATGGGTCTGTATTAAATGGCTTATTAAAAACTTCATCACTGCCAATATATAATGATCTGCCAGGCAACGGATATGCTGTAAAAGGATCAAATGGTTTACCCGAATCAATTAATCCATCTTTATTTTGTAGTACAAGTTTTTTTAAACCATCAAAATTGGGCAGTGTTTCATCATTATTAACCGAACCAACTTTTGTTCGTATAGTTAAATTCGGAATTGATAATCCCTTAAATAATTTCTCATCAATATTAAGAGCAGTTTGCGGATCACTCACCAGTAACATAACTGGATACTCTGTTGGGAAATTATATCCCGTGTGCAGTTTTGCATCAAAGGGAATAACCGCTTGTTCTGACATAGGAAGATAAATGCACAACGTATTACGTTTATCATCCGCTAAATAAAAATTTGTAAGATTACTATCGTCACCGAACACACCATTTTTAGATTTATTTATAAATTCAGCTTGCTGTTTTGAGGCACCGGCATCTGTTGTTGCCCGAACTCTAATCCATTCTTTTTCACCCGTAAACCATATTTCAATTGCAGTTAAAGATTGTGCTAATGCAGTTAAAGAATCAGATACTATTTTCTTTTGCTCATCAGGTAATGCGTTTGTGTTTACGCCAATTTCTATAAGGCGTTTACCACCCTGTAAAACCAATTGTGGTGAGGAAATAGCCAAACCAATTCTTGCCTGTTCTTTAGGATTCGCATCATCGGCAGAAAGAATTTTATCACATAAATTAGTTGATGCGTCTAATTCATTTCCTTTTCCAAATGTTGGCCATTTTGTATTTGTTGGGTCAGTAAACTTTTCACCAAAACCATCTTTTGAATTTGCAACCGGGCGCGCATAGATGTTGCTAATGATTTGCGGGCTTAGCGTATTTCCATCCGCGCTGTTTACAGTAAACGAAGTTTTATCGATAAAAATATTTTTGATCTCTTTTACTTTGGCCTGGTTAACTACAAGATCGCTTTCTGTAAGATACAACTGGTCTTTACCGACCGCATCTTTTCCTGCTTTCAGCAATGTGCCAGGCGCTACGTGATACTCTGCAACATCTTTTGCTAATTCAAAAACGATGTGCGCTTTATCGGGTATGGATGGCTTGGCCGTAAGATGTAAAACGTCATGATAATAAAAATCGAGCATTCTTTGTGTTATGCCGTTCATCTGTTGCTGCGCCAAATTAAAGAGTTGCAGAAAAGCTATAAACAATGCCATGTGCGGCTGATGTGCGGGATATTTTTCCAACGCGAATTGCATATAGCTTTCTGAGCTTGTTAGCAGTTGGTTCAGGGAATTATAAAAGCTATTAAAAATATCATCAACATACAAAGCGCCATTTCTTATTTTATCTTCTGTATCTGTGCCCTGATAGATAGTTATGTCTGCATTGATATTGTCATTTAATCCCCATACATCTTTATTTTTTATTGCAGAATAATCAAGATTGAGCGGGTGTGACGCATCCACATAATTGAAGCCCTTTTCGTAAGCTACAATTTGCTGCGCCTGCGATTTTAAATTTGAATTGATGGCAAGTTGTAAATCTGCATATAAAGGATTTTCAGGAATAGCGATGGTATACCAGCCATCGATTTTTGCAATCATGCCCAAAATCGGGTCAAACAAATCATCAAATGTAGTATGTGATGGATGTGCATCCACTTTTATACGCAGCTCATCATAATCTTTTTTTAGTTGCGCTGTATCAGTAAGTGAAATAGAAGCAGCAATAACAGCCATATCACGCCTGAAAAATTCACGCCAGCTTATTTTTGTTTTGTCTGCTTCATTGGCTTCACTGCCGGGTATATCGTAAAATCTTATTTGATTGGCATAGCGTTTTGCAAACACGAGCAGGTCGTTAATGCTGCGGTCATCTATCCTGGCATAAGCAGGATCAAGCGCTTTTAAAAACCTGCTTAACTGCCCGGAACCGTCGCGGCTAACTTCGCTATGACAATTACAACAATCTCCCATTTAAATAGATTTTATCGGTTTATAAATCATTCACGCGAGCGTTATGTTGTTTCGATATTAGTTGCCTCTTTCATATAAAAAGGAAACACATAATTGTAGCGTGTATTGGTTGTAATAATGGTGTATTCGATATTTATTTCAAGCAAGCCTTCCTGCTGATTTGGCGTAGAGGTAAGATTGCCGACTATAATACGCGGCTCGTGAATGGTGAGTGCGTCTTTCACAATCTTTTCAATCATGGCAATGTTGGGAACATTCATCGGCTCAAAAACATAAGGCTGCAGATTGCAACCAAATGTGGGCAGCATTACGCGTTCTCCTGTTATGGTTTGAAGAATAATTTGAATACTTTTTCTTACATTCTCTTCGTCCGAAACCATTTCCACGCCGTACCATTCGCGGCGAAATGTGGGAGGAAAACTCCAGCCTGTTCCTAAAAAAGACCTGTCAATTGTTTCTGTATCCATAATAAATTTTTTAACCGCCAATAATTACTGTTGTGCAACCCGATGTGATACTGCCGCCATGTGCCGTTGAATCGCCTTGTCTTGCCGCAGGTTTATTACCAATAAAAACTGATGATGAGCCTTTAAGAATACTATCGGGCGGACCGGCGCATGTACACATATTGCCCACCGTTGCTGCGGGCTTGCCGCCAATTAAAACATTAGGGATACCGGGCGGTAAAACAGGTCCGCCTGTATGTGGCGTGCTGCCTGGCGGTGGGTTAGTGAGCGGGCAACTATGATTGTCTCCAACTCTTGCGGCAAATGGCATTGCTTAATTTTTTTTATTTTGATTTTCTTATTACTCTGTATTCAAAATTTCTAAAGCATTTTCCTGCTCTTTCTTTTTTTATCACTTAATTAATCATCACCTGCAATCCTTTTATAGTTACATTTTTGGATGATTGAATGGTAATGCCTGATGTATCCATTTTAATAGTATTACCATTTTCATCTTTCATTATAAAAGCACTTGAATCATCATTCATCACAATTGATTTTTCTCCCGTTGGCGTAGTTGCTACTAAACTGATGCGTTTATTTGTATCATCAAAAATCAGCTTCATGCCTTCTTTTGTTACAAATCCATATTGTAATAACCCGTCTTCTTCGGGAAGAGGAGAAGGTTTTGAATCGTTACTATGCAGGTATCCTAACACAATTGCCTCTCGCGGATCATCGTTTAAAAAACCTAAAACAACTTCATCGCCAATCTGCGGGCGGAAGTAAACACCTCGGTTATCCCCTGCATCAAGCGTAGCCACCCTGGCCCATATGCCTTCGTTACCGGAAGTGATAATTGGTACATGCACTTTAATCCGGAACTGACCGCCATCTTCCGTGTCATCAACATCTAGCACAACACCTATTTGCAAACCATTTATACCGGGCAACAAACCGCCTGCAGGTTTATTCATTACATCTTCTTTTTTATAGAACCAATCATCATTCCAGCCAAACTGAATATCTGTTTTCCAATTGCCTTCATAATGGTGCAGCACACCGGTAACAAAAACGTTCCCGTTGAAGCGGTCACCAACGCCTGCAAGAGCAATAATACTTCCTGGCTTTACTGATGCATTGCCCTGAATGCGCACTCTCCCCGCAATTTTTAAAAGATGCTTTCGCATGGCATAGGCATCAGACCAATCCTGTAATTGTGCTTGAGTTAGATTGCCTGAGTGATTTAATTTAATTTCAGCATTTAATACTGTTCCCAAATCGTCTGAAGCAATATTTCCATTTTCCGAAAATGAAGCGTCGCCGGGATCTGATTCTTCAATCTCCTGGCTGGTATAATCCCATGAATAGCTGGTGATTTGCTTCACCTGTTTGCGTGCATCCATTTCGGCTTCAAACTCAAAAATATTATCGCCATAAGTTGCCGTTAAAACCGGTGAGGCGTTGGTGCCTGGTTTTTTTACGATAAGCTTATTGTCATCGGTTAATACCAACATGCCGTTTGCTTCTGCCCTTGTTAAGATAAAATCCCAGTCTGTTGCATCAAACTGAACGAGTTGTTTGTGGGTAAATGTTGTTGAGTCTATTTCTTTATTAAGATCATCTGCCAGATCCGTTATTACATCGCTGTCGGTTTTATTGATATGATATACGCTCTTTCTTGCTATTGTTAATTTAACAGCTTTATCTTTTGCTTCAATCATCAATAATGAGGGTGCCTGTTGGCGTATTTTAATGCTGTGTTTTATAATAATGCCTTCAAAAACTGTATCTAAATCTTCATAATAACCGAGCTGTATTTCTATAGTGTTTCCGGGTTTAAATAAATCATCGTTGCTTAATGTAAAATCACGATCAGCTACAGAGCCATCCTGAAAAATAAGTTTTGCAGAAGCAATTTTGTTAAACGTTTTATTTATGGTAACCTGGCTTAATTTTATTTCATTATTCAGTTCGCTGCCATTAATAAAAACTTTCCAGCTTGCTACATCTGTCGGCGAATCAGTACCTGGTATCAAACTTTCTAAACCCATGTTGCTGCTTTAAAAAATGAATATTTATTTTTTTGCAATTGGCGGAAAAATTAATGTTGTTCCTGCTTTTAATTTTCTGAAATTTTTTAACCGGTTTACTTTAGCTACCTGTAAATAATAATCCTGTTTTTTATAAATATTATAAGTTAGCAACGGTAATATATCACCTTCTTTTACCTGAATACTGTGTGTTAAGTCCGGGGATGAAAGCATAGCGAGCTTTGCCATTAAGCTCTTGGATGTTACTTCTGCAAATGATGCCGAAATTTTTGCTCTGATGGGTAAACCAAACATATCAAACATAGTATAGGTAACCGTAGAACTTACCAAAACACAATGCACTATAAAAAGACCATATTGTAACAACAGATAATGCGGTCTGTGGTCACTTCCATCAACTTTTGTAGTGGCTAATCTGAAAAGTAAAACCTGTGCAGTTACAGGTATTTTTACGCCGTTTGTATTTACACCCGTTCCGTCCAGCATAATATCAATACTAAAAGTTCTTCCATTCGTTTTTATGTATTGAACACTGAAACCTTCTGAACCGGGCGGCTCATGGTATGACCAGTTTATATCTTCTGAAATGGCAATTGTTTCAGGGTTAAACATAGCGATAAACGGTACGCCTAAAACAGGAACACCTTTTTCATCAGCCTGTAAAATTTTTAAATTAAATGGCAATTTTGCCGCACTTATTTCATCCATTATCTTTCTTTTTTTTCTTTAATAATTTCTAAAACCTTTTCTAGTATTTCCAATTCTGTTGCCGGAATATTTGACTGCACAGCAGGTGTATTATCATTTGCAGATGCAGCTTGTGAATCAACTACTGCTTTTATAATTACTTCATTTATTTGTACCGGCATGATGTTACATTTTTCGTTCGAAGTATTGATAAGCGAGCTCCATACTTTCAACAACCACGGCATTTTCACTTGACCTTAAATCAGACATTGACCATTTTAAAGGATATGCCTGTACTACATTCCAAACGGCAACAGGCTGATCGCTTTCATCTAACAGCGTTATTAAAATATCAGATGGCTTAAAATCTAATGGCGGAATCGTTATCGCAAAAAAATAGGCATTCAAAGCAGATTTAAACCAGTCGAGAAATGCAGTGCCTTTCAATAATCCTCTTTTTAAAACAAGGTTTGGGTATTTTGCGCGCTTTGGCAATTTATACTCAAACCTGTTTTCGCCACCTTCACGCAACGTTTCTGTTTCCACTTCCACAGAAAGCCCGCTTACTTCCTGGAAGCGTTGTTCTGTATCAGAGCCTGCTCCATCAACATCATTAAATTCAACTTTAAAATGAAAACATGTTGGCGGATAATAAGAAGCCATTACTATGTTGTTTTAACTGTGATGCCTTCATGTGCCAAATCAATAGATTCAATTGCGATATCGTTGCCGGTAGCTTTTAAGCCGGGGCCTTCACATTTAATGGGAAAGGCTTGTACTACTGACCAAACCATTACAGGGTCCCCTTCATCGTTCAATAAAGAAATAGTGATGTCGCGCCTTTCAACATTCGGTGCACCATTATTATTGAACCAGGTAAAAAGTTCATTGTTCTTTTCAACGATTCCTCTTTTTAAACTGATGTTGTTTACTTTTTTTAAACCTGGTCTCTTTAGAGAAACAGTTGTTCCGTTCATTAATCCATCACGGTATTCTATTGGCTGAATTTCCTGTGTTAATCCTGAAACATCGGAAAATCCAATGTCTTGATTGTTCCATGAAACTTTGTAATGAAAGACAGCTAAAGGATAGTTTGCCATTTTATTTTATTTAAAATTTTAAAGTTGAATTATGATTGCTGCATGAGTTGTGTAAACTTCAATACAATAAATTCTGCTGGTCTGGCAACGGCCATTCCTATTTCTATATTCATTCTTCCTTCAAGAATATCAAGTGCAGTCATGGTTGTGCCTAAACCAACACGAACATAAAATGCTTGTTCAGGTTTAGAACCTGCGAGAGCGCCATCTCTCCATTTAACAAACAAATAATTTTCAATCATTGCACTAATCTTAACCCAGGTATTTATGGTGTTTGGTTCAAACACAGCCCATTGGCTTGATTTTTTTATTGATTCTTCCACCATATTAAAGAAGCGGCGCACACTTATATACTTCCATTCGTTGTCGTTACCATTTAAGGTTCTTGCGCCCCAAACCAATGTGCCATAACCAGGAAATGTCCTGATAACATTGATTGATTTTCCTGAATTAGGATCGATGTTTAAGTTGTCTTGTTCACGATTAGAAAATGCGATGTCTGGTGAGACAACAGAAAACAAAGATTCGTTTGCGGGTGCTTTCCAAACACCTTTTGTGTTATCAACTCTTGTATAAAGCCCGGCAATTGCTGGCGAAGGCGGCAGAACGACATAGCGCTTATTAACTTCAGTTTTTATTTGAGTATATAAAACATTTACTTTGATTTTTAAATCTTTTAAACTGGTACCCTGTTTAATTTCTATGGGCGTTTTAGGATCATCTCCTGTACCGGCCCAGCTATATTTATTAACAATTAACTTATCAAGGTTTATGTCAGGATCTTTAGGATCAGTAGAATCAACATTGAATCTATAAGTGTAAGTAGTTATTAGGTTTGGATAATATGCAGCAGCATATTTACTTTCGCTGGGCGTTGGTGTGGCATTCCTGATTACTTCTACATCTCTAGAGATTTTGCCAGAAGGTAGTTTAGAAGTTTTAGATGTCACAATAAATGGATCAATTAAGGCAAACCTGTCTTGGAGGGTATTGGTTTGTTCAATTAATTGGCCAACCACTTGGATATACTTTGCCGGCTGTACTGGTGTTGGTTTATCCAAATCTGCCTGACTATCCATTTTTATAGATTCAGGAACTGATAAAATAGTTACTTCATCAATATCGGCAACTGCAGTGATACCACCTATTAATTTATCGGCTTCAACCTTACCTGAATCCTGATATGTATCAACAGCAGTAATATAACATGTGCCTCCGCCATTATCATAAAAATGTTTTATAGAATAATATAGATTATAGTTTGATTTATCATCAAGATGAAATAACGGATTATCAGGAACCGGTTGCTGTGGTGGCGGCGGATCTTCTGGCTTTGGTATTTTGTAGTTGACTAAAATATCATAATCGTTGTTGCCATAATTCGTAATTTCTATGTTTACGCTTTTCGGAGATTCAATTGCAGCTTTACCATAGAATGTTTCATATTCGCTCATGTTTTCAATTTTTATAGGAATCATAATCAGATCACCCTTAGAAAATCTATCAGCTTTTTCAGTATAGCCAATAAATGCCGGAATCGCTGTTTTCACTTCAGCCACCGAAGGCGGTAGGGACGGAATTTCCTGTACATAAGCACCTGGTGTGGATAATTTTAGAACTGCCATTTTATTTTGTTTAAAGTGTTAGAAATATGTCCGAATAAATTTTAGGTAATGCAGATGCATCAATACTGCTGGTTTGCGGAAAAGGCAAATTGCTTTTAACCGGGGCTTCGTTTGCATCAGTTATATATTTTTTTAAAGTGATGTTTAGCGGATCAAATACTATTCTTGAGCCATGCGTGGTAGAACTTGTAGTGGACAAATATTTTTCCTGTAAAAAAATTTCACTGTCAGATACAAATACAAATTCTGTATCTGTGTTTGATATTCTGCTGAACGTAATTGTTGAATCGTTGGTAACGATGTTTAGATGATTAATAAAATCTGTTTTATCTGCTGGCGTTGATAATGCTGCTATTTCGAGATAAAGCGGACTTGTATTTTGCAAACGGATTGTGTAACGCCAGAATGTTTCACGGTTTGTAAAACGTACCAGGTAGAGAGGCCTTTCCGGAGTTAAAGATCTGTCAGACTCAATTATTCTGTAATTAGAAGCTATCGCATCAGAAAGTGATAATTCAATAATTCCGAATACAGCTTGTGTGCTGTATCTTTCTAGATAATAAAATTCATCTGCCAATAGATTATTGATCAGCAGTTCACATTTACCAATGGGCAAAGTTGAAAGATTAAAACTCAAATCTGATTGACCGCCCTGGTTAGCAATTAATGTTGGTTCAACAATCTGACCAGATAAAGTATGTTTTACTCTGGCTGTTCCTTGTGCGACAGTAGCGGTATTATGAAAGCGATAATTTTCTGTGGATGTTTTAATAGAATCGTTTGTGCCGTCTACACCTGCTGCACCTTTGGAAAGATGTAAATTATTTCTTAGCGCTGCAACATCGTTTACTTCATTGTTAAAATAGTAAATTTTGTTTGGAGCATATTGAACAGGCAGATCATTAAAATTAATTGCATCATGATTTTTCAATATCATTAAAAAACTAAGTATATCATTTTTGCGTGCAGGAAATTTTATTAAGTCATTACCTGCTCCATTTGTACCTGCAACTCTTGCTAATATAATAAACCCACTGTTAACACTGGTGTTTTTAAAAACTAGGTTCATCCTGTTCATCGCGTTCAAACAATCATCTGTAGGCACAATTAAAATATCTAATTCTGGCGTTATTGTATTCTGTTTATAAAGCCTGTTCTGGTAAAACAATTGTTCTACTGACAACCTGAATAATTCCGCATATTCTATTTGTATACCATTCATGTTTAATCAGTTTTCCTGAACGCCTACTTCCGTAATTGCAGGTGCCGGGCTCATACTCTTTGTATCAAATGCTGTAAGCAAATTCATTTTATAAACTATGCTGGGCATGTATTTTCCCCCAAACATGGCCCACAAATTATTTTGTTGCTCAAAAGAGAAATTATGAATCCTGAAAGTAAGCCTGTCAATCAGTTGCCAGGGCTTCGCTTCCGGGTCAGTAACTGAAGCATTAAGACCCGGATATTTTTGCACATCAAATACTACATTCGATTGAAAAAATCCAATGATATCCGATAAGTCGCGAAGCGCGGTGGGATAGTCGCTACTGTGGGCAACAAACAATATAAACAGGTTAATTTCTACAGGGGGATTTCGCTTTAAAAAAGTGTTATGGTCAGAGGGAACTATATAAGGCCTTTTCCCTTCTCTTTTTTCTTCCTCTATACCTGCCACCATAGCGGTAATATGTGCATTGCCATCAAGATTGATATTACCATTGGGTGATACTAATGTATTAATATTCACAACATTTCCAGGCGCATAATTTGCAGGATCATTTTCCCTTGTTGCCACATAAGCATCCAGTTCCCTTCTGATAAATTCAAGTGCTGTTCGTATCATTTGGTAGTCGCTTTTTTTTGACGGTTTATAAATTTTTCAGATTTGGAAATCTGATAACAGATAAATTCTGCAAATCACATGGGCCACTACAATTAATAGGAATTCGATGATAGTTTTTGAAATCTTTAAAAAGGCTATTTTTTTCGATCCTAATAATTGTATGCTTTTTTTTTAGATTATTCTTATTAACTACGCTTGAAACTCGTTTTACCTCTGCTTGACAATGAAATTTTTTTTGCGCGCAGTGAAATATCGAAACGATTAAGGGAAAAACGAGAAGCAAAAATATTATATGGAAAAATTGAAGTAAATCATGATGTTAAAAAAGTGAACAACAACTACGATAGTTTTATTTGTGCTTTGCAGTACGTATTGCTGCCATGATCTTTTTAAGGATTTGTTCAAGATTATATTTTTCTTCGTTAGCAGATTCAAAATCTTTGGCGGATTCAAGTTCGGTTTTAATAAAGTCATTCAAAATTTTTTTGTTCCCCCCCGAATTAAAATATTCCATTAACCAAATCTTTTCCTCCCGGGAAGAACTGGCCTCAAGATATTTAAGGAGTAACCATTCTAATTTTGAGTGATTCAAGTATAATTAATTTTGAAAACCGTTTATTTTACCCGGTATATTGCACGTACGTAAATGCGGGAATATATGTAAGCCCTCAAAACAGCAGTTCAGCACTTAGCCGCGCTTTTATAAAATGATTTGCTTTTACAATATGGTCGCTGATCGTAGAAAGAGATATTCCTAATTGTCCGCTTATTTCTGCATAGGTTTTGCGTTCAACTTTACTAAGCTTGAAAATTTGTTTTCTTTTCACAGGCAATAATTCAATTGTATTTTTTACTATCTTATATGATTCTTGTTCAACAATATTCTTTTCAAGGGAGTCAGAATTTATGGCCGGAAGATGTAACTCTTTAAGCAATTGCTTTTCTCTTTTTATTCTTCTGAAATAATCATTACATTTATTTGCTGCCACACAAAACAGGTAAGAGCAGAAAGATTTATCCGTATTAAGTTTGCTTCTGTTATTCCAAATGGCAAGAAAAACTTCCTGCAAAATATCTTCTGTAATAACCTGCGACTTTACCAATCTCCGTATTTTGAAATAAATTTTATGGCTATAAAAATGGTAGATTTTCTCGAAGGCGATCTCGCTACTATTGGATAAGTCAATCAGCGTTTGCTTTTCATCGAATGAATCTAAATCTCGCATTGGATGTTCTGTTTGGGGGGTGAACAAAATTTTTTGAAGCGAATTTTCATAGAATAACTGTACTCACTCTGCCACTATTATCCGTAAATTGCATGAACATGGTCAAACCATACCTCATCCGAATGGCCTCAGATTTCATAAGAAGAAGAATTTCGAAGATGGCTTTCGAAGAAAATTTCTACATGGAAAAAGGATTATTCCCTCGTAAGTAAGAGATTGGCAAGTGTGATAGTATGCTCATTGAACCCGAATCTTATTCTTCCCATTTATTTACTACACATTTAAAAGGCATTTATTATCAGGTTAAGCAGAATATAAAACAATCTATCTCGTCGAAGAAAAGCGGCTGCACAAATTGTCTTATCAAGTTTATGAAACTACTTTATTTTGTTATATTCTTATGTATGAATTGATTAGGCGGCATATTCCGTTTATCAACTGGCATGTTCTGGCGAACAAGAGTTGTTTTAATGTGCCAAACCAGATAGTGTTCTCAGGTGTTATATGCGGGGCGTAATATTTCCGGCTAATAGTTTAAAACATATTGCTCCTAAAAATGTCATTCTAAGCGTTACTCATAAAATCTTACTCTAGGTTTGGAAAGTTTATGGGGTAACAATCAGCGGCGCATTAACTCTTATTGGCAGATACCTTTTAAATATGTTTTATAAAATATATTTTTCTATCAAAAATCAATTTTATTGTACTCGCCGTTGAAGAAGAACAGCCACATTTAGTATTAGTCAATTGGAAAATAAAACCCTGATATTTATTGCTTCACTGTTTTATAAGAATGTATACATCATATATGCTATTCAATTTTGAGATGCTAATTAATAAACACCTGCATCAAGTAGCCTGTTTTCAATCTGCAATCAGCTAAAATTTAACTAAGGCTAAAGTATATATATTCGCCAATTCCATTTACAACTTCTTCAATTGAAGCCATCTATGGAAACAACAGAATAATCAAATTAAAATTTTCCTGCAAAAAATTTAATTTAGCCGGGATAAATTTTTCAGACCGAAATGGCAGACACAAAAGCAAAACCTTTTTTAAAATGGGCAGGCGGCAAAACGCAGCTTATCAGCGCCATTGAAAAAGTATTGCCCCAAAGAATCAGGGAACAAAAATTCGTGTACGCAGAGCCGTTTGTTGGCAGTGGCGCGGTGCTTTTTTGGATGCTGAATCATTTTCCCAACTTAGAAAGAGCAGTGATAAATGATATCAACGCTGACCTGGTAAACACTTACAAGATAATAGCGGCAAGGCCGAAAGAACTCATCTCTATCCTGGAAATCCTCCAAAATGAATTTCATAACCTTGAAGGAAAGGAAGTAGAAAAAAAAATTTATTATTACCGGAAACGCGAATTGTATAATTTAAAAAAAGAGGAAAAAACCGGCCATGCGGCGTTGTTTATTTTTTTAAACCGAACTTGCTTTAACGGCTTGTATAGGGTAAACAGAAAAAATAATTTTAATGTTCCAATGGGCTCTTATAAAAAGCCCTGCATTTGCGACAGCCAAAACATTCTGAATGTGAGTAAAGCGCTTCAAAAAGTAACCATCTTAGGGGGCGATTTTGAGCAAACACTAAATTACGCAAATAAGCATTCTTTGTTCTATCTTGATCCGCCATACAAGCCATTGAACCGAACTTCAAATTTTAATTCATACGCCCGGGATGAGTTTGGCGACAAAGAGCAAATCAGGTTAAAAAACTTTTGCAGTTTACTTGACTGTAAAGGCCATGCCTGGATATTGAGCAATTCAGATTTGAAAACTAATGATACAAATAATAATTTCTTTGACGATTTGTATAGCGATTTCACTATCAGCAGAGTGGAAGCGAGAAGAAACATTAATTCCGTAGCTGAGAAAAGAGGTACATTAAAGGAATTATTAATTACCAATCAAAATTGTAAACACGTAAACTAAATTGGCGCCGCCAACGCAAAAAGAAATCTTTGTGAACAAAAGTGGCTGAGTTTTTAGAAATAGTTTTTTAGACCAAACCAAACAACTGAATTTTTTATTTATGAGTAAATTGATCAAAAGATTATTAAACAACAGGTCTGTAATTTTTGACAGAGGAAGTTTCGATGATTGGTGTGTGTTTATAGTTGAAAGTAACGGATTCAAAACGGCGCCTCTTGACGAAACATATTTTGGCGATCTTTTTGAAATTTCTAAAAAGTACCAGCAACATAAGGTCTACACCGATTTTGTTTTAATTTATAACCGTACCACTAAAGTGATAGACCTATCGGTGCTTCAATTTATTGATGCAATTGTTGAAACGTACAGGCAGGAAGATAAAATTTTGGTGGAACAGTGGCTTACAGTAATTTATGCCGGAATGATTGCGGAGGAAAATAAGCATTTTGCCGTTTTGAAAAAAAGAGTGAAACGCCTGGGGATGCACCAGGTTTTACAATTAGGAATTTCAGCAAAGATTGCAGCTAAATTTAGCAATGGAAAAAAATGGCGGGAATTAGACGCTATTATGAAAGATTTAGGTTTTTAATTTGAAATAGTTCTCAAACAAAAAATCGACTTATTTATCTGGTTACTGTTAGAAAATATTTCGCACTATTAAGAAATAAGAAATTTATGAGATGGGATTCTGGTTTATACGATCACAAACATGATTTTGTATCAAAGTACGGAGAAGATTTAATTGAGATTCTTAATCCGAAACCTGGAGAAGAAATTCTCGATCTCGGGTGCGGAACGGGTGATCTTGCAGATAAAATAAGCGGCAAAGGCGCACATGTTACCGGTATTGACAGCTCAAAAGAAATGATAGAAGCTGCAAGGCAAAAATATCCATCGATAGATTTCGAAATACAATCTGCTGCCAGTTTTTCTTTTAATAAAAAATTTGACGCAGTGTTTTCAAACGCAGCGCTGCACTGGATTTCCGAAAAAGAAAAAGTGGTGAAACAGGTTTATGAATGTTTAAAACCTGGGGGTCGTTTTGTAGCAGAGCTGGGCGGAAAAGGAAATGTGGGAAAAATTATTGATGCGCTGAAAGGTGTATTAGCAAGACATGGATTTATCAAACAATCACAAATACAAACATGGTATTTCCCTTCTTTGTCAGAATATGCTTCTTTGCTGGAAGCAAACGGTTTTCGAGTAATTTTTGCCAGCCATTTTGA
>Ga0157372_10001172_pt1 | contig 28331 bp, 10 predicted proteins | sample C55metaG_FD_115307 | JGI IMG/M metagenome (GOLD analysis project Ga0157372, IMG submission 115307) | Corn rhizosphere microbial communities from Kellogg Biological Station, Michigan, USA - C5-5 metaG | ecosystem: Host-associated > Plants > Roots > Rhizosphere > Soil | place: USA: Michigan...
GCAAGACCGTCCGTATCATTCCCGGCGAGCTGCTGCGTGGGGATTCGGTGGACCAGCGGGCTACGGGTAAGCCCTGTTATTTCGATTATACATTAAAGGGAGAGGATATAGAGAAATGGTCTCCCAAATTTATGTATTATGGATTCCGGTATCTGCAGGTGGAAGGCGCCGTGCCGGAGGGAGAGCCGAACCCGAATGGATTACCGGTGATCATAGGTGTCGCGGGACTGCATACCCGGAGCGCATTGGAGCGGGATGGAAAATTCTCGTGCAGCAATGAGCTGTTCCGCCGGACGGATACGTTGATCGACTGGGCTATGAAGAGCAATATGGCCAGTGTCTTTACCGACTGTCCGCATCGGGAAAAGCTGGGATGGCTGGAGCAGGTGCATCTGATGGGGAGCTCCTTCCGATACAACTACAATATCGTCAATAACTACCGGAAGACCATCCACGACATGATGGAGGCGCAGACGGCGGACGGGCTGGTGCCGGAAATAGCGCCCGAGTTTACTCAGTTTTCGGAACCTTTCCGGGACTCGCCGGAATGGGGGAGCAGCTGTATCATCGTGCCCTGGTATTGTTATCAATTCTATGCCGATAAGGAGATACTGGCGGAGAGCTATTCGATGATGCGGCGGTATAATGCCTATCTGATCTCGAAGGCGCAAGGTCATATCCTTTACCAGGGACTGGGCGACTGGTTTGATCTCGGTCCGGGGGGACTGGGAGAGTCGCAGCTGACGACGAGGGGACTCACGGCGACGGCTATCTGGTATTATGATCTGACCATTTTGAGGAAGACAGCCCGGATCCTGGGGAAGACTGAGGATGTGGCCGGCTATGAGGCGCTGGCGGCGGAGGTAAAGAAGGCATTTAATGAAAAGTTCTTTAATAAGACGACCCATCAATATGCCACGGGCAGTCAGACCGCGAATGCGATGGCTGTTTTTGCGGGGCTGGCGGAGCCTGCCGACAGGGCTGCGGTGGTGGAAAATATTGTGAAGGATGTCCGGAGCCGTAACAATGCCTTGACGGCTGGTGATATTGGATACCGATATCTTTTAAAAGTGCTGGCCGATGAAGGCCGGTCGGATGTGATCTTCGATATGAACAGCCGGACCGATGTACCCGGCTATGGGTATCAGCTGGCGCATGGGGCGACCGCGCTGACGGAATCCTGGCAGGCCCTGCCGTCCGTGAGCAACAATCATTTTATGCTGGGGCATATCATGGAGTGGTTCTATACGGGTCTGGCGGGTATAAGGGCTGCCGAGGGATCGGTTGGGTTCAGGGACATCATTCTTCGACCGGAGATGGTTGGGGATATCCGCTGGGCGGATGGGGATTATCATTCGCCTTATGGCATCGTCGCTTCTCATTGGAAGAAGGAAGGAAAGACATTCGACTGGAGCATCAGTATTCCTGTGAATACAAGAGCTGTGATCTACCTGCCTGCGCCGGCGGGCGCGGTGGTTACGGAAGGATGGAGGCTTTTGCAGGACAGGAAGGATGTGCGGCTATTGCGTCGCGAAGGAGGGAGGTTGGTGCTGCGGGTGGGGTCGGGGAATTATAATTTCCGGGTGAAAGAAGGTAATACTGTGAGCGAGGCAAAGATGAAGGAAGTGTATGAGCAGATAAAGACGCCGTATAAGTATGGGCTGGTAATGGCGGCGGACAAAAGTAAGAAGATGGATTGTCCCAGCATATTTCGCAAGGGGGACAGCTGGTATATGGTCTATCTTGTTTTTGATGGACGGGGGTATGAGACCTGGCTGGCGCAGAGCGCGGACTTGCTGCACTGGGAGAGCAAGGGACGAATGCTTTCGTTTGGGGACAGCACGGCGGGAGGGCATTTGGAGGCCAGACAGGCGGGAGGCCATGAACATTGGGATGACAACCAAAGGGCCGGTTATGTTTCGCTGCAGGACCTTCGGTGGGGTGGGAGTTATGCGCTGCAATCGTATAAGAACAGGTATTGGATGTCGTATATCGGCGGGAGCGTCAAGGGGTATGAGGCGGGGCAGCTATCGATAGGAATAGCGTATACCAGCAAGGACCCGGCTGTTGCGCATGAATGGGAGCGGCTGGACAGGCCAGTATTGACGCCCCGGGATACCAATGCGGGGTGGTGGGATAATCATACTTTGTACAAGAGCGATGTGATCTGGGATAAGACGCGAAGGACGGGGCATCCTTTTATCATGTATTACAATGCCAATGGAGACAGCGTGAATAAGAAGCGTGGGGCAGAGCGTATCGGGATGGCGGTGTCGGACGATATGGAACATTGGATGCGTCCCCGTCGTGACCCTTTATTGGATCATCTTACCGGGATCACGGGCGATCCGTATATACAGCGGGTAGGGGATGTATGGGTGATGTTTTATTTTGGAGCGTTCTGGAAGGGGACCTCGGGGGCTTTTAACAGATTTGCCTGTTCCTATGATCTGGTGAACTGGACTGACTGGACGGGTCCCAATCTGATAGAACCATCGGAGCCGTATGATGCGGTGTTTGCGCACAAGTCATTTGTCGTGAAGTGGAAGGGAGTGGTTTATCATTTTTATTGCGCCGTGGACAAGAAGGATAATCGCGGTATTGCCGTGGCGACCTCGATGGATATGGGAAAGAGTACATTGAACTTTGCGGGAGGAGCTGAGAAATGAAGTGGATATTAATATGGGTAAGCTGTTGCTGGACCCTGACGGTGATTGGCCAGGGGCGGGTGAGAGAGAACTTCGATGCGGGGTGGAGATTCTTTTTAGGGGATGACAGGGCGGCGAAACAGGCGGGCTTTGATGATGGGGGCTGGAGGAAGCTGGACCTGCCGCATGACTGGAGCATCGAGGGCGCGTTTAGCGAGAAGAACAGTACGGGGCAGCACGAAGGGGGATTGCCGGCGGGGGTAGGCTGGTACAGAAAACATTTTCGTGCATCGGGCGGACGGGTTTTTTTAGACTTTGACGGGGTGTATTGTAACAGCGAGGTGTGGATCAATGGGCATTATCTGGGACTGCGGCCCAATGGGTATATTTCCTTCCGATATGAATTAACTCCTTATTTGTTTGCAGACAGAGACAATGTGATCGCCGTGCGGGTAGACAATTCCCGGCAGCCGAACTCGCGCTGGTATACCGGGTCGGGGATCTACCGGCATGTGTGGCTGGTGACCACGGGTGAGGCGGCGGTGGATCATTGGGGTGTGTATGTGACGACGCCGGACGTGAGCGCTGATCGTGCGCGGGTGCATGTGGAGACGAGCATCTATGGGAAGGGGGAAGTCCATACGGCTCTGTATGACGCCGATGGGCGGCGGGTGGCGAGCACGACGGGGCAGGATCTTTGGGTGGAGCATCCTCATTTGTGGAGTCCGGCGCATCCATATTGCTATAAGGTGAAGACCACGGTGATGCAGGGAGGCAAGGTGGCCGATGAATATGAAACAGTAACGGGTATACGCTATTTCTCTTTCGACACGGCGCGGGGATTTATATTGAATGGCGAGCCTTTGAAGATCAGGGGCGTCTGTATGCATCACGATCTGGGGGCGTTGGGAGCAGCGGTAAATACGAGGGCTATGGAGCGTCAGCTGCAATTGCTGAAGACGATGGGGTGTAATGGGATCCGAACCTCTCATAATCCGCCTGCGCCGGAACTGCTGGATCTTTGCGACCGGATGGGGTTTATCGTCATGGATGAGGCTTTCGACATGTGGAAGAAGAAAAAGAACAAATACGATTATTCTCTGAGCTTTCCCGAATGGCATATCCGGGACCTGCGGGACCAGGTGAGGAGGGACAGGAATCATCCCAGCGTATTTATCTGGAGCATTGGAAATGAGATCCGGGAGCAGTTCGACAGTACCGGGATCGGTATTGCCCGGGAGCTGGCTGCCTGTGTCAGGGCATTGGATACCACAAGGCCGATTACTTCTGCGCTGACGGAGACGGATACGGCCAAAAATTTTATTTATCGCAGCGGGGCGCTGGACCTGGTGGGGATAAACTACAATCATAGGAAATATGCCGAGGCGCGGAAGCTGTGGCCGGGGCATCCTTTTATTGCCAGCGAGACCATGTCAGCGCTGGCCACGCGGGGTCATTATGATATGCCTTCCGACAGTATCCGTCGCTGGCCTGCTGCCGCCAAGGCGCCGTTGGTGGGGGCCAATGCAGACTGGACCGTATCTGCCTATGACAATGTATCGGCCTACTGGGGTTCGACGCATGAGGAGACCTGGCGGGTGGTGAAGCGGCTGCCTTTTGTGTCGGGGCTGTATATCTGGACGGGGTTCGACTATCTGGGGGAGCCTACGCCCTATCCCTGGCCTGCGAGAAGCTCTTATTTCGGTGTCCTCGATCTGGCGGGCTTCCCAAAAGATGTTTATTATATGTATCAGAGCGAGTGGACGGATCGTCCTGTGCTGCATCTTTTTCCGCACTGGAACTGGAAGAAAGGGCAGGTAGTGGATGTGTGGGCGTATTATTCGCAGGCCGATGAGGTAGAGCTGTATCTGAATGGACGGAGTCTGGGGGTTCGCAGAAAGAATGATACATTACTGCATGTGCAATGGCGTGTGGTGTGGGAGCCGGGGGTATTGCGTGCGGTGTCCCGCAAAGGCGGCAAGACAGTGCTGGTCCGCAGCGTGCGTACGGCGGGGCCGGCGGCGCGGATCGTGCTGCAGGCGGACAGGAGTATATTAAAAGCCGATGGGAGCGATCTCAGCTTTATCACGGTGCGGATCGAGGATGCGCAGGGGCAATTGGTTCCCGATGCGGGCAATGATCTCCATTTCGAGGTGGAAGGAGGAGCGCTCGCAGGCGTGGACAATGGATACCAGGCGGACCTGGAGTCTTTCAAGGGCATGCATCATAAGGCCTACAACGGGTTGTGCATGGCCATTGTGCGGGCAGGGAAAAAGGCTGGAAGGATTGCTGTCAGGGTGCGTGCGGCCGGGTTACAGCCTGCCAGCCTGGTGATCATAACAAAATAATTCTACTTATTTCCTCGTAAAATTTATCTCCATGGTCTTGAATTCCTGTCCTCCCATGCTGGCATACATTTCCAGGGTCTGGTGATTTTCGTCTACCATTTTGAGGACCTCTCGAACGGGGACGTCCTTTCCTGACGATGGGTCGACCATGGTGCCGCTGAGGTTGATGCTGTTATTGGCGGCATCCCAGGCGCCGGTGAGAGTCATGATCCCTGTCCCCATGTTGTCGATCCAGGTGTTGATGAACATCTTTTTGGCGTTGTCGTAAGCGGTTGTGCTGATGCCTTCGAAGGGCTGGCCCATGAAGTTGCCTGTGTTGGTGCCTTTGAGGTAGCGGCCGCCGAGGATCATTTCATTTTTCATTTCCCCGGTGGATTTCATGGGTGAGGCGCCGGGCTGCATCCACATGGAGATATCGGCTGTCCAGTCGCCAACGGATTTGGCCATCATTTTGTGGATTTCACCGGGAGTGGAATATGCCATCATGGCTTTCATGTCGTCGTCGTTCTGAGCTTGCGCGGGATCGAAGAAGCATAAGGCCGCGAAGGTGAGCAAAGCAAAGGTTAGCTTATTCATAAAAAGTGTTTTGGTGCAGGAAAAGATACGAAAAATAGTAAAATGTTCCATCATTATAGTGAAACCTTACATTGTTTGAGGGATCGTGGCCCTGTACCTTTAGTTTGTTGTCAGATGAATAATGTTTTAAAACGGTGAAGTCATATGAAAGAATGCCTCTTTGCATTGGGTACTACCCTTTTTGTAACCCTCTCTGCTGCAACCTCTCACACCGCCTCCGGCCCCACTGTGGCCATCTCCTATGAGGATACCGCCTATGTCCGGGTGATCACCCAAAGAGCTGCCAAGATCGTAAATGGATTGGGGTTGAAGGACTCTGCGACAGCCCTCCGGGTAAGGGATGTTATCGCCGGGCAATATTATGATCTGAACGCCATCTATAAAGAAAGGGACGCCCATAAGCTGACGGGCGAAGAGGTGGATCGGAAAATAGCCGAGCTACATGGTCAATTCCTTGTCCGGCTGGCGAAGGATCTGAATCCGCAGCAGGTGGATGGAGTAAAAGACGGGATGACCTATAACGTACTGCACGTGACCTATCGGGCCTACGAGGAGATGCTGCCCAACCTGACGGAAGAGCAGAAGGCCCGGATCCTGTCCGACCTTACGGAAGCCAGGGAGCATGCCATGGACGCCGAATCCTCCGAGAAGAAGCATGCCTGGTTCGGTAAATATAAAGGTCGGATCAACAATTATCTTTCTGCCGCGGGCATCGACATGAAAAAAGCAAGCGAGGACTGGGCAAAACGGAGGAACAATAAATGATTGTAATTGCTTAATTTTTTAATATTGACTGCTATATGAAACATGTAACGAAATGCTGGCTATTATGCTTTTTCCTGCTGGGCGGTGTTTTATCTGCCTCTGCACAGAAGAAGGCGGTATCCGGGACGGTGGTCAACCAGGACACCAATGAACCTCTTCAGGGTGTTACGGTAACCGTCAAGGGTACAAAGCAAACCGCCACTACGGATGCAAAAGGATTTTTCTCCATTACCCTTGCCAACCGTAGCAGGGGTACTACGCTTGTCTTCACTTATGTAGGATATGATCGGAAGGAGATAGCTTCTCCTGCCAATGAGATCATTACTGTCCCGATGACCGTCTCCAACAAGTCCATGAATGAGGTGGTTGTTGTGGGTTATGGTTCGACAAAAAGGAGTTCGATCACCGGCTCCGTGTCCACCGTCAACCTGAAGCAGGTGGAAGATGTTCCTAACCTGAACCTGAGCGCGGCCCTTCGGGGAACAGTTCCTGGCCTGAGTGTATCCGGCGGAACGGAGCGTCCCGGCCAGGGAACGACCATTACGGTACGGAACCCTGTCGCGTTCGCGAAAGACGGCGGTCAGGGAACGAACCCATTGTTTGTCATCGACGATGTGATCAGGACCCAGGCTGATTTCGACCTGCTGGACGTAAGCCAGATCGAAAGCGTCTCCGTGTTGAAGGATGCGGAAGCAGCCATCTATGGGGTGCAGGGCGCCAACGGCGTCGTCATAGTCCGTACAAAGAGAGGGCATGTAGGAGCCCCAAGGTTGAGCTTCAGCACTTCCGTGGGCGCGTCCAATGCGACTATGTTACCGAAGATGTTGAACAGTCTGCAACTGGCTACTTTCAATAATGACTATACGCAGGCATCTGCGTTTCAGCAGACGGCCTCTACAGGTGTGGGCGCGCCGGTGAACCAGTTCTACGACACCGCAGGCTATCTCCACAAGGCGGATGGCACCGTAGCTTCCACCCGTCTGGCCAGTTGGTATACGCCGGACGAGCTGGCTTATTTTTCCACGCACAGCCACAATTATCTGAAGGAAGCTTTTCAGACCGCCTTTGTCGAGCGTGCGGCGCTGAACCTTACAGGTGGTTCCGATAAGATAACTTATTTCATCGGGGGTGACTACGTGAACCAGGGGTCGAATTTCAAAGGTATCAATTCTTATAAGTATGGCGTCAGGGCCAACATAGTAGCGAAGCCTGCCCAGGGACTGGAAGTCAATGTGGGGCTGAGCGACGATATCTTTAATTCAAGAAGTTACTGGTATAAGATAAACAGCACTTCGGAAAGCCTTGACAATGACGTGGCATCGCTGCAGAATATACAGCCCTGGCAGGAATACTATATCGACGGCAACCCCGTCGTCATGGGCGGCAGCAATACCGGCGGGTATGACAATGTGAACTATTTCCAGGTCAGGAACTCCAACAACTACACGAAGAGCAATACGTATACGATGAACATGATGGGCAAGGTCACTTATGAGATCCCGGGAATAAAGGGTCTGACGGCTTTGTTCACCATCAATAAGAATATCAACAACTCGAATGGGAAGCAGTTCGGGACCAATTTCCTGTATTATAAATATTCGGGATTGGGTGAGAACAAACATATCCCTGGCGGCGACCTGCTGGCCACGTATCTTGTGAAGAATGGCGACAGGGTGCGTCTGAACCCTGTGTTTGCCAATTCCTATCAGCTTGATGCCGGGTTCAATTATAATCACAGTTTCGGGAAGCACAGTGTCAGCGCCGTAGTATTGTATGAGCAGCGGGAGCAGAATTCGGAGGGCGTCAATGCGGAGAGTGACGGGGTTGTCAACGGAGGGCTGGACTACCAGACCTTTACTACAGGCACGCAAACATCCAACCAATCCAGCTCTGTCAGCCAGTTCGGTTTCGAGGCATTTATTTCCCGATTGAACTATAACTATGATGGCAAATATTTTCTGCAGTTGGTGTATCGCGCGGATGGCAGTTCCCGGTTCACCCAGGGACATAACTGGGGCGGTTTTCCCGCGGCGTCCGTGGGTTGGATGATCTCAGAAGAGCCCTGGATGAAAGATGTAGCATGGCTGAACATGTTGAAGGTGCGGGCATCCGTTGGTCTGACCGGGACGGATAATACCAAGCCTTATCAATACCAGGCAAACTATAAGCTGGGAACGGGCAGCAGCGGTGGCGCCGTGTTCAATGAAGGCGCCCGGAGCATCGGTGTTCAGCCGAATGTATCGATCCCGAATGTCAACGTCACCTGGGACCATGTTACGAAGACGGACTATGGCCTGGATATGGGTACGATGAACAATCGACTGACCTTCTCGGCCGACTATTTCTGGAGTCATGGATATAACCTGCTGACGACACTGAGCTCTTCCGTGCCGGCGACCATCGGCGCCGCCGTACCGACGGAGAACCACAATATTGTGAACATGTTCGGCGTCGAGCTGCAGGCCGGCTGGAGGGATATCATCGGAAGGAAGTTCAGCTATAGCTTTACTCCTTTCTTCTCCTGGTCCGACAATAAGAATATCCTGATCGATGTGGCTTCCGGTAATGTGGGCGGTCCGTTGGACCTTACAGGCAAATCCAGCGACGCCGGGGTATATGGGTGGAAGTCGGCAGGTATAATCCGGACGCAGGATGCTGCAAATGCCATCATTGCCGCGCGGAGCCAGGCGGCGGGGGGCAACAGCAAAGTCACCATTTTCAATACGCCGGTGCAGCCCGGCATGATCAATTATGTGGATCAGAATAATGACGGGGTCATCGATGACGCCGACCAGGTTTATCTGACGCACAAGTCGAGCAATCACTATTCGCTGGGGCTGAACTTCAGCCTGGGGTATGACGCGCTGACGTTGAATGTCATTGCCGGTATGTCATGGGGCGGCTGGACAGACATCGACGGTCAGAAACCTTTCAAGCAATCCAGTGGCAGCACGGGCGCTTCCATACAGGACAACCGGCCGGCGTATTGGGCAAACCACTGGACGCCGGATAATATCAATGCGAAGTATCCCTCGCCGTATTTCGTAAATGATTATGATCTCACCACCGACTTCTGGCTGGTGCCCGCTACCAGCCTGAACATAACGAGCGCGACATTGAGCTATACGTTGCCGACGCAGCTGGTAGGGAAGATCGGCGTATCCAGTGCAAGGGCGTATGTGGTAGCCACTAATCCATTCCAGTTCATCAATCCATTCCCGGGGCATTATAGGGATCTGGCGACATCGCTGTATACTTATCCCACCCTTAGAACGGTATCGGTTGGTCTTAATGTCGGATTCTAAATCGAGCAATCATGAAAAAATCAAACATCTTAATAATAGCAGCGATTGGTTCCATAGTAATGGGCGGCTGTACCAAAGTATTAGACAAGCAGGACCTCGGCAATTTTACCATACCCGAAGTATTCAATGATTCCGCGGTGGCCAAACTGGACATCGACTATATATATAGTCAGAATCAGCCCGGTTGGTTCGGGAATTCGGGCGGCAGCCTGGGGAGCAGTTACGGATCCCTCTCGGACGAGCAATATGGCGACAATGCCTATGTAAAAGGCACCGTGACGATAGAGACCGTTACTGACATCGGCAACCAGGCCACGAGCGGCAACTATTTCAAAATCCGCACTATCAATATGTTCATTCAGCATATGCGGAATGGGACCCTGGCGCCGGATGTAAAGAAGCGTTTTATCGGGCAGGCGTTGTTCTGGCGCGCGTACCGGTATTTCGAGCTGGTGAAGCTATACGGAGGTGTGCCTGTCGTAACGGAACCGCTGGATGGTGTTGGCGCCGATGCGAAGGCTGCCGCCAATCTGGCCAGGAACTCGACCACGGAGACATTCAATCAAATCATCAGCGACCTGGACAGCGCGGCGGCCTATTGTCCCGTGAAGTGGACGAACAATGCCGATTATGGCCGTGTGACTTCCGGCTCGGCATTGGCTTTTTTAGGGCGGGTGCTGGTGACTTATGCCAGCCCGCAGTTCAATCCGGGCAATGATGTCAGCAGGTGGCAGGCGGCGTATGATGTGAATACCCAGGCTGTTGCCGTCCTATCGGCGAATGGTTTCGGGTTGTACAACAAGTGGGACTATACGATGTGGACGACGGAAGGCAGTGCGGGCGGCAGTACCCCACGCAATCCGGAAGCGGTTTGGGTCACGGAATACAATACGAACAACACCGATATCGAGCAGAACAACGAGACGTACGACAACACGACCAGGCCGAAATACCTTGCGACTTCCGGAGGCTCCAATCAGCCGACCTGGGACCTGGCGGCCGCCTTCCCGATGAAGGATGGCAAGGATACGCTGACGTCGGCCTATACATACAATATGCAGACCTTTTATAAGGATCGTGATCCGAGGTTTTATCAGACGATTGCCTATAATGGGTGTAACTGGGGGCTGTCGGGTAATTCGACTTACCGGCTGTGGACGTATTTCTATGCTAACAATAAGAACAGTCCGACGAAGACCGTCACTACGGAGATCAATGCCAGCAGTTCGGGCCTTTACCTGAGGAAAGGCGTCGATCCGGCGCTGACTGTCGCGAATATTCAATATGCAGGCACCGACTGGATCGAGATGCGGTATGCGGAGGTGCTGCTGAATCAGGCCGAAGCAGCGGCTGAGATCGGCAAGCTCGGGGTGGCCGACGAATCCTATGCCAACCTGATCGCCATTCGCAAGCGGGCGGGTATCGAGGCTGGGAGTGACGGGCTTTACGGGCTGGCTGCGGGAATGAATCATGACCAGATGATCGACGCTATTATGTATGAAAGAAGGATCGAATTGGCATTCGAGGGCAAGCGTTACTGGGACCTGCGACGAAGGAAGCTGCTGGAAAGCACGCTGAATGGCAAGGAGAGGTTGGGGGTAGTTGTCCTTTTGAATAACAATGGTTCCTACACCGACTATATCAATTCCACTCGCGATGCATCTGCGGTTGCATCCCTGGATAGCCTGTATGCCAATGATTTCACTGTAACAACGAAAACACTCGATACGTACCCGCTGGCTGTTCAGAGCGCCGACTATTTCTTCGGCATTCCCACGAAGAGCCTGCAAAACAATGTTAACCTGGTACAGAACAACACCTGGGGAGGAAATTTCGATCCCCTGAAGTAGTCAATAACATTTATCTAAAAAGTCTGAAATGAAAAGAAGGTTCTTTCTGTTATGTTCTGTTGTTTTTTTATCCGGCGTCGTTCGGGCGCAGTACCCTACCATACCCGATGATGTGAAGGCTCAATCCGAAGCCCTTCTGAAAGAGACCTACCGCCGGAGCGATTCGGCGTGGCAGGTAGCGTTACCGATCATCGACAATGATGCGCGGCATGGCAAGCCTTATATACCCTGGGCGGCGCGGCCGACGGATCTGCCGCAGAGCTCTCTGCCCGCCTTTCCGGGGGCGGAAGGTGGCGGGGCGCACAGCTTTGGCGGACATGGCGGAAAAGTGTATGTCGTCACCAGCCTGGAGGACTCGGGGCCGGGGACGCTGCGCTGGGCGTGTGAGCAGGGTGGGGCGCGGATCATCGTCTTCAATGTGGCGGGTATCATACATCTGAAGAGCCCTATCATTGTCCGTGCGCCTTATATAACGATAGAGGGGCAGTCGGCTCCCGGTGATGGGATCTGTGTGGCGGGCGAGTCGTTTTGGGTGAATACGCATGATGTTATCATACGCTATATGCGATTCCGCCGGGGAGAGACCAATGTAGGCAGGAGGGATGATGCGCTGGGTGGCAATCCGGTGGGAAATATCATCGTGGATCATGTCTCCACGAGCTGGGGGCTGGATGAGAATTTTTCCATGTACCGGCATATGTTCGATCCCGGGGACGGGTCGAAGGAGGAGAAGCTGGGTACTGTGAATATCACTATCTCGAACTGTATCTCTGCGGAGTCGCTGGATACCTGGAATCATGCTTTTGGAACGACGATGGGGGGCGAGAACTGCATGCTGGTGCGCAATCTATGGGCGGACAATACGGGGCGTAATCCTTCTATCGGCTGGAACGGTGTATTCAATTTCGTGAACAATGTCGTCTTCAACTGGCATCACCGGAGCATGGATGGAGGGGATTATACCAGCCTGTTCAATATCATCAACAACTATTTCAAGCCCGGACCTGTGACGCCGAAGGATGCGCCTGTAGGGCATCGTATATTGAAGCCGGAAACGGGCCGCAGCAAGCTGAAGACGCTGGTGTTTGGCCGGGCCTATGTCCATGGCAATATCATGGATGGCTATCCGGAGATCACGAAGGATAACTGGGCCGGTGGCGTACAGGTGGGGGAGGAGAAAGATGCCGGTCCGTATAAAGATTATATGAAAGTGGACCAGCCTTTCCCCATGCCCCCGGTAAAGATCATGCCGGCGGAAGAAGCATACCGGTTTGTGCTGACGAATGTTGGCGCCACACTGCCTGTGCGGGATGCTGTAGACAAGCGGGTGATAGAGCAGGTGCGTACCGGAAAGATAGCTTATAAGGAAGTGAATACGGATACGATGAGCCAGTTTAAAGTTCGTAAATTGCCCAAGGACTCGTATAAGCTGGGCATCGTTACGAATATTGTAGAAGTGGGCGGGTATCCGGACTATAAAGGCACTCCATACAAGGATGCCGATAACGACGGGCTGCCGGATGAGTATGAGGTCAGGCATGGGCTTAATCCTCATGATCCTACAGACTCCGCGAAACCTGCGGCCGGCGGTGGAGGTTATTCCAATATCGAGGTCTACCTGAATACGCTGGCATTGAAAGGGGAGAAGCCGGTGGCTGCCAGATAAAATGAGCCAGGCTCTTAACAGGGATCATTTCTATATTACTGCATATGCATTCAGGTCTGATATTTCGTTTGTGCTTATCTGTTATTATCCTTTCACAGGGGGCGGTTGGTGTGGCCCAGAAGAAGACAAAGGCTCCTGAGCCGCCCCCTCCTGTGGGGATAGAGAAGGGGAGGCTGGTATATAGTCCCGACGAGCGGGGCAACCGGGTACCTGATTTTTCCTACAGTGGATATAAAGGCGGGGATGAAGCTATTCCCAATTTGCCGGTGAGGGTGGTGGTGCCCTGGAAAAAGGGAGATGCCACTGTGCGTATACAGGCGGCGCTTGATTATGTGGGAGGGCTGTCCGGCGGGGGCGCCGTATTGCTGGAAAAGGGAGTGTATGAGGTTGGGGGGCAGCTGGTGATACGACATTCGGGGGTGGTGCTTCGCGGCAGCGGGATGCTGGAGGGGGGAACTGTGCTGTTGGCGACGGGGCATGATCGCAGGACGCTGATAAAAGTGGCGGGTGTGAATGATAGGACGGTGGGGGCCGAGGTGGCGGTTAAGGATGGGTATGCGCCGGTGAATGAAAGACATTTGCGGGTGACGGGCCAGGGTGGAGCGGCCGGCTTTAAAGCCGGCGACCAGGTGCTGGTGCATCGTCCTTCGACGGCCGGCTGGGTGCATGAGCTGGGTATGGAGACATTTGGGGGTGGTATTTCCGCCCTTGGGTGGAAGGCCGGTCAACGGGATATTTTTTGGGACCGTAAAGTCGTTGCCGTGGATGGGGATGGGATCACGCTGGATGCGCCATTGACCACGGCCCTGGATACTGCCTATGGCGGCGGGATGGTGGCGGTGTATCGCTGGCCTGGGAGGATACGGGAAGTGGGGGTGGAGAACCTGGTTTGTGAGAGCGTCTATGATGCCGGCAATTTAAAAGATGAGGCGCATTCGTGGATGGCTGTCACGTTGGAGAATGTGACGGATGCGTGGGTGCGGCAGGTGATCGTGCGGCATTTTGCCGGGAGCGCTGTAGCTGTGCTGGAGACTGCCAATCGCGTGACGGTGGAAGACTGTAAGTATCTCGCTCCTGTGTCCGAAATAGGGGGGCAGCGGCGGAATGCTTTTTTTGTCAGCGGTGGGCAGGTGCTGATGCAGCGGCTGTATTCGGAACGTGCTTTTCATGATTTTGGGGTCGGGTTTTGTGCGCCGGGCCCAAATGCTTTTGTACAATGTCAATCTTATTATCCTTATAGTTTTAGCGGAGCGCTGGACAGCTGGGCCAGTGGGGTGCTGTTCGATGTGGTGAACATCGATGCGCAGGCCTTGCGTTATGCCAATCGCGAGCAGGATGGGCAGGGGGCCGGGTGGTGTGCGGCGAACAGTCTTTTCTGGAATTGTACGGCGGCGCGTATCGACTGCTACCGTCCTCCGGGTGCGCAGAACTGGTCTGTTGGGTCCTGGGCGCAGTTTGGAGGGGATGGTTTTTGGGAGGAGTCGAATTCCGTGGTGCAGCCCCGGAGCTTTTATTATGCGCAATTGGCCGACCGGCTGGGTAAGGATGTTATGGCGAGAGCGCAGGTGCTGCCGATGGAGACGGAGGCTTCGAGCAGTCCTACCGTGGAGCAGGCGGCGGCTTTGATCGCGCAGTCTGTGAAGCCGAAGGTGCAGATGGCGGAGTGGATAGATGGGGCGGCTGTCAGGAATCCGATAGGCATTTCGAGTCGGGGGGCTAAAACTATCGATGAGGTCGGGTATAAAATTGTTGCCGGTCCGTCGAAGCTGCCCGTGATGCGGGTAGTGAATGGCTGGCTGGTACGGGGAGCAGTGGTGCTGGCGGGACGTCGTCATTATGAGCCATGGTGGATGGGGAATGTGCGGCCTTATGGAGTGGCGGAGGCAAAGCCGGCCATTACGCGCTGGGTGCCGGGACGAACGGGGACAGGACTGACCGATGATCTCGACTCGCTGGCTGATGATATGGTGCGGCAGGATGTCGTTGCCATGGACCATAATTATGGGCTTTGGTATGACCGTCGCCGGGATGATCATGAGCGTATACGTCGTATGGATGGGGATGTATGGCCGCCCTTTTATGAGCTGCCATTTGCGCGCAGCGGGAAGGATACTGCGTGGGATGGGCTGAGCAAATATGATCTGACGAAGTACAATCCTTTTTACTGGGACAGGCTACGGGAGTTTGCGGATCTGGCGGATGAGAAGGGGCTGGTGCTGATCCATCAGAATTATTTTCAACACAATATTATCGAGGCCGGGGCTCATTATGCGGATTTTCCCTGGCGGAGCGCTAACAATATCAATCACACCGGATTCCCCGAGCCTCCTCCTTATGCGGGGGATAAAAGGATCTTTATGGCGGTGCAGTTCTATGATACGGCGGATGCCGTGCGGCATGACCTGCACAGGGCCTTTATCCGGCAGTGTCTGGATAATTTTTCTTCCAACAGCGGCGTGATCCAGCTGATAGGCGCGGAATTTACCGGTCCGTTGCATTTCGTTCAATTCTGGATCGACAATATCCATCAATGGGAGATGGAAAAGCGGCGTCGTGAAATGATCGGTCTGAGCACGACAAAGGATGTGCAGGATGCGATACTGGGCGATGCCGCGCGCGCGGGAGTGGTGGATGTGATCGACATTCGATACTGGTACTATCAGCAGGATGGGAAGGTGTATGCGCCGCAGGGCGGGCAGAGTCTGGCGCCGCGGCAGCATGAGCGGCTGCTCAAGCCAAAGCGGAGCTCCTTCGAGCAGGTGTATCGGGCGGTGCGGGAGTATCGGGACAGGTATCCTGACAAGGCTGTGATGTATTCTGCGGATGGATGTGATAATTATGGATGGGCTGTCTTTATGGGGGGAGGGTCGCTGGCGAATGTGCCTGCGGTGAAGGGAGGATTCTTTAATGCGGCGTCGGGGATGCGGCCTGTGGATCTGCCGGGGAAGCCGGCGGGTGTGTTGGCGTTGAGTGGAAAGGAGGGGATGATACTCTATAGCAATGCGGGTGGTGATGTGCAGGTGGAGCTGAGCGGGGAGTGGAAGGCGCAGCGGATCGATGCGGGCAGCGGAGCTTTTGTGGGGGGAGTGGAGAAAGTTCGCGGTGGAAAAGTGAGCTTACCGGGGCCGGGTGTTGTGTGGATACATAAATGAGATGCGGAAGATTCTTTTTATATGGATGATTTTTTTGGGCCTGGGTGCTTTTGCCGGACCGGCTGACGCTGCCGGCCTGCCGGGACTGCGGGTGTCTAAGGATGGAAGGTGGCTGATGACGGAAAAGGGAGAACCTTTTTTTTGGCTGGGGGATACGGGGTGGCTGTTGTTGACAAAGCTGACGAGGGAAGAGGCGGACAGATACCTGGAGGACCGCAGCCGGAAGGGGTTCAATGTGGTGCAGGTAATGGTGTTGCATGGACTGAAGGATGCCGATGTATATGGGCATGCGGCGTTGATTGACGGGAAGATCAGCCGGCCGCTGGTTGTTTCCGGCGGATACTGGGATCATCTCGACTATGTTATCCATCGGGCGGCGGAAAAGGGAATATATATCGCGTTGGTGCCTGTATGGGGGAGCGTGGTGAAATCGGGAAAGGTGAGCGTGTCAGACGCGAGGGCCTATGCGCATTTTTTGGCGGGGCGGTATAAGTCCTATTCGAATGTCATATGGATGAATGGGGGCGATATCAAAGGGAGCGATTCGGGCGCTGTGTGGAATGCCATCGGCAACACTTTACGGGCGGATGACCCGGACCATCTTATCACTTTTCATCCCAGGGGCAGGACTTCTTCTTCTTACTGGTGGCATGGGCAGCGCTGGCTGGACTTCAATAGTATACAGTCGGGGCATCGGAGCTATGCGCAGGATACTTCTGCCGGCGACAGGCATTTTGGGGAAGATAATTGGAAATATATTGGGGAAGACTATAACAGACATCCTGTAAAACCTGTGCTGGATGCGGAGCCATCTTACGAGCAGATACCACATGGGCTGCATGATACGACGCAGCCGCGGTGGACGGACAGGGATGTGCGTCGATATGCCTATTGGTCGGTGTTTGCCGGGGCGTGCGGGTTTACGTATGGAGATAATTCCGTCATGCAATTCCTGCGGCCGGGCGAGAAGGGTAGCGCCTATGGGGCGAGAGAGCCGTGGACCAGCGCCATCGATGATCCGGGTGCGGGGGAGATGGCGTATCTGAAGAAACTGATATTATCGAAACCGTATTTCGAGCGGGTGCCGGATGAGTCGTTGATCGTAAATCAGGGTGTGCGGTATGATCATCTGGCGGCTACGCGAGGAGTGGGATATGCGTTTATCTATACCTGTAATGGGCGGAGGATGAAGATCAGGATGGGGAAGATAGAGGGGGATAAGGTGCGTGCGAGCTGGTATAATCCAAGGAACGGGAGTATGCGAGGTATAGGAGTTCTTTTGAATAAAGGCGTACAAGAATTTATTCCGCCTGATGGGGAAGACTGGGTGCTTGTGCTGGAAGATGACAGCGTATATCTTTTTACCTCCTTCCGCGAGCCGGCTACGGACGGGCTTTATTTTCTTGCCAGTGAGGATGGGTATCATTGGAAGGACCTGGGTGGGTCATGGCTGAAGCCGGCCATTGGAGACAAGAAGTTGATGCGGGACCCGTCGATGGCGCAGGGGGCGGATGGGGTATGGCATCTTGTCTGGACATCCGGCTGGAATGGCGATAAGGGATTCGGTTATGCGTCTTCGAAAGACCTTATTCACTGGAGCGAGCAGCGGTTCATACCTGTGATGCAAGGGGAGCCTGCGGCATTCAATGTCTGGGCGCCCGAGATCTTTTATGAAAAAGACAGCAATCAATTTATTATAGTATGGGCTACTACTATTCCCGGCAGGTATCCCAGGGGACAGGAGGACGAGAAGAACAATCATCGATTGTATTGTACGACTACCCGGGATTTTGTGCATTTTTCGCCCACGCGGTTGTTTTTTGATCCAGGGTATAGCGTCATCGATGCTACCATCGCGCAGCGGGGGACGGGTGACTATGTATTGGTGTTCAAGGACAATACCCGTCCGCAAAGGAATATTAAAGTAGCGTTCAGCCGGCGGGCCGGGGGACCTTATCGTGGAGCGTCGGAGGCTTTTACTCCGCCTTATACGGAGGGACCGACCGTGGTGAAGGTTGGCAAGGACTGGCTGATCTATTATGATATGTACCGCGATAAGAAGTATGGAGCGATGCGGACCTCCGACTTCAGGTCCTTTACGGATGTCACGGACAGTATTGCCGTGCCTTTGGGGCATAAGCATGGGACCATTGTCCGGGTGGACCGCGAGACTGTGCAGCGGCTGGCCGATGAAGGAAAGGCCAGGGATATCGCTCATTATAGCGGCAATGTATTGTCGAATGTAGACTATCACCATGGGCAGCTGAAGCCGGTGGCGGGTGTACATAATATACAGGTGTTCCGGGCCAACAGGGAGCATCCTGAGCTGGCGGATGATTCGGGATGGACCTATAATCATGCGCCGATGCTGGCATATTGGAATGGGCGTTTCTACCTGGAGTATCTGAGTGACAAAATTGGAGAGAGCGTACCGCCGGGGCAGACGCTGTTGTTAAGCTCTTCTGACGGCCTGACGTGGGGGAAGCCGCTCGTGCTTTTTCCGCCCTATAAAATACCGGATGGGACGACAAAGCCGGGGCATGAGGGAGTGGCGAAAGATCTTTATGCCGTGATGCATCAGCGTATGGGATTCTATGTGGCAAAGGATCACCGGCTGCTGGCACTTGGTTTTTATGGGATCTGTCTGGATCCGCATGACGATCCGAATGATGGCTTGGGTATCGGCAGAGTGGTGCGTGAGATACATAAGGATGGGAGCTTTGGTCCCATCTATTTTATACATTATAACCCTGCATGGAATACGGGGAATACTTCTTTTCCTTTTTATACATCAAGCGCTGACAGCGGATTTGTCGCGGATTGTAATGAGCTGATGGCGACGCCGCTGATGATGATGCAGTGGGTGGAGGAGACGGATCGGAAGGACCCGTTGATCCCTTTGCATAAAGAATACAAAGCCTTTAATTTTTATCATTTGCCGGACGGCAGGGTAGTGGGATGGTGGAAGAATGCATTGACCGGTATCAGCAAGAATAAGGGAAAGACCTGGAGCCCTGTCACGCGGGCGCCTCATTTTGTGAACGCGAATGCGAAGATCTGGGGGCAGCGGACATCGGATGGCAAGTATGCGACGGTGTATAACCCTTCTGAATTTCGATGGCCGCTGGCCATCTCTACAAGTGCGGATGGATTGGATTTTACTAATCTGCTGCTGGTGCAGGGGGAGATATCTGATGCCCGGTATGGAGGTAATTATAAGAGCTATGGTCCGCAGTATACGCGGGGGATCATAGAGGGGAATGGAGTTCCGCCCGACGGGAATCTGTGGGTGACGTATAGTATGAACAAGGAGGATATCTGGGTAGCTTCGGTGCCGGTGCCTGTGACGGAGAAGGTGGATAGTGATGTGGATGAGAAGCTGTCTTCGGCGGGCGCCTGGAGCCGTTGGAATATATATAGCCCGTTGTGGGCGCCGGTGAGCATGGGGACTGATGGGTTGGTGCTGCGGGACAGTGATCCGTACGACTTTGCAAAGGCGGAGCGGGTATTCCCCGTGTCGAAGCATATGCAGATAGAATTCTCGTTAACACCGGGTCAGTCGGACCATGGCGAGCTGCAGATAGAGATGCAGGATGAGCGAAATATGCCGGCGGTGCGATTGCGCTTTCAGCCGGATGGAAGCTTTGATGCCAAGGCGGGAGCGCGGGTGAAGAAGATGATGAGCTATAAGGCGGGTGAGACTTATAAGATATCGGTGACGTTGAATGTGGATACACGTATGTATACGGTGAATGTGAATGGGAAGGATGTGCTGACACAGCTGTTTTTTGCACCGGTGGAGAGTTTTGGGCATATTGTTTTTCGCACAGGGGAGGCCAGGCATTTTCCCACGGCGGATGCGCCGGCCGAGGCGGATGTGGACCTGCCGCATGCGGGTGAACGGGTGAAGGAGGCGGTGTATACTATTCATTATCTAAAGACGAAGAGACTATGAGACGGTGGGGCAGATATATTTGGGTGGGACTGTTTTTGGCCGGCCAGGCCATGGGGCAGGAGCCTGCCAGGCAGGTAGAGTGGGACGTGCATGCGACGATGGTGTATGATGTGGGAGGATTTGCGGGGGGCAGGATAGAGAAGAATAAAGACAATTTTTTAAAGATATTTCCGATCGGCGATTATGTGGGGATGGTAGAGAAGCGGGATTTTACTGCGTGGGACTGGCGGCAGGGCGAGCAGCCCGGGAAGTGGCTGGAGTCGTCGATACTCACCTCGGTGCGTACACATGATCAGGCATTGAGCAGGGAGGCGCATGAAATGTATGCGCGGATATTGCGTAGCCAGGCGGCGGATGGATATGTGGGGATTACCAGTCAGTCGGTTCGTACACCGGAAAAGCCTTTAAGAGGAATGGATGCGTATGAGCTGTATTTTATGCAGCATGCGTTGCTGACTGCGTATGAGGTGTGGAAGGACCCTGCGGGACTGAAGGCGGCCCGGCGGCTGGGAGATTATTTTGTGGACCATATCGGGCCGGGCAAGGCGGAGTTCTGGCCAAGCGCCGTGCATTACCCGGAGAATAAGGGAAAGGTATTGAAGGGTACGCAGCATTCGGATATTGCGGGACATAGCATTCATTATGGATGGGAGGGGACCTTGCTGATCGACCCGATGATGCGGCTGTATCAGCTGACCAAGGAGGCCCGGTACCTGAACTGGTGCAAGTGGGTGGTCAGCAATATCGATAAGTGGAGCGGTTGGGATGCTTATTCCAACCTGGACAAGGTGGCAGCGGGGGAAATGCCGGTGAATGCGATACAGCCCTATGTGCATACGCATACATTTCAAATGAATTTTCTCGGTCTGTTGCGGATGTTCCAGGCCACGGGGGACAGCTCTTATTTTAAAAAGGTGGAGGGAGTGTGGAAGGATGTGGCGTCCCGTCAATTGTATATTACCGGCGGGGTGAGCGTGGGCGAGCATTATGAAAGAGATCATGTGAAGCCACTGACCGGGGAGATGATGGAGACCTGTGCGACCATGTCGTGGATGCAGCTGTCGCAGTGTCTGCTGGATCTTACGGGTGATCCAAAATATGCGGATGCGGTGGAAAAGATATTATGGAACCAGGTGTTTGCAGAGCAGAGTATCGATGGAGATGCCAACCGGTATTTTACGCCACCGAATGGGTATGTGCCGAAGGGGTATTTCAGGCAGGCGGATTGTTGTATGGGGAGTGGCGGACGGCTGTTGTCACTGATACCAGGCTGGATCTATGCGGCGGGCCAACAAGGAGCGATCTATATCAATCAATATATACCTTCTTCTGTGAAGATAGGCAAGGTGGGGGTTCGGATGGAGACCTCCTATCCGGAGGACGGGCGTGTGGTGATCCATATAGATGGGAAGGGGGCTTTTCCTGTGTATGTGCGGATACCTGCGTGGTGTGTACGGCCCGGAGTGGCGGTGAATGGCGTTCCGGTGGGAGGAGTGGTTCCTGGAAAATATGTAAAGATATGGTGGAAGAAGGGCGATGTGATCACGCTGGACCTTCCGATGGAGCTGCAGTGGGTGCGACATGACCATTATATGAAGACGTCGGACCGGAAGCCTTATAAGACCGTGGCGGATGCAGATGCACCGTATGCGCTGGTGCGGGGACCCGTGGTGTATGTATTGGATGATATCTGGTATAAGGGCGATACGGCTGATTTTTCAAAAGGGTGGATGGATACGGCACGATATATACTGGATGATCCGGCGGGGATGCGTCCATTGCAGGCTCCTGACAAAGGTATGTTGGGGCCGGGGTATGAGGTGCGGGTGGAGCTGCCAGGCGGGAAGCGTGGGATAGCGCAAGTGTATCCTTTTGCGAATATTGGAAAATGGTATCGGGATGAAGCGCATAAGCCTGATAGTAATAGGGCGGTGTGGAGTTATGCGATATTTTTAAAAGGGCAGAGGGATGAGAAATTAGCGATGCCAAAGATTTTCGGCGATAATATGGTGTTGCAGCGAAATGTGGGTGTACCCGTCTGGGGGACGGCGGAACGGGGATCGGAGGTGACCGTGCAATTTGGGCGGCAGGAAAAGAAGGCGAGGGCAGATGAGCAGGGGAACTGGAAGGTCATGCTGGATGCGTTGACTGCTTCTGCGGAGCCGGCGACAATGAGTATTAGCGCGGGGAAAGATACTCTATTATTTCGGAATGTGCTGGTAGGTGAAGTGTGGCTTTGTGGCGGTCAATCGAACATGGAATACAGCATGCGTAAGAACAGCAAATTCGAGAAGGCGGCGCATGGGTCCGGACCTGCCAATGAGCTGGAGAAGGCGGATAATCCCGCCATTCGGATATTCCTTGTGGGCCACAATTATAGCAAGCCGGGTAAAGATATACGACGGAAATGGGATACTGCCGCGGGTGCGCCATTGAGGGACTTCTCAGCCGCGGGGTATTTTTTTGCAAAGGAGCTTTATAATGAATTGGAAGTGCCGGTGGGGGTGATCAGTACGGCTATACCGGGGAGTGCGATAGAACCTTTTTTGCCGGATGCCGGGAAGTTTTACCAAACTATGATCAGGCCGCTGGCGCCCTATGCCGTGAAGGGGTTCCTGTGGTACCAGGGCGAAACGAATTGTTTTATGAATGATACGGTGCAGTACGCGGGGAAGATGAAGGAACTGATCGAAAGCTGGCGTTCGTTGTGGAGAGGACCGGATCTGTCTTTTTATTTTGTGCAGATAGCGCCCTTCCTTTATTCGCACAGCAACGGGGGAAATCAGCCGCATGCGCCCACGACCGAGGCTGCTTTCTGGGCGGCGCAGGAGCAGGCTCTTGCCCTGCCTCATACCGGCATGGTAGTTACTACCGACCTGGTGGACAGCCTTACGGAATTGCATCCACCGTACAAGTGGGAGATAGGTCACAGGCTGGCGTTGCTGGCGCTGGGAAAAGACTATGGGAAACAGCTGGAATATTCAGGGCCGGTGTACAAGGGGATGGTGGCAAGGGGCGATGCGGTAGAGGTAAGCTTTTCGCACGGAGGATTGATCAGCCGGGATGGCAAGCCGCTGAACTGGTGGGAAATTGCGGGCAAGGATGGAAGATTTGTTCCGGCGAAGGCCATCATTCGGGATGACAAGGTGGTAGTGTCGGGAGTGAAGAAGCCTGTGGCCGTGCGTTTTGGATGGAATGAGGCGGCGCAACCTAATTTGTACAATAAGGCTGGGTTACCGGCTATGCCTTTTGAGGCGGCTATAAACGGGAATTAACTATGCGGATCAAACTATTTATATGCTGTATGCTGGTCCTGGGTCTGGCTGACGCGCAGGAGACGGAAAAGATGTTCCTGTCAGGTACGGGGAGTGATCACACCGTGAGCTGGCAGTTCTATTGTACGGAAGGAAGGAATTCGGGGAAGTGGACTACTATTCCCGTGCCTTCGAACTGGGAGCTGCAGGGATTTGGAAAATATAACTATGGGTTGGATAAGGATTCGGTGCGGGGACATGAGAAGGGGCTGTATAAATATCAATTCGATGTGCCTGCGAGGTGGAGGGGGCGGTTTGTCAATATCGTGTTTGACGGAAGCATGACCGATACGGAAGTAAAGATCAATGGGAAGAAGGCAGGGCCGGTGCATCAGGGTTCGTTTTACCGATTCAAATACGATGTGTCGGGATTGTTGCGATATGGGAAGAAAAATTTATTGGAAGTGACGGTGGCAAAGGAGTCGGCCAACAAGAGCGTAAACTGGGCCGAGCGGCATTGTGATTTTTGGATATTCGGGGGCATCTTCCGGCCTGTGTACCTGGAGGCGATGCCGGAGGAGCATATCAGCGGGCAGGCTATCGATGCGAGGGCGGATGGACATATTGTTGCAAGGGTAAGCGTTCGTGGCGGAGAGAAGCTGACTGCACAGGTGGAGACATTGGATGGGAAGAAAATTGGCGAGCCGCTGTCCTCGGATGTGCATACCGGTGATACCGTTGTGAAGTTAGCAGGAAGGCTGGCTGGTGTGGAGACCTGGACACCGGAGGCGCCGCATCTTTATAAGCTGGTGTATACGTTGTCGGGGCGAGGGGGTGTGGAGCATATAGTGGAACAGCGTTTTGGTTTTCGCACGGTGGAGCTGCGGGAGCGGGACGGCATTTATATCAACGGGGTGCGGGTAAAGTTCAAGGGGGTTTGCAGGCATTCGTTCTGGCCCAGTTCGGGGAGGGCGCTCAATAAGAGTCTTAGCATATTGGATGTGCAGCTGATGAAGGATATGAACATGAATGCAGTGCGGATGTCGCATTACCCGCCGGACGAACATTTTTTGGATGTATGCGATTCGCTGGGACTGTTTGTGCTGGATGAGCTGACGGGCTGGCATCATGCGTATGATACGGAGGTGGGGTCGAAGCTGGTGAAGGAAATGATCGGGAAGGATGTCAATCACCCTTCCATCGTGGTATGGGATAATGGCAATGAGGGCGGATTCAATTTTGATCTGGACCCTTTGTTCGATGCGCTGGATATACAGCATCGGCCATTGATCCATCCGTGGGCTGTCTTTCGGCATACGGATACGCAGCATTATATCAACTATGACTATGGGAATGGGACACATCTGCATGGGCATAATATTGTATTCCCTACGGAGTTCCTGCATGGATTGTATGATGGAGGGCATGGGGCAGGGTTAAAGGATTTTTGGGAAGAGATGTGGCATGAACCTTTGTCGGCGGGAGGTTTTCTCTGGGACTTTTCGGATGAGGCCGTGGTCCGTACGGATAAGGACAGTGTGCTGGATGCGGACGGGGATCATGGGCCGGATGGGATATTGGGGCCTTATCGGGAGAAGGAAGGAAGCTATTATACGATACGGGAGGTGTGGGCGCCTGTACGGATACAGCGCCGGGAGATCACTGCTGCATGGGATGGAAGTTTCAGGATAGAGAACAGGTGGCTGTATACCAATATGGACCAATGTCGTTTCACGTGGCGGCTGGCGAGAGTGCGGGCTATGGAAGGTATGGAAGATGGGCCTTCGGGTGAGACGGCTGGGCCGGATATAGCGCCGGGGGCCCAGGGGAATCTGCTGTTAAGGTTGCCCAATGGATGGCGTGGATATGATGTAGTTTATCTTACGGCCTATGACCCGTATGGGCGGCTGATCAATACCTGGAGCTGGCCGATATCGAGACCGGATGTTATTGCAGGCCGGCTGGTGGATACGGTGGGACGGGGCGATGTGGGTGCGGGGGAGGAAGGGGGTGACTATGTGTTAAATGCAGGAGGAGTGAATGTCAGGTTGAGTGGAAAAAGTGGAATGTTGCTGGAAGTGAGGAATGGGAAGGGAGTTGTTCCTTTTGCTAACGGACCTGTGCTGTCGGCGGGAACTGCTGAGCCGCTGAAAGTTGTGAGCCGAAAGGAAGGTGCGAACCAGGTGGTGGAGGCTCTGTTTGCTGAGAAGGCGTTGTGTCAGGGATTGAAGTGGACGATGTATCCTTCGGGCTGGCTGAAGATGGAAGTAAGATATTTTCCGACTGACTATGAGTTTGATCTTGCCGGTGTTAATTTTTCATATCCGGAAAAGGATGCCGCCGGCGCGGTGCAGGTGAAGGGAATACGCTGGATGGGAAATGGGCCTTATCGGGTGTGGAAGAACCGGATGGAAGGAGGGAACCTGGGAGTATGGAATAAGGCTTACAATAATACTATTACTGGACAGGCTCCCTATGTGTACCCGGAGTTCAAGGGATATTTTTCCAACTTCTATTGGATGCGGCTGGAGACAGCCGGGCAGCCTGTGACCGTGGTATGCGGGAATGAGGATGTCTTTTTACGACTGTATACACCGGCGAATCCATTTAAGACGTATAATGTGGCGCCCATCTTCCCGGGTGGGGATATTTCTTTTATGCATGGAATACCGGCTATCGGAACGAAGTCACAGAAGCCGGAGAATATGGGACCTTCGGGGAAGAAGAATATGTATTATGACTATGGGAGGAGTAAGGAATATGCCAAAGTAATGACGCTGTATTTTGATTTTTCGGGAAGATGAGCGCGCGATGCTACTATATTGTTTTATTAATGCTGTGGGGTATGCAGGCGATGGCACAACGAGTGGAGGGGTTGACCTGTGAGCGGCGATCGTCGCCGGAAGGCATCGATGTGCAACATCCGCGGCTGAGCTGGCGGATCGTGGGAGATGGGAAAGACCTGCGGCAGACTGCCTACCAGGTCATTGTTGCCAGCACGGCGGAGAAGCTGGCTGCTGCTGAGGGCGATCTTTGGAATTCGGGAAAGGTTAAGAGTGATCAAAGCTGGCTGGCGCCTTATTCAGGGGCTGCTTTGAAAAGCAGAATGGCATGTTACTGGAAAGTAAAGGTATGGACGACTGAGGGGGTGAGCCGGACAAGCCGGGAGAGCCCGTGGAGCGAGCCGTCGCGGTGGACGATGGGATTGCTGGAGCCTGGAGACTGGAAGGCGAAGTGGATCGGATATGATCGAGGCTTCCCCTGGGATAGTATCTCCAAATTCTCCCGACTGTCGGCGAGGTATTACCGTAAGCGCTTTGGGATCAACGGAAAGCCAAAGAGCGCTGTCCTGTATATTGCCGGACTGGGACATTATACGTTGTCCGTGAATGGCGCTCCGATCGGGCGCCAGGTGCTGGCGCAGGCTCCCACGGACTATACGAAGTCAGTGCTCTATAACAGCTTCGATGTTACGGAGGCCTGCCGGGCGGGAGAGAATGTGCTGGATGTCGTGTTGGGAAATGGCAGATATTTTACCATGCGACCGAAGTATAAACCTAACAAGATAAAAGAATTTGGTTTCCCCAAGCTGTTGCTGCAGTTAGAGATAGAAGACGACAAGGGGCGGAAGACGATCGTCAGCGATACCAGCTGGGCCTTCACCGCTGATGGGCCTATACGAACGAACAACGAATATGATGGCGAAGAATATGATGCGACAAAAGAGCTGAAGGACTGGATCAGGCCCGAGCTGGTTGCACCACCGGGCGGACGGCTGAGGGCGCAGATGAATCCAACGATGCGTGTCATGACCACCATACGACCCGTAGACATACATAAGGGGCCTGGTGGAGTTTGGATATTGGATATGGGACAGAACATGGCGGGATGGGTGCAGATGAAGGCGAAGGGCCGCAGGGGGGATAAGGTGACGTTGCGATATGCAGAGACCTTACGGCAGGATGGGGGATTATACACGGCCAATCTGCGGGATGCGAAGGTCACCGATATATATACTTTAAAAGGGGAAGGGGTGGAGGTATGGCATCCGACATTTGTCTTCCATGGATTCCGTTATGTCGAGATCAGTGGTTATCCCGGTGAGCCTGCGCTGAATGATTTCGAAGGACAGGTGGTATATGACGACCTGCCGAATGCGGGGACTTTTCAAACTTCGGATACCTTATTGAACAAGCTGGTGATGAATGCCTGGTGGGGTATCAATGCAAACTACAAAGGTATGCCCATCGATTGCCCGCAGCGGAATGAGCGGATGCCCTGGCTGGGCGACCGGGCTACGGGGTCGTTGGGAGAAAGCTATTTATTCGACAATGGGCTATTGTATGCAAAGTGGCTGGATGACATCGAACAGTCACAGCGGCCGGATGGGCAATTGCCGGATGTGGCGCCTGCGTACTGGAACTATTACAGCGATAATATGACATGGCCGGGGGTATATATCCTGGTGGCCGACATGTTGTACAACCAGTACGCCGACCTGCGGCCTATCGAGCGGCATTACGCCTCGATGAAGAAGTGGTTGTATTATATGAAGGGGAAATATTGTGTGGGAGGGCTTATGACGAAGGATAAATATGGAGATTGGTGTGTACCTCCCGAGTCGCCGGAGCTGATCCATTCGAGGGATTCGAGCCGCCTGACGGACGGTAAGCTGATAGCGACTGCATACTATTATCATTTTTTGGAATTGATGGGTGGGTTTGCGCGGAGACTGGGATATACGAAGGATGAGAGAATGTGGGGGAAACTGGCTGTAGAGGTCAGGGAGGCATTTAACAGAAAATGGGAGAA
>Ga0157372_10001174_pt1 | contig 28325 bp, 28 predicted proteins | sample C55metaG_FD_115307 | JGI IMG/M metagenome (GOLD analysis project Ga0157372, IMG submission 115307) | Corn rhizosphere microbial communities from Kellogg Biological Station, Michigan, USA - C5-5 metaG | ecosystem: Host-associated > Plants > Roots > Rhizosphere > Soil | place: USA: Michigan...
ACCGTGTGGGTGATGACCTTCGCTCTCACCGTGCTCGCCGATCTGACTGTCGCAGTCGAGATCGGAATGCTCTTCGCCGCGCTGCTCTACATCTACCGGGTCTCGCAGACGACCACAGTCGCGCCCGTGACGGAGGAGTATATTGAGGATGGTCGTCCGCACGTCTTGCAGGACAAGCTGCTGCCTCCCTATGTTCTGGTGCTGCGTATCCATGGCCCATTTTTATTTGGGGCCACCGAGAAACTATCCGAGGCGACGGTCGATGTAGACGCGCTCCCAGCGGTAGTGATTTTGCGCTTAAGAAATATGACAGCTATCGACGCTACAGGTCTGCACGAGTTGGAGCGGCTGGCCGAACGGTTGCGCGCGACCGGCCGAGCGCTGCTGCTGTGTGGGGCTCGTAGTCAACCCGACCAGTTGTTGAGGCAGTCTGATTTCCTGCAATCTCTCGGTGAAGAGAACATGCTTCCGCACGTTGAAGCTGCGTTATCGCGCGCCCGCGAAATCCATGAGGGCCGGGCCGCCGATCCGCGAATTCATGTGCCGCTTGTTGATGGTGCAGTCTCCAGCGCGTGATAACCAATGGTCTATCGCGCTCACGTCAAAAACAATATCCCCAAAACACAGTCGCTGCCGCAAGGCCGTTTAACTCGGTATTGGGATTCTGAAATTGTTTTGCCTCTCTTATAAAACCTAAACTGTGGTCTTGACAACAGTCGTTATAACGACTATGCTTTCTGGCGCGATGACGAAGCTGCAAAAAGAATTGAAGCAGACACGCCCCTTCACGAGCTTCGAGGAGGAGGTCGTTCTCAACCTTGCGCGCACGGCCGAGCACGTTAGCTCGCAGCTTGCCCAGACTCTAAAGCGGGTCGACTTGACACTCACGCAGTACAACGCCCTGCGGATACTACGCGGGGCCGGGAAGGAAGGTCTCCCCTGTGGGGAGATCAGTGAAAGGATGGTCACGAAGGACTCTGACATTACACGCCTGCTCGATCGTCTGGGAAAAAGGGAGCTAATCACGCGCGAACGTCCGGAGACGAACCGCCGCGTGGTCGTCACGCGGATCACGAACCAAGGGCTGGGACTTCTCGCGGAACTCGACGGCCCCGTGCAAGAAGCCAACCGCGCGGCGGCCGGCCACCTTAGCAAACAGCAGTTGAAGACGCTCAATCAGTTACTTGAGGAACTACGCGGGCCCTAAAAATTTTTGCCTTGATAGTTGTTATAACGACTGTGCTTATAACGAAGACATCGAAATTATGAAAACTACAGCCCTGAAAATGCCGGCATACTTCATCTCGCACGGCGGCGGTCCCTGGCCATGGCTGCAGGCGGAGATGCCGGGCGTCTATGACAACCTCGAGGCGTCGCTCAGAGACATGGCCCTCCAGCTAGGCACGACCCCGAAGGCCGTGCTGATGGTCTCGGGCCACTGGGAGGAGAGCGCGACTTCACGGTGATGTCCAGTCCCCAGCCCGGAATGATCTACGACTACTCGGGCTTCCCCGCGTTCACTTATCAGATCAAGTACCCGGCGCCCGGTTCGCCTGAGGTCGCCCGCCGCGTGCAGGAGCTACTGCGCGGCTCGGGCTTAGCGGTCTCCGCCGACGACCGGCGAGGCTTTGACCATGGCACGTTCGCACCGCTCAAGGCCATTTATCCCGAGGCCGATGTACCGGCGCTCCAGCTCTCGATCCGGAACGACTACGATCCGGAGGCACACATCGCCGTTGGGCGGGCGCTTGCGCCACTGCGCGACGAGGGCGTGCTCATCGTCGGGAGCGGCCTGAGCTACCACAACCTGCGAAGGTTTGGCGCTGCGGGCGTTCACCCATCGCGTGAGTTCGACACGTGGTTGACCGAGGCGGTCTGCGGGTTGGTCGGCCAGGAGAGGAGCGGGAAGCTCCATGGCTGGACGGCGGCACCTTCGGCGCGGCTGGCGCACCCGGATGAGGACCACCTTATTCCGCTGATGGTCGCGGTCGGGGCGGCGGAGGACGAGTCGGGCGTGCGCGTTTACCACGAGGCCTCTTTCTTCGGCGGACTCACCGTCTCCAGCTACCGCTTCGGGCACGCGATCGGCTCGAGAAATTCAGTAACCGACATCCCGCGACAGGAAAATGACAATGGCTAATCTCGACCGTTTCTACTCGGTGTGGACGCCGCGCGTACTGAGCGTGCTGCGGATCGTCATTGCTGCGCCGCGGGCGCGCGAGGAGAGGTTGTAAAGACGTCACTACAGTTCCACACACCCGTCAAGGGTGAACCTATTACATATATTAAGGAGAGAGACAGATGAAAACCTTCAGAAATGCAATTTTCGGCGCCGCTCTCGCGGTGGTATTCGCCGCGCCCTTCGCGGGTGGCTTCGTCACGCGGAGGGCCGACGCACAGGCGCCCGCTTCCAAGGTCTCATACGCGCCCGTTCCCGGTGGCACCTATAACATTGACCCGGCGCACAGCCTGATCGGCTTCGCCGTCCGCCACCTGGAGATCAACTGGGTCGAGGGTCGCTTCAAGGACTTCAAGGGCTCGATCAGCTTCGACGAGCAGGACGTCACGAAGTCCTCGGTCGAGTTCACCACAAAGGTCGCGTCCGTCGACACCGAGGTCGAGGCGCGCGACAAGCACCTGCGCACAGCCGACTTCTCTGACGTCGAGAAGTACCCGGAGATGACGTTCCGCAGCACGCGCGTCGAGCGCAAGGGCAATAACGGCTATGTGCTGCACGGCGACCTGACGCTCAAGGGCGTGACGAAGTCAGTGGCGTTCCCCTTCACCATCACTGGCGCGGTCAAGGACCCTTGGGGCAACACGCGTTTTGGCGTTGATGCACACACCAAAATTAACCGACGCGACTTCGGCGTCAACTATGGCAACGCCTTCGCGGGCGGTCTCGACGTCGGCAACGAGGTCACGATCGACCTGCGACTCGAAGTGGTCCAGCCCGCGCCGAAGGCCGCCGGTCAGTAGAGAAAGGGACGCTCAATTCGGCGATCGGAAGCTTTAGCACGCGAACGTGCCGAAGCACGGCCGAAAGTATTTGGTTTATCAGGACTGAAAGGACAAGAGACATGATCGCAATTACTGGAGCCACGGGGCAGCTCGGCCGGCTCGTCGTCAACAAGCTCAAAGATAAAGTATCGGCCTCCGACATCCTCGCGCTCGCGCGTTCGACCGCCAAGGCGGCGGACTTGGGCATCGCGGTACGCGAGGCGAACTACGACAAGCCTGAGACGCTGGAGCGCGCTCTCTCAGGCGTGGACACACTGCTGCTGATCTCCTCAAGCGAGGTGGGCAAGCGCGCCACACAGCATCACAACGTTATTGAGGCGGCGAAGAAGGTGGGCGTTAACCGAATCGTGTACACGAGCCTTCTCCACGCTGATTCTTCGCCATTGAATCTTGCAGAGGAGCACCTCGCGACGGAGACCGAGTTGAAGGCGGCGGGTGTGCCGTTCACCATTCTGCGCAATGGCTGGTACACGGAGAACTACACTGCTTCGATCCCGGGAGCGCTCGCTGGCGGAGCGTTTCTCGGCAGCGCCGGCGAGGGCAAGATCTCGTCCGCGACGCGCGAGGACTTTGCGGACGCGGCGGTCGCAGTGCTCACGACCGAAGGGCACGAGGGCAAGACATACGAACTCGCTGGCGACGAGGACTGGACGCTCTCCGACTTTGCGGCTGAGATTTCTCGGCAGACCGGCAAGGAGATTCCTTATAAGAACCTGCCTGAGGAGGAGTATGCCGCCGCCCTCATTGGTTTCGGCATGCCTGAAGGGTTCGCGCGGATGATTGTCGGATGGGACGTGGGCGCGTCGCGTGGCGCGCTATTCGACCACAGCCGCGAGCTCTCAAAGTTAATCGGGCGGCCAACGACGACGCTCTCGGTCGCCGTGGCCGAAGCGCTGCAGCAGGCCCTTCCGGCGAAGGCCTAAGACAAGGTAGCGAGACGTAAAGAAGAGTCCATGCCCAAGGGGTGCACCAACTGAAAGGAACCATCATGACTAACACCACTACCCATCAACGCCCAGAGGACATCGTCAGCCCAATCACCGACGGCGTCCTCCCCAACAAGGTCACCCCGGAGGAGGCACGCAAGGCCGACCGCTTCGGTCATGACAAGCCGACCCCGGACAACAGCATCGTGCTGCTCATCGATCACCAGATCGGCCTCATGGCGGGGGTGCGCGACTTCACCTCGCTCGCCGAGTATAAGAGCAACGTGGTTGGGCTCGCGCGCGTCGCGAAGGCGCTGAAGATACCGACGCTCGTCACATCCTCCAACGCACAGTGGCAGAACGGCGACACGCTCCCCGAAATCAAGGAGCTTTTCCCAGACCATCCCATCTACCGGCGAACCGGTATCATCAATGCATACGAAGACCCGACCTTCCGCAAGGCGCTGGATGATCTCGTCGCCGGCACCGGGCGCACACACATCATCATCGCGGGCGTCACCATCGGCACTTGCTGCGCCTTCCCGACGCTCTCGATGCTCAACGACGGCTACAAGGTGTTCCCGGTCATCGACGCCTGCGGCGCCTGGAACCGCTATGAGGCGGAGGCGGCGATGTCGCGCATGAGCGGCGCCGGGGCCGAGCTGGTCACGACCTTCGCGCTCGCCTGCGAGCTACAGGCCGACTGGAAGCTCCCCACCGCCAATGATATGCTCGGGCCGTTCAACCACAACCTGCCCGAGTACGCGTTCGTTGTCCAGAACTTCTGGAACAACGCCGACCCGACCAACCGCCCCGTGAAGGACCCGTTCGGCATGGTCAAGTAGACCCGCTGCGGGATTTCGCCCGCGGGCTCGCCTGACTCGTCCCCGGAGGGAAGCCGGTAAGCGTCACGATTCAGCGAGGCCGGGAACCTGAATCATGAATTTTGCGACAGGAGCTAAAACATGGCTAACGCTAAAGACACCAACGGGCGACACATTAAAGCCGCCGTCGTGCGCGACAAAGGCGGGCCTTTCAAGCTCGAAACGATGACGCTGGAAGGGCCGCGCCGCGACGAAGTGCTGGTGAGAATCGTCGCCTCCGGCATGTGCCACATTCGGTTGGAATTCCTATGCGAAAAATTACTTTCTTAGTGCTGTGCGTCATCTCGGTGCTTGTGTCGTCCGGCGACGTTTCGGCCGAATCCGCCTTACAGATACTCGGCAGAGACTACACCTTCCCGAACAAGATCGAAGGTTTCCCGCCCAGACTGTCAGACTTCAAGGGCTTGCAAATCAATACCTTCGTCACAAGTGACGGGGTCAAGCTCTCCTATTGGGAAGCCGGCGGGGGGAAACCGATCATCTTCATCCCCGGCTGGTCCGCGAACGGTGCCGAATACGTCAACGTCATGTACCTGCTAAGCAAGCGCTATCATGTCTATGTACTCGACCCGCGAAACCAGGGGCTTTCCCAGCGCGTCGATTACGGGACGCGCATCTCCCGCTTTTCGATGGACCTCAAGGAGTTCGCCGACCGCCTTGGGTTGAAGTCGGCCGATTACTGCGGCTGGTCGATGGGGGCGGCCGTCCTCTGGGGCTACATCGATCTGTTCGGGACGAAAGGCATCCGCAAGGTGGTCTTCGTCGACGAGCCGATCTCCATCTACTCCCACGCTGACTGGTCCGAGCAGGAGCGGCGCGACGCAGGAGGCACAACCACTTCGCCCGAACGCATGATCGCGGCCTTTACGGCCGGCGCGCCCGTCAACAGTCTTATCACCGACATGAAGCCCATAGAGCGCTCCTTGCTGAAGGACTCTCCCCATTTCGTAAACTCCGAAAGTTTTGCGAACGAGTTCATCAAGAACGACCCTAAACACCTAGCGTTGGTGCTGTTCGATCACGTCACCAACGACTGGCGCGACGTGATCCGCAGGAAAATCGACGTGCCGGCCGCGATCTTCTCAGGCGAGGAGAGCAACAACCTGCCGAGCCAGCGTTGGGCTGCGTCGGTGATCCCGAACGCGACGCTCTACGTCTATACCAGGGCGGAGCAGGGGGATCACTTCCTGATGTTTAAGAACCCGATCAAGTTCACGAACGACCTCTGGTCGTTCTTGGAGCGTTGAGCCTTCGGCGTCTGACCGGCGCGAATCGGTCGCGATGCAAGACAAAATAACCAGAAGGGAGTAATCAAGATGCCAGTTGATCGCGTGAGTTGGTTCGAAGGCAAGAACCATGACCAGAAGACCAGGGTGGCGGCCGAAATCACCGACAGCATTGTCAGGAATACCGGCACAGACCCCAAGCACATTTACGTTATTTTCGAGGACGTGAAGCCTAATGACTGGGCCGGGGGAGGAAAACTCTTCGGCGAGCCGCCTACCGAGAAGCCCGAAACCATGTGACTCACAGGTGATGCGGATAGGCGCAGGGGCATTTTGATAGTTTGAAACCTGACGCCAGCTCTCAATAGCATTGGTGGGCCAAGCATTGTAACTGGAGTCTATCCAATCTCATAACGATGATTGAATAGATTTTCGACCCACGAACACTTCCATCCTGCGGGCGATACGACGCGAGACAAATGCATCCAGAGTGAAGTAAGGAGCGAGTCGGAAGAGTTTCTGATCGTCGTCAAACTGCGAGCTTGCCGCGCGTCCTTGTAGCCCCAGAGTTACGACTAAGGCGTTTTCATCCCACACAAAACAACAATGTGGGTTCCGTCATAAAGTGAAATTGGCCTACTACTGGAATCAATAACTTACGAGGACAGTTCCGGCATTAAATGAAATTTTTGTCCGGTATAACGTGAAATTTTCCTCACTGCGTCCGATTCCAGATTCCCCAGTGCCGTTTTTAGGTAACATTGGCATGTTGTGCTCCTAATCTTGATTACGTTTAAAACTTCAGAGAAAGTCCGAACTGTATTTGACGGCTTGATCCCAGATCAGTTTTGCGCTTGAAGGTAGTCTTCAGTATGCCAAAGTTCTTGGCAGCGTCTGGCGAGAAGGCCTGACTTGGTTGTAACTCGTTAGCTTCGGTACCGAGCGCGTTTGGCAGTTTAGCCGAAGGCAACTTGAAGTTTGTGAAGTTGAATAGATTGGTGATGTCCATATTGAACGTAAGCGTCTTGCCTTCTTCGTCATTGTTGTCCAGCTTGAATATTTTTTGAACTGACAGATCGACCAGCCGTATGCGAGGAGCACGTATCGCTCCACGAGAAAGATCTCCAAGCTGGCCGACGGCGGGGATACTGAAGGCCTCCGGGTTTAGAAAGTTTCGATCGTTTTTGAGATATGGGTTTGCGCCGGGGATCAGGTTAGGACGAAAAGCCACGACCGAAGATCCGCCACCCGGAACGTTCAGCACGGCTTGTCGTCCCGAAGCAGGTTTGAGAAAAACTTTGCCTGCCTGGTCCACATAAACCACGTCCGGGCGTACGAGGCGGACGTCAATGGGCAAGCCTGTTTGATAGAAGCCGGTGCTTCCGAGACTCCAATCGCCCAACAAACGATTAAGCCAACGATGGTTGGTGCGAGCGAAGCTTAGAGGAGGAACCTGGAACAGCAACGTGAAGCTGAACTTATGCCTCACATCAAGCCCGTTGTAACCAAAATCGTAGTCATAGTCGAGCGGGTTACCGGTTGGAATCGCGTCGTCGCCGTCTGAATTTCCTCGATTACGCGCAAGGGTGTAATCGACCTGGAACATTTCGAGATACCGTTTGGCCCCTTAAACGCCACTTGAACCGAGTCGTAAGAAGCGCGTCCGCCCGTTGTGAGAAATTCAAACTCGCCAAACGGGTGAAGCAACTCCCCACCACTCTCGATATCGAATTCACGCCGAACGATCGCGGGAAGTTCGGGATTGGGATTCGTCTGAACACTGACAATGCGATTCGCAAAGTTTCGCAGCAGCAGATTACGCGAACGATTCCCGACATACGATACAGTGAGGAAAGCCTCCTTAAACATTTTGGCGCCTTTGCCGCGCGGTTGTCTCTCAACCATTTCTTTCTTCACTGTGAAGTCAAACTTGTACACCGTTGCGGGACTCCTGTAATCGCGCGACAAGGCAATGGGTGTAAATGCGCGGTTCCGCTCGTCGATGGATGCGATCATCGTGGGTAGATGAACTGGAAAGGCTAAACTGTTGCTACTCACGCGCAGCAGATTGTTCGTGATCGGCCGCAGAATGTTATCGAAAACATCTGGACCGGTCTCCATACCAAAGCTGCCGCTAAAAACCAGTGGTCCTTGTTCGAGCGGCAACAGGTTGCCTTTCCAGTTGGGCGCCCATGCCACGGCGATCCGCGGCAGGAAATTGTTCTTCGACTTGTAGAGATCGGTACCAGCCGGCGCTGAAAGTCCGGTAGCTGGATCGATATTGATAACGCTTTGATGGTCTTCCCGTAACGGTGTGTAGTATTCGTACCGCAGACCGTAGGTGAGCAGGAGATTCGACTGAATCCTGAAGGCGTCCTGAAAATAGCCGATGTAATACTCCTGAGCAACGTTGCGTTCCCCGGGATTCGCAGTAAGGGAACCGAGATCACCCACATGTTCTACTTCAGCATTGTTCACCAGAAAGTCGCTCAGCATCTTGAACTGGTAAGTCGTGCCGAAGAGTTGATCGACGCTGGTGCGCAACAGGCGAACTTCACCACCCCACGTGAAGATGTGTTTTAAGCCTGTCCACGTCATCTGGTCGATGAAAGAGAACTGCCGCGGAACGGAGCGTGAACGCCGACCCTTGAAGTCGCCGCCGAGCAATCCACCAGCAGTTGCAATTCCGAGCGACGACGGTTGATCGAGAATTGAGTTCTGAGCAACTTCATCCCCGATACTTACGGTACTTGCAAACAGTGACGGGTGAGTTTGGTCGTCGAGGCGCGCGAAAAGTTGGGATGGTTCGTCGATGAAACCGAAGATGAACTGGTTTGTCAGCTTAGGATTATCTTTGCTGTCGACGGTGACGGCGCGTTCATAATTGAAGACAGTCTTGTGGCTGTTATCCAAACTGAAGCTGCGCCTGCCCGAGGCGTCGTCGGGCGTGTTTTCTTTCGCCCGCGCGCCCTTGTAAATAAATCCAAACGTATCGCGTTTCGAAAATAGGTAGTCGAGGCGAACCGTAAAGCCGTTTCGTTCGGCGAGGTTTTTAGCCTCCAACTGAATGATATCGAAATTACGATCGCCCGAAGCGCCCAACACGGTGGCGGCTCCTGCGGAGCGAAAACTTCTTAGCAAGGGGGCGACGGCGGGATCAGCCATAGATTCCAGTGACAGCTTTGGCGCTGCCGCGAAGATCGTGTTACCGGAACTGGCCCGGATGCCCTCGTAATTGAAGAACGCGCTCAGCCGGTTGGTAATCAATGGCCCACCAAGCTTGACGCCGAAAAGATGGAAGCGCAACGATGGTTTGCGAGCGAAGTCGAAAAAATTTCGCGCGCTCAGTGCGTCATGGGCGAAATACTCATAGATCTCACCCGCGAATTTCTCCATGTCACCGCCGTGGATGTCTTTGATAAGTTTTCCGCCAGTGCCGGTACCGAAATTAGCGGGCGTGTTGTTAGTCTCTACTGAAAACGATTCATACGCTTTGAGGCTTTCACGGTCTTTGACGTGGAAGAACAGAGCGTTGGTGTCCTGAAAGGAAGCCGAGGAACGCACCAGCACTGTCGAGTTCATTCCCGCCTCCCGGACCACGTTTTGACTGCCGGGTTGGCCGTTGAAAATGAACCCGCCAAGTGTCGCGTTACCAGTGCTGAATGCGCCGGGTTGCCTTTGGACCAGCGGTCTTTCACTTTGATCGGGATTCGGCAAGTCTTCCAGTTGTTTCGAACGTGCGCGCTCTCCCTGTCGGCCGACAACGAGTCCTTCAATTAGTGGCTCTTCGTGGGTCGCGGTTGTTTCAGCCTTGGCGATGAAGGCTGTACGGGCTTCGGCTAAGTCAGATTCTGTGAAGCGACGCACGGCGTTTTGGCCGGGCATCAGTTCGACAATCAAAGCAGAAGGAGAGACAGCCTTATTATCGTTGCTATCTACTTTATTGTTACTGCGTAACCGAATCTCGTATTTGAGCGGCACCAGGGCGGCAAAGATGCAGAGTCCGTCATCTCCGGTCGTGCACGTGCGTGGTTCTCGTTGCCCGCCAAGGAGCATAACGGTGACATTGCTGACTGGAGTTTCGTCGACGTTTTTCACTACCTGGACGGTAAGTCTGGCGTAATCGGTTTGAGCAGTGGCCAGTTGGCCCCAGGCGTTAAGAAGTACACAACTCAGGAAGCCAGTAATAATCCGTCGACTGGGCCGTTGAGGGTAAAGCTGGAACATTTGATTGTCCTTTCGTTAGAACTTCCTCACATAGGAGGGTTCGGCTTGGTGAGTCGGATCGATATTTAACGTTCCTTGCGTATGAGTGTCGTTTGTTAATTATGAGTTCAGGATCTCCAGTGCAGCGACGATCCCCTGGCTTGCGGTTTTTCTCTCAACGTGCATTGCCGCATACTGTTTTTAAGATGTAGTCTTATTTGAAACACGCGGTTACGAATTGCACCGATCGTTATTTTGAGTTGGCCCGCCATTCGCTTGTGATGCTCGATCTTGCTGTGTCCTTCGTATAAGTAGTAATTGAGAATTAAATTACGCTTGCTGTCACACAAACGATCGAGACAATGCCCAAGGCAGTCATGCTCTTCACCTGTACCAGGTTCAGGATCGACCCTTACGTCAACTATCCCAGTGGCAAACTCTTTCGTACGTTTGCGCTCACGGATTATGTTCTTGGCGACACCGTGAAAGTAGCATGCCGGCTCACCCCTATAACATTCTTGAATCGTCGGTAAGCGAACCATGACGCGATTAATGGTTTCGTCAGCAAGATCCTCGGCATCGTTTAGGCCTTTACAGATAAAGATCCGCACCAGGCCCGAGTGGATCGTCTGGTATTTTCTTCCTGCAAGCTCACGATCAGGGTTTAGCCAACCCAATAGCGAGTCGAATTGTGCTTGTGTGATAGCCACGACCTCAATTCCGTTTTTGGCTTTGCGTTTTAGACAAACTACGAGTTCAGGATCTCCAGCGCAGCGACCAGTGAGCCGTTCAACTTGTCATCAGCTCTTGGTGTTCCAGAGCGTTCATCAAGCTGCTTTCTGGATGCGACTGGCGCCACCGCAGCCGTAACGTTTTTGACCTTTTCCTCGAGGGCAGCCAGTGCCTCAAGCGCTTTTTCCTTCGCGTGTTGAACGGCGTCGACTTTCTGCGCGTGCCGGTTAATCTCCTCCTTCAATGTCTGTTCGTTCTGTTGCGCCGGCAACCTGCCAAAGCAATAACCGATGATTACAAAAATGATCGGCTCCAGCCGCAATGCCATCTTTTCGTCCACCAGTGGCTTGATCCACCCGATCAGCGCTGCCACATACAAAAGGACGAGAGCGAGGGTCAACAAGATCATGATCCAACTCCTGAGAGCGCCTGTCCTTCCTAATTCGTGAAGGGCTGCATCAGCCCTCTTGAGCGTCATGGATTCCCTACCGTCCTTTGCGGACCATTGACTCGGGTCAATGGCTCTTGAAATTCGTTGGCAGGCGCTATATAACGCTTGCCGCTCTCTCAAATGGATTGCCGGGGTGTTGGACGTCGCCACGTTGGGCGAGGACAACGCCTGACGTTGCTTCCAACCTTTAACGCACCAGTTCAATCCAAGGACTGTCACTGGGCGTGAAACTTTTTTCGCCGTCATATCGTCCCAATCACTCCGAGAGACGGCGCTTCACAGTAACGGCCTAGCGCCGGTTTAGACCCTTATGCCCTCCTCAGACGACGAAATCACCGGCTTGCTGATTAACTGGAGCAACGGTGATCAAGCTGCCCTGGAAAAGCTTTTGCCTCTCGTCGAGAGGGAATTGCACCGGCTTGCCCACAGCTACATGCGCCACGAGGATCCCGACCATACTTTGCAAACGACTGCTTTGATCAATGAGACGTATTTGCGGTTGGTGGATCAGAAAAGAGTGAAGTGGCAGAACCGAGCGCATTTCTTTGGCATCGCAGCGCAGATAATGCGTCGCTTCCTGTGCAACTATGCACGCGATCAAAACCGAGCAAAGCGCGGGGGGCGGGCGATCCACGTGTCGCTTTCCTCAATCGCCATTATGGCCAGCGAGAAAGCCAAGGAACTCATTGCGCTAGATGAAGCGTTAAAAAAACTGGCGCTGGTGGATGAACGAAAAAGCCGAGTAGTTGAGTTGCGGTACTACGGTGGACTCAGCGTGGAAGAGACTGCGGAGGTCTTGAATATATCACCGGTTACCGTGTTGCGAGACTGGCGCTACGCGCGGGCGTGGTTACACCGTGAGATCGGCAATGAAACATAACGACCCCGAACAGGTTGAGATGCTCTTTCATGCCGCCCTGGAACTCGCAGCGGCGGACAGGAGTGTCTATCTCTCCTCGGCGTGCCTTGGGGACAAGGAACTCTGTGAGGAAGTCGAGTCGCTGATAGCTGCCTACGAGAATGGAAACGGGTTTATCGATCAGCCGGCCTTCGATCTGGGCATGAAACTGATGAGCAGTAACTCGAGCTCATCGATGGTTGGTCAAGAGATCGGCGAGTACAAAATTCTGCGGCGTCTCGGTAAGGGCGGAATGGGCGAGGTCTACCTGGCGGAAGACACGCGATTGGAACGGCCAGTGGCGCTAAAGTTTCTTTCACCGGAGTTTGTAGGCGACAACTGGGCCAGGCGGCAACTGTTCAAGGAAGCGCAGGCAGTTGCCGCTTTAGATCATCCCAACATCTGCTCAGTTCACGATATCAAGGAAATTGGCGAGCATATCTTCATCGTAATGCAGTACGTAGAAGGTGAAACGCTTGCTGATCGAATTCGCGCTCGGTCGCTGACGGCCACTGAGGTAGTGCAGTTAGCAGGTCAGATCATTAGCGCAATAGCTGAAGCGCACGCTCACGGCATCATCCACCGCGACATCAAGCCAAAAAACATAATGGTCACGCCAGGTGGCAACGTGAAAGTGCTCGACTTCGGTCTCGCTAAAACGATCAAGAAGCGACAAAGCGTCGCGGTGAAGGGCGACAGCTCGAGCCACGTGTCGCAAATCAACGTCATACCCGGAACTGTGGCCTACATGTCACCGGAGCAATTGAGAGGTGAGAAGCTGGATTACCGGAGTGATATCTTCAGTCTCGGCACAGTTTTTTACGAGATGGCTTGCGGCAAGAATCCTTTTGCCCACGGAAACAATGCTGACGTTATCTCGTCCATTCTCACGAGCGATTTGCCCCTGCTGAAGGAGTCCTGTCCTCAAGCGCCCCGCGAGCTTGGTCGAATCATACGGAAATGTCTCGAAAAGGATCGACGGCAGCGCTATCAATCGGCGAGCGAGTTGCTGATTGACTGGGACAACTACGCGAACGCAACGCGCGGTCGCCGAACGGATCTTTGGCAGTTTGTCGTTCGTTGGGCGGCGGCGGCAGTAATGCTGCTGCTGCTTGCTGCTGTCGTTGTTTACACAATTCGCTACTGGACCAGGCCGCGAACAGTGGCGATCCTGCCGATGGTTAATGAAAGCGGAGACCGAGATCTCAACAAGGTTGCCGCAGTTCTAACGGAAAGCACGATCAACCAGTTGTCCGGGCGCGCGAAACTGAAGGTCAAGGCTTTTAGCATGGTGTCCGGTTACAAGGAACAGATCGATCCGCAGAAGATAGGACGTGAGCTTAACGTGGACCATGTTGTGCTGGGGAAGATTCACAGGAATGACGATTCTTTTATCTTGGACATAAAAATGATCGACGTCGAAGACGGAACACAGCGGTGGGCCAACAGTTATCGCATGGAACTAGCCACGTACTTTTCTGTACCGCCTGAGATCTCAAACGATCTGACGTCGACGCTTGAGCCTTGGTCGGCGCAGGATGAAGATCGACTTCAGCGTGCACGCTCCATCGATCCAAAAGCTCGACACGAGTATGTGCTCGGACGGTATTATTGGAGGAACAGAGACAACAACGGTTCTCTTAAAGAAGCTATTAACCATTTTGATGCTGCGATTAAGATTGCTCCCGCCTACGCGGAGGCTTGGGCCGGATTAGCAGACTGTTACCTTTCCGGAAATGTAGTCTCCTACGCCGATCTCGGTATGGACACGGCGAAGGCAATGCAACATGCGGAACGAGCAGCGAACGACGCTGTTGAGATAGATCCTAACCTCGCCGAAGCCCATACTTCTCTGGGTTACGTCCACCTCAAAATTCATTGGAACTGGCAAGAGGCGGAAAAAGAATTCGAACGCGCGATTCAACTGAACCCTGATTACGATCTCGCATACTTTGGATACTCCAATCTCCGCACTATCACGGGGCCTGATAGCAAGGCCATTGCGTTGAGCCGAAGAGCCAAAGAGCTCGATCCGTTTTCACCGGTGGCACGGCTCAATTTTTGCCGCTCGTATTATCACGCGCGCCAACTCGAGGAGGCGTCTGTTTGCTTCGAGAATCTGGTCAAGGACAGACCTGACTATACCAACGGGCAATATGTCCGCGCGTTTGTTTATCTGCAAAGGGGCCTAATCCCACAGGCCATCGTTAGTTTGGAAGGTCTTTACGTGAACGACAAACGAGGCAATGCCGGAGCGCTGGGTTACGCTTATGGGATCGCGGGCAACAAGGAAGGCGCACACAGGATGCTGGCGGAACTGGAGCGACTCAGCAAGGCGTCGTACATTTCGCCGCAGGAGTTTATGCTGGTTTACCTGGGCCTGCGAGATGATGAGAAAACGTTTTACTGGTTAAACCGGGCCGCCGACGAACACTTTGCGCCGACTGCATACATCGGCGTCGATCCTATGTACGATCCTATCCGATCAGATCCAAGATTCATTGCCATTGCTAACAGGCTTAACATCCCACTGCGCCGATCCGGATAGGTCGATGTGATTCTCGCATTTGATTCAAACTCGCCAGGGTCTTCGCCGCACTTGGACGCCGTCGCCGATCGGAGCTCAGAAGCCTAACAATTAATTTTGAAAGTTCTTCGGGAATATTGTGTCTCAGCCTAGCCGGAGAGGTAGGGTTGGTTGTTGGAGGCACGCTTCCGGTCGTGAGCAAGTAGAGCATGGAGCCCAAAGCATATAGATCATCGGTGCGGCCAGTATGTCTTTCAAGTGTCTGCCATTCAGGCGGAATAAAGCCGGGAGTGCCCCACAGCATAGAGTCGGGCCGATCGATGCGACATGCTCCTTCGAAATCGAGCGGCTGCAGTTTGCCTTTGGGAGTTACGACGATGTTCATCGGTTTGCAATCGCGCCACACCCAGCCTGCTGCGTGCATCGTCGAGATGAATTCAGCCAATTGAATTCCATATTTCAAGACGCGAGAAATCGGCATCCTTCTTTGCAGTCTGCTCAGCAAACTCTGCAAAGTCTCGCCGCCGATGAATTCCATTACGAGATATGCGTTGCCACCGAGTTCGAATGATGAATAAACGCGTGGCACATTCATACCGTGGGCCAGCAGTTCAAAGAGTACGCGCTCTTCGTTCCTGATATGCCATCGTCCATCGCGGCCGTCCCAGTTGATTTCACCGTGTTTTCGGCCCTCCTTGATCAAGCAGAGTCGAGGCGCGTTCGAGCTGAGATCAGCAGCCTGATAAACACCCCCTTTACCTCGTTGCGCGAGCGCGCGAAAGACACGGTATGAAGTTGCGAGTGAATTCTGTTGTCCGACAACTCTGCGGCGTCGATGCAGGTGCTCAAACGGATCGGCAATGCCCTCGGGGTTGGGTTGATCTCTACGATCCGGAATGAGCTCTCCGTTCGGACCACGGACTGCCGGCGTGCGTGTTCCGTTGGCGTGCTCAATTTCGAGTGGCAGGAAGGCGCCGAACCGGTAGTAGACGTTGCTGGAGGGACGATACCTGAGATCGAAGGGCACCTCCGGTGCGGCCATGCGCGACGTTAATTTGTGAAGTTGTCGTGCGAGTTCGACTGCCTGCCCGGGAGTGTTAGGGTAGACGGTAATGATTTTGCCGACCTGAGTGTAGGTGCCATCCAATCCGGCGTTGAGCGTCATTACATGTTTCAACGAGGAGGGGGCTTTGAACTGAACACCGCGCCCAGCTAGTGCCGGCGCTACCTTTTGCAAAACGCGCCCTGCATTCAGAATGGTGGCGGATACGTGGAGCTTCCATCCGCGGTCGGGCTCATTCGCCGATTGACTGCAATGGTAGCGCCAGATCGAGCCGCTCTGCTGTAGAGGCAGATATAGATTGCAAAGTTTCTGCCATTCTGCCTCGAGCAGGGCGGCTCTGTTTCCAGGTATTGATACGTTGCCATTCTTGACCATGGTTAGTCACCTAGTGAGCGTCAGGACAGAAGCACGCAGCCGTTATCGAAGAGGCAGTTCATCTACGGCTCCGGATCGCACTGGGCTCCGGGAAGCCCGGCGTCAATCGAGTTGACCCGGAGAGCCAGCATCACCGAATTTGGGCTGTTGGGTCCGCACACCCCGTTGGCAACCAGGTAAGCCCTCTTCTTCTTCAGCTCGGGGTCGTCTTTGGTTCCGTCTACAGCGAGTAGGCGATTAAGCTGAGCTGTACTCAAGTCGGGAAAGTGCATCATGTAGGCTTGCCAAGCTGGTGTAGGTTCACCGGCTGGAGTATGCACGCCGGCCAGGAGAGCTTTGAGAGCGAGATCTCCGGTCGTCTGCGCTTCGGCGGTATTGGTCTCTATCGTGTTTCTTCTGATGCGTACTTGGTCAATGATTCGAGCCATCGTTATATCCTCCTTTGCTGACAATAAAGTTCGGTTGGGAGTCACGCCTCTGGAGCACGGCGCGACGGGGAGAACAACACAAGCACTTGCCGCTCGCTTGCTTAATTACTAACGCTCTATCTGAAGCCAAAAACTGTCACCACGCTGCTAATTAAGATCGCCGATGGTTAATGCCAGGAATTAATGCGATTTGGTGCGTTAAGGACCAGAGAGGAGATTGACAGATGCAACGCACCAATCCCAATTGGAAGACTCTGGTCTATTGCTGCGCAGTCATCAGCGCGGCGGTCTTCTTCTTAAGTTGCCAGTCCAAAACTGAGCCGTCCAACAAGAATTCAGGGACAGTCGATTCATCAGCTGCTGATAGTCAGAAGCTGAGGACAGTTGACCCAGGAGATCCCGATTCCGCAGTTGTCTATTACGGTAAGACGTTAACAGAGTTGGGCCTGAATCCGAATAGCCTTTCAGCGGAGGAACTGGTTGGTTCCATGAATCTATCGCAAGTCCTGGTGCATCTGGGTTACCCGGACTTGGGCCTCAAGGAACTTGAAGATACGCCTTCAGCGGAACTCATGAAACGTTTTCCCGGCGATGTCCTCTCCTCCGCTTTTTTTGCGCCCAAGATCACCGACGTTAGTGTTAAGCCAATCAATCCTGGCTGGCGAAAGCTGGTGCGCTTCAAGGCGAAGGGCGAGGCGCTGAAGAAGGGCGTTAGCGCGGGTTACTTGCTATTCAACAAATTCCAGCCGGACTACGATAAAGATCCCTTCGGAGACCAAAGTAACGAATCGCTAAATACCCAGCTCATTCTGGTCAAGGGCGAGGGCTCGGCTCTCGAGTACCCGGTTTACTTTTTAGTCTTTGGTCCGCGCTCAGGAGAAAGCAAGCTTATTACCTTTCTCACCGCCACCTTCGACGCCCGTGCTCCGGGTATCGTCGCTGAGAATAAGTACTACGTCCCCAATGCTTGTGCAGACTGTCACGGTGGCCTGACGGGTGAGATTCTCATACCCGACTATAAGAGGTTAAAACTCAACTATCTCGATACCGATCACTGGTTCGACCGGCTTGAAGACGACTTCGCCTTTCTTAAAGATCACACGTGCGGCCAAAAAAAATCGTGCGCCGTACTTTACGATGGTCGCAATGACAACTCAGAATTTGAGCAGGCCTTCAACGTGCTCAGAGAATTGAACTGGGAAATCCAGGAGCAGAACGCGAAGGTGCCGCCGTCTCAGTCGTTTCAATTACGGGCAGTAACCAGATGGCGGGATCTTCACGGAACGGATTCGGGGCGCAAGGACGTCTTTGCCCGTGCCTTGCCTCCAGCCGGCGCCGGCGACCCCTGGAAGGCGGATAACCCGACCGACAAAGAACTGTTGCCTTTATTAAACCGATATTGCTTCCGCTGCCACAGTTCTCTGAAGTTCAATATTTTCGACAGACCCGCCGTCGTTCGCAGAAAGAAAGACATCCTGGAAAACATGACCAGGGTACTTACCGACAAGAAGAAGATGCCGCAGGATCGCAATCTCGACTGTTCTGCCGAAACGCTGGCGCACAAGGAAAAGATCCTTGAGTTAGTCCGATCGTTTCCCGGAGCAACTCCGTCGCCGTCACCCACGCCATCACCAACGTGTCCGACACCACAATAGATGGTCTAAAGGAGGAGCACAGTGTATAACGCAAAAGAAACTCAGACGACCCGCTTTCCCGATATCCAGAAGATTCTTGATGACGCCGTCGAAAACGAAGACATCGGACGCCATGGTCCATTCTGGCGCAATGTCACTCGCGACGAATTCGTGGCCAAAATAGTCTTCGGATGCCCAATTCTCCACACCGAGAACGGACTGTTTGTCGGTGACAAATCACAGCTCATAAAAATACTGCGCTTACCTATTACCGATTGTAATCAAAAGCCGCGTCCTCAGATGCCTGTCGGCTTTCCTGCTTTATCGGCTGAAAAGATTCAGGTCATTTCTGATTGGATCGACGCGCAGTGTCCGCCGTAAAAGATCTAATCTGTTTTCGAGAATCTCGGCGCACCATGCCGCAACTCACCTGATTCAAATCCGGGCCGTCGTGCCAGCAGCAGCCGCCAACAACAACAACAACAAGCAGCAGCAGCAGTGTGGGTTCGGTCATAAAGTGAAATTGGGTTATTAGTGGAATCAACGACTTACGAGGACAATTCGGTCATTAAATGAAATTCTTTTCGGGCATAACGTGAGAATTTCCTACAGGTTTCGGTCATAACTTGAAATTTTCTCACAGCCCCTTATCCCAGAATCTAGTGACACTGTTAACTTGAACGTATCGATCTGCCGTTGCAGATCAATTCGCCGCCCAAGTGCGGTGGCGAAATCTCTGCTGATCGAGGTTTGATCAGGCTATTGAGATTGAATAATGGGTTTAATGAGATTACCTATCGGGTGGTCTGAGTCTCGCGTACAATCCGAATACCTTCCCAGCTAGGCAATTGTCCATCCTCACGCGCTACTAAAATTCTCAACCACCAGTGCAACTCCAATAAAACCTCAGACGGAGTCACTTCTGATTCATGCGTCTTACGAAACACCAACCGGAGTTTTTTGGTCCAATGCGACATGTAAGGCAGAAGAATTCGTTTCATACTCGGTGATTTATTAGATTCAGCAAGCTCTAGCAAATGTGAGAGATAGCTTCGTCGAGCTTGCCGTGCAGCGATCGGTGAGTTGGAAGTGATAATCGACAATAAGTCAACTAATAAGTTTGCAAAAAGGGAAAGTGCTTCAAAGTAGGGCCGGTCTTCATCTCGGGCCATATTCCGTTCACGCGCGAAGTGGCGAGTACGTGCCGGATCACGATCGACTTCCAGTTCAAGATTAAAGGTGCGATCTATAGCACGCGCGAAAGTGCGATCAAAATCAAGATTCAATTCATCGGCAAATCGACGTGCTATCGAAAGTTCGTGTGCCATTTCCTGGGCCGCTCTTTGAACAAATCCGAATGTAGATTGATGCTCTAGATAACGTGCCTGCCCGTCAGCATGGTGTAAATCGTTGATTACGTCACGGAGCTGAGTTAGATCGTAATCCAGCTTTTGAGCAAGTTCTCGCGCGCTATCGAGATCAAGATTGCCGGAAAGATCAAGATCGCGTTGTAATTTGTTGATAAGGTCTTTCCCAAGATCATTCTTATCAGTGTTCTTAGTGTTGAGATTGCGATCCAGATCAAGAAAGAAATTGAGATTAAAGTGAAGGTCGGTAGCCCGTGATTGTTTGAGCGCAAGGTTGAAAGCAAAATTGACCGGATATGAAAGCACCAATGATGAGGGTAATCTCTTAAGCGAAAGTCCCTCGAGCAGTCGTCTGATATCCTGCTCCTCTGATTGAGCTAACCTTGAGAGAGAGAAGGCTTCTCCGTTCCAACACCAAGTGCCTATTCGTTTCGTGTTGGCCGGAAAGACTTCTGCTTCATCTAACCGTGGGACGCGATAACGCGCATTTGCACCCTGTCTTGTTGATAACCATTCACAAAAAGCCACGGCGTCCTCACCACGTATTCCAGAGATTGGGACATTGGCATTGCCATTGATGAAGCTATATTGAGTCCAGTGATCAGGCTGGTAGCAAAGTCCTTTTTGCCTCAACTCGTCAAGAAAAAGTTGGTACTCAGCAGATGTCAAGTAACCCAGATCAATTTCGCGGTGCTCATCAATGCGATACAGCGATTTCAAGCGCCGGGATAACCTAACCTCTGCGGCAAGACGTCGGAGGTCAGGGTCTTTCGATTCAAGCGCGGCATCCAACCTCTCTGTTACGGCTCCGCGGACTTCTGGTGAAATCTCACGCGCTCCTTCCTGCATGATTTCAGCTGCGAGAGTAAGAGACTGGATGTCGTTGCCGTCAAGGCCAGCTTGCAAAATCGATGTAGCATCAGTTTGAGCTGAATACAACCGCAGAGTTTCGTGCCACCAGCTCTTGTTAATCAATATGTTCCAGTCATCGGGTTCTTGCTTTTTGTCTAACCAATGCGCAGCACATAGATATTCCTGGAAGGTGAGATGAGCAACCCCCCAAAGCCCCGGCTCGCGCTCTAGTAGTAGACCACTACTTTCCTGCAAAGCCGTCAGAATGTTCGCTTGATCCGTAAGTCCAACCTTCTCAAGTATTGGCTTGATTACAGTCATAGCCTTATCCGTATTAATCTCACGTATTTTGCAATCCATCATGTGGGAGGCAAGAGGCATAAGGATGCTACGCTTTTGATCGGCATTTAGTTGTTCTTCGATCCCTTTTGCTGAAAGCCAACGTTCGAGCAAGACCTCCAAGATGCCCTTGTATAAAGCGACTCGACTTCCCGGTAGTTGCCCACTGTAACGATGGACCATCGCAATCATCGTCAGTAGTAGTGGATTAGCGGTAAGTTGCTGCAGCCCTGAGGCCTGGCTCAATCGTCGCAGCAGATCGTCAGCCCCATCGCTAGCGCGCTGTTCCACCTCTTCGTCGAGCTTGTTTCCCGAACTGACAACTTCGTTAGCCAAGTACCAGTTCTTGATAAATCGTGTTACTTGATCCAAGTTGAGAGGAAGAACTTCCACAATATGCGCTCTTTCCAGTGGCGCAGTTCGATAACCCTGCGGTCGTGACGTAACTACAAACCGAGCCTTTGGATAGTTAGTCATCTGCTGATCAATCCATTGCGAAATCGCTTTTCGCCTGACTACGTCTGCTACCTCATCGAGCCCGTCAAGGAGCACTAAGCATCGTTCCTTTTCCAGTCTTCTTTCGAACCAAGCAGATGGAATTCTTAATTTCGGATACCTTTGATTGAAATGTTGTTTGGCTAAATCGCCCAGCGTTATGGACGGATCTTCATTTATTCTTGTGATGTGATCGCGGAGGAACAGCAGTATAGGAATGTGTACGCGAGTACGAAAACGACGTTGTGAGTTTGTGGCGAATGAAACGGCGACGTGCTGCAACAAGGTTGTCTTACCACACCCCGGTGGACCAACAATCGCCAGCGCGATAGTACTTTTTGACACAAACTTTTTGGCCAAAACGTCCCGATCACCACTTCCTATTCTGAGAAAAGTGAGGATTGCCATAACAACATCATCAAAGGTGGTTTTATCCTCACGTAAGAAGTCCCAAAAACTTCGGTAATCTGAGAGTGACTTTGATGCAAGCGGATCGAGGTTGAGGTCTTGTGGGTTGCTTGACGGTGATATTTTGAGGTCGACGAATACATGGTCCAGCTTCAGTGTATGTGAATCTAACAGACCAAGTCCTCGTACATTGAATATGTTGTGTGCCCTGCGCACCTGTTTGAAATAGCGACGACGAAAGCCGGGCTTAAAATTACGGACGGTTGCTCGTATCCAGTCAGCGGTGGCCTTTATTGCATCCTGCTCAAGCTCTTTCTTCCAGACGTTTTTTGTAAACGCTATTCCTACGATAGCCGCTTCGTAGGCTACGCTCCCGAGCACTGCGGCGATGGGATGATCCCTTACGAGCGACCAACCTTTAGTGCACAGAATTAACACTGGGGTCTGCGAAGAGAGCGCTATAAGAAGTTTTAAGAGGGCCTTAAGCATGAAGTTCTGAGTCTAATCTCAGCTTAAGGAATTACGTCGGATGCCACATGTGGAGGTGTCGCCATCCGAAGGATCAATAGTCAACCGTTACCTTGTTCACGACCGCTACAGAAGTATGCGGCGAGTCGCAGGCATTGAGGACCATCAATGCTCTAGAGTTCCTGAGCGCCGAGACGATATGCCCAAGTTCTTAGTCTGTCAAGGGCGCTGGGGAACGATTTTGAAGGCCGTGAGGTCCCAATGAGCGCATTCCAAAGCTCTCCGAGACCGTTCGCGCGAATACAGCTAACTAACAATTATCATGTTCGATAGAAACAACCCAATTGCAGGGAAGATACCGCTAGAAGTTGCGTCGTACGCTGCAGATTTATCTGGAAGAGACTTTGATGGCGTTTGTCTCGACCGCTCGCAGACGCTGAGTCATTCGTTTTTAAATGGCTCATCCTTTAAGAACTCGACATTCTTAGGTGGACCGATTGATCAAACTGAGCTCGCGGAGGCCCAGATTGTAGATTGCTTTTTCGACGAAACTGACTTCACCGGATCCAGCTTCATCGGAGCTACTGTTGACGGAACGATCTTTCGTAAGTGTGATTTTGCCGATGGCGAATGGAGAAAAAGTCGATTTACAAACGTGGTATTCCAAGACTGCAACTTTAATTATACAACCATTAATTTGTGCGTCTTTGACAACTGCGAATTCTATGGGAAGGACAGCAAGCACTTAGACAATCGTTCGGTTAACTACAACGTATTCACGCAATGCCATTTCGACGTTCTATATGAGGATGATCTCGTACTCGCTAAAAACTTCGGACTCCCAAGTAATGGAAAATCGGAATCGCTTAGTAATTATGGGTCCGGTATCTCATTGGAAGAAGTGTGCATTCAGAGTTCATTTAGCCGAACTGTCGTTTCGGAACTGATTTCCGCAATCGAAAATGAATTTAAGAGCGAAAGTCTGCATAGGCTAAAAACTATGCGCCTTGAGTTCATCGCAAATATTGTCGCTGCACTCGCAAGATCAAAGAAAATATCCGCAACATCATTGGCTTACCTGGAAACCTTTTTCTCAAGGTTGGCTAAAGCCGCCTTGTCCGAGGCAGATGTGTTAGCGGCGATGAGTGTTGTTCTCAGCCTACGCAGTTTGCTGTTCGATTACGTGCAACAATCTCCTCCAAATTTGGAAAACGCTCACTACCAATGTCAAGAAATAGACATTGAATATCAGCGCACATATAGCCATTCCGATGCAGTTGAATTAGCCAAGATTCTTGGGGAACTCGCAACCGGGGATCCGAACGCATTCATGATTTCACGAGTCGCATATGGCTCTACCCTTATTGAACTAATAGCACTACAGGTGGTGAGTGTAGGAGCAATTCTTACAGCACTCAATTTTGCGTTGCGACAAGCCAACACTGCTCTCGTTCAGGCTCAAGAAATCCGAAAGAACACCAAGAGACTGCTTAAATCCGCACCAAAAGTCTCTAGGAAACGACCGAAAAAGAACGTTTCGCGGGTGCAAGCACTCCAGCAATCAGCTTTACCTACAAAGGATCCCACGCTGCTTCGCCACGCAGTTGCAGTGCACGGCTATCAGGCAGTGCTGCTAGATGACGAGGCCAAAATCACCGTCCACTACATTTCAAGTAAGTGATATTTGGTGGATAGAAGATTCAGTCTCGTGTGCTCTGGGAATCGCGGTTGGCCAAAATACCGTCCATCCATTCGAAGAGTACCGTCAGGTAGTGGAACATTGATCTTCTCAAATACAAAATAACCTGCTTGAGGCGCAAGAGGGGATTCCAGTCTGCCAGTACTCCTGAGTTTCGAATGGCGATTGGACGCCCTTGTAGTTAACTGCTCTGTTAGCCTGCGATCACGCACGGCGCTAACTGCCTCATATGCGAATAGCACATTGTCGGCGGCTGAGGGACCGGAAATGTTAGCGTAGCAGTTCGAAAACTTGGCCTTGATTCTTTTGGGTAACAGCGCGTAAGCAAATCGATACCCATGTATAACGAGAGATTTGGTCGGACTAACAAGACGAATTGTATTCTGGGGGTCGAATCTTGCGGTTGGCTCGAACACTTTATGATCCCATCGCATATACTGAAAACTGCCATCGATGAACACCAGTGATCCTGTCTTTTCCTGCCAACCGATTAATTCATTCAGAACGTCCATAGGCACAGGGATTCCGGCATACCATACTGGATCAGCAAGAATTAGCACTGTCTTCTTTTCCGGAAGTTGTAGCCGAAATTGTGTTTCGAAGGAGTGATACCCACTAAGAGCGCGAGCATGGATCCCAAATTGTCGCAGACCGTTGAGCAACGTAAAGTATATTGGAGGAATATAGTAGACTTCTTTCACGTCATTACGCGCCAGCCAGTAGCTAAAGGCAAATAGAATCGAAGTCCCACCACTAGCGGCGCAAAACGCTGCACTTGGTTTAAGCCCATCAAGTACGCTATGAAGATCAACCACTTCCTTCGCAAGTACTTCGTCATCTTCCATGCACGTGTATTTTGTGTAGTCGACCCCTCGTGCGCGACGTTTCACGCCTGCAAGCAGATTCTTTGCGAACGGATTTATCGATTGCCAGCCGAATAAGAAATTTCCTCCGTCACCATCGCCGTATTTGAGTTCTAGGTCGTCGTGCAATTGAAGAATTTCTTTGGTTGTTAGGATTTTTGAGGAGTTATCCGACATGATAATTGTTAGTTATTCAAACCTGACCAAAAGCCTATCCAAAATTTTGCGAGGCTGCGCTAAAGGCGAGTATGCAAGGCTCTCAGAGGTACAGCCTCCGGTAAAGTTCACTCTGCAAGATAGGTCTGGGTTTTCCAAAAGTCAATGGCTTGAGGGGTTGTAGTTTCGAGTGGTTTGAAGGCAAGTTCTTTGAACGATAAATCCACCATCTACTAAAATAAAAGCCAACCACATAGCTTCGCCGAACGATCTGAGAGATGTGCCGCCACAGCCCCGTTGGTCGCTGGTGTGGGCTCCTTGGGTTAACTCTGTTTTCGGTCGGCTTGAATGTATTTCCCCTTATAATTAGACTTTAGCTAGGCTTCCCGCCCACCAAGACGCTCTACACAAGTTCTGGAATATCTCGAACAGGTCAGTAAAAGCCTGTTTATGGAGGTGTCTGCCAATGTTGCTAGGACAGGCGATTGATCAGTTTTTCAATGGTTACTTTTCAACTCATGAGCGTAGCCCGAAAACTAAGATTGCGTATCGCTCCGATCTTGAGCAAGTTGCTGCTTATGCGGGGAATGACTTTACTTTGAATTCATTGGACCCGTCATTTATTGAAAATTGGGCAGCAGACCTGCGCTTAAAAAACTATTCGTCAGCCTCCATGCGACGAAAGATGGTCGTTCTCAAAGTGTTCTGTTTCTACTGGGTGAGGAAGGGCGTTCTTAACGAGTCTCCGTTCTGGCGGGTAAAACTGAGCTTCGGCCGGATTGCGCAGCTTCCACGATCCTTAAGTGAGTCGGAAATGCGTGGCTTATTAGTCCAGGCCAAAAAGCATCAAGACACTGTGAAAATATCACGTAAAGGGGCGGTACTAGCTAAGGGGAAAACGCCGAGTCAGTACCGCGCAATACGCAATTTGGCACTGGTGGACTTGCTCTTTGCAACAGGAATGCGCGTAGGTGAGGTTTCCGCGCTTAACATGGAGGACTTTGCGGTTTCAGAATCAGTGTTTCGCGTCAAAGGCAAGGGGGGCAGGGATCGCCTCGCGTTTGTGGTTGATGCACAAACCCGCCACATACAACAAGAGCATCTTGAATTGCGTTGTCGTATTACTTCGACAAGTCAGGCCTTGTTTCTAAATGCATCGAGTCAACGGCTGTCGACCCAAGGCATTGCGAATATCATTTCTCAGTTTCGTAAAGACGCAGGAATCGAACGACATATTACGCCGCACATGTTGCGACATACAGTGGCCACATTATTGCTCCGGAATGGCGTTGACATCCGAGTGGTCCAGGAGTTCTTGGGCCATGCGTCAATTGCCACTACCCAACGATACACGCATATCTCAAAAGATCACTTGGTCGAGGTGTTACGCGAGCGCCATCCGTCGTTCGTGCTTAGGTCTGGCTCCTAATGCATACCCGGCGCGGGCCCCACGGGCGGCGGCTCCGAGAAAGCTTCTTGCGCGCGTTGGAAAGGTCAACTATTCTTAGGGCCTCAAGTTATTTGACCTCTGGTCTCTAAACTCACTGAACCATGGAGACGTCCACAACTTCTTACGATCAAAGGAGCATTATTACGGAAGCAAAGAGCTATATGAGACCTGAAGCAGCCGCAACTTGTAAAAGGAGAGAAAGAAACGATGCAAGAAGTTGAGGCGGTGGGTCGGCAGCTCATCTGCGATTGTTGGGCCTGCGAAGGCGATATCAATTCAGTCGAGGCTATCCGCAATGCATTGGAAAAGGCGGTCAGGCAAGCCAACATGACTTTATTGCGCATAATGATTCACCAGTTCTCTCCGCAAGGTCTCACAGCCGTCGCGGTCGTTACCGAAAGTCATATCTTCATCCACACCTGGCCGGAAAAGAAGTACGTAGCCCTTGATGCTTTCACCTGTGGCCAAACCTCCGCGCCGGAAAGAATCCTCGAAGTGATGCGCGAGGCTTTCATGCCAAAGCATGTGGAAATGAGGGAGATCGTCCGAAGGGCAACGCATGATGAGCGCGAATAGCGAACCACAGTCCGCACTCGATTCAGTCTTCACTGAAGATCAGACACCGGGTGTCAGTCTGAGTTTTCGCGTCCGTCGCCGGCTGCTCTCAGCAAAAACCGCCTACCAACAGCTCGAGATAGTGGAGACCGAGGAATTCGGAAAACTCATGGCGCTTGACGGCAAGGTGATGCTAACCGAACGAGACGAGCGTTTTTACCACGAGATGTTGGTCCACCCGTCATTGCTGGCCCATCCGCAGCCGCAAAGGGTGCTCGTCGTTGGCGGCGGCGATGGCGGAACAATTCGTGAAGTGTTACAACATCCCTGCATCGAGCGAGTAATCTGGGTCGAGATTGATGAAGAGGTTGTTTCAGCTTCGCGCGAGTATCTACCATCGTTGAATACCGGAGTGTTCACGGATGATCGAGTGGAACTCCACGTCGGCCCAGGCGAACAGATAGTTGAACAGCTCCAAAACGACATTGATATCATCATTGTCGACTCGACAGATCCCATCGGGCCGGCAATACCGCTGTTTGAATTACCATTCTTCCACTCCTGCGCTCGCGCTTTAAGAGACGGGGGCATTCATTCGATGCAATGCTGCTCACCGTTTTTCTACCCCGCGCACGTCCAATCTACGCACGCCAATATGCGACAACTCTTTGCGAGTGTTCGTCTCTATCTTGGTTACGTCCCTTCCTATCCTGCGATCTGGAGTTACTGTATGGGAAGCGAAGCGTCGCTCGATTTGTCTCTCGAAACACTCAGAACACGTTATGAAGAACGAGGGCTTCGCACCAGTTACCTTACTCCAGAGATGTACCAAGCCAGTGCGGTGTTACCACGATTCGTGTTAGATCTGGTAAGTGGCTAACGCTGTGGTCGACTCCGCGTTGCTTCGATAGCTCTCATGAGCTTAAAGCCTGCTCATATTTCATTTTGACATTCTCAATGTCTGCTAACGGAAGAAGATAACGTAGAGTTTTGTCGTGGTTCTTTATGACAAAACCGATTTCTCCGGTTTTCACGAGCTTGAATAATGAATCGTGACTGACCTTAAGCAACCGACGGGCTTCTGTGACTGAAATGTAGTTGTCGTCGTCGGATGCAGGAAGTGAAGACATTCGATGTCCATCCTCATACAGCGCCCTGAATCTATTGTTAAGGTATTGCTGCGTATTCCGGTGATTGTGGGCGGTGATTCCGGAAGCAACGTGGGCAGTGATTCCGGTTGATTGTGGGCAGCGTCGGCTGAGATGCTGGCCGCTGCTTATTTACTGTTTCGGACGCTCAGCG
>Ga0157372_10001175_pt1 | contig 28280 bp, 32 predicted proteins | sample C55metaG_FD_115307 | JGI IMG/M metagenome (GOLD analysis project Ga0157372, IMG submission 115307) | Corn rhizosphere microbial communities from Kellogg Biological Station, Michigan, USA - C5-5 metaG | ecosystem: Host-associated > Plants > Roots > Rhizosphere > Soil | place: USA: Michigan...
GCCCCGGCGCCGAGTCCGGTTCCGGCGGGGTTGCCGACGGCGGCGCTGAAACTGGCCTGGCATAGCGACGACACCGCAGCCGGCGGCAACCCGTACGACAGCGGGGTGGTGATCAGCTACGCCGAGCACACCGTCAACGGCCGGGACGCGGTGACCGGTGCGGTGCGCTGGCATTACACCCGCAGCGACGAGACGCTGTGCTCGGTGCTGCAGCAGGACGACACCACCATCGCCATCTACCGACGCAAGGGCAACTGTGACGAGGTGACCGGCTTCGTCACCGCGACGGGGCAGCCCAAGTGGTATCGCACCCTCACTGACAACGGCACCACCGCCACGGCCAGCACCTCGAATGTGGTGCTGACGGTCAACGCGCACATCGTGCACGCGTTCGACAACGCCGGCGGCCTGGACCGGTGGGATTGGACGGTGCCGGCCAACTGCGCGGTGCAGCATGCGTTGACCGGATCGCAGGGCGTGTTGGTCTCGATGGAATGCGGAGGCAACCATCAGCTGGCACTGCACGATCTGATCGCCGACACGGTGAAGTGGACGGTGAACACGCCGGCTGCGATGCTGCCGATAGCCGCGGACAGCTTTGTCGGAGCGCTGGATCCGACCACCGGGGCGGTCTATCGCTACACCGCGGACAAGGGATCGGCGAGCAAGTCGGCGCAGCTGTCCGGGGTGGCCGGTTCCGCTGGTGGTTCCGCTGGTGCTGGCCTATCGAGTGGCGGCGTACCGAGCGCGGCGGCCGGGGTGACCGCGTCCGATGCGGCCGGCCAGCCGCTGCAACTGGTGCTTGTGGCAGCTCGACTGTTCGTGTTCTCCCTGGACGGCTCGCTACGTTGGACAGCGGCCTCGACCGGTCCGGCCTGGCCGGTCGCAGACGCCTACCTGGCCAGCCAGTCCGGTACGGCCAGGGTGGTGCTGCGCCGAACCGAAGGTGGCCAGACGCAATTGGTGAGCACCTTGACGCCACCAGCCCGGACCGCCGCCAGTCGGGTCTTTCCGGTAGGAAGTGGGCTGTTGTTCGCCGACACCGGCACGAGCCTGTATCGATGAGGAGGCTGCGGTGCCGATGAGAACCGAGTTCGCGCTGTCGAGCGGCTCTGTCGCGGCGTTGGACAACGGCGCTACCGACGCCGGCTCGGCAGTGCTGCTGGTACCCGGATACACCGGTTCGAAAGAGGATTTCCAGCCGTTATTGCGGCCGCTGGCCGACGCCGGGCTGCGCGCCGTGGCGATCGATCAGCGCGGTCAGTACCAATCGGCATGGGCCAGGACCGAAGCGGGGTATCAGGTATCGGCGCTGGCCGCGGACCTGATCGAACTGGCCGAGCTGCTCGGCAAGGACTTCGAGGTGCTGCACCTGCTCGGGCATTCGTTCGGCGGCCTGGTAGCTCGGGATGCGGTGTTGAGCCGGCCGGAGCTGTTCGCCGATCTGGTGTTGATGTCATCCGGGCCGGCGGCTATCGAGGGCAACCGGCGAGCCCTGCTGGACAGCGGCGAACCGGTACTGGCCAGCGGTGGCATGCGGCAACTCTGGGACCACATCGAGCAGCAGGCGCAGGCGGATCCTCGCTATCTGGCGCCGGCGCCGGCGCTGCGCGCGTTCTTGTACGAGCGCTTCCTGGCCACCGACCCGGTCGGGTTGCGGGTGATGGGCTCCGCGCTGCGTGAACTACCCGACCGGACCGACCAGCTGGCTGCCCTCGCCATGCCGATCCTGGTGCTGTACGGCGAACACGACGATGCCTGGCCGCCGGCGGTTCAGGCCGAGATGGCAGGTCGGTTGAACGCCACGCTGGCTGTCATCGCCGACGCCGCACACTCGCCGGCGGTGGAGAATTCGGCTCGGACGGTCAGTGCTTTGTTGGAATTCTGGCTTGGCGGATAAGGCCGTTGCGGCCTGCGGCTGGTGACGACTCCGCGGGTAGCCCGTCAGCTTGCCGCCGAGTCGAGCAGACCCAGCCCGGCCCAGCTGGCCTTGGGCTGGGACGCTGCCTGGCCGGCCGGACACAGCCGACGGAAGTCACACCAACTGCAGGACGGACCCGGCACCGGCTCGAATACCTCGGCCGGATCGGCGCCACCCTCCACCGTGTCGAGCGCGGCCATGATGTCGGTCGCGGTCTGGTCGGCGCGATCCAGGTGTTGCTGCAGCGTCCGGTCGGTGTGTTCGAAGGCGGCGACGTCCCCTGTCGGTAGGTGATGCAGCTCGACGCGACGACACCGCTGGTGCAAGGTCCGCTCGGCGGCCACCGCATAGAGCGCGAGCGCCAGGGAACCACGGGCATCATCGGAGTCGAGCCGGCTTCGGCCGGTCTTGTAGTCGACGATGACCAGCTCGCCGTCCCGCTCGTCGATCCGGTCCACCCGGCCGGACACCGCCAGCCGATTGGTACGGGTAGCCACGGTCCGTTCGACGCCGCGCGGTTCGACGGCCGGGTCCGTTCGATCCACCTCGTCGGTGAGGTACCGCTCGACCCAGCCTGCCGCCTGTTCCCGCCAGGCATCGGATTGGGCAGCGTCGGCGAAGCCGTCGGTTTGCCAATTCCGGCGGACCAGGGTCGCTCCGGTCGCCGGAGTGCGTTGCTCGGCGGGCTGTTGCCACCATCGCGCCAGCGCGACATGCACGGCGGCACCGAGGGTGTTGTGCGCCCACGGCGGCCCCTTGCTCGGCGCGGGTCGGACGAGATAGTTGAACCAGTACCGGCGAGGGCAGTCGAAGGTGCTCAGCTTTGACGGCGTCGCCGCGAAAAGTGGCCGTGGCAGATCCATCAGCTCCAACTGCAACGGCGGGGAGTCGGTCACCAGCTGCCACCCCCATCGCTGCCGCCGCCGCCCCAGTCGCCACCGCCGCCACCCCAGTCGCCACCGCCGCCACCCCAGTCGCCACCACCGCCCCAGTCGCCACCGCCGCCGCCCCAGTCCTGGCTGGCGTCACGGCCGGCGTCGAAACCGCTGTCATAGCCGCTGGAATACCCGCTGTCGAAGCCGCCGCCACCCCAGCCTCCACCCCAACCCCAGCCACCACCCCAGCCCCAACCAGGACTGAGTGCCTCGGCAATGAGCAGGGTCTCCCAGAACGGGAAGCTGTACCAGCCACCGGCATATCCGCCGCCGCCGGCGAAGTAGTACGGCGCTCCAGGGGTGTAACTCGGGTAGCCCTGCACCGTCTGTCCGGCCGCGGTGAACTGTTGCGCTTCGGACAGTTGCGGAGCTTGCGAGGCGACGATGGGCGGTAGCTCCGGGCCTGGATCGAGCCCGAGTGCCTTGCGCGCGGTCTGGGCTGCCTGAAGGCCCTCGAGCAGGCTTCGCCGGGCGCCGGCGACCTGCGCCAACCTAGTCGCTCCCGCAAGTTGCGAGCCGCCGGAGGTCAGGCGTTCGGACGCGTCTGCCAACGCCTGCCGAGCGACCGCGTTGTCACCTGGTTGTAGCGAGCTGACATCGGCGGCCAGTCGGTCGTAGAACGGTTGCACCGACGCCCGGGCATCAGCGATCGCGATCCGGTCGCGGCGCCGGCGCCAGGCGATGAGACCGCCGACGCCAGCGGCGCCGACGACTCCCAGCACACCCAGTGCGATCCAGCCGTTGTGGCTGCCGTCGTTCGAGCTCTGATCATTGCCGGAGATGTCACCGCTGCCACCGGAACTACGCGCGCAGGAACCGGCCGCGTTGACCAGCGTCGCGAAATCCTTGATGGTGTTGGTCAGGTCGCCGTTGGACCGCAACTGGCTCAGGTTGTCCGACACCGCTCGTGCGGCGAGGCTGCCGGCTTGACCGGTGCATAGGAGGTTCGACGCGGCATTGAACGTCCGTCCGACGAAGACACCCACCGTCACCGTCGTACCCAGTTGCTCACCGATCTGGCGGGCCAGTTGGCCGGCGTCGCCGGCACCGCTGGCCAGCACCGCGACCTTGACACGGCTGCTCAGTGCGTCGGACGCCGCGCCTTTGTCGATGGCGGGGTTGGCAGTGTCGTCAACGTACAGATTGGCAGAGCGCAACGTGCTGACGGCGGTGCTGACATCCGCTTCGGCCGGCATGGCGATCAGCAGCAGCAAGCCAACGACGGCCAGCAAGGAGGCCGATAGCCGACTGGCCCGGCGAAGTGAGGTCACGCAGCCATGCTAGTTGGCGACGCTGACAGAATCCGGCCGGCGAGGGCGGCGGTAAGGCACCATTCCGGTCGAGACGACGAGAGTCGGGACGAGTTCGAGCGGCCCTCGAGCGGAGACGGCGAGGCCCCACCGAGTCCAGTACTCGATGGGGCCCCGCCGCTGACGCTTACTCCGACGGACTACCAGTAGTGCCGGCGGCCACCCACGCCTCGCCCGACCGCACCGGCGATGGCCAACACCGCGCCGATTACCAGCAAGATGATGCCCAGCCACGTCAGGATCGCGATACCGGCGACTAAACCGATGATGAGCAGGATGATTCCGAGGATGATCACTACTGCCTCCGTTGCAACGCAGGGAAGTGCCTACGGCAGGAACGGCGCCGCATGGCTGCCGTGCCGGAGCGTAGCACCGCCACGATGGGTGTCTGCTCACCCGGAATTACGGCACGCCGAGCAAACGCTTAGCGAGCTTGGGCAGAGTATACCGGTTCTACACCGTCAGCTTGGGAAAGGATTCGTTGCAAACACTGCCGATCGGTGGTCTCGGCACCGAGACGGACTGTCTTGTGCGTGCCGTGGTAGTCAGACGATCCGGTGGTGAAAACCCTTAACTCCTCGGCCAGCGCCCGCAGCCGACGACGGTCTTCGGGTGTGTGGTCCATGTGGTCGACCTCGATCCCGGCCAAGCCCGCGTCGACCAGCCTCCGCAGTGCCTGCTCGTCGAGAATCTGTTCCCGCCGACGGGCCCACGGATGAGCGATCACGGCCACCCCGCCGGCAGCTCGGATCAACTCGATCATGGTCAGCACTTCCGAGTCGGCCTTGGGCACGTAGTAGGGCGAATCGCTGGACAGCAACTCGGCGAACGCATCGTGCACGCTCCGCACCACACCGGAATCCACCAAGGCCTGACCGATGTGTGGCCGACCCACCGCTCCGCCGCCTGCGATGGCTTGCACCTGCTGCCATCGGACCGGATATCCAGCCTCGATCAGGTTGTTCACGATCGCCTCGCCGCGACCGAGCCGGTTCTCTCGCAACCGGGCCCGCTCAGCCTTCAGGCCAGCGGCGGCCGGGTCGAAAAGGTAGCCGAGCAGGTGCAGGCTGATGCGTTGGCTGTCGTCCGGAGAGTGGTAGACGCAGGAGAATTCGGTGCCGAGGACGAGGGTGAATTCGGTGTCCAACTCGCGCACCGCCTCAGCTGCCTCGTCCCAACCGCCGGTGGTGTCGTGATCGGTGATGGCCATCGTGGTCAGGCCGGCCCGGACTGCCTCATGTACCAGTTCGCGGGGGCTGTCAGTGCCATCGCTGGCGGTGCTGTGGCAGTGCAGGTCAATCACCGGCACAGCGTACTTGCTAGCGCCAGCGGTCGTCCGGATACGGCGTCGTCGGCTGCTCATACGGCGATTGGGACGGCGCCTGGTATGGCGATTGGTACCGCAGGAAGTTGCGGTCGCGGAACAACAGCACCGAGACGTCGTGATAGAGCGTGTCCGGGGCGGGTAGGTAGTTGATCCGATTGAAGGCCTGGTGCTGGCCGGCAGACTCGACCACGAACGCGCCGTAACCCAGCAGGCGACCGCCGAGAGTTCGTTCGTAGGTGAGGTCGGTGACCTTGGACAGCGGCAGGACACCCACCCGTTGGGTGAGGATGCCGTAGACCAACAGCACCCGCCGGTCGGTGATGATGAACCGCTCGTGCTGCCACTGGCCCCAACTCCAGGCCAGCCAGCCCAGCGCGCCGAGGACCAGGGTCACGCCGAGGCCGCTAGCCGGTTGCGAATCGCCGCCGTAGTCGAGCGCCAGCAGGCCGAGCAACAGTGCCAGCATGCCGCCACTCACGGGCTTGATCAGACTGGCCCAGTGCCGGCGGGTCACCACCACCGGCGTCTCTGCCGCGATCAGATACTTCTTGAGATCCGCCATGGTAGGTAGGGTCGCGAACTCATGCAGCGCGGCTGGTCAGCTGCGGAAGCTGTCGATGAACCTGACCGCGCCGTCGAACAGGTGGCTCAGCAGATGCTGGATGTTCTTGGTCACGGCCGCTGCATCGGCTGGCGAATTGACGATGAAGAAGATCAGAAAGGCGAGCAGCAGCCACAGCCCGATTTTTTTGCCAGTCACGCCATCTCCTTCGGGTGCGGCAGCCGCGGGCACATCTGTCTGCTGGCCTTCGGTACAGGTCAGCCTCATGTCTACCCGAGCCGGATTGGGAAGGGTGGGAGGCGCGCGCCTGCCTGGGTCCGTCGCCGCTACGTTCCTGTCGGTGGGTCAGTCGGCACCGTCCGATCCGGGCTGTCCGGGCTCGTCTTCGCGACTGTTCGCCTGAGGACGATCCGCGGGGCCCCCTTCAGGCGGATCGATGTCGAGTGACGTCGGTGCAGGCTGACCGGTGGCCGAGGGGACGCCCGCCTGGCCGGCCGAGGAACTACCGGGTCGAAGCCAGCGCGAGCGGAACTCCGGCGGGGCGATGCGGACATGCCGATGCCGCAGATCGGAGATGGCGAGGTTCTCCAGCACCGCGTAACCGGCATCGGCGGGCAGCCCGACCAACCAGAGCCAGACACCAGCGGCCTCGCCGACATATGCGCTTCGGTCCGGCGCGGTCTCCAGCGCCGGCCAGATCGAGCTGAGATGTCCTCGGACCAGGAGCTTCGCCGCCGGCATGGTGCCAGCCGCCTGTTGCGGCGTGCTGGCGCTGCTGCCGGCGTAGCTGGCGCCCAGCCCGATGGCCGGTTCCTCCGCCACAATGAGCCACTCGCCGACCCCGCCCAGCGGCGCCGGGCCGCGAAAGGCAGCCACGGTCGCCCGGTAGCGACTCCGGCTGTCCCCGACGGCAGCCAATCCGGACAGTTGCCAGCCCAGCGGCATCGGGTCGGGCAGCCACAGCGGCACTTCTGCCTGGCTGCGGATGTGAGCGATCGTGCTCTCCTCCAGCCGGTGGAACTGCACCAGCGGCAGCGTCTTGCCGTGGGTGCTGCACCGCCAGGCGCTGTCGAAGGCGCTCGGGGCGATCAGGTCGGAGCCACAGCGCGGGCACCAGGACGTTCCCACTCGCCCAAGGTGCTCCCATTCGTCCGAGACGTCAAACGGCGGGCGCGCTGGCTCGCCGGAGTATGCCGGCTTCCTCGGTGGCTCGCCCGGAGCCTGCCGGCTTCCTCGGTGGCTCGCCCGGAGTATGCGGCTTCCTCGGCGGGGGTGCCAATCGGGCAGACTGCTCTCCGGTGGATATCTACGCGGCGGCCGGGATCGTCTTCGATGCCCAGCGACGACTGTTGCTGGTGCGCCGGGGTCGGGAACCGGCCGCGCTTGCCTGGACCGTGCCGGGTGGAAAATGCCTGCCCGGTGAGAGTTCGGAGCAAGCATGCGTGCGCGAACTGGCCGAGGAGACCGGTCTTACCGTACGGATAGATCGGCTGGTCGGCCGAGTGCATCGACCTGCTCCCGGGGGTCACCGATTCGTCATCGATGACTTCGTATGCACCGTGATCGGTGGTGAACTGCGGGCCGGCGACGACGCGATCGACGTCGGTTGGTTCGACCGAGCCGGCCTGAGTCGGCTCACCCTGGTTCCGGCGCTCGCCGCCACGCTCGAGACATGGCGGTTGCTGCCCGACTGAGCCCTGCCCGACTGAGCCCTGCCCGACTGAGCCCTGCCCGACTGAGCCCTGCCCGATTAGCCCGACGCATCGATCGGACCCGCGATGTGGCGCCCTGCCCGCTCAACTCGCCGGGACGGGACGTCCAGGCTGTTCGCCTCCTCGAGCGTCCAGGTAGCTCTGTTTCGGCACCATCACCTTGCGCCGAAACACGCAGACTACGGTGCCGTCCTGCTTGTACCCCTTGGTCTCGACGTAGACCACTCCCCGGTCGTCCTTGGATTTCGACTCCCACTTGTCGAGCACGATGGTCTCGCCGTAAATGGTGTCGCCATGGAAGGTCGGCGCCACGTGGCGCAGCGACTCGATCTCCAGGTTGGCAATCGCCTTACCTGAGATGTCGGCCACCGATTGCCCGAGTAGGACCGAGTAGACCAGGTTGCCCACCACCACGTTCTTGCCGAACTGGGTCGTCAGCTCGGCGTAGTTGGCATCCAGGTGAAGTGGATGGTGATTCATCGTGATCAAGCAGAAGAGATGATCGTCGGACTCGGTTATCGTCTTGCCGGGCCAATGCTTATAGACCGCGCCGACCTCGAACTCTTCGTAACTGCGACCGAACTGCACTGCCGCCTCCTCCATCGCGCTGCTCACCATTGCTCCGGGTGCTCTCATGCGTCTGCCTGTTCGCTCCGGCTGGTCGTATCGTGCCCGACCGTCGGGTGGCATGGCATCCTGACCGGCACGTGCCCTTGGTCACCAACCCCGCAGTTGGAGACTCCCCACCTAGCATCCGGCGCGCTGCGGGCTGACCTGGCGGTCAGGTCAGCGGTATCGAATCCCGGCGAAGGTCGCGCACCTCGGTTCCTAGACCTCGCCATCGGTCGAGCAACGCCTGCGTACCATGCACCCTTGCCCAAGCCAATTCCACCGCCGTCGCTGGCAGCAGCCTGAACACCGCGATGTCCGACATCCCGGTCACCGCGATCGGGAGCAGCGGCCCATCGACCACGACCGCTCCGGTACAGCGAGATCCACCGCACCATGGCTCACCAAGATCGATGCGGGCGCCGACGCGATAGACGGCGGACTCGACCGCAGGTGCGGCGGCTAGCACCGCCAGTTTCCGCCAGACATCGTCGGGTCGGTCCAGCACCGATAACAGCAACTCCCCTCTCGGCGCAGTGACCGAGTCCACCACCGCAGCAGATGCCTCGGTCATCGGGTACCGGGACATGCCCAGGCTGAGATAGTCGGTAACCACCGCATCACCTTGCTCGACCTGTTGCTCGTAACGAAGGATCTCGATTGGTTCGACCCCGACGAACGACACCGAGGCACGGACCGCTGCGGTCTCGTAGTGCTGTCGGTAGGCGGCTTCGACCAGGGCAAGAGGATCTGGTGTCGTTGGCGGCACGCGACCACGTTAGCGTCGGCCTGGCCGACCGATCATCGTCGGAACGACGAAGTGATCTGCTGTTCGACCGAGGCGTAGCTTTGACCCGCTTGCGCCAGCAGCCGCCCGATACCGTCGAGGGCCTCGCTCAGCCCCACCGCATTGGCATTGAACTGCTCGTATAACTCCGTGAATTGGGATGCCGCAGCCCCGGACCAGTCGATTCCGAAGAGTGGCCCGAGTTGGCCCTTGAGTATCGAGTGCTGGCCGCGAACATCCGACGCTGTGCGACTGCAGGTACCTCCCAGGCTCGTCAGCTGCTGCGGCGTGACTCTGAATCCAGACATGATGGCCCTCCTGTAAGACGTGACTGAAGTGCCGTCGAACTTAGCCGTCGGAACTTCGCCCGAACCGGTTCGAGGAAGATCTGTGGATAACTGCCAGCGATCGGTGAGTTATCCACAGATTCAAAACCAGTTGATCGACAAGGGTGAAGTTCACGCAGACTGGCCGAGTGCAGGTCAAGCTCACCATCCAGGACCACGACGACAGACAGCGCGACGTGGAAATCTCAGCGAGTCAACGCGTCGATGTCGACCAAGTCGCGAAACTGCTGGCGGGGTCGGTCGATGCGCTCCCTCTGTTCAGCGATGGCCGGTCGCTATCGGACAGCACTCAGCTCGGCGACTCCGGCCTTCGTAATGGCAGCGTGCTTACTACGAAAGCAGGTACGTGTCGTCAAGGACTGACTGGCTCAGCACTGTTCCTCAAGGTCATTGCTGGTCCTGACTGCGGTCGTGTCGTGCCTTTGCACCGAGGTAGTCACGTCATCGGGCGAGGCGGCGAATCGGATACCACGTTGGCCGACCCGGAGCTCTCTCGCCGGCATCTGAGACTGCTGGTCGGAATGCATACCGTTGATGCAGAGGATCTCGGCTCTACCAACGGCACGATGATCGACGGACGACGGCTCACTGGTCCTCCGCGCAGAGTGCTCCCGAACGACCTCATCACCATCGGAAAGACCCGACTGCAGGTAGCTATCGCAGCCGAGCCACCGGTGGTTGCGGTGCCGGACGGAGATGGGCAGTTATTGATCTTCCGACCACCGGTTCTGCAGGAATGGCCAATGCCCACCGAACATTCCGTGCCGGATCCGCCCGTTGAAAGCCCTCGACCTCGAATGCAGTGGCTGGCAGCCGTGGTACCCGCAGCGATCTCCGTGGTGCTCGCGATGAGCCTCCGGTCGACCGCAATACTCGCCTTCGCCGCGTTGAGCCCGTTCACCATGCTGACCAGCGGGTTGGTGGATCGACGCTCATGGCGGCGCGCCAGGCGAGATCAGGCTGCTGCTCATCTGCAAGCTCTACAAGTCTTCAGAACCGCCGTGGATCAGTCGTTACGGGCGGAGGAACGGATGAGACATCACGCCTTTGCCGATGCGGCGAGCACGCTGCTAGCAGCCACCACTCGCGACTGTCGGCTGTGGGAGCGCAGACCTGGACGACAGGCGTTTCTGACGGTTCGGATCGGGTTGGCCGACCAGTCATCGGACACCATGGTCAGGAGCCGCAGCGTTGCGAGCCCTGCTGGATCGGTGTCCATGGTGCCGGCAACCGTCACCCTGACGACCAGCACACTCGGCATATCGGGGCCGCGCGAAAGCGTCGATGGCCTTTGCCGATGGCTAACCGGTCAGTTGCTGGTGTTGCACTCTCCCGCCGATCTCGACCTCGTGCTGATTACCGATCAACCACACAGCGCAGGCTGGCGCTGGCTCAGGTGGGTTCCCGCCGCCGCATCGACCATCGCTGTGACAACACAGCAACGACAGCAGATCGCCGAAGATCTGCAACGGATGCTCCGCGAACGAAAGCAGCGTCATCCGCGAGTGGACTGGTCATGGTCATCTCGCTGGACGGTGGTCATCATCGATCCCGCTATCTTGGTCACGGAGTTGCCCGGCATCGCCGACCTGATTGAACACGGGCCGGAGATCGGCGTGACGGTGATCTGTATTGCCGATGACCATCGATCATTACCGACAGGCTGTTCGGCCATCCTCCGATTCGCCGAAGAACCTGCCGCAGACGCAATACTCACCCGGCCAAGCCAGCCCGATCTTCAGGTCGTTGTCGACCTGGTCGACGCCGTCTGGAGTGATCGAATAGCCCGATCGCTCGCTTGGCTGCGTGATGCCGGGGATGAGCGTCGAGCCGATGACCTTGTTCGTCAGGTCGGGTTGACCGAGCTGCTCGGCCTGCCGGCGGTCAGCGCGGCTGCTGTCCGGGATCGGTGGCAAGCGAAGGCTCGTCCTGTTGGCGCCCCACTCGGTGTGAGCCGGGCTGGCGCCTTCGAGATCGACCTCGTCGAGGACGGACCGCATCTGCTGATCGCCGGCACTACCGGCGCCGGAAAATCCGAGTTGTTGCGCAGCCTGGTAACGAGCATGGCCGTTCAGCAACCGCCGGATGAGTTGGCATTCGTATTGATCGACTACAAGGGCGGGGCAGCGTTCGCCGAATGTGCTGAGCTGCCACACGTGGTCGGCCTGGTAACCGATCTCGATCCGCACTTGACACGGCGAGCGCTCGCCTCCCTGAATGCGGAGCTGCGACGACGGGAATGCATTCTTGCCGCGGCAGGAGTGTCGGATCTCGGCGAGTATCAGAAGGAGTCACACAAAGCCGGACAACCTCTGGCTCGGCTGGTGCTGGTGGTCGATGAGTTCGCCTCGCTGGCTGAGGAACTGCCAGAACTGCTGACCGGGTTGCTCGGCATTGCCCAGCGCGGGCGGTCCTTGGGTGTCCACCTGGTACTGGCGACCCAGCGGCCCGCCGGCGTGCTATCCGCCGATATCAAGGCGAACGTGGGCCTGCGAATCGCGTTGCGAGTCGTTGACGCTGCCGACTCGGTGGATGTGATCGACGTGGCCGATGCCAGTCGGATCAGCCGAGCCGCACCCGGCCGAGCGATTGCTCGCCAGGCAGGCGGTCAGTTGGTGGAGTTCCAAACCGTATGTGTCACCAAGCCTGCCGTATCGCAGGCGCCGCTTACCCTGACTGAGCTGGATGAGTGGAACAACCCGATCAAGGCGCTGCCAGAACCAGGTCAGCTGACCGAGTTGACTCAGCTCATCCAAGCGATCACCGCCGCCGCTGAAGGGCGGCGCCGGCCGGACCGGCCATGGCTCCCGCCACTTCCTGACATTCTGAGCTTGACGCCGCAACCCGGCTCCAGCCGAGTGGTATTCGGCCGCAGCGACGAGCCAGCGCTGCAACGCCAGTCAGCCATTGCGATAGATCTCGCCGAAGGTGGTTCCGTCGCCTTCATCGGCGGTCCGCGGTCGGGGCGCAGCACCGCCTTGCGAACCGTGCTGGGCATGGCGGCTGGCCAGCTGACGGCCGACCAGCTTCACATCTATGTCCTCGATTGCGCCGGCGCCACACTGCGTCCATTCCAGCAGCTGCCGCATTGCGGTGCCGCGCTGGAAGCAACCGACCCCGCCGCCATCGGTCGGCTGATAATTCGGCTCTCGGCCGAGCACCAGCTTCGGCAGCATCAACTTGCCGATCTCGGGGTGACCGATTACTCGGAAGGATGCCGAGCAGGCAGCCGGCTACCCGCCATCCTGGTCGCCTTGGACGGTTGGGAGAACTTCAGCGCGCTCAGCGATGAGATGGATGGTGGCCGGACCGCGGACCTACTTCTTCACCTACTCCGCGAAGGCCCATCGACTGGATTCACCCTGCTCGTGACCGGAGATCGCAATGCCCTAGGCGCACGCCTCGGATCGGCGATCGGCCGCAAGCTGCTGCTACCGCTCGCTGACCGCGGTGACTACGCGCTAGCAGGACTCGACCGAGCAGCGGTGCCAACCAGGCAAGTGCCGGGGCGGGCAGTCAGCACAGAGGACGGAATAGAGATGCAGTTGGGGCTGATCGCCGAAGATGTCTCTACCAGTGAGCAATGGTCCACGCTCTATGCTCGCGCCTCGATGCAACCAGCGACCGACCAGCCCCCAACCATCCGGTTCCGTCCGTTGCCTACGACCGTTGCGGCGGCTGATCTGCTCGCCGAAGCCGACCCGACGGTTGAGGGCACAGATTGCTTGCTCGGCCTAGGCGGTGACGACGGCTCGGTGGCCAGGTGTGAGGTGTTCCGCTCGCGCGCTCGGTTCTTGATAGCCGGGCCGGATGGCAGTGGAAAGTCAACCGCCGCCATTCTGATAGCCCGACAGGCGCAGTGTCGTGGACTGCGAGTCGTGATCGCTGCGGTCACCGAGTCGCCGCTTGCAACCTGGGCACGGCAGCGCCACATTTCGGTGATTGGGCCTGCCGGAACGGTGGATGGCATCGACCCGGACCTGCTTCTCATCGAGGATGTGGAACAGTTCGAAGACTGTCCGGTCGGCCAGGACTTGCAGACCTGGATCGCTGCTGCACCGGCCGCGGTCGTCGCGACAGCACGGACATCAGACCTGTTGAACAGTTTTCGAGGTCTGGGAGTGGAAATGCGACGACATCGCTGCGGGATCCTGCTTCAGCCCTCGGCAGCTGACGGAGAGCTGCTCGGTGTCCGGTTGCCGCACCTACCCGCGAGCACGATAGCCGGTCGCGGAGTGCTGGTCTCGGCAACGACTCGCAGCGTCATCGGCGGATACCAGCCTGTCCAGGTAGCGGCATGAGTCTCAACCGGACAGGTCAGCCAGCAAATCCTCCAATTCCTGAGTCGCGTACCACAGCAACTCATAACCCTCGGCGTCGTCGACTCTTTCCTCCGCGTCGGGATCACCGAGGTCAGCGGCATCGATCAGCGTGGCTGCCTCCGCGACGGTCGCCTCGGCCGCCTGTTCATCGGCATGGATGGATGCGCACCAGGCGATGGGGGCCTCCGCTGTCACCCGAATCACTCCGTGGTCGAGATCATCGTGGATCTCGATGGACTCTGCCGGCACGTCGGCAGCGATCACCACGCGACGCCGGGCTGCTGCCGGATCAGCATCGATCAACCGCAGGGATACCCGAGCAGCCGCAGCCGAGGCGGCGTACTCCAATTCTTCAATGTCATCGTCCCGGTAGTACTCACGAAGACCGGGGGTCACCGCGAATCCGGTCAAGGGCGCTGGGCCTAGCACGCCAGTGTCCGCCAACCTGCGTAGCATCCGGGAGGTCGCCGGCAGGTACACCCTCATCCGTACCGAGCCTCGTCCAAGGTTGCGCGACGTTGCTGCCGTCGGAGTTCGTCCGCCGCGGTGCGCATTGCGGTGTGCAGCACAGCCAGCCGACGTCGCGGGTTCATCAGGTTCGCACCCATCATGGTCAGATCCTCCGCGCCAGGAGTCAGCACGGTGACACGAGTGCCATGTCTGCGCAGGTGGTTGACGTCGCGCATGACCCCCCTCGTGATGGTTCGGCGTACCCGGCGCTCAAGGCGTGCCGCCGGCGCGCGTGGGTTGTCCGGCTCGAGTGCTGCCATCGGAGCAAGCACGTACACCTCGTCGTACTCGTCAGGATCAATCAAGTCGACCGAGGCGTTGGAGGTGGTTCCGCCGTCGATGTAACGACGTCCGGATATCTGGACCGGCGCATACCAGGCCGGTATCGCGCACGAGGCGCCGACCGCAGTGGAGAGAGAGGTTCGGGGAGCGCCTGGCTGACCGAAGACGACCCGACGACCGCTGACGTAGTCGGTGGCGACGATCCAGGTTCGCCGGGCCGGCCATTCGTCCGTCAAGCCGGCGGCGGCAGCCGTGGCCTCGATCATCAGCTGGATCGGTTCAAGCGTGCCACGGCCAGCTGGCAGCAGACCCGACAGCGCCACGATCGGCGATACCGCAGTGGGGTTGCGGATGCCACCCCACACAAGCCGAGGAGAACCCGGTCGCCACCCGGGTCGAGGTGGGCGGCTACCGCCAGAATCGCGATCGTAGTTCCAACTGATAGGCGGATCCTCGGGCAACGGCATACCGAGTTGGTGCCGCCGGATGCTGTCGACCGTTACCCCACAGCTCAGGATGCCGGTGGTAACCGCTCCCGCCGAGGTACCGATCATCAGGTCGGCAGCATCGGGCCGAACACCAAGCTCGTGGTCGAGCGCCGTCAGAGCCCCAATGATCCACGCGAAGCCCAATACGCCGCCACCACCGAATACGAAGGCCCGGCGTGGAGAGTGTCCTCGCCCGGCCGACTCCGCATCCTCCTCGGCCGGACCGCCGCCAACCTGCTTCGAGCGCTGGCTCACCGGCCTCGCCCTCCGTCTGCAGCCAGCACCAGTTCGGCAAGCGACTCCTCGATCAGCGAAGCCAGCACATCGACGTCGTGCATGAGGTCCCGGTCGGCGTTGAGACCGAAATAGACGCCGCCGTTGTACGAGGTCAAGCCGATCGAGACCGCCTGGCTGGCAGCAAGCGGTATCACGGGGAACATCTCGAGCATCTTCGCGCCGGAGGCGTACAAGGGGAACTGCGGACCCGGCACGTTGGTGATCACCAGGTTGAAGAGTCGCCTGGTGAAGCTGCTCGCGGCGCGAGCCCCCAGCGCGTGCAGGGTCGGCGGGGCGAAACCCGAGAGGGCGGCCAACGCATCGGCGCCGACGGACTGGCCGGACTCCTTGTGCGCCTTCATCGCATAACTGACCTGGCTCAACCGCACGATGGCATTTGGCTCCCCCACCGGCAGATCGACGAGATAGGAGGAGACGCGATTCCCGGCATGACCGGCCTCGCTATCGCCTCGAACGCTGACCGGAACCATCGCGCGGACCGCACTCGCCGGGGTCACCGCCTCGCCGCGAGACAACAACCACCCGCGAATCGCGCCGGCAATGGTCGCAAGTACCACGTCATTCACCGTGCCGCCGGTCTGCTTATGGACCTTGCGGTAGTCGGCCAGTTCGGTCCGAGCGACCGCGAACCGGCGCTGCGAGCCGATCTCGGCGTTCAGGGGCGAGCTCGGCGCTGGTCGAGCAGCGATGCGTGCCGTCGACAGAGCACCGCTGACCGCAGCGGTTAGCTTCGATGCCACGCTACGAGCATCGGCCAGCCCGATCCGGAGTGTGTCTGCCACCGCAGTCGGACGCCGGATGAGCTCACCGACCGCTTCGACCAACAGCTCGGCCGAGGCGGGTTCCGGCTGCGGCATCCATAGATCCTCTGGCAATTCCCGCGGCACCGGTGAGCTGTCCAGGATGACCTGCCCGATGTCGACCGCGTTCACTCCGTCGACCAAGGCGTAGTGCGTTTTCTGGATCACGGCAAATTTGCCGTCCGCCAACCCTTCGACGAGATACATCTCCCACAGCGGTCGATGCCGATCCAGTGGGCGGGACTGCACACGGGCGACCAACTCTCGCAGCTGCTCATCCGAGCCTGGCCGAGGCAACGCCGAGCGTCGGACGTGATAGCCGAGGTCGAAGTCGTTGTCGTCCACCCAGACCGGGCTTGCCAGGTGGCCCGGCACCGACTTGATCTTCTGGCGGTAACGCGGGACGAGGGATATCCGGCGCTCGATGAGCTCGGCGAACTTTTCATAGTCGAAACCATCGGCCGGAGGCGAGAAGACAGCCAACCCACCCACGTGCATGGGGGTGGTCGGACCTTCCAGGTACAGGAAGGACACATCGAGCGACTGCAATCGATCTGTCACGACGGTCCTTCCACGCACCGGGCTCCGATTCATCCATCGTGTCATGTTCAGCGGGGATACCGTCAGAACCGCACCAATACGTCAGCTCGGAGATCGATGCAACACGGCAAGCCGCGACGCACGACTTGCCAATCGGCCTGTTATTCAGCGGCGAGCGGCCTTGCCACGGCGGCTCCGGGGTTGGGACGGTCGGCCACAAGCGGCTGCAGCCAGTTCGGCCAGCGCCAGCCGCAGCGGGCTACCAGCAGCCACCTCGGCGAGGGTTTTGCCGGCCATCAGCGCGCGATCCACCGCGGCCTGGTCATCAGGCAAGTACGCCGACGGCGCTCGGCCGGCGAATCGGCGTAGCGCCGCATCCAATTCCGCCTCGGGCTTACCCGCGATGCTGCCGGTACGCACTCGGTTCAGTACGACCCACACCGGTGCTGCCAATTCCAACTCACGCAGCTCCGTCAGGCCGCGGAGCAGGCGCTGCATGCCGACCGGATCGGCCGATCCCACGACCAGCACCAGATCCGCCAGTTCGAGCGCGGCCAGCGTGGCGCCGTTTCGGCGCGGAGCGATCGTGTCGTAGCTCAGCTCCTCGTCGGTTTCCAGACAGAAGCTCAGATCCAGCACTGTGTACGCGGCGAGGGTCCGGGACAAGGCCAGCATCCGCTGCAGGGCGCTCGGTCGTATCTCTGGCCATCGGTCGGCGCGGGTCATGCCGGTGAGCACTCGAAACGTGGGGCCAAGCTGCCAGCACAGGGCCACCAAGGCCGACAGATCCAGTCGATTGGCTTGCGCCTGCCGGCAGGCGGCGATCAGGCCGGGCGATTCATCAAGCAGGCCTAGTACGTTCGCCACCACGCCGCCGTAGACGTCGGCATCGATCAGCACACTGCTGAGACCGAGCCGAGCGATCTCGTCGGCGACGTTGACGGCTACCGTCGTCCGGCCCGGTGCACCGGTTGGCCCCCAGACGGCGATCACCTTGCCACGCGAGCCGTCACCGACAACCGCGTCGATACCGGTAGCTTCCGCATCAGCCAGCACGCCGTCAATCAGCCCGACGTCACCGGCATAGGTGCCCGCGGCTGTCGGCCACGAGCCACCCGGTACTTCGCCAGCGGGCGAGGCTGGGCCGCCGGTCGTCGGGTCGGCGAACGCCTGGCCAGCCACGGGCTCGTCGGTCAGCGCCGCAAGCGCGTCCCGCACCACGTCAGTCACCATTTCCGGCTCGGCATCGGCGGGCACCGCGAAGGAAACGCCGGCCGATCGAAGTCGCTCGGTGTCTTCGGCCACGTCGCTACCAAGAACCCCGACCACCGCTACCCCGGCCGCCGCGATCCGCTCCACCAGCCCCGCGTCCAACCGCCGCAGCCGGGCATCCAGCAGCGCCGCCACTGCTTGGCCGGATGCCGCCACCGCGCCCAGCTCGGCCACGTCGACGCAGCGCCGGACAACGGCGAGGCTGGCCTCAGGTGCTGCCAGTCGCCCGAGCAGCCGCGCCTCCCATGCCGCGCCATCGGCGGCGGTGACTACCGGCAGCTTCACGCGCCTTCCCCACCGCAAGCGGTCAGGTCCGACGCAACCGGATCGGCCGCCTGACCATCCGACAGCACCCCGGCGCGGATCACCGCACCGTCAAGGTCCAGCGCCGCGACAACCCGACGGGCAGCGCTGGCCGGCAGCACCACCACCAGCACCGAACCGGTATCCGAGCCGAAGCTGGCATCCGCCGACCGCGTCACTGACTGCACCGGAACTCCGCTGAGCAATACCCGGCCCTGACAGGTCTTGGTCGACAACCAAATCGTGATTCGATCGCCCTGCTGGATGGTAGGGCCGTTGTCCGGTCGCAGCGGGATGGTCACCGCGACGCCCTGAGCCGGTGTAGCGAGCACGGATCTTGGCAACAGTTGACCGGCCCGGACGGCCGCCTGCAGCGATCGCCCCACCACCGGCTCGGTCACCGGTAGGTACTGCCGGTCCGCCCGTCCCAGTTGCACCCGAACCGGCTGCAGATCCGCTCCGGTCAGCACCGTGCCGGCAGCCAGATCGCGATTCACCGCCCACCGCGCCTGCCGGTGGTCGGCGGCCGACAGCGCGAGTGCGCCACCCACCACCGAGGCCAGTATGAGAACAACGCCGACGATCAGCCGAAGATCGAGCCAACTGGGTGGTGTGATTCGCCGCCCAGCAGGCGACGGCTCCACCAGCATCGCGGAGGTATCGGTCATATCTCGTATATTTCTACATTCGTTGCGGCTGGACCTCTTGAACCTTGAATCCTGTGGATAACTGTTTTCGCCGGCTTGCCACCAACTGCCAGACTGAGCTGGCTATCGTGCAATCACAGGCGCCAGCGGATACCTACCGCCGGCGAATACATAGGCACAGCGGACAGGGAGCGATAGTGGGATGACTGAGCCACGCTTCCTCACCCTCGCCGACGTCGCGGCGGTGCTGAACATCTCGGATTCGCAGACTTACGCATTAGTGCGCTCGGGCGAACTGCCGGCGATAAAGATCGGCGGTCGTGGTCAGTGGCGGGTAGAACGCGAGCAACTCGAGGCCTACATCCAGCGGATGTACGACCAGACCAAGCAGTTCGTGGCTGAACATCCGTTCATCGAGTCTCGTCCGGAGTAACCCATCGCGCCCTGGGGTTAGCCATCCCAGTTAGCCATCCCGGCGCACAGCCACGACCGCTTCGATCGCGACCGTCAGCTGTTGGCCCACCGCCGAGCGTCGGCGTTGCTCGCCAGCCGGATGGATAGCGAGTTCGAGGAAGTCGCCACCGGCACGATCCGGCGTGCCGTCCAGCACGGTGCCGTCCACCAGATGCACGTGCACCGCTGAGCGGTCCCGCACGATGCCGCGTAAGGCCAACGGCAAGGACAGCCGCGAGTCGACCACGCTCATGCTGTCCGGTGCCGCCGACAGCCTGCTGAGGCCACTTACGCTGATCACTCCCGACAGCGCCAGTAAGGCTTCGCGGCCTGATCCTTCGGCGACCAGCAGCCAGTCTGGATGGACCCGGGTCAGTTGGCCAGCCACCGTGAATTGCCCTCGGCTGGCTACCCGGACCGTCGAGCCGATCGCCGGACGCAGACGTTCCACCAACCTCAGTCGGCCGACTTCCGATCGCGTGCGATCGCCGATCTCGGCATCCCGCTCTGCTGACGACAGCGCGTCGACCTGCGCCTCAAGGTCATCGAAGAGCGCGTCCCATCTCATGTCTTAACTCAACCCTTCCTTGCAGCCCGGTCATCGTAGCCAGCAACCTGCCGCACCGCGGCGACAGCTCGGGGCACTTATCCACAGCCTCGATGGCCATCTTGCGAGATTCGTCTACAGGTTATTGAATGCAAACGGAGGCAAACGGAAAGGAACCAGGCGATGTATCACTTGACGGACCCAGCGGTGAGGGATCGGAAGCAGTTAGCTGCTGCATAGGAAATTAGGCCTTCTCATCATTAGAAGTACCCGATAACCTTCTACCCCTCGATCCACGCACACGGGGTAAATATGCCCGGCCTTTACATCCTCGGCGGCATCCTGATCTTTGCCGGGATCATATGGTTTTTTCTCATTGGACGCCCATGGGCGAAGCAGCTCCGCGCCGAAAGCGCTGACCTTAACCCGTTGCAGCGGCTCGTCATACTGCTCATCGAGCTTGCGAAAAAACTTGGACCGCCGTACGTCCCCGGTGCCTTCATGATCGTCGCGGGGATCGTCTTGGTGGTGGTCGGCTTAGCCGTGGGTGGCGGCGGTAACGCCTCTCCGACCCCGACAGTCAGCTAAGGCAGAGGATGCCCGTAGATCAATCCTCCCTCTGGACCCAAAAGTGTCAGAGGGTCCATAGAGAATTGAGGTATGAAGCAGGAGTTCTCGATTCCATCTTTGGCGGCTCGAATCGCTTCTGACGCGGATGCTTACAAGCTGCTAGAGGAGTTGCGTTGGCCGGGCGGTACGCCGGATGCCTGCCCGCATTGCGGCGGGGTCGTGAAGTTCTATTTCCTGGCACCGAAAGACGGCGGCGACACCCGCAAGACGCGCACCGGGGCCGACACTGCGCGGCGGCTGTGGAAATGCTCGGCCTGCCGGAAGAAATTCTCGGTGCTGACCGGGACCGTGTTTCACGGCTCGAAGATTCCGGTTCGGACGTGGCTATTCGTGGTGCTCGAATTGGCGGCGTCGAAGAATGGCGTATCGGCTCGGGAGATTGAGCGTAAGTACAACCTGACCGCTAAGACGGCATGGTTCATGCTGCACCGGTTGCGGGAGGCGATGAAGCGGGACGGCTCACCGGATTTCCTGTCCGGCACGCTGGTGGCGGATGAGACGTGGATCGGGGGCGATCCGGGCAACCAGCACGCCCGTAAGCGGCTGGCGATGGGTCCTGACCGTTGGGTCACGCAGAAGACGACGGTGCTGTCTGTGATCGACAAGGCCACCGGTGAGGCCCGCTCTGCCGTGGTGCCCAACGTCAAGGCTTCGTCACTGCGGAAGGCGATGGAGCGCGAACTTGCGATCAATCTCGGCGCGTCCACCCTGCACACCGACTCAGCCAGCCACTACACCACCCTGGCCGCTACCACCAAGGGCCATGAGTTCGTCAACCACAAGGCAGGCGAGTACGTGCGCGGTGACGTGTCCACCAACATGGCCGAAGGGTTCTTCTCCCAGCTCAAGCGGTCCATCGACGGGACGCACCATCACGTCAGCAAAGAGCACTTGCCGCGCTACCTGGCCCAGTTCGACTGGCTCTACACCCACTGCCACGCCACCGATTCGCAGCGGATGCGGACCCTGCTAGGCAATGTCGGCGGGCGGCGGCTGACCTACCGGCCGCTGACCGGCTCGGGTAAGGCTTAGACGGCGTTTCGGCGCTTCACGAACTCAGCCACCGACGTGCGGCTTTCTAGTTCGTTCTTCTCGTCGTCATCGGCCGCGACAATGCCGGTCAACTTACGTAGCAGCCAGGCCAGCCGCACCGTCGCGTGCGCAAGTATCAGCACTGACGCTTCGAGCAACCAGCCCCACAGCCGCTGGCCGCTCAGGACCAAGCCAGCGCCGATGAGCGCCAGGAAGGCGGCAGTGAATCCAGCACTCACGCACGATGTCCAGTTGGCGCGTAGCGCGCCTGAGCCACGGCTGCGGAATACCCGGAAACGCTCGCTTTCATTTCCGAGCGCAAAGATGACCACGACACCAGCAAAACCGGCCACCATTGCAGCCACGCCAGCAGCGCCAAGGAACAGGGCCGAGAGATCACCGGAGCTTGCCTTAACTAGATGCGCGCCAGGACTTGCGACCTTTACCCAAAGGTGCGCCACAACAGCGTGCGTGGCAACAAATAACAAGAGCCAAAAGTTAACGCGCCCGGGGTGATCCTGCGCCCAGGCCATAATTCTTTTGAAGCGGCTCGGATTTGTCACAGTCCTAGTCTATGCTTGGCTGCGGAATTTATCAATAGCTTCTATGACGGCTTTCAGCACAGTTTCCTCACTTGGGCGATTCTCGCCGTCAACAGTCATCTTGACTGTATGCGCGATTTTCTCGTCAAACAATTCATGCCGCTCACGGCGCACGACCGTATCGTTTCCTTGGGTGCGCGGAACTAAGATGGAGGTTCGCGCCCGCTTACTAAACGTGTGCTGCCTAACCCATCGCGCACCCTCCAAGAGCGCATTACGCCCAGCCGGGTCGCCGATTGAATGGCCGAACGTGTACCGCATCTCGATAGCCAGGTCATCGCTAACCCGCTTCGCCGTGGCCTCCCGCGCCGCGTCCCCGATTTGCCCGCCGCCAGTGGCGGGCGGCTCCTCATGCGGCAGAATCTGAAATTCGAGCATCGTAGCGCCCTGCGCCGCATCTAGAGCGGCCTGCACTTTCTGGTTGATAAGGGGGAACAGCTCGACTCGCTCGCCTTTCGGGGCACCGCCAAGTATTCCGGTAATCCAACCGTCTAGAGCACTGACACGCGTTCCGCCGTGGACCGGGGTCATAACCGCAACGTAGTTGTTGGTGCCGAAAGGGACTAGGTATGTCGGCTCCATCAAAACAACGCTGGGATTTCCGATATTCAGCGCACCCTCAGTCCATGAGGACTCATCCAAGGTATCGGGCCATTCCGACCGTCGCCGCAAACGCCCGACGTAAACGTAATTCAGCGCGGGCGCTGTAGCGGTCTTTGCGTTGCCGAAGTATTCAGCGCCGTTGTGCGTGATCTTCTTGTCGCTGTCTTTGGTGTTGGAGAGTTCCGTAGCAAGGTCTTTCCAGAAATCTCCGTCGAAACGAACTCGCTTGTCTTTAACGTCAACTTTGAAAGGCTCGAAGAATCGAACCTCTCGGATGATCTCAGCCACTTTCGGGGTGCCTCCGGCTCGGGTGCGACGCGTGCACAGCAGAGTGTGCCATCACCCAAGGCCGTTAAGGGCCGGAACGCCCGAAGCATAGATTTCGCCGAGTCGGATCGGCCCCACGCGGCGGGGTTCCCTGAACCCGTCCGCGACGACCCCTCGCGGAATTGTCGTACCCCTGTCCTACGGTCACGGCCGGAGTGGATCAAGGAAGGGAGGAACGACCCAGCGGGCCACCAGTGCCCACCTATTAGGCGGCCCCGGCCGGTGCTACGAACACCGAACCAGGGCCTTGATCGCACTACCTACCGTGATAGGAGTTCGACCCAATGTCCAACGATAACGGCAGCCTCAACGGCTCAGGACCGTCCGCGCCGGGCGACACACCGAGCAACTGGCGACCGTCAGCCGAACGCCCCTGGCGACCTGTCGGGGCAGACAGCGTGCTGTATGTCTATGACCGGGGGCAGGCGTGGTGCTGTGAGCGGTACTACCACCCGCAGCACCAGCACGACGGCTACCCGAGTTCGGAGCATCACCCCACCGAATGCCGCAGTTACGGCGGTTGGTGGTCCGGCTGGTATGAGGACGCGAGAGCGGGACTCAATGGCCCACGCGGCTACCTCAGCGCCTACCTCGCCAAACCGTTCCTGTTCGGTCGTCCGCGTTTCGCGGTGGCCGAGTTGGGCGACCGGCTGGCGCTGGAATTCATGCCGCAGGTGCCCGGTCACGCCGAACCGTTCCGCTGTTCCATCCCGGCCGAATCCATCCGCAACCTAGCCGCGCACCTCAGCCAGACGGCCGACGTGTGGGACGGGTGGCGACCGCCGCGCTCCGAGCGGCAATCGCTCACCGACGGGCGGGAGGGCTAGGCGATGCCTCGTCAACACGCGCCGTTCTGCGACCTCAACCCGGATCGCCACGGGCACGGCCTGTACTGCGTGTCCCGGCCCATCGCCCGGGAAGCCGTCGCCAGCACTGAGCAAGGCAGGCCGGTGGATATCACCGTGGACCTGGCCGCGCTGTGGTCACGGCTGGACGCCCCGCGTCTGGTGCGGGTGGTCAGCGAGCCGCCGAACATCGACGGACGGTTCGTCGCCGTCATGGCGTCCGGCACCGCCCGGCAACTCGCCGCCGCGCTGCTCGTCGCGGCCGGGCAGGCTGAGCAGCTAGAACGGGACGTCACCCGGCCCCGATAGGAACGTCCCGGCCCTTGCGGCGGGTGAGGCTTCGGCTTCACCCGCCGCTGTGCTGTCCGGGCTCAGTCCTCAGCGGGTTCGTCCTCTGGCGGCTCATGGTTGCCCCGCCGTTGCGCGGGAGGCGTCCTCAGCAGCTTGCGCAGCACGTCGGCCGGGTCCATCGGATGGAACGAGACGCGCTCATCCATGCCTAGAGGTTCGTCGCCCTCCGGGCTGTCCGGTGCCTTGTCCCGCGCCACCTAGACAGTATGACGCCCGCGCAAGCGTCTGACCCTTGCGCAAGCGCACGCCGCGCCACCAGTTGCGCCCTCGCGGTGTTAGCCTGACCGCCGTCACCTACTGAGGGGCTCACATGGCTGAGTACCGCATCTACTGCGTTGACAGGGTGTCCTACGGCAACCACAGCCACATCGACGCCGTAGGCGCTATCGACGGCTCCGGCACCGTTCATCGGTTCAGCAGGGAAGAGGTATTCGAGCGCATCGGCGCGGGCGCAGATGAGTTCCACGTCATCGGCCCGACCAGCGGAAAGCGTTCAGAAGTCACCCGATACCGCTGCGAATTGTGCCTCATGCAAGCCATCCGGTCAGAGGCCGACGGGGTGCCGGACAACAACCTGGACAACCAGAATCCGTGTCTAGGAGGGATCATCACGGGTCCAAGCTGACGCTGCGGCGGTAGAGGCTGCGTGGGATGGGCGTAGGTGCTCCGCTGCCAGGACCGGGGTGGCAGGTGTAGCCCGATGCCACCGCTATGCAGTCCGCTATGAACTCCACCAGGCATTGCATGTTCGCAACCGCGATATCGGCTGAGATTCGGTGGTCGAGTGTGAGCCGGACCTTGCCGCCCGCCACCGGTCGCGCTGACAGATACGGCACGCGGTAGCCGTTGACCACCACCCGGTGTTCCTCGAACGGCCCGATAATTTCAACGCTCACGACGAACCATAAGGAGACTCAGAATGGCGCAATACTTTCTGCACTACGGCCCGCAGACGTTCGAACTTGCCGACGCCAAAACGGCGGTGGAACTGCGCTCGAAGCTCATGCCGACCAGTCCCGGTAGCCGCGTGATTGGCTACCTCACCGCCAAAACACCAGACGGCACCGTCAGCTTCACCGTCAACCCGAACATCGCTATTGCCATTTCCGCTACCGGCATAGAAGCAGGAACGTCCCCGCTCGACGCTTAGCGGACGGAGCCGGTCAGGGATTCCGTCACTCCAAACCCGGTCCCAATCGACTTCGCTAGCCACATCATTTCCGGTGCTCACGGCTGACCTTTCCCTTTAAAACGTTGGGTCCGTCAAGTCACACATCACCAGGAACCATGATGACTGCAGGTCGTAGCCGACTGGCCGTCGTGACGCTCGTACTGCTCGATTGCCTGATCCTGCGAGGCCTGCCGCCCTCGCCAGCGGAGTTGGCGAACGGGCTTTCCGCGCCGCAAACCTGGGTGGCCCAGGTAGGGGCGGACGTCGCCGTCGCAGCCGTCGCCGGTGCGATGTTGTGGTTTGCCGCGCTGTGGTTGGCGATCGGCCTGCTCGCCACTCTGGCCTTCGTGCTGACTGGGCGTCGGCACGGTCTGCTGAATACGATCTCGCGCTATGCCACGCCTCGACTGGTTCGAAGATTGGTTCTTGCCTCGACCGGCGCGACTATCGCCCTGAGTTCGGTTGCGCCAAGCGTTGCCATTGCACAGTCGGGTCTGATGGCGACGCACCCAACCGCTAAACCGAGGGCCGCTGCCTCCTCTCCGATCAGCTCCACCCCGCCGACGATCCCGGCTCCGCCTATAACGCCTGCTCCACCCATGACCCCGGCCCCGCCCATGACCCCGGCTCCGCCCATGACCCCGGCTCCACCGGTTGACTCCGACCCGGGACCTTCAGCCTCGGGCAGCGTGCTGGTACGCGCAGGCGACTCGCTGTGGCACATCGCTGGTGAGCGACTCGGTCCGCAAGCGACCGACACCAAGATCGCGGTGGCTTGGCCGTACTGGTACCGAGCAAATCGACGCGTCATCGGCAGCGATCCGAACCTGCTGCAACCCGGCGAGCGGCTTATCGCACCTGCAACCCAGGGAGGAACCTGATGGCTCACGTGTTCCAGGTGACAGCGCTGGCTGATATCGGTGAGCAAGCGGACGGTTCGAGCGCAGCCATCCGGTCGACGGCTTCGGTGTCAACAGCTCCCTCGGCGTCAATGGCCTCGGGTGTCTCGGCCGAGATCACGGAGTCGGCAACCGGTCGCTTCCGGCTTCGCTCGGCGCCCGATCGCGAGCCACCCTTCGACGACGAAGCCGCTGCACCCCGGCTGTCGCTTGTCGGACCTACCGACCAGCAGCTACCGTTCGCCGCGCGGCAGCCGATCCCGTCCCGATTCGGGCTGGCCCACGACCCGGACCGGCTGGGGCCAGAACCAACCCCGAGAGCCGATCTGCCCGAGCCGCGGAGTTTCGCCCGCCGGTTCACGATCGCGGTGATCGAGGCGGCCACCGGACGCCGAACCGCCAGCCAACTCGGCAGCCACACGTCACCCGGCGTGCAGGCCGGGCTGGTGCGCGATGCCGGCCGGATCAGCCGGCTCGGCAGTGCCGCTCGGCCGGCGACGCTGCATTCCTTGCACTTGGCCGAACCCGCTGACGGAGTCATCGAGGCAGCCGCCATCGTGCGAGTGGGTATTCGGTACCGAGCGATTGCCTTTCGATTAGAGGGCCTGGACGGACGGTGGCGGTGTGTTCGACTGCAGATCGGCTGACACCGCTGGCCCCGGAATCGGTCAGCACCAGCCAACGAGAAATGCGATACGACGCAACGAAAGCCTGACCGCAACGGAAGGCGACCAGAACGTACGACCGGCCAGCCGTGCAGTCAGCCGGCGGCGTGGCCCGCTGACCTACCGAGGTACGGACTCAGCGCTTGCGCTTGTTGCCCCTGCTGCCTCGGTTCGGGTTGGCGCGCCGCTGGTTGGCGGCTTTGGCGGCCCGACTGGCGGCCGGTCGCTGGCCACCCTCGGTGTGCACCTCCGGAGCCTCCGAACCGAGCGCCGGAGCGCTGTAGGTGAGCGGCGCCGCCTGCTCGGACCGGTCGAGTCCCTTGGCCGAGATGTGCGGATGGGTCTCCGTTCCGCCGGAGGCGATCGAGGCGAGCACTGCCTCGGCATCCAGCTCGGCACCGGCCGGCGCCGCCGGCGCCGGCTCGTCGGCCCCCGCAGGTTCGATCTCCACCTCAAGGTTGAACAGGAAGCCGACCGACTCCTCGTCGATGGCGTCCATCATCGCGGCGAACAGGTCGTACCCCTCACGCTGATACTCCACCAGCGGGTCGCGTTGGGCCATCGCCCGCAGGCCGATGCCCTCCTGCAAGTAATCCATTTCGTACAGGTGCTCGCGCCACTTGCGGTCCAGCACCGACAGCCGCACCCGGCGTTCGAGCTCGCGGGTGTTTTCCGACCCCAACTCCTCCTCGCGCTGGTCATAGGCTGCCTGCGCATCCGCGACGATCTCCTCGACCAGGAACTCCCGGGTCAGGTCATTGACCTCACCACCGGCGGTCTTGATCGCCTCCTCGATGGTGAGCGAGATCGGGTACAGCGTGCGCAACGCCGTCCACAACTGCTCCAGGTCCCACTCCTCCGCATAGCCGGACGCCGTCGCACCCTCGATGTAGGAGGTGACCACCGCAGTGATCATCGTCCGCACCTGACCGGACAGGTCCTCGCCGGACAGCACCTGACGCCGCAGTTTGTAGATCGTCATGCGCTGCTTGTTGAGCACCTCGTCGTACTTCAGTACGTCCTTGCGGATCTCGAAGTTCTGGCTCTCCACCTGGGTCTGGGCCGACTGGATGGATCGGGCCACCATCTTGTTCTCGATCGGGGTGTCCTCGGGCAGCCGCAGCATGTTCATCATCTGCGCGACCCGCTCGCCGTTGAACCGCATCATCAGGTCGTCACCCAGC
>Ga0157372_10001177_pt1 | contig 28273 bp, 22 predicted proteins | sample C55metaG_FD_115307 | JGI IMG/M metagenome (GOLD analysis project Ga0157372, IMG submission 115307) | Corn rhizosphere microbial communities from Kellogg Biological Station, Michigan, USA - C5-5 metaG | ecosystem: Host-associated > Plants > Roots > Rhizosphere > Soil | place: USA: Michigan...
ACAAGCTGGTCACTTTTTTGTTACAGCTACATTATTGTCAATCATTAAATTCATCTGCATGAAAAAACTAACGTACCTTTTATTATTTTCCGTATCCTTTTTATTGATCAGCAAAAACTCACAGGCCCAAGACTATAAAACAGCAGTAGGTTTAAAATTTGGCGCATACGAGGTTGGCCCCTCTGTTAAATACTTTATGGATAAAGGCACCGCGCTTGAAGGCATCCTGGGTATCCGCGATCACGGCGTGGTATTAACCGGCTTGTATGAATTAAACCAGCAAGCTTTTAATGTTGATAAACTGAGCTTTTATTATGGCTTCGGCGGCCACCTTGGTTCGGTAGGCAATGGCTACTACAAACGTTTTGGCGGCGACGACGAATACTACAACGGCAAACACATCCTGATAGGTGCCGATGCTGTTATCGGTTTGGAATATGTTATCCCTTCGGCGCCAATTGCGATCAGCCTTGACCTTAATCCGCGACTTGAACTGGCAAGAGGGCCATTTTTTGATATCGCACCCGGACTGGGAATAAAATATACCTTCTAAAAAATAAAAAGAGCTATCATCACCTGCCTAACGGGTGATGATAACTTTTTGCGAATAGACCTTCTGTCCAAGCAATACCCTCAGCACATATACTCCCGGCGTTTGCCTGCTTACATTCAAAATAGTGCTGTAATTACCCTGATCAATATTTTGCTGCCCGCCCTGGTAAACGGCTTCACCTAAAGCGTTAATGAGGGATAATTTCATGGTGGTGGCTTCTTTGGCCGCAAATACTACGTTTAAGTCGGTACTTACCGGTACCGGGAACACGCTCAACCCAATTTCATTTTTATTTCCGGTCCTGCCTTCGCGTGCGTAAACATAATTATCTGATTGCGCTACGCAGCCATTGGCCAGTGTAACCTGCACCTGGTATTTTCCACTTTGTACAGGGTTATAAGTTGCGGCGGTAGCCCCGCTTATTACATTGCCATTTAACAACCACTGGTTACCATCGGTAAAGTTTGAGTTAAGGGTGTTATTGGTTTGGGTGATAAGCGGCTTGCTCAACGTTACCGCTTTACGCGTGGCCGATGCGCAGCCCAGGCTTTGCACCTTCATATCGTAAAAATAATAGTAGTACCCTTTGTAGGCGGTAGTATCGCCATTGGTTGCAGTGGCGCTGTTACCGGTAATGCTAAATATATTACCGATCTTAAACGGATAACCTGTTACCCCTCCGTTGTTACGATATATTGTAGCCTGATCAGCAAAATCAACCGATATCTGGTAATTGCCGGCGCCTGGTAACGACAGGTTTAAATCATACACCTGTCCCTGATCGTTAGGATCATCGGGCTGTGCGCCTGCCAGAGGGGTGGTACGGGTAGCAACAGCATTTATAGTAACCGACGATACAATTTGCCCATTAGCGTTGGATACATTAAATGTTATTTTACCCGAATTGCCAATGTAAAGACGCGCGCTTTTAATTAATACCGGCACCTTAGTGCTTACAGTTACATAAGGGGTAAATTGGTTATACCCCCCAGCCGTAAATACACTTTTAGTGGCAGGACCGATTGTTCCGCTAAAATCATTAACGCCTGCATAGTAAGTGTTATTAACCGGCGCCTGGGTTATTAACGCTTCGCTGCCTGCCGCTATCGGCAATTCATCAGTTGCATTCTGATACCATAGTACAGTACCATCACCAGTGCCAAATAACTCGTATTGATTGGTAGTGGAGCAATAATAAGCACTCAGATCGCCAATAGTTGCCGGCGAATTAATGACGATATTGGCCGTAACCGAGTTATTGCTGCTAACCGGATCGCCGGTAAGTTTACTGGTAGCGGTAATAGTGTAGGATGCCCCTGCAATCGCATTAAACTCCTGGCTAAAGGTAAAGTTATCCTCGGCCAATGCGGGCAATGATGCCTTATAGATCTCGCTGTAAGTAGTTGTAACATTATTGGCATTGGTAATGGTAACTGTTACCGGGATATTGTTTATAGCTGCGTTGCCAAAATTTTTAAGCCTCACCGTAACAGGCGTGCTCGCCGAGCAAGAGCCGCTGCTGCCCGGGCTAACAATGGAAATAACGCCTGCATCAATACTGGTTTGCAGAAATTGCACCCGGTAGTCCCGGGTTTCGCCTTTGGCATAACTGCCGCATGCTTTAATAGTTGATGCATCGCCGGTTTCTGTAAGCACAACCCGCATCAGGCTGTAAGCCCCGGCAGTTACTGTTCCCGGCACGGTAACGTTGGTATTATAAGTCCCTGTTCCATTAATGATACCGGTTGTTGCTGCCAGTTCGTTATCTTCAAACACACCGTTAGCATTCCAGTCTATAAACACTTTTGCAGCTTTATTAAAATTGTTACCGCAAGTGCCAAGGGTGATGCTCAAAGGGTACGTTTTAGCCTGCTCAAGCTGTACGGTAAGGTTGGTATAGTCCGAATAGCCTGTGCAACCTGCAGTCGCGGTATTATCAATATTAGCGAGTTTTAAATTATCAACCTTTGAGTCGGCATTTGAAAGCGGAGCCGAAGCACAGTAAGCAGTTCCCCCAACCCCGGTAACAATAAGCGAGTATGCCTGCGACCCGGATGATAAGCTTCCTTTATGTGATACTGTAATAGTATAAGCCCTGCCGGGAACCGAATTAGGGATATAAACCTGTTCAATGTTATCTCTGATGTTATCACCGTTTGTCGCAGCAAATCCGGGCTTATTAGGGTCAAGCACCCAGGGGGTAAAAGTTGTTGTGCCGTCGCTCACCCTGATATCAAGGTCATTCACCAATTTAGGAGTTCGGCTGTTGATCACACCCTCAGTAGTTGGCGTACCTTGCGGATCGGTCCAAGATATGGTTGCAGCCAGTAGGCGGTTACCGGATGCTATTACGTTATAAGTTTGTGTTTGTCCTTGCGCAAGTGTTTTTTCACTTACTATGCTTTTACTGCCATTATTAGTTATAGCTTGTGCGGCCTCGGTCATGTTAAGCAATCCCCAGCCATAAATATAATCAGGCCCCACATTACCGGCATCAAAGGCCGTATGGCAAACCAGCCCTTTCAATGTGGCCGACCGCATAAATGTTCCTCCATTTTGTTTAGCATAGTATTCCTGCAGCAAATAAAGCGAGCCCGTAACATTAGGGGCAGCCATTGAGGTGCCTGATAAAGTGGTATATGAGGTAGTGTTATCAACCCCCACCGAAAGTACGTTAACACCATCGCCTACAATATCGGGTTTGATACGGCCATCATCCGTTGGCCCCCAGCTGCTAAAAGGTGCGATGGCTACATCGCTCCGGTTTTTTGGCCCATACAACAGCGGGTAAACTGCACCTACAGTAAGTATGTTTTTGGCATTGCCGCTGGTGCTGATAATATCATAACTATCATTATTGCTGATCCCGGCAGGGCGGGCGCCTTTGTTCACAAAAGTTTGATCGGTTTTACTTTTGTAACCATAGTAGGTTTCGCCTACCGCGGGGCCGTTACTTGTGCGCTCGTTACCTGCCGATTCAACAATGAGGTAATATGGGGCAGTATAAGCTATCTTATCCCAGTTGGCTGTTTTTGAGTCGTAGAAGCCAAAGTTATAATCTACCGTGTCGCCTGGTAAACCATTCCATTCCCAGCGGCCGGCCGAATCATTATAATCCCATCCCGTTACTACCCCGTATGAGTGATTGGAAAGTAGAAGATTGGCAGCAGCGGCACTCATGGTGGTTTCATCATTGTTAAAATCGTATGACTGAAGCGTAGTTGCTCCAAACGACATGCCCTTAGCCGGTGCATAAATACCTTTGGCAATCATGGTACCTGCCACGTGTGATGAATGGTCATTTACCGGTTCGGTTGTTTTTAGTGTGATGGTTTTGCCTGCAAATTCCTGGTGGGCTTTGTAAACCGCGCCGCCATCCCATATGGCCAGTTTATTGGTTAAAAAGTCTGATGAGCCGGATAAATTTAAGCCCAACGAACCGCCGGGCTGCAGGGTATTAGTACCTGTGGTGGCTGCCGCGGTTGTATTGTTATGCGTAATAAGATATATAGGGAACCCTAATTTATTAACTCCCTGTAAGGTAACCAGGTTGCCGTTTTTTGTACGGCGGGATAATGTCCATCCATGCGTGGACGCTAATGACACTGCCTTGTCGTGAGATGCTTTATAGTTTGTGAGCGATTGCTGTGAAATATCGTTAAGCTGAAGCCTGTTCTTTTCGCTGATCAAAGGCTGTTGGGCCATAGCGTCGCTTACTGCAAACAACAGCAAAAAGCAAAAAGAAATAATTGTGTAAAGTTTGATCATTGGTTTGAAAGATAGGCAATTTTAAGAAAAATCAACCTCAACTAAAACAAAACAACCAACGCTTTACAATATTCGTAAACTTGACAATTAAAGAGTGAAATTTTAGCTGTTACGACAGGTATTTACCCACAATAGGCATCCTGCGGCCCATACCAAATGCTTTTGGTGATACCCTTAAAATAGGTGGTGTTTGATAACGCTTATGCTCGGCCGAATTAGTAAGTTTGATAACCCGGCGAACGGTTGCCTCGTCATATCCCATCCTGATGATCTCGGCCGATGAGCAGCGATTTTCGATATACTCGGCCAGAATCTTGTCAAGCACATCGTATTCGGGCAGCGAATCGGTATCTTTTTGGTCTGGCCTTAACTCGGCCGATGGCGGTTTAACGATGGAATTGATCGGTATGATCTCCTTATCGCGATTAATGTATCGGGCAAGCTCAAACACCTGGGTTTTGTAAACATCGCCAATAACAGAGATACCGCCGCACATATCGCCATATAAAGTGCCATAGCCTACAGCGGCCTCGCTCTTGTTACTGGTGTTCAACAAAATGTACCCGAATTTATTGCACATCGCCATTAATAAAACAGCCCTACTGCGCGATTGGATATTTTCCTCCGCGATATTAAAAGGCAAGCCATCAAACTGCGGATTTAACGCTGTTTCAAACGCTTCTGTAATGTTTTTAATGGGCACTATTTCGTGCTTGCAACAAAGGTTATCAACCAAATCCTGAGCATCTTTCAATGAATGGTCCGTTGAAAAGCGTGAAGGCAGCAACACAGCCATCACATTCTGCGGACCGAGGGCTTCAGCAGCCAATGCACATACCACTGCCGAATCAATACCGCCAGACAAACCTAAAATTGCTTGTTTAAAGCCCGATTTATAAAAATAATCACGGATGCCAAGTATAACGGCCTGATAGATCTGCTCAATATCGCCCGGACGCTCGGTTTTAATCGTTGTTGGATGATCAAAGCTGAGCGTGTTATCTTCGTTTAACGTATAATAAGCCATGCTTTCCTCAAAATAAGGCATCTCATCAATCAGCTTACCTGTATTATCAAACACCAACGAACCTCCGTCAAATATCAGTTCCGTTTGGGCACCAACATGATTAACGTACAACAAAGGCAATTTGTAGCGGCTGGCATTATCACTCAATATCTCTATACGTTCTTCATCATGGTTATAGGCAAAAGGCGATGCAGCGATGTTGATCATCACATGCGGGTTTTGATGAATGAGGGTATCCATCGGTCGGGTAACGTATAGCGGGTTTTCGATGGTATTCCACAGATCCTCGCAAATGGTAAGCGCGATATGCTTGCCTTTAAATTCAATGCAATTAAACTCGGTTGAAGGCTCAAAATAGCGGTATTCGTCAAATACATCGTAATTAGGCAATAGCGCTTTATTTACTACGGCTTTCACCTGACCATTCTCAATAAAATATGCCGAATTGCTCAGGTCTTTACCCTCAGTTTTGTGGTTTGGAGTTGGCAAGCCTATGATGCAAGCTATATCAACACATACTTCAGCTATCTTTTTAGCGGCTTCATCGCACAGGCCTATAAATTCATCAAACTCTAAAAAATCTCGTGAGGGATAGCCGCAAACACATAGTTCGGCAAATACCACCAGGTCGGCGCCGTGATTTTTTGCTTTTATGATATGATCGATAATCTTATTGGTGTTCGATTCAAAATTACCTACGTGATAGTTGAGCTGTGCTAACGCAATTTTCATAGTATATGTATATTTAGTCTTAAGCCGCAAGTCTTTAGTCCAAAGTCAAAAAATGCGACTTTCAACTTAGGGCTACCGACTATTGACTTAACAATAGTAGCAACATTAATGCAAATAAATTTACTTTTGCCTTAAAGGATAAAGATGAACCCTACCCGGTATATAGCAAAGCAAATTTACTTAATTTTTTCCATCGGCCTGATATTAAGCAGCTGTACCCGCAACAAAAAAATTGATGTAAGCAATATCAACGTTAATGTTAAAATTGAACGGTTTGACCATGATTTTGATGCTATGCGCAACAAGCCCATGGCGCAGCAGGCTGCATACCTGCAAAAACAGTATGGCAGCTTTTACCCCGATTTTATTGAACGCATTTTACAGGTTGGCAGTACTAAGGATACAATCTATTTTAAAGCCCTGCATCAGGTGTTTGCGGGCAAAGCCTATAACGACCTGAAACATGATGCCGACGCCGCGTTCCCTGATATGGACAAGCAAAATGCCAGCCTTACCGAAGCCTTTAAATACATTAAATATTATTACCCTCAAAAACCGCTCCCGCGGGTATATGCTTATATTTCCGGTTTCCAGGCACAAACTACCATTGGCGATGGCTATTTCGGCATCGGGATAGATTTGTTTTTAGGTGCGGATTCACGTTTTTATCCTTCGCTGACCAATGCTTTTCCGCATTACCTTTCCAGGTGGTTTACGCCTGATAATATTACCCCGCGGGTAGTTGAAGGCATGGCGCGTGAGGATATGTTCCCGGAAGATGACAATGACAAAGCGCTCCTCAATAAAATGATCTACAACGGCAAGATCATGTATTTTATGGACAAGGTATTGCCTGATATGGCCGATAGCACCAAAATTCGTTACACCACCGAACAATTAAAATGGTGCAATGAGTTTGAAAGCAAAATCTGGGGATACTTTTTAGAACAGAACCTGCTATACGAAACCGATTACCAAAAAATTCAGAAGTATCTTACAGAAGCTCCCTTCACCCCCGGACTTGGCGAAAAGAATGAATCGGCACCGAAACTTGCTGTGTGGACGGGCTGGCAGATAGTAAGGAAATATATGGATAAGCACCCTGATGTGACGCTACCTGAGCTGATGGCCGATAAGGATGCCCAAAAGCTCCTGAACGAATCGGGATATCACCCCAAATAAAAGGCACAAAAAAAGCGTCTTCAAATGAAGGCGCTTTTTTTATATCATTTTCCTTATTGGGAATTTACTTCATGATTGTGAAAACGCATTTCAAAGCAATCAGGATACCAATGATCATGATAACATTCGAGATAGAAGTGTACATGAAGCCTGAATTGGCATCGCCGGCAAAACGCAGGTAAACACCTACTATACCGATAATTATAGCTACAGTTAATAATTTGTAGTGACCTTCTGCGTTAGCATTTTCCATTGATTCCATGGTACCGATTTTTAATGTTTGCGCAAAAATAGAAATGTTTACCGAAAAAGCGACAAAGTTTTTATGATTTTATGCCGCTGGCAAACCATGCAGGGTGTTTACGCCTATAATAGCGGTACAGCACCCATAAAACTGCCGACAGCACTATAAATACCCAAATGTTTGCCAGGCCTAACAGCAATTCAACAAACAAGTGCCAGCCATTGCTCAAAGCTATCATCAGCCTGTTAAAAAATGGCAACTGATAGGCAGAAGGATCGTCATTGGCTATCATTTCCTGATTAATGATATTGCTTTGGTAAAAGCTGAGGGATAATACGCTATATTTAACCGCGTCGTCAGTACGCATATTGCCAATTTGCTGATCAACCATGTCATCCTTCAACAACATCACATTTACCGGATTTTTAATTACAACTTTGCCTTTCTTTTGCTGATCTACCAGGTCCTGCCGGTTTTTGAGTTTTAATTTTTCGGAGAGATAATCGAGTGTACGGTCTTCAATATCCATTCTGCGTAAGGTTACGTACATACCCATATGAGCTACCTCGGTCATGTAACCCTCCAGCTTTTCGGATGGCACCTTAACCGTCATGTCGGCGCTCATACTCAAGGCAGACACGCGCTTAATCGAATCATCGCTTACACGAATGTCCTGTGAACTTTCCACATTCGCCTGCATTTGATGGTGCATTACCATGCCACCGTCGCGGGCGGTAAGCGCCGCTATGGCATCGCCTGTTTGCTGAACACTTTTTACTTTAAAACGCATGTCGGCAGTTTTTACCAGTTTGGTTGTCGGGATATCCACCTTTGATGTGTCGGTCATCTTAGCCACCGTATCCGCGCTCGATGAAGAAGCTTTGTCATCGCGGATGGCTTCATAATTTGAGCCCTTACAAGCGCCCAGCAGCAACACGCCCGCCAGTAACGCCAGGAATAACTTTGTTTTCATAACTGTTTAATTTTCTTTGGTATACATTGATACCGAAGAGTGTCAAGAGGTAACCCAGACCGTTGATTTTTGTTATGATTATGGTGATTTCGCTGATTTTGTCTGAACCAGGGTTTTTTGGATTAAACTGATTTGGGGATTTGCTTTTTTGCAAGTACTGGTTGAGTTTAGCGATAGTGTAACTTTAATCAGCGTCTGGGTAACGGGGTATCAAGACAATCCTCCAATCCCAAAAATCAAGGTTCAAAAAAAAAGGCTCTCCTTCCGGAAAGCCTTTTCTATATAAAAATACTCTTAAACTTAGTTACCGCCTGAAAGGGCTGCCGCGCCGCTCACGATCTCGGTAAGCTCGGTAGTGATAGCTGCCTGACGGGCCTGGTTGTACGAAAGTTTTAATGATTTCAAAAGCTCGCCTGCGTTTTCGGTTGCTTTATCCATCGCTGTCATACGGGCACCATGTTCAGATGCGTTTGAATCCAATACAGCGCGGTAAAGTTGAATCTTGATGTTTTTAGGGATCAGTTGCTCAACAATTTCCTGTTGTGATGGCTCAAGGATATAATCAACATTAGCTGCTTTTACTTCCTCTTTCTTTTCTGCCTTTGGTACTGGTAATAACTGCTCAGTGATCAGATACTGTACAGCCGCATTACGGAAGTGGTTATACACCAACTCCACACGGTCGTAATCGCCGTTAACAAAGCCCTGCATGATAGCTTCGGTAATTTTTGAAGCGTTCTCGAAGTTAAGGTCCGAGTACAGATCGTTGTTGTTACCAATTACGTTGTACTTACGCCTTTGATAAAACTCCTGTGCTTTTTTACCGATAGCAACGATAGATACATTACCGGCGGCAAGTTGCTTAGGATATTTTTCGGCAATAAGGTTATTGGCAGTTTTAATAACGTTAGTATTGAAAGCACCGGCCAAACCACGGTTTGATGATACCACAACTACCAATACACGTACCGGCTCACGCTCCTGAAGGTAAGGAGAAGTGTTATCCTCCAAACTTGCAGATAAGTTAGCCAGCAGGTCCTTCAACTTACTTGCGTAAGGACGCAGCTGAATAATAGCGTTGGTAGCACGTTTCAACTTAGCAGCCGAAACCATTTTCATAGCCTTGGTGATCTGCTGGGTTGATGATACAGATTTGATCCTGTTTCTTACTTCTTTTAAATTAGCCATTCTTTATTGAGATGTGAGATTTGAGATATGAGATTTGAGATAGCCTCACACCTGCACTTTCAATCTGTTTATCTAATTTATATAAAGATGTCAGATGTGGAAGAGACCAGTCTCATATCTCACATCTAACATCTCAAATCTAAAAATTAATACCTTGCTGACAGTTCTTTAGCTACCGTTTCCAGTACGCCGGTAAGCTGGTCGTCAAATTTACCTGCTTTAAGGGCTGCTAAAACTTCAGGGTGACGAACTTCTAACTGATCGGTAAATTCGGTTTCGAACTCCCTTACTTTATTTACCGGTACGTTACGCATTAAGTTTTTAGTACCCAGGTAAATGATAGCAACCTGTTTCTCTACAGTTACCGGTGAGTATTGACCTTGTTTCAGGATCTCTACGTTACGGATACCTTTATCTAACACGTTTTTGGTTGAAGCGTCAAGGTCGGAACCGAATTTTGAGAATGCCTCAAGCTCACGGAACTGAGCCTGGTCAAGTTTCAAAGTACCGGCAACTTTCTTCATTGATTTGATCTGCGCGTTACCACCTACACGTGATACAGAGATACCTACGTTGATAGCCGGACGAACACCTGCGTTGAACAAGTTAGATTCAAGGAAGATCTGACCGTCGGTGATAGAGATTACGTTGGTTGGGATGTATGCAGATACGTCACCCGCTTGCGTTTCAATGATTGGCAGAGCTGTTAATGAACCACCTCCTTTAACTATGCCTTTGATAGACTCAGGAAGGTCATTCATTTGCTGCGCGATAGAATCGTTTGAGTTGATTTTAGCGGCACGCTCTAATAAACGGCTGTGCAGGTAAAATACGTCACCCGGATAAGCCTCACGGCCCGGTGGACGACGTAACAACAATGACACCTCACGGTAAGCAACAGCTTGTTTTGACAAGTCATCATAGATGATCAAAGCCGGACGGCCTGTATCACGGAAGTACTCGCCGATAGCTGCACCTGCAAACGGAGCAAAGAACTGCATGGTAGCAGAGTCTGAAGCGTTAGCAGCAACCACAATAGAGTAAGGCATAGCGCCATTCTCTTCAAGCGTACGAACGATGTTAGCAACAGTTGATGCTTTTTGTCCGCAGGCTACATATATACAGATTACAGGTTTACCTGCATCATAAAATTCTTTTTGGTTGATGATGGTATCGATACAAACCGCAGTTTTACCGGTTTGACGGTCACCGATAACCAACTCACGCTGGCCACGACCGATAGGGATCATCGCGTCGATAGCTTTGATACCAGTTTGTAATGGCTCGGTTACCGGCTGACGGTAGATTACACCAGGAGCTTTACGCTCAAGCGGCATCTCGTAAGTTTGACCGGTGATTGGGCCTTTACCATCAATAGGGGCACCCAAGGTATCAACAACACGGCCAAGCATGCCTTCGCCTACGTTGATTGATGCAATCCTGTTGGTACGTTTAACGGTATCACCTTCTTTAATATCGTCAGATTTACCTAACAATACCACACCCACGTTATCTTCTTCAAGGTTAAGTACGATGCCTTGCAATCCTGTGCCAAACTCAACCAACTCACCCGACTGTACTTTAGTTAATCCATAAACGCGTGCGATACCGTCACCCACCTGGAGTACAGTACCCACTTCTTCTAATTCAGATTCTGACTTGAAGCCGGCCAACTGCTGACGCAAAATTGCTGATACTTCGTCTGGTCTTACCTCTACCATTGTTTAAAATTTATTTAGAGTTTTACTTTTAATACTTACTAATTATGCCTTTACAGCAAATTCCTTTTTCATTTTCCTCAGGCTTGCGGCAATACTGGTATCAACCTGCCTGTCACCTATAGTTAACACAAAACCGCCTATCAAAGCCGGGTCAACTTTAGTTTCCAGCACTACTGTACCGCCAACTGATTGTTGCAATTCGGCAACCAATGTCTTCTTATTAGCTTCAGAAAGCGCAGTAGCTGATGTTACCTTAGCTTTGGTGATATGGTTTTTAACATTGTACAGGTTAATGTACTCGCCGGCGGTAAAATATAATACTTCGCCGCGGCCTTTGTTAACCATCAGCTTAAAGAAAGCGATAGTAGTTTTGCTAACTTTATTTAAAAATATCTCGTCAAGAATTTTGATCTTTTTTGAATGAGATATAATAGGATTAGCCAATACTGCTACCAGTTCGGGGCTGCCCTTCAGGGTTTTTAAGAAAAGGTCCATATCGGCTTTGACCTCTGCAACAATTCCTTGTTCCTGTGCAAGATCAATGATCGATTTGGCGTACCTGGTTGCTACCGTGATTTCTGACATGTTTTTTTATTTCGGATTTCGAATTTTCGATTTCGGAATTTTCAATTTGAATTTCGGTTTTTAATTGGTCAGCGAGTAGGGGAATAAATCCGAAATCCCACGTCCCAAATCCGAAATTTTATAACTTCACTTCTTTCAATAACTGGCTAACCAATTCGTCTTGTTGCTGCTGATCTTCAAATTGCTTGCGAAGGATCTTCTCAGCAATTTCTAAAGATAAGGTAGCTACCTGGTTTTTCACATCGGCCAAAGCAATTGCTTTTTGGTTGTTAATTTCAACGCGGGCAAGCTCAATCATACGTGCACCTTCTTATGTGCAAGCTCTTTAGCGTCAGATACTATCTGCTCTTTCGCTTTGCGCGCTTCAGACAAGATCAGATCACGCTCGGCACGGGCTTGTTTAATCAACGATTCGTTTTCATTGGTTAAACGGCTCATTTCCTCTTTGGCAGCTTCTGCTTTTAATAAAGCATCTTCAATTGAACGTTCACGCTCGCCAATGGCTGCCATGATCGGTTTCCAGGCAAAAGCCCTTAATAAAATAAGCAAAAATACAAATGTGATCGTTGTCCAGATAACCAAACCCCAATCAGGTAATACTAACTCCATTTATTTTATATGATAACGTTATACTATAGTTCTAATTAATACTATTCATTCAAGTAAAAACCGGTGTGTAACCAACCGTTACACGGCCCGGTTTTTATTTTTTAAGGGTAAAATTATTTGTTACCCAAAAGTGCAACAATCACACCGAAAAGAGCAACACCTTCAACAAGTGCGGCAGCGATGATCATGGCAGTTTGAATTTTTGAAGCAGCTTCCGGCTGACGAGAGATACCTTCCATCGCTTTACCACCGATTTGACCGATACCAATACCTGCACCGATAACTGCTAAACCTGCACCTAATGCAGCAATACTTCCAACCATTGTTTTTAAATTTAAATGAATATAGTGTTATTATTAATTACAAATTATTAATGATGATGCTCCTCAACAGCGCTGCCAATAAACAATGCAGTAAGCATTGTAAAGATGAAAGCCTGCAGGAAAGCAACCAGCAATTCTAACACGTCGATAAACAACGCGAAGGCGATCGACACCGGCGCTACAGCTACTGTACCGAAGATGAAGATCAATGAAATCAGCGCAATAACAATAACGTGGCCTGCCATAATGTTAGCAAACAAACGCACCATTAACGCAAAAGGCTTCGAAATGATACCGGCAAGCTCCACTACCCACATGATTGGGTACAGCCAGAACGGAACATCAGGAGCAAATATGTGTTTCCAATAGTACTTGTTACCGTTAAAGTTAACCACTATAAGAGTGATAACTGCAAGCACCATAGTTACCGCGATATTACCTGTAAGGTTTGAACCTCCCGGAAAAAAAGGCACCATACCTATCAGGTTATTGATCAGGATAAAGAAGAACATGGTTAACAGCAGCGGCATAAACTTAGCATACTTGTAACCGATATTAGGCAACGCAACCTCATCACGAATGAAAAGAATAAGCGGTTCCAATAATGACTGCAAACCTTTTGGCGCTTTACCTACACGTTTTTTGTATGATCCGGCCACGGTAAAGAAGATGAGCAACAGCAAAACTACCGATAACCACATCGAGCAAACATTACGGGTGATCGACAAGTCGAACACTTTAGCACTTTCGTCAACGGTTTTACCATCTGCAACAACAGCTTTTACTTTGTCTTTAACCAAAGCATAAGTATGATACTTTCCCTGATATACTTCTTCGCCTTCATGACCAAATTTTGAAGCCATGAAAAACTCCAGTCCGCCATCGGTATAAAGAAGCACCGGAAGTGGCACAGCAATCTTTCCACCAATGTGGAAATAATGCGAATCGGCAATGTGTTCAAGGATGGTAGCGTTGGCGTCAAACTTTTCTTTTTCGCCGCTTTCAGCAGCAGCTTCAGTAGTGTTTTTTTCTTGTACAGCCTGTACTTTTACCGTTACAAACAGCGAAAAAACGCTTAAAAGGATACCTAAGGTGATTTTTTTTGAGTTCAAAACAGGCCTAAAATCCATTAGCAGAGAGTTTTTTACTTTAATTTTTGGTTGCGCAAGGTACATAATAAGCCGTAAATTTCAAAGACGAGGTTGAAGAAATATACGTAAAAAAAATTGGCAATAAATATCACCCCGTTTACTTTGATTTTAAGTAAAAAAAACAGGCAAAAAAACATACAGGTCAAAAGCTTGATCATGGTAGCACCAAGGAAGGTTTGAGCATATATTTCCTTGTTGATTTTGGTTACTATCAGTATCGAAATAGTGGTAATAAATGTGAGCCCGGTTACAAAACCAAATATCACCCAAAAGTGAGGGTCAAGCCAGGAAGCATGAGCTGATCTGCTTAACAAAAATGGCGGCACAGCTATGATAACAGCAAATAGCAGGAATGATAAAACGGTGGTAAGCAATTTCAATTTTTAACAGATCTGATAACGATGAACAAAGCAATAAATACCCCGATAAGGGCCAGTACAGCGGTAGCCCATTTTACATCGTGCTTACCGGCCTCATCAATTTTATAGCCGGCAAAGGTAAAAATGCCGATAACAACCACCATCTGAAAACCGATACTGCTGTATTTGGCATAAGCGCTTAAAGGTTTACCTACCTCATCTTCGTTATTTTGTTCATTTTCGGGCATGCGCAAATTTATTAAACCTATTGCATAATCTTTAGTATTTTAGCAATGCTTTTTTAACTACCATATAGCATTGAGGCGATTATCATCATCCTATAAATCAAACACCTACTTTTTTTTTCTGTTTGCAGTTATCCTGATAGCGGCCGGTTGTTCGCTTGAAAAACAAAGCGGCTTTAACCGCACCATGCAAAACCTCACTGCCCACTACAACATATTATTTAATGCTAATGAAATTTTAAGGCTCAAGCAGGAAAGCTACGCTGCATCCTTTCCCGATGCCTATAGTGAACTATTAAATGTATATCCCGATACTACCGCACAAACAGGTACGCCTGATAAGGACCTGGAAGAAGCTATCGTAAAAGCAAACAAGATCATCAGTATTAAGGAGCAAAGCCATTATTTAGGTGATGCTTACCTGGTACTGGGCAAATCCCGCTACCTGGAGGCTAATTATTTTGATGCTGTTGAGTATTGTAATTATGTAACCCGTTCATTTGGCAAACAAACCAATCTAAAGCAGGAGGCTTTGGTATGGAAGGCCCGCGGGCTTATGTACCTTAACCAGTTACCTTTAGCTAAACTGGTAATTGATTCGGCCATACAGGATATCAACCCTAAAAAAAATGTTACTGCCGATGTTTACGCCACCAAGCTGCAATATGATATCTTAACCCAAAACTATGCCGAAGCCGAAGAGATGGCTAAACTGGCCATTAAATACAGTTATGTCAGCAATCTCAAACTCCGCTGGATATTTATCCTGGGCCAATTACAGGAACTCAACCTCAAGCCGGCCGATGCCTATGAAAGCTATACCCGCATAGTTAAAAGCAACGCCAGTTTTGAAATGGCATTTAATGCTAACCTTAACAGGATCCGCATCCGCGACAATCAAAACGGTGTTAAAGCCAGTAAGATCGATCTGCTACGTGCCCTGCTTAAGAATGAAGACAATACCGATTTTTACGACCAGATCTATTACCAGATTGGTGAACAACAGTTCAAAGCCGGCGAAATCGACAACGCCCTGAAAAGTTATAAGAAATCAGTACGGGTAAGCACCAAAAATCAAAACCAAAAAGGCCTTTCGTATTTACGTATTGCCGATATCAACTTTAAAAACAAGGCCGATTACGTAAATGCCAGGCTTTATTATGACAGTACGCTCAATAACCTGTCGACAAATTATCCCGGTTATCAGCTCATCCGCAAAAAGGCCGATAACCTGCAGATCCTTACCCGCCTGCTTGAAACCATCTCGCGCGAAGATACCCTGCAAATGCTTGCCGCTTTGGATGAGAAAGCCCGTGATACCCATATAGATGAAATGGTAGCCCGCAAAACACGCCAGCAGCAACAAGCCGCTTTGGAAGCCACCGGTGCCGCTGCCAATGTCAATAACGGCACTATGCCAAATACCTTAGACAGAAACAGTAATTCACCTTCCTCCAATAAAAACAGCGGTAGTACATTTTACTTTTACAACAACAGCGCCGTAAGCCAGGGCTATAACGACTTTAAGCGTTTATGGGGCAACCGTAAGCTGGAGGATAACTGGCGTCGCAGCAGGCGTTCAAATACTGGTATTCCTACAGCCAATACCGGCATTGGCTCACAGGTTAATGATCCGGATGCTCCGGTTGGTAGCGTAGCGTACAATAGCACAAATGTATCGGCCGGTACTTTCAGGCAGGACTTGGTTAAAAACCTGCCTCTCACCCCTGCCCTTTTGCAGCAATCCAATTTCAAGATCTACAACGCTTATTTTGAAATGGCCAATTTTTATCGTGATGTATTGGAAGATAAAAAGGAAGCCATTGCCACTTACGAAACTTTGCTTAGCCGCTTTCCTCAAAGCAGCGATAAACCTTCTATCTATTATAACCTTTACAGACTTTATGCCGATATCGATGCGACAAAATCAAACGATTACAAAAACAGGCTGCTTAAAGAGTATTCGGAAAGTGTATTTGCTAAAGTAATTCTTGATCCGGATTATGCACGCAAGCTGGCAGATGTAGATGCTGTATTTAACGGCTTTTATAACGAAGTGTACGATCAGTATGCTCAAAAGCAATACGCAAAAGTGATTGAGAAAGCAAATGATTTGCTTAACAAATATCCTGACAACCGGTATGCAGCGCAATTATACTATCTGAAAGCTATTGCTGCCGGGCATATGGAAAAGTTGCCCCCATTTCAGGCCGATCTGCAGTTAATCGCTGCAACATATCCGCAGGATAAGCTCATCGCCCCACTGGTCAACCAACACCTGGCCTATATCGATTCGAACAAGGCCGAAATAGCTGCGCGTCCGGTGGTATTATTTAATGATGATCCTAACGAGATCCCCTTTACCCCACCGGTAGCATATCAAAAACAAACAGAATACCGTCCGCCATATACCCCATCGGCACAAAATGTAACTCCCCAGGAGCGCCTGCCCCAACGGGATACGCATATAATAGCAGGGGCTAAAACATCGGCACCCCAAATTCAGCAGGCTGCAATTCAACAACCAAAACAACTTGCCGTAGGCCAGATCCCTTTACCGCAGCATCAAATGCCGGATACTTCAAGGGATATAGCCACGCAGCCGGCACCAAAACAAAAAGATACTGTGGCTACTGTTCAACCGGTCGCCCTTAACAATGCACCTGCGGTAAACTACATATTCAGCAAGCGCGATAGCAGCAACTATTACTTTGTGATAAATGTATCCAGTGGTACAACTAATCTGGCTTCTACACGTTTTGGAGTAGGGCAGTTTAACCGTACACGATACACCCGCAGCGAAGTAATCCACCACGTTAAAAGCGTTGGCGAAAATAACCAGCTGATATACGTTGGCCGTTTTTACAGCCTTGCCGATGCTAAAGATTATGCACGTACCATTGTACCTCTGCTACCCGATATTATGAAGGTTCCAAAGGATAAATACAGCATTTTTATCATTACCAAAGAAAATCTGGATAAATTAGCAACCCAAAGTATATTGGATAGTTATTTTGACTACTATCAGAAATTTTATTAGAAAATGAGAACCACTAACACAAGGTTTAACTCGAAAAATCAACTCCAGCCTGCAGATATAAGAAGATACAACTGGTACATATGGCGAATTGTGCTTGGCCTTTTTGCTTTTGTTGTTATGATGATAACACTCACTATTTTTGATGTGTTTGGTCAGCTGCCTTCGTTCCGCGACCTGGAAAACCCCAAGAGCAACCAGGCTACAGAGATCATCTCGTCCGACAAACAGGTATTGGGGACTTATTATATCCAAAACCGCTCAAACGTTACTTACCGCGAACTGTCACCAAATGTAATTAACGCTTTGGTTGCTACCGAAGATAAACGCTTTTATGACCACTCGGGCATTGACTTTGGCCGAAGCTTTACCATTTTCGCGCATTTGCTCATTGGGCAAAAGCAGGGTGGCAGTACCATAACACAACAGCTGGCGCTTAACCTTTTTTCAGAACGATCTGCCAATCCATTTAAGCGGATTATTCAAAAACTACAGGAGTGGGTTACAGCTGTTAAGCTTGAACGTCATTACACCAAAGAAGAGATCCTCACCATGTACCTTAACACGGTCGACTTTGGTGCTTATAACACTTATGGCATCAAATCGGCCGCGCGCACTTATTTTAACACTACGCCTGATAAACTAACACCCGATCAGGCTGCCCTGTTAATAGGCATGGTTAACGGCCCCGGCATTTATTCGCCTATCCGTCATCCGGATAATGCACTTAAAAGGCGTAACCTGGTACTAAACCGTATGGCCGAACAAAATTACCTGAGCGAAGGCCAGGTTGAAGAATATAAACGCAAGCCACTTGGCCTTGATTTTCACCAAAACAATCACTTTGACGGCCTTGCTCCTTACTTCCGTTCGGTATTGAAAAAAGAGCTTCAAAAGATCTTTAAAGAACAGAATATTAACCGCCCTGATGGCACCCCTTATGATCTTGACCGCGATGGCTTAAAAATATATACCACCATTGATGCCACCATGCAGCAATATGCGGAGGATGCGCAGCGTGATTATATGAAAGATCTGCAGGCACAGTTCAATGACCACTGGCGCGGCCGTAACCTTTACAAAAGCATCCACAACTTCAAATTTTTGCTTGACCAGGGCATGCAAAAATCTGACAGGTACAAACAACTGAAGCAACAGGAAAAATCTGACGAGGAGATTGAAGAAAACTTCAAGACCAAAACCATGCTTAACCTGTTTACCTGGCACGGCAATATCGATACCATGATGAGGCCAATTGACAGTATTATCTACTGTAAAATGCTTTTGCGTAATGCTCTCATGAGTATGGATCCCACAACCGGCTATGTTAAGGCATGGGTTGGCGGCACCAACTTTGAACATTTTAAATACGACCAGGTAAAGAATGGCACCCGCCAGGTAGGTTCAACAGCCAAACCATTTACTTATGCTGTGGCTATCGACAACGGCTACTCTCCATGTATGAAAATCAATAACGTGCCTGATACTATCCGTGGTTATGGCGCGCCGTGGTGCCCGCGCTCGTCGCCATCCGAAACTTTGCCAGGCTTTATTACTTTAAGGCAGGCATTGGCGCACTCACAAAACTGGGTTACGGCCCACGTTATGGGCGAGGTTAAACCAGAACCTGTTGTTGATCTAATCAAAAAGATGGGTATTACAACCAATGTTCCGCCTTATCCTTCAATTTGCCTGGGTACGTTTGATGCCTCGGTTTTTGAGATGACGGCCGCTTACTCCGCTTTTGCCAACCACGGCCTGTGGACAGAGCCTACTTATATTTTACGCATTGAAGATAAAAACGGCAACGTATTGTATACCCATACTCCGCGCGTAGTGCAAGCCATGAACCCGCAAACGGCGTATGTGATGACCTATATGCTTAAAGGTGTTATTGAAGATGGTACCGGTTCAAGATTAACCTATAAATATGGTTTACGCAACCCTATTGGCGGTAAAACCGGTACAACCCAAAACAACTCCGACGGTTGGTTTATAGGTATAACCCCACAACTGGTTACCGGCTTATGGACAGGTTGCGAAGATCGTGACATTGCCTTCCAGAGCACCCGTTTGGGCGAAGGTGCCAACAGTGCCCTGCCGATATTTGCGCTGTACATGAAAAAGGTATATGCCAATGCAGCTTTAGGCATCAAAAAGAATGTTGATTTTGATGCCCCAGCAAATGGAGTTAGCATCATATTGGATTGCGGAGCCTATAACCAGCAGCAACAGGGAACTACCGAAGTGGATAAGAAATTGGGATTTTAATTATTTTTGTTTAGGGTTAATGCCCCCATCGTCATTGTTAATTTTAAATATATCATTGTGAGCGATAGCATGGCAATCGCGAACTAAGCAGGCCGGCCCTGTATAGGATGCGATTGCTTCGTCGTTCCTCCCCGCAATGACATATCTCAGATTAGTAATGACGTTTTCATTAAAACCAATAACTCAGTGAGCGAGAAATTCGATTATAAAAGTGCTTTAAAAAACATCCCTCACAAACCCGGGGTTTACCAATACTGGGATAGTGAGCAGGAACTGATATATATTGGCAAGGCTAAAGACTTGCGCAATCGTGTTGGCTCGTACTTTAATCAGGATATCCATATCAATGCTAAAACACGGGTGTTGGTATCCAAGATCCGTGCTATAACTTTTACCATCGTTGACACCGAGGTTGATGCCTGGCTGCTGGAGAACAGCATGATCAAAAAGCATCAGCCCCGCTACAATGTCATGCTTAAGGATGATAAAACCTATCCATGGATCATCATTAAGAACGAAAACTACCCACGCATCTTCTGGACGCGCCGTATAATCAAAGACGGCTCCAAATACCTTGGCCCTTATGCATCGATAAGCATGATGCATAACATTTTAGGGCTTATTAAGGAAACTTATCCTCTACGTACCTGCAACCTGCAGCTTACCCGCGAAAATATTGATAAGGGCAAGTTTAAAGTTTGTTTGGAATACCAATTGGGTAATTGCAAAGGCCCCTGCCAAAACTATCAAACCGAAGAAGACTATGATAACAGCATCGAAGAAATTAAGGATATTCTGAACGGGAAGATTGGTGCAGTTCTTCGTCGCTTAAAAAATGAGATGGAAGCGGCTGCTATGGAAATGAATTTTGAGCTGGCCCACCGGCTTAAACGCAAGTTTGAACTCCTTGAAAACTACCAAAGCAAATCAACCGTTGTTAACTCATCTATAACCGACGTGGATGTGTTCAGCATTGCGTCAGAGGAAAAACTGGCCTTCGTAAACTTCCTGAAGGTGATGAATGGTACCATCATCCAAACGCAAACCATCGAACTAAAAAAGCGACTGGATGAAAGTGACGAAGAGTTGCTTACACTGGCCATATCTGAGTTCAGGAGCCGTTATAACAGCGACAGCAAGGAAATCATCGTGCCGTTTGATATCGATCTTGAGGACCATCCAAACATCAAATTCACGGTACCAAAACTGGGCGAAAAACGCAAATTGCTTGACCTTTCGCAAAAGAATGTACAGTTCTTTAAGAAGGAAAAGATTGACCAGTACGAGAAACTGAACCCCGAGATCCGCACCGAACGGTTGCTCACGCAAATGATGAAAGATCTGCGCATGAACCAGCTGCCACGCCATATTGAATGTTTCGATAACTCTAACTTCCAGGGCAAATACCCGGTATCGGCCATTGTAGTGTTCAAGGATGGAAAGCCCTCCAAAAAAGATTACCGGCATTTTAACGTTAAAACCGTTGAAGGCCCTAACGACTTTGCCACAATGGAAGAAGCTGTACACCGCCGTTACCGCCGCATGCTGGATGAAGGAACAGAATTACCGCAGCTGATCGTGATTGATGGAGGTAAGGGCCAGTTATCATCGGCCATGCATAGCCTTAAGTTATTGGGTATAGATAAAAAGGTAACCGTGATAGGCATTGCCAAACGCCTGGAGGAGCTTTATTATCCCAACGATCAGTACCCCATGTATCTCGACAAAAAATCGGAAACACTTAAAGTGATCCAGCACCTGCGTGATGAGGCACACCGTTTTGGGATCACCTTCCACCGTAAAAAGCGCGATAAGGGCACATTGGTAACAGAACTTGAGCTGATAGAGGGCATAGGCAAAACCACAGCCGAAAAGCTGCTTAAATACTTTAAATCGGTAAAGAAGATTCGCGAAGCTAACGAGGAAATGCTACTCGAAGTAGTAAATCTTAAACAGGCCAAAGCCATATTGACGTATTTTAATACAGGAGCAGAAATTAAGCAAGGATAGCTCCCAGATTACTACGCCTAAAATAACAAAGGCCTGGTTCAATCAACCAGGCCTTCTTTATATATTGGTGTTTGTGATTTTTATTACTGGGCGATGTAAAATGATTTTTGATCGCCATCCTGATAAACATGGATTGATTTTTTAACTACCTGTTTGTCGGTAGTGATCTCCATAGTGTATTCGCCATCTTCTAAACCGGTTAACACATAACCTTTGCTTACATCGGTTTTGCTTGGCACAATGTCTTTCAATAAAAGCTCATTTTCTTTATTGTAAACTTTTACTACTGACTTTCCATTTTCAGTTTTTGCAAAGTTCACTTTCAGACCGCGATCATGATCAAGGGCTTTAAAGCTTACAACTTCTTTGGCTTTAGGGGTAACATCGATTTTGTCTTCGTCGGCTTTGGCTGCTGTAGTAGCAAATACACCTGCAGTTAATAATACAAATAAGGCTGATAATTTTATTGAGGTTTTCATGATCGTAAGGTTTTAATGTTTTAAATATGTTGTGTTGTTGTTTTCAATGATCAAATGAACAACATATATTTTGATCGCTAAAAAGTGTTATACCAGCTGTAGATATAAGTAGACAAAGCCTCAAAAACACTCGGCAAACCCTAAAAAGCCCTTGTTTACTATTATTTCAGGCGTTGGTCGGAATTTTGGGGGAGTTGGTAGAAAGGAGTAAGCGATTGGTCATGCGTGGGTTGAAAATCGCATATGAAAAGAGATAAGCAATTGTTATCCTGTTAAATGTTTACCGGCTAAATAAGCACGGCAGCAGGTGCGATGAAAAATCTTAGCCGCCTTCCCGATAAAACAGATCTTAAAACAAAACAGGCGATGAAAATTCATCGCCTGTTTTATAATCTTGTTAATCTTAATGTATTAGTACTGCCAAAGATTAAGCTCCCAGTCAAGAAGGGACTTTTTAACCCTTTCTGATTCGTAAAGCTTATCAATACCCTGAGCATAATCTTTTATACGCTCATCTTTGTCGTTACTTTCTTTTACGATATAACTGGTAAAGATGCGTTTTATAAACACGTCGTCAAAGCTTAAGCCGGTGGCATCACTGTTACGGCTAACCACTTCTTTGGTTGCAAGTACCGCGCGTGCTTCAGGAAAATAGATCCAAAAAGCAGGCTGAAAATCAATGTCGAGTGTACCTGTACCTTTAGGTTTAACCAAAGGAGCAATACCTATAATCCGGGGCTCAAATACGGAGCGCTGTTTATCAAAGATCCAATCTTCTTTAATGCGGAATTTAAGCACGCTATCGGGGTTAAACTCACCTGCAACAAGCGTAGATGATATAACGTTATTATCCTTATCGCGCTTTTCAACCACGCTGCTGTCAGATGCTAACCGGCCACGGGCCTGTGCACCTGTTAAAGGAGTAGTAAAACCATCGCCATTGGGATCATCCTTTTTACCCGGGGTCGGGTCATATGCGGTAAGCTCGCCTTTGGCTATGGCATCAAGCAATACATCAATTAAACGGCCCTTTGGTGAAGCCAGGTACTGGTTCATCTTTTCGCGTACATCAATTTCGCGCCAAACGCGTTTGGCAAATGCCACATCATTTTCACGCAAGTTAGGATACGGTGTAACCTTGGCGTTTAAAATATTGTTCTTTTTGTAATAGCCATCAAGCGGCCTGTCAAAAGGTTTTGCAGCAATTTTACTTGCAGTATCAAGGGGCTGCTGGCTGGTAACATTATCCGGCTGAACCTGCACAGGTTTCTGAGTTGTTTGCCTGGCGGTGGTGGCCTTTTTCGCCGGCGGCCTCTTGGTGCGCTTTTTTTGCGCATAAGCGCTTATACAAGCCAGGCACAGGATAACAACTAAAATTCTCTTTTTCATACGCGTTTAATTTGCGGATAATACAATCGGGTCAAGTGACCTCGGTGAATGGTCAGGACCTACCGCAACGATATCCTTAAATATAACAGTAGTTCCTGGTGTAACTGTATTTAAAGCACTACGCATAGCGCCGGTTAATTCCCCGCCTGAGCCTGATAAAATAATGGCATCCTGGCGCGGTTTTACAACCAGCATAGTAAAGTGCGTTACGTTAAATTTAGCATCAAAGTCAAAGTTATCCAACTGGGCAAAAAGCCTGTCCTGTGCTCTGATATTAGCCGAACTGGTGTTACCTCCGCTTTTACCTGCAAACTGTGGCTTAGGGTCAGGGATCCTTTTGATACGGAACTGTGTTGAACCCAATACCGCTCCTTTTGCACCGCTAACAGAAATTGTAGCTTTGCCTATGCTGTTTACAATTGCTGTGTAATGCCCGCCCGAACCACTAAGAGAACCGGCACCACTAAAATGCACGTTTAAGTCACTGGCTGCTACGCCAGGCGCAGATACCGAAATAGGATTCGGTACACCGATATAAAGTACATTCATTTTATCAGGAGAAATAACTGCCGAAGGCCTTGCAACTGTATATTCCTGCTTGAAAGGATAGGGATCATTTTTACCGGTTGTATTATTTTTAACCATAATAACCCCTTCTATAGAATGCTTTCCTTCACCGCTTGCAGTAATGGTATAATTACCTTTACCATCTGTTACAGGAACCCTGCTACCGTTAACAGTGATATCAGGGTTTGATTTTGAATCGTATGCTGTCAAAAAGATCTGGGCAGTATATGGCTGTCCTGCTATCACATAGCTGCTTGGAGCTACCACTACTGCGCTAAACTTATCGAGCGTAACCTGAGCCTGGTCAATTTTACCTAATAATTTCTTAACTACTTCGTTTTCGGCGTTTTTGCTATCAGCTTCAATTTTGGCTAAAGTAGTGAGGGCCGCGCCTAAAGGTATGCCATCGCCAAAGTTAGCTTCCTGCCATGATTTTCTAACATCCCCATGCGGTTTAGGCGCTATGGTATTTAGTGAAAACTGTACGCCTGCGCTGTCTTTACCCAAAGCTACCATTAACCGTTGACGGGTTTCATCAATTTTAGCTTTCAATTTCTCCCCATTTCTCTGATTAATCATGATACGGGGTGATATATCCAGGTTATCCCGGGCATCAACGTCATCAATTTCGGGGTTAATGCCGCCGCCTTCCTGAATCAGCTTTGCTTTTAGCTGTTCAATGTAGGTATTTAATTCTGCAGCTATAGCACTTGCCTGTTTAGCCTTATCATAAATTGGTTTCGCCCGTTCAGCCTGTTCTTTCAATTTTGTAGCCTCAAAAGCGCTGTATGTGTTTTGCAAACCAGTATTAACATTCCTGGTTGATGCATCTAAACTATTTGTAATATTCTTAAACGCGTCTAACAGGCTATCCGGTACGTTAAGGGCAATGAGGCCCAATAGTACCAGGTATAGTATACCTATCATTCGCTGTCTTGGGGTTTCCTTACCTCCGGCCATCTATTATAAATCTTTTCTGGTAATCAATTAATTAATTATATTAAACACGCGGCTGGTTCATAGCTGTAAGCATGTTACCATAAATGGCGTTTAATGATGCCAGGTTCTTAGCCAAACGACCTACCTCTTCCTTGAACTGTTTTGAATCATCCATTGATTCATTAAAGTTGTTCATGGTAAGCGAAAGGTTCTGGTAAAATTTATTCATTGATTTTAAGTGCGCGCTTGAATCCTGTAATTCCAGCTCATAAACCGCATTAAGCGCCGACAGGTTTTTAGCTAATTGGGTAACCTGGTCATGGTAAGCTTTTGAATCAACATTTGAATTAGCCATTTCTGTTAAATTAGCCGATGCCTTTTCAAAAGAAACACTTAGTTTTTCATAGCTTGCGGTTGCATCTTTAACTTTGCTTGTAAAAGCTATAGTAGCTTCTCCCGCATCGGTAACACGTGATATAGCGGCTACCTTATCGCCAAATGTACGTAAACCATCACCAAGGCTGCGTACCAATTCAGGGCCAATTTTTGCTTCTTCCATCATTTTATCCAGCGCAGCAGTTGTTGAGGGGCCTGTATTACCGCCGCCTCTTACAGTTGCTTTTGGAAGCTCTCCCTGAAAGTCTTCATTTAATTCAGGATACACACGTGCCCAGTTAATTTCTTTATCTTCTCTCTGAAATCCTAATATAAAAAACAGTATAGCCTCAGTTATAAGTCCCCCTGCTATCCAGTAAGTGGCACCAGGCCAATGCAAAATCTTAAACATTAACCCTATAATCACCACAGTAGCACCCCATGATACGATGTTGCCTATTCCGTAAGGTTTTTTCTTTCCAGCCATAATTCAGAAGTAAACTTTTATTTTTTAATTTGATTTGCTTGCGTTTAACTAACTCTCGATTAGCGTTTATCTGTAATGTCGCGCCCTAAGTATTTGGTGACGCAGCGGAAACCGATATATGATTTAGCGGTGTCCTGGTATTCGTAGGTCCGGGTTGAGTTTTGAAGAAAATATCCAATATCTTTCCATGAGCCCCCGCGTACAACTTTACGCTTCAATATTTCGGGGTCGGTAGACTTAGCTTCGTAATTGAATGTTGGTGCAAGATCATGCACAAATGTTGACGCTGATTCGTCAAAAGCAGATAATGTCCATTCGGCTACGTTACCTGCCATATTATATAAGCCATAATCATTAGGGAAGTATGAACGTACCGGCACAGTATACGCGCCGCCATCATCAGTATAGTTACCACGCCCCGGTTTAAAGTTAGCCAGTAAACAACCTTTTGCATTTTTAATGTAAGGCCCCCCCCATGGATAATCGGTACCTATCCTGCCGCCACGTGCCGCGTACTCAAACTCGGCTTCCGTAGGCAAGCTGTAAGGTGCACGGTGCGGTAAATGACGCTTATCTTTATAAGCGTCATTATAGCGCGTACGCCATACACTGTAAGCTCTGGCCTGCCTCCAGGTTACCCCTACAACAGGGTAATTACGGAATGCAGGATGTGAAAAATAACTTTCAACCATAGGCTCGTTGGCGGCATATGAAAAATCGCTTAACCAAACAAGCGTATCAGGGTATACCGCTACGGTATCACGAACAATGAAGTCGGAACGATGTTTTGTTTTATCGTTATGATGATCTGCAGCATCGCGCAGGGTAAACAAAGCGTAGTTATATTTAAGTAAGCGCACGTCAACCTCATTACGGTCAAACACACGGTCATCACCCTGGTAGTACATACCCTGCAATTTTTGAGCATTGTTTGCCTGGTTGCCTTTGCGGCTCCAGATAGGGTTTTTCTTTACAAACTCCCAGTTGATGAATTTTTTACCGCCATTATTATTACCGGCGCCACCTTTGGGCTGTATGAAATATTTATTATCGTTGATATAATTGGTAATGGCTATTGAATCGCGCACCCAGTTCACAAACATTTTGTACTGACTGTTGCTGGTTTCGGTTTGATCCATAAAAAAAGGAGAAACAGTAACCTGTTTAGTTTGGGCTATCTGGGCAAAAGTTACGTCCTGATCAGTTTGCCCCATAAGGAAACTACCACCCGGAATATAAACCATTCCGTAAGGCACCTCGGCCCTGAATGATCTTGCAGGAACCCCTACAACTTCCCCCCGGTCACCGCCTCCGCGGCCACAACCACTTAATACACCACCTGCTAAAACAATTATTAAAAAGTAGATCTGCTTCATTTTACAATCAAAATCAGTTATATAACTATAACACAATGCAACGTCCGAATATATTACATTTTACTCAATGTAAGCTATAAAAAACGATAATTTGGCTTCTTGAATCGATAAACTGTGTACTTATCTTCCCAATACCGCACAAAACGCTATATAATTAACAAACCGCTAACCAATTGTTAACATGACAATTAGTTAGCGGTTATACGGGTAAATATGGTAAAAAGTTGCAGCCTGGTTAAATAAATTTCTAATTTATTTATTTACAAGCTTAACATACTGCTCAATAGCCATTGTCATTGACGGCGCGCCGGGGGTTGGAGCTGGTATATCCAAAATTAAGCCAGCCTCAAGCACTGCCTTATGAGTAGTCGCCCCAAAAGCGGCGATGCGTGTATTGTTTTGCTTAAAATCGGGAAAGTTTTTATACAGCGATTGTATACTTGACGGGCTAAAAAATGCTATAACATCATAAAACACATCGGCGAGGTCAGAAAGATCGCTGCAAACCGTGCGGAAAAGCACCGCTGGGGTAAAGTTATAACCGTTCTCCAGCAAAAAACGCTGCGTTTCTTCGGCAGCTACATCCGAGCATGGGTAAAGGAATTTTTCCGACGAATGCTTTTTCAAAACTTCTGCCAGGTCAGCAGCGGTTTGCTTGCCAAAAAAGATCTTACGTTTACGGT
>Ga0157372_10001180_pt1 | contig 28252 bp, 24 predicted proteins | sample C55metaG_FD_115307 | JGI IMG/M metagenome (GOLD analysis project Ga0157372, IMG submission 115307) | Corn rhizosphere microbial communities from Kellogg Biological Station, Michigan, USA - C5-5 metaG | ecosystem: Host-associated > Plants > Roots > Rhizosphere > Soil | place: USA: Michigan...
CCAACGTCGAGGCAATTGTGAAAAAGCTCGTCGACTTCCAGGTGGCGATCCCCAGTTGGGCCCTGGGCACGGGCGGCACCCGCTTTGGCCGCTTCGCCGGCGGTGGCGAACCCCGCAGCCTCGAGGAGAAGATCGAGGACGTGGGTCTTCTTCACGCGCTGAACCGCAGCAGCGGCGCCATTTCCCTGCACATCCCATGGGATATCCCCCGTAATGCCGCGGCCATCAAGGCCCTTGCGGCACAACACGGCCTTCGCTTCGACGCGATGAATTCCAATACCTTCCAGGACCAGCCCGGGCAAAAGCACAGTTATAAGTTCGGCTCGCTTCAAAACGTAAAGAAAGAGATCCGAAAACAGGCCATCGACCACAATATCGAAGTGATCAATTACGGCAGAGAGCTGGGTTCCGATTCGCTCACGGTATGGCTCTCCGATGGGTCCTGTTTTCCCGGCCAGCTGAACTTCCGCCAGGCCTTTCAGCATACGCTCGAAGGCTTGCAGGAAATTTACTCCGCATTACCGCAGGATTGGAAGATGTTCGTTGAATACAAGGCCTTCGAGCCAAACTTCTATTCCACCACGGTCGGCGACTGGGGCCAATCTCTCCTGTATGCAACGAAGCTGGGTCCCAAGGCCTACACCCTGGTCGATCTCGGACATCATCTGCCCAACGCCAACATCGAACAGATCGTCGCCCTGCTCCTGATGGAGGGCAAGCTCGGCGGTTTTCATTTCAACGATTCCAAATATGGCGATGACGACCTGACTGTCGGCAGTATCAAACCCTACCAGCTCTTCCTCATCTTTAATGAGCTGGTAGACGGCATGGACGCCCGGGGCATGGACCACACCCGGGACCTCGGTTGGATGATCGACGCCTCCCACAATGTAAAAGATCCCCTGGAAGATCTTCTGCAGTCCGTCGAGGCGATCCTGCTTACCTACGCCCAGGCATTGCTTATTCCCCGCAAGGAACTTGCCGCCGCCCAGCAATCCAACGATACCGTGGCTGCCCAGGAGATACTGCAGAACAGCTTCCGTACCGACTCCAGGGCATTGGTGGCCGAAGCCCGTTTAAGGGCCGGGGCCGCCCTCCATCCGCTGGCGTTGTACCGCAGCGAGAAGGTCCGCGAGCACTTGACAAAACAACGCGGCGCCGGAGCCGTAGCCACTGGTTTATGATCGCCATCTTCGACATCGGTAAAACCAATAAGAAGCTGTTTGTCTTCGACGAGCAATACAATATTGTTTGGGAACGATCCTGCACCTGCGGGCAGACGGTCGATGAGGATGGCGAACCCTGTGAGGATCTCGCTCAGCTGAACGCTTTCGTCTACGATTCGCTGACCCAAATCCCGGCCGATCTCCCGATCCACGCCATCAATTTCTCCGCTTACGGCGCCAGTTTTGTTTACATCGGTAAAGACGGCAAACCCGTCGCCCCGCTATATAACTATCTCAAGCCGTTTCCCGAAGAGCTGAGGGCGAAATTTTATAGCGCCCACGGTGGCGAGGTCACCTTTTCCATGCTCACGGCCTCTCCGGTACTCGGCAGCCTCAACTCGGGCATGCAGCTATATCGGGTAAAGGAAGAACAACCCCGGCTATTCGAAAAGATACAATACGCCCTCCACCTCCCGCAATACCTGAGCTACCTGCTCACCGGTACGCCCTGCTCCGACATCACCAGCATCGGTTGCCATACCAACCTCTGGAATTTTTCCCAGCAGCACTACCACGAATGGGTTTACCGGGAAGGGATCATCGATAAGCTGGCGCCCATCCTCCCCTCCACCAGCGTCCTGCCAACCCCTACTATACCTCTTAGCGGCATCGGTCTTCATGACAGCTCCGCCGCCATGATCCCCTATTTCGAGAGCTTCCGGGAGCCCTTTCTCCTCATCTCCACCGGTACCTGGTGTATCTCGATGAATCCTTTTAACAATTCTCCCCTTACCATTGCCGAACTGCAAAAGGACTCCCTCTGCTACATGAGCTACCAGGGAAAACCGGTAAAAGCCTCCCGGCTCTTCGCCGGCTACGAGCACGAGCAGGAAGTCCAAAAGCTCGCCGCTCAGTTCAATGTTAAGCCCGCCGCCGCAGTGGCAGTAGCCTATGATCCCATAACCGTCCACCAGCTCCGGTCAGCCCCCTATCGCGAGCCGGCCACCTTTGAACAAGCCTATCACCGCCTCGTGCTCGACATCATGGAAAAACAGGTGGCCTCCACACAATTAGTCCTGCACGATACCGATGTCAAGCGTATCTTCGTGGACGGTGGCTTTGGAAAGAACCAGGTGTACATGCACCTGCTCGCCGAGGCCTTTCCCGATATCGAGGTCTTCGCGGCCTCCATCCCGCAGGCGACGGCAATTGGTGCGGCCCTGGCCATCCATGAGCACTGGAACAGCCGGTCCCGCCCGGGAGATATTATAGAATTGAAATATTATAAATAAGTATGCGCGTTGGTTTGTTTATTCCGTGTTATGTCGACCAGTTTTACCCACAGGTAGGCATAGCTACCCTCGAATTATTGGAAAAATTAGGCTGTACCGTGGTCTATCCCCCCGATCAAACCTGCTGCGGTCAGCCGATGGCCAATTCCGGCTTCGAACATCTCACCGGGGAGTGTACAAATCTGTTCGTAAAGAACTTTAACGAATTCGATTATATCGTGTCCCCTTCCGGCTCCTGTGTACTGCATATCAAGGAACATTCCCACGAGACGGCGGGCATCCACAACAAAATATACGAACTCGTCGAATTCCTGACCGATATTTTGAACATCGATCATCTCGACGCCAGCTTTCCCTATAGGGTAGGGCTGCACCAAAGCTGTCATGGACAACGCGGTCTCCACCTGGCGCAGATGAGCGAGCTGATGGCGCCGCCGTTCTCCAAGCCGGCACAGCTGCTGAATATGGTGAAGAAGATCCAGCTGATCGACCTGGACCGCAAGGACGAATGCTGCGGTTTCGGCGGCACGTTCTGCGTTGCCGAAGAAGCCGTCTCGGTAAAGATGGGCAAAGACAGGGTGGCCGATCATGCAAAACATGGCGCCGAGATCATCACCGGCTCGGATATGAGCTGCCTGATGCATCTCGAAGGCATTCTCCGGCGGCAGAAAAGCCCCGTTACCGTAAAACATATCGCAGAGATACTAAACAGCAACATCGAGTCATGAGCAGCGAGAATCATAAAGACCACGCCGCACTGGCAGCAAAATTTAATAAAGACGAAGCCCGCGTGGACTGGCACGACCAGACCTTATGGTTTGTTCGCGCGAAGCGCGATAAAGCCGCCGCTGCAGTCCCTGACTGGGAGCTACTCCGCGACACTGCATCCCGTATCAAAGAAAATGTATTGTCCAATCTCAGCGAATATCTCCGGCAGTTCGAAGAAGCAGCCACCCGCAACGGCATCATGGTCCACTGGGCCGCCGATGCGAAGGAACACAATGATATCGTTCTTGGCATCCTGCGTAAGCACAAGGTCGACCGCATGGTCAAGAGCAAATCCATGCTCACCGAGGAATGCCATCTGAATGAATATTTAAAAGAGAACGGCGTCGAAGTGATCGACACCGACCTGGGCGAACGCGTCGTGCAGCTGGCCGACGAGCCGCCCAGCCATATCGTCCTGCCCTGTATCCACTGGAAGAAAGAAGAGATCGGTCAGCTCTTCCACGAACACCTGGGTACTCCCGAAGGCAATGCCGACCCCCGGTTCCTCACGCATGCGGCCCGGCTTCATTTAAGGGAAAAATTCCTGACCCGCCGCGCAGCGCTCACCGGGGTCAACTTTGCCGTCGCGGAGACGGGGGAGTTCGTCGTCTGTACCAACGAAGGCAATGCCGATATGGGGGCGCATCTCGCAGATGTTCATATCGCTTGTATGGGGATCGAAAAGTTGATCCCTCAGCGCCGTCACCTGGGCGTATTCCTCCGTCTGCTGACCCGCAGTGCAACGGGGCAGCCGATCACTACTTATTCCAGTCATTTCAAAAGGCCACGTCCCGGCCAGGAAATGCACATCGTGCTCGTCGACAACGGCCGGAGTACCCATCTGGGCCGGAAGGATTTCCGCAACAGCCTGAAATGCATTCGCTGCGCCGCCTGCTTCAATACCTGTCCCGTGTACCGGCGCAGTGGCGGCCATAGCTATCATACGGCGGTCGCCGGGCCCATCGGCTCGATCCTTTCGCCGAACCTGGATAGGAAGAAATATTCCGACCTGCCCTTCGCCAGCACGCTCTGCGGCAGCTGCTCCAACGTCTGTCCGGTAAAGATCGATATCCATGAGCAGTTGTATAAATGGCGCCAGGTGATCGTGCAGGAAGGCAATGCCGCCGCCGCGAAGACGGCCGCCATGAAGACCATGACCTGGGTGCTGTCGAATCCCGGGGTCTACCATGCTTCCGGCAAAGCCGGTCGCTGGTTCATGCTGAACGTCCCGTTCACGGTAAAGAACAAGTGGAACGCCTGGTATCTCCAGCGGGAGCTGCCGGAACCGCCAAAACAATCCTTCGGTCAATGGTATAAGAAAAACAGAAAAGTATGAGTAGCCGCGATACCATCCTTGCCACCGTCAAAAGCAACCAGCCTGGTCCCCGCGATCTGCCTGCCGATTACAGCGCTCCCACTGCAAACGCGGTCGACCTCACGCCCCAGTTCATCAGCATATTGGAAGCCATCGGCGGCGCCGCCTTCCTCGTTTCGGGTTACGAGCGAATCGCCACGATCCTGCACGAGCAGTTCCCCGATGCCAGGCGGATCGTCACCAGTTGTTCTCAGCTTACCGCTTTCGCCGCCGCCGCCGCAGGCGGCGATCCCCACGAGCTGGACACCGTCGACCTCGCCATCCTCCCCGCCCATTTCGGCGTCGCCGAGAACGGCGCTTGCTGGATCACCGAATCCCAGATGATCGAACGCGTCCTGCCCTTCATCACGCAAAACCTCGCGCTCATCATCCCCCGCAACGCCATCGTCGCCACCCTGCACCAGGCCTACGACCGCATCGCCACCCTCGAAGCCGAAGGCTTCGCGACTTTCATCGCCGGTCCCTCCAAAACCGCCGACATCGAACAGTCCCTCGTCCTGGGCGCCCACGGCCCGCGCAGCCTCACCGTCTTTCTCGTTGACGAACATCTTTCCGACGCGGGATTTTATTAAAAAAAGGCGCCCGAAGGGCGCCTCAAAAAGAAATACGAACAAGGGTCAATACCCCGGATTCTGAACAAGATTCGAATTCAACTTGATCTCCGAAATAGGGATCGGGAAAAGTCTCCTCGTCACATCCGTATTCATCGTCAACGGATCGCTGGGCGGCAGCGGGTAAGATTTCTCGAACTGACCAAACCGGATAAGGTCATTACGCCGCCATCCTTCCCAGGACAACTCCCGCGCACGTTCGTCAAGCAGGGTATCCAGGGTGACATTAGGACAAGCTTGAGCCCCGGCCCGCGTGCGCAGCAAGTTGACAAGATACCCCGGCGTCTGCAGAACACCGTTGACCGGTGTTGCCGCAGCGCCACGCAAGATGGCCTCCGCCTTCATCAAATAGACATCCGCCAACCGGAACACGGGAACGTCATTGCCGTTGAGCCGCGTAGCCTGGATAGTCGTCGGATCGGGATAGTATTTGATCGAACGGATGCCTTCGGCCTGACTGGCGATGGTATTGCCAAGATCCATCGGCTTCGGCGGAATAAGCGTCAGGGTCGGGTTGATCACGATCTGCGTCGTCGTACCGGGATAATAAACCGGCTGGTTCGTAAAGCCCCCCGTGCCATCGGGATAGAATTGCGGACCCACCAGCCACGTCTTCGTCCTGAAATCCCCAGGGATATTGAACCGGGCATAGAACTCGGGCGTGGTGCTCATCGCGATGCTCTCGCCCACGTTGAAGCCGTAGGCATTCACGAGGTAATAATAGAATCCAAACCGGGTGAACTGGTTACCGGGGATCTGCTGGTCGTAAGGGATCGCAAAGATCGTTTCGTTTATCTGCGGACCGTTATTGGGTAAAAAGATATCCCGGTACCGCGCGTCGAGGGAATAATTGCTATTCTTTTGGATGCTATCGGCCATCGCAACGACATCGTTGTACCGGGTCGCGCCGCCCGTATAGACATCCGCATTCAAATACAGCTTCATCAGCAGGGCAAAGGCCATTGCCTTGGTCGGACGCCCGTATTGCAGGGTATTGGTGGCCAGGCTGTTCGTCTTGGACGGCAGCTGCTGGGCGATGGCCAATAACTCCGACTCGATAAACTGGAAGACCTTGGCTCTCGGCTGGGTAGAAGGCAGGGTGGCCACGGGGAAATTGGTGATCAGCGGCACGTTGCCATAAAGGTCCATCATGAAGAAATAATACAAGGCGCGCATGGCCCTGATCTCGGCAAGGTTGGCCGTCTTTGTGACCGTATCGGCCTTCGATTGCACCGTCAGCGTTATCAGCCGGTTACAGTTATTGATGCCGCCGAATCCCCACTGCCAGATGCCGGTGACATAGGGATGATCATAGTTCCAGGTGTGGTAATGCATCTGCCGGTACTGCCCGCCGTCATCGAAATTGCCGTCGCGCGCGGGGAGAATAGCCTCGTCCGTCGATAGTTCCTGCATCCGCCAGTAGGTGACGGCGAAATTGGATGACAGGTTACTGTACATGGTTCCGAACAGGGCGGCATAATCGTTGGCCGTCGTCGGGAAGTTGCTGCTTACATATTGCGATTCGACCGGTACTTTCAATTTGGTACAGGCGATGGAACCGAACAATATCGCCGCCAGGAAAACAAGTATAGGTGTTCTTTTCATTTGTTTTAAGTTTTAGAAGTTGGCGCTCACACCAATGATATAACTACGGGTTTTGGGATAAAAATTCTGGTTGTCGATGCCCGGCGTCAGCCCGCCGATATTGATCTCAGGGTCCGTGCCGCGATATTTTGTGATGACGAAAAGGTTGCTTCCGGTAGCATAGACACGAATGCTTTTCACGCTTTGCGTATGAGGCTTGATCGTATATCCCAGGGTTGCATTGTCGAGACGCAGGTAGCTGCCGCTTTCAAGAAAACGGTCGGAGATCAGGTAGGCATTGATGTCATTGTGCGACTCATGCAGCGTAAACGTCGGGATGTTCTGAAAATGCGCATCGACAGGATCGTTCAGGCCGGCCAGGGTCGCGTTGAGGATCTTGTTGCCCAGAACGCCGCGGAATAGGAAACTGAGATCGAACCCTTTGTAATAAAAATTATTCGTCCAGCCGTAGACCAGCGTCGGCTGTGCATTCCCCGCAATACGTTGGTCCGTCGTCAACGGCTGTTGATTGGTGATCGTGCCATCCGCCTTTTGAAAGGTGCTGACCCCATTCTGATTTTTGCCGGTATAGTGCCAAAGATCGAAGGTGCCCAGGGCATAACCCGGTTTCACGATCTGGCTGTAGTTGCCCGACTGGCCTTTCCCGCCCAATTGTGCCGTGGGGAAGGAGTCGAGGGTGAATTGGCTGTTGGACAGATTCGTGATGACGTTGTGATTATGAGCGAAGTTGACGGAGGTCTTCCAGGTGAATTCGTGCGTCTTGAGCGGCGTGGCATTCAGGACGACTTCTACCCCGGTATTCTTGACGCTGCCGACGTTCGCCGTGTAGGTAGGAACAAAGAACTGGGTGGTGGATACGGGGTATTGATCATAGATCAGGTCCGTGGTCTTCTTGATATAATAATCCACCGAGCCGCTGATGCGGTTCTTTAAAATTCCGAAATCTACACCGACATTGGCCGTCCCCGTGCTTTCCCATCTCAGGTTGGGGTTGTCGTTGCGGACGGGTCCGATGGAATTGGTGATATTCCCGTTATACAGGAATTTCGAACTGGATTGCGTGCCGTAAACGAGCAGGGCGGAAAAGGCATTGAACCCGGCGCTGTTCCCCGAAACCCCATATCCGGCCCTTAGTTTCAGCTGGTTGACGAGATCCACGCTCTTCATGAAATCCTCTTCCGTGATATTCTAGCCGGCAGAGACAGCCGGGAAATATCCCCACTGGTGATTGGCGCCAAAGGCGGACGATCCGTCTTTTCTTAAGGAACCCTGGAGGAGATATTTGCCGGCATAATCATACTGGACCCGGCCATAGAAGGAGATCAGCCGGAGGGTAGATATTGGGTTGTTGTCGAACGGGACCTGTGCAAGGCTGCTCGGATTGGACAGGAACAGGTTGTTGTAGGTCAGGGCGTCATTGGAGAAATTCTGCGTGCTCACGCCAAAACCGTCGTTGTTCCTGTCCTGCTGATAAGTGTAGCCCCCCAGCAGTTTTACGTTATGTTCGCCAAAGCTCCGGTCATAGTTGAAATAGGACTCGACCACGGTGCTGGTGTTGAGATAGGATTTCCGGACTGCTTCACCGTTGTAGTTGAGGTAAAGCGACGACTTGGAATTCGCATAGAAATTGTAAAGGTTCTGGTCCCGCTGGTTGGCAAAGGACAAGGTATATTTCAGCCCCTTTAGGATCTCTACCTGGCCGATAGCATTGATCAGGGTCTTGTTGTCGTCGGTCAGGCTGAAGTTGTTATTCAACAGCGAGAGCGGGTTGAGAGGGCCGCTACCGGTGCGGGTAAGGTTCTCCTTATAGGAGCCGTCGGGATTGAAAGGGGCGACGGTCGGCAGGTAGAACAGGATACCCGGCAATACGGAGCTCTGCACGATATCGTTATTCTTGGTATGGCTGTTGGTCAGCGATACCATGAACCGCAGCCGGTTGTCGAAGAACCGCTGGCTGAGATACCCTTTTACGGTGGTGCGTTCAAGGGAGGTGTTCTTCAGGATGCCGTTGTTTTTCAGGTAGGTGCCGCTGCCACCATACTCGGTGTTGTTGGTCGCCCCGCCAAAGGAGAGGCTATGGCTTTGGGAATACCCGATTCTTTCGGCCAGTTCCTGCCAGTTGGTATTGGAACCGTCATCATCGACTCCCGCCTTAAGACTGTCGTTGTTGTTTTTCAAATAGGTGCGAAGTTGATTGCCGGTCAGCATGGATATCCGTTTAGAAACCTCTTCCCTGGCTCCATAAGCGTTGTAGGACAGGCGCGCCTGGCCCGGTTTACTTCTCCGGGTAGTGATCATGATGACCCCGTTTGCCGCACGGGAACCATAGATGGCCGTGGCCGAAGCATCCTTCAATACATCGATGCTTTCGATATCCGCCGGGGCCAGCAGATCGATCGACGCGCCGGGTACTCCGTCGATGACATAAAAGGGCTCCATCGCCCCGCCTGTGGTCCGGATGGTGGACGGCCCCCGCAATACCACCGCAGGAGCCGCGTTGGGATCACCGCTCTTGGTGACATTGAGCCCCGGGACTTTCCCTTGTAGCAATTCTGCCGGGGTTGTTATGACGCCAGGATTGAAATCTTCGGATTTTACCGTAGTGATCGATCCCGTAACGTCTTTTTTAGCAGCCGTACCATAGCCGATAACGACCACGTCATTCAATTGCTTTGCCTGGGAGACAAGGGTGAAATTGATGTCATTTTCTTTGCCCACCCGGATTTCTTTCGGAATAAACCCTACGGAAGAAGCCTGCAATACGATACCTGTACCCTCCACGGAAAGGGAATATTTACCCTCCGCGTCGGTGGTCACGGCCTTTGTTGTGCCCCTGACCATGATGCTGACCCCGGCCAAAGGCTGGTTGTTCTCATCGGTCACCACTCCCTTCAGCGTTCGCGGCCCCGGCTGGAACGCGGAAGCGGTGATGGATAAAAATAAAAGGAAAAGAAAAAAGAGCCTTGATGTTAACTTCATGTTGATGGATGTTTTGGTGTTGCTATGCTTGCGGAGGGCAAAGAGAGCTAAGAGATGTTATGATATTGTGAATGGAATATTAATTTATGCGCGTTGAAGCTGTTTCCCAATGGCTAATAAAATGCGTAGCGCCCAGGACTACGCGGTGGATAAAAAAAGAGTCGAAGTGCGGATGGAAAAAGACTGCATATTTGTACAAACAACAGAAACATGAAAGGATTCCTCACTGCAACACTTCTTTCTGCCATCGTGGTCTTCGGCGACAGCGGCTTCGACGATCTTCCGATCAACAAGGTCCAGGTGATAGGCTCACACAACAGCTACAAGCAGGCGATCGACACGGCTCTCTTCTCGATCTTCAAGGCAAAGAACCCAAAGGCCGCAATGGGTTTGGAGTATAGTCATGTCAGCCTCGGTGAGCAACTCGACCTCGGTCTCCGCAATCTCGAGATCGACGTCTACGCCGATGAGAAAGGCGGCAAATATGCGCATCCGAAAGGACTCGAATGGGAAGCGGCATCCAACCCCCCGGCTTACGATCCGGCCGGTGAGATGAACAAACCGGGATTTAAGGTCTTTCATGTACAGGACCTCGATTTCCGCAGCAACTGCCCCACCTTCGCCGATTGTCTTCATCAATTGAAAACATGGTCCGATGCCCATCCCGATCACTACCCGGTGTATATCACGATGAATGCAAAGGATGCCGAGATAAAGGCGCCCGGCTTTACCGTCCCCGAAAAATTTACGGGGGAGGTCTTCGACCGGCTCGATAAGGAGATACTGGACAATCTCGGCCGCGACTATTTGCTCACCCCGGACGATATCAGGGGTTCCTATCCCACGCTGGAGCAGGCGGTGCTGGCCGACCACTGGCCGACGATGGGGGCGGCGAGAGGGAAGTTCTTCTTTATTCTCGACGAGGGCGGCGAGCACCGCGAGTCGTATATCGCCGGTCATCCTTCGTTGAAAGGCCGTGTCCTGTTTACCGATTCGCCCGCGGGCACGCCGGAAGCCGCCTTTATGATCATCAACGATTCCAAACGCGACCAGGAGAAGATAAAGGCGATGGTTAAAAAAGGGTATATCGTCAGGACCCGTGCCGATTCCGACACCCGTGAAGCCCGTGCGAACGATAAGTCGAGCTTTGTCGCGGCGTGCGCATCCGGCGCCCAGATCATCACCACCGATTATTATTACAAGAGCAAATTCTTCGCTTCCGACTATGTGGTCAGCTTCGAAAACAACACGTATATAAGGAAAAACCAGTAGGTCCCCGGCAAATCTCATTTGCCGGACATCATGAGGAAAAGAGCCCGCTATTTTTGACCTAAGCGCGGCTCTTTTCCTTATATTGCGATCTCGCATGAAGCACCCCAATATATTCGATTGGATCCGGGTCGACGAGTATGCCGCCACCCCCAAATACCTCCAACTCACCAACTCCATCCTCAAAGCGATCGAGAACGGCAAGATCAGGAAGAACGACCTGATGCCCTCCATCAACGAGCTGAGCTATGAGCTGGAGATCTCCCGCGACACCGCCGAAAAGGGGTACAAATACCTGAAGAAAATGGGGGTCCTCGGATCCGTCCCCGGTAAAGGCTACTTTATCCAGAACACAGATTTTCACCAGACGCTCCGCATCTTCCTCCTGTTTAACAAGCTGAGCGCCCACAAAAAGATCCTTTACGACGCTTTTATCGCCTCTCTCGGCGAATACACGGTCGTCGACTTTTATATCTATAACAACGACTTCGGCCTTTTCAAAAAATTGCTCGCCGACCGGAAGGAGGAACATTCTCACTACGTCATCATCCCGCACTTCCTGGAAGGCGGCGAACGGGCTGCTGAGATCATCAACAGCCTGCCAAAGGATAAGCTCCTCGTGCTGGACAAAAAAATACCCGGGATCACCGGGGAATACGCGGCCGTCTATCAAAACTTCGAACAGGATATCTATTCCGCTCTCGAGCGGGCCCGTGAGCCGCTCAGCAAATATCACACGATAAAGATCATCTTCCCCAGTTCGACCTATCAACCCGTCGAGATCCTGCAGGGTTGTAGCCGTTTCTGCCAGGAATATGCCTTTAGCTATAAGGTGGTTCGCAGCATCGCAGACGAACCCATCGGTGAAGGGGAGGTGTATATCAATTTAATGGAAGAAGACCTCGTCGTGCTTATCGAAAGGATCATTTCCCTTAAGCTCGAGGTCGGCCGCCAGGTCGGCGTCATCTCCTATAACGAGACCCCCCTGAAGAAGATCATCCTCGATGGCATCACCACTATCTCCACCGACTTCCGCGAAATGGGGGTGATGGCCGCGCGGCAGATATTGGAGAACACGCATACCCAGGAGGAAGTGCCTTTTTACCTGACTTTACGGAATTCGCTTTGATCAAGCGGTCAGAAAATCTGCCAAATTTTGGAGTAGTTTGCGATGCAGCTTTTTTTCGAGGAACCCGATGGTACCAATAATGTCAGTCGTAGACAATACAGCAAGACTTCCCAACCTGATGATGCTGCCCTTGACGAGGCCACTATTTGCAAATGCAGCATCGGTTATTTTCAATTCCAGGTCGAAGTTGGGAACGAATTGGTGAATTTGTGATGAAATGGCACAAACGAGGAGATCGTTATACCTCGGAAGTATTTTAAAGGATCAACACGGGTCGTTTCTTTTGCTGATGATCCTGGGGTATTGTCGTCAAAACTATATCGCCGATTCTCACTTCTCCCTGGTTTTATATTCCGGGTTCGGTTCTTTCACCATATCTTCCGTGTACTCTGGTTCCTCATCGCCATATGCCTTTATAAGAGTAGATTGGCTGAATTGCTGCCATTGGCGCCGTTCCGAATTTTCATTCGAATCGATAACCAACTCTATGTTATATTCATCGCTTAATTCTCTTTCGATGTCTTCCACGGTTTTTCCTTTGAAGATATTATCCAGCAGATCGTTGGAATAATCTTCATATTTTTTTTGAGCGATGTAAAGAATTACGATGGCAATGGAGAGAATGACTATCTCGTCTTCGACGGGCTTGCCCAGGATTACATGCAGGCTATCGCCTCTTTGAAGGTCAATGCCATTAAATGCATCCTTAAGTTCCTTGAAGGATGTGGTTTGTTCTTTATCCAGTTCGATAGTTTTCATCAACCCAAAATTACTAAAAATATTGGTATCATAAAATTTATTCTTTTGGATATTTCACCCCGATCTGCCGCCGGATCTCATCCATCGTCCCGGCCATCATCCCGCTGAAAGAGTGCGGCAACATCGGACTCTCGATGAGACCAAGAGCCCGGCAACGCATCGCCTCCCGGATCTGGTATTCGAATCCATTCACCATCGGCTCCAGGGCTACCGCTTGAAAAGGCTCACCCGTCCGGCTCCACTCATACCGGTCATTCTTATACCAGGGTGTCGCAATCCGGATCATCCCCTCCGTCCCGGCGATCTCCGCCGTGATGGAGGTCTGACAAGCCAGCGTACTGCTGATCACGGCCGAAACCGCGTCGCCGTATTGCAACACGGCATGACAGGTGATGTCACTGCCGGTGGGTGACAGGTCCCCCGTCGCGACAACCTTCGCCGGCTTCCCCAATAGCTGGGTACACAGGAACAGGGGATAGATGCCGATATCCAGCAACGATCCACCCCCCAGCCGCATATTGTATAGCCGCCCGTCGGGATTGAAGGGTGCCAGGAATCCAAAATCCGCCCGGATATATTTGACGGCGCCGATCGCCCCGGAGTCGATCAGTTCGATGATCGATCGCATGAGGGGGATGAACCGGGTCCACATGGCCTCCATCAAAAAGGCCCCCGACTGCCGCGAAGCGGCGATCATCGCCGAAACCTCCCGCGCCGACAACGCCAACGGCTTCTCGCAAAGGACGGCCTTGCCGTGGCGAAGACAGAGGATGGCATGCTCAGCATGGAAGCCATGGGGCGTGGCGATGTATACGGCGTCGATCGCCGGGTCGGAGACGAGCTCCTCATAGGATGTATAGGAAGCGGCAGCACCGTACTCTTTGGCGAAGGCGGCGGCCCGCGCGGCATCCCTCGATGCTACGGCCCGCAATGCAGCCCCTTCGACCATCCCTAATGCAGCAGCGAACTTTTTTGCAATTTTCCCGGGGCCGATGATCCCCCATGAAGTGGTAGTTGTCATATGATTGCAAAGTAATCTATCTTCGCCAAATGCAGTACAACACAATGAAACCGGAAGCCTTTATTTTCGATCTCAACGGCACGATGGTAGACGACATGCAATACCATAACATCGCCTGGCACGCAATTCTCAATCACGATCTGAATGCAAATATGACGCGTGAGGAGGTCGCCCGCCAGATGTACGGCAAGAACGAAGAACTCCTTGACCGGGTCTTCGGCAAAGGCAAATTCACCAAAGAACAGGTCGACACCATCTCCATGAAAAAGGAAAAAAGCTACCAGGCCGCCTTCAGACCCCATCTCCGGCTGATCAACGGCCTCCCCAAATTCCTGGAGAAAACCGGACAACACCGTATCAAAATGGCGATCGGCTCGGCCGCCATCCCCTTCAACATCGATTTCGTCCTCGACAACCTTCACCTTCGCCACTATTTTGACGCCATCGTCAGCGCAGACGAAGTAGCCGTCAGCAAACCCGATCCCGAGACCTTCCTGCTGGCCGCAAAGCTCCTCGGCATCCCGCCGGAGCGCTGCCTGGTCTTTGAAGACGCCCCAAAGGGAGTCGAAGCGGCCCTGCGCGCAAACATGCCCTGTATCGTCCTGACAACCATGCACGAAAAGGAAGAATTCGAGCGGTATCCGAACGTCCTGAATTATATTGCAGATTATACCGACCCATCCCTTGAAGAATTATTTAAATAGACCGAGTCTCCTACTAACTGCTATCCTGCTCGCCCTCACCGGTATGGCGCAAACCCGCTATACCGCCAACGGAACCGTCCGCGATAAAGCCTCCGGCGAAGTCCTCATTGGCGCCAGCATCAGCATCCAGGAGATCCCCCGCAGCAGCATCCTGAGCAACGCCTATGGCTTCTATTCCATCAGCGCCCCCGCCGGCCAGTACCATCTCCTGGTGTCCTTCTCCGGCTATCAAACCGATACGATCGATCTGGCCCTCACCAAAAATCTCGAGGTCCCCGTCGAACTGGTCACCGCCGGTAACTCCCTCACCGCCGTCGTGGTCAGCGCGACAAAAAAGAACGAGAACGTCACCCGCCCGTTGATGGGGGTTCAAAAACTCACCACCAACGAGATAAAGAACGTGCCCGTTTTGTTTGGGGAAAAAGATGTACTCAAGACCATCCAACTCCTCCCGGGCATCCAGTTTGCAGGCGACGGCAACGCCGGCTTCTTCGTACGGGGTGGGGGAGCGGATCAAAACCTCATCCTCCTCGACGAAGCCACCGTCTACAACCCTTCACACCTGCTGGGCTTCTTCTCGACCTTCAACTCCGACGCCATCAAGGATATCACCGTATTCAAAGGCGGCATGCCCGCCGAATATGGCGGCCGGCTGAGCAGTGTCGTCGATATAAAGATGAATGACGGCAACAACAAAGACTATCACTTCGGCGGCGGGATCGGTCTCATCTCGACGCGGCTGAGCGCCGAAGGTCCCATCGTAAAGGATCGCGGCTCGTTCTCCATCAGCGGCCGCCGCACCTACGCCGACCTTTTTCTGAAACTGTCCCCGGATTCCTCCGTCAGCGATAACAGCCTCTATTTCTACGATCTCAATGTCAAGGCCAATTACAAACTGGGTGAAAGAGATCGCGTCTATCTCTCGGGATACTTCGGCCGGGATTACCTCAGCTTCGGCAACACCTTCGGCATCGATTACGGAAACGCCACCGGAACGGCCCGCTGGAACCATGTCTTCAGCAGCCGCCTGTTCTCCAATACCTCACTCATCTATAGCAAATACAGTTATAAGATCCGGATCAATTCCAATAACAATAACATCGGTCTCACCTCCAATATAAAAGACCTCGACCTCAAAGAAGACCTCCAGTACTACATCGACGCGGGCAACAAGGTCAACTTCGGCTTCAGCGCCATCCACCATGCCATCGCTCCGGGCATCCTCTCGGCGTCCGCGACCAGTAGCTTCAACTCGCTAAACCTGCAAAGCCATTACAGTCTCGAGAACGCGGTCTATATCTCACACGAATGGTCACCCTCCGAAAGGGTCCATCTCGACTACGGACTTCGGGTATCTTCCTTTCTCGCACTGGGCCCCGGGGCCTTCTATACCTACGATGCCAATGGGAATCCCAAAGACTCGACATATTATTCTTCCGGCAGGGTCGCAAAGAGCTATACGAACCCCGAACCGCGGGCCTCGCTAAGCCTCCAGCTATCCGAAGCGTCATCGATAAAGATCGCTTATAATCGTAACACCCAGGTGTTGCATCTTCTTTCGAACTCGACATCCGCTAACCCGACCGATCTTTGGATCCCCAGCAGCAACAACGTTAAACCGGGTATCGCCGACCAGGAGTCGATCGGTTTTTATAAGAATGCCGATAACAACCGCTACGAGTTTTCCATCGAGGCGTATTATAAATCCCTGCAGAATCAAATTGACTATAAGAATGGCGCTCAGCTTATCGCCAATACCAACGTCGAATCCCAGCTGCTCTTCGGTAAAGGCCGGGCATATGGCCTCGAGCTCTTCGCCAAGAAAAAGGTCGGCCGCCTCACCGGTTGGATCAGCTACACTCTCTCGCGCACTGAGCTCCAGATCGACGGGATCAACCAGGATAAATGGTATCCCGCAAAACAGGATCGGACACACGATATCGCCATCGTCGGCATCTACCCCGCCGGCCCGAAATGGACGCTCTCGGCAACCTGGGTCTACTATACCGGCAATGCCGTGACCTTCCCCAGCGGCAAATATCAGGTAGACAACCAAACAGCTTTTTATTACACCGAACGCAACGGCTACCGCATGCCCGCCTACCATCGAATGGATGTAGCCGCCACCCTGCAGGGAAAGAAAAGGAAGAAGTGGGAAAGCAGCTGGACCTTCTCCATTTATAACCTCTATGGCCGGGAGAATGCCTACAGCATCGTCTTCCAGAACGACCCCGGCGACCCTACAAAGACCCAGGCCCTTCAATACGCCCTTTTCCGGTTCGTACCCGCAGTCACCTATAACTTTAAATTTTGATCGATGAGAAAAATGCGCATCCTCCTCATCCTGGCCGCAACGGCCGCCGTCACAGGGGCCGCTTGCAAAAAAGTCATCAGCGTCGATCTCAACAACGCGGCGCCCCAACTCGTCATCGAAGGCGAGGTCGCCAACGTCAGAGGACCATTCCCTGTCCGAATCTCCAAGTCCGTCCCTTTCTCTGCGAGTAACGTCTATCCCCCCGTCACCAACGCGGACGTATACATTACCGATAGCACCAACGGGATCGTGGACCATCTCTCCCAGCCCAATTCCGATTCGGGCGTCTACCTGGCCCGGGGTACCGTCGGAGTGGCCGGCCATACCTACGTCCTGAGCGTCACCGTCGACGGAAAACAATACAGGGCCGTTTCGACCATGCCAAAAGCCGTATTCCTCGATTCGGTCACCTTCGCCCTGAATTTCGATTTCAATAATAAGCAGGAGATAAATGCCGTGGTCAACTTCCAGGATCCTCGCGGGCTCGGCAACTACTATCAATTCACCGAAAAGGTCAACGGCAGGAACATACCCAATGTATTCGTATTTGAAGACCGGCTGTCCGACGGGAGATATATCGAACAGCCCCTGTTCAACGACAGCGCCTACCTGCAGAAGAACGATACCCTTTTGCTGACCATGAACTGCGTCGACAAGAATATCTATAACTATTTCTTCACCCTCGCCAACGTCACCGGTAACAACAATTTCCAAACAGCAACGCCGGCGAATCCGAGTACGAATATCACCGGCGGTGCATTGGGTTACTTCAGCGCCCATACGACGCAGAAGGCTGAGATAGTAGTATACTAAGGCTGATAGCTCTTGATCTTATTATACAAGGTCTTCCGGTCGATCTTCAGGATCTCCGCGGCCCGCGACTTATTGTAGTTCACCTGCTTCAACACATTCATGATCGTGTCGTATTCGGCCTGCGCCGCCGCATTTTTCAAGTCGGTCTCCTTATGTGCGATAGGATGATGCACGGGCGCTGCCGCCGGCGCATCCACGGTCTGGGCGCCAAAATTCTGCGCAAAACCGTTGTTGTCCACGATCTCCGCCGGCAACACGCGGGGATTCACCCGGCCACTGGAGGTCAGCAAAGCGGCACGACGGATCACATTCCGGAACTCCCGGAGATTGCCCGGCCAGGGATAATTCAGGAAGATCTGCATGACCTCCGGCTCGAAGCCTTCGACTTCTTTATTCAATTCCTTATTGGCCTTCGACAGGAAGAATTCGGCAAACAACGGGATATCCTCCTTCCGGTTACGGAAGGCCGGCAATACGATGGAGAATTCGTTGAATCGGTGGAACAGGTCCTCCCGGAACTTCCCTTTCCGGTAAGCATCCTGCAAATTCTCATTCGAAGCCACGATGATCCGGACATCGGTATCCATTTCCTTCGTGCCGCCGACCCGTTTGAATTTCCGTTCCTGGATCACCCGCAACAGGGCTGCCTGGATCTCAACGCTGAGATTGGCTACCTCATCGAGAAATAACGTGCCGCCGTTGGCCAGCTCGAAATGCCCCTCCTTATCCCCGAGGGCGCCGGTGAATGCGCCTTTTACGTGGCCAAAAAGTTCGCTTCCCGCCAGTTCTTTGGAGAGCGTGCCGCAATCCATCGCAATAAAGGGTTTATCCCTCCTCGCGCTGTTGGCGTGTATCGTCCGGGCGATGACTTCCTTGCCCGTTCCGCTCTCTCCATATAGTATGATACTGTAATTGGTCGGCGCTACCAGTTCTATCTGCCGGTACAATTCTTTTGTCACCGGCGCCTGGCCTACCAGGAATTCCTCTTCTGAACTCGATCGGATCGGCCGGCGCGCCGCCGGCGCAGGCGCATTTGCCAACGGCTTTTGAGTGTCGACCCCTTCCGGCGACTGCTGCAAAGCCCTGCCGATGACGCTCAATACCTCTTCCGGAATAAGGGGTTTCGTGATATAATCGAAAGCTCCTGCCTTGATCACGTCCACCGCCGTCTTGATGTCGGAATACCCTGTTATGATAATAACGATCGCATGCGGATCGAATTGCTTGATCTCCCTCAACACTTCTCTCCCTTCCTTGTCCCCCAGCCGGAAATCACAAAGCACAACGTCGAATTTGGATTCTTTGAACTTGGCAATCCCTTTGTTACCGCTATGACTGGCTTCAGTCTCATACCCCTTCTTCTGAAGAAAGCGGCCAAGCAGGTTGCACATATCCATATCGTCGTCAATGATGAGAATTCTCTTCATAGTCATTGTTTGATTTTCAAATATAACCGATTATATAATCTATACTCTATTCTAAAACTCTTGCCAATTTCTCGTGGCTTGGGAAACAGGGTTATGAAGGGTTTGTGGGGAGTTAATTCCCCAAACTGGGGAAGGTCGGTTCCCTGAATTTACGAAAATTATTGAACATGGGATTTTTAAAGCGGGCGGCTGGCCATTTTCCGGTGCGCTCCTGTCCAAAACCTCTATGGCAATAAAATTGTAACAACATAGTTATATAAAATTGTATGGATTCTAAATTTTGACGGTTAAGTGGAAACAATTATTATGACAGACAATCGTAAAGTCCTGATCGTAGATGATGAATTGGATATTTGTTATTTGCTCAGCGGAATGTTGAAACAGCGGAATTTTCACACGGGTTTCGTCAACACGCTAACCGATGCCAGGATGGCTCTTGAGACCGATACGCCTTCCCTTATTTTCCTCGACAACCATCTTCCCGATGGATTTGGCCTCGATTTCATCCCTTTTGTAAAGCAAAATTATCCCGAAGTAAAAGTGATCATGATCACGGCCCACGACGGCGCACAGGACAGGAAAAAAGCTTACGACGGTGGCGTCGACCTGTTCATCGCCAAACCGTTGAACCGTAAGCTCATTTATGATGCAGTGGATAAATTGCTCGTAATGCAACATCGCTAGCTTCCCTCTCTCACCCAGACGGATACCGAGCATCCGCCGACACGGAACTCTCCCTTGCCTTCTCCATCAATGGTTACCTTCTCGGATCGCTTGCCAAGCCAATCGACAAAGGTCTTTCCCGCATGAGCCTTCCCGATCTCCATGGTCTTGAAGCCCTCATCTCCATTACTGACCAGCACCGCACAGCCTGACCCGGGATGATCCCCATCGCCTTCCCGGGTCCAGCCGATGCAATTCGGATGATCCAGCCAGTCACGCTGAGGGCCGTACGCAAATCGCTTCCTGGCGGTCATCAGCTTTTCGATATTTTCCACCCCCGGCAGGTAGATCTCATAATCGTTGCCGTCATGCCCCTTGTCTTTATACTTGGCCCCATACAGGTCCGGGTAGAATACGCAAGGGTATCCCACCTCCCGCAACAGGATGATCGCATAGGCCATCGGCTTGAACCACGGTTCCACCGGAGCCTCGAGCGATTGTAGCGGCTGCGTGTCGTGATTGTCCACCACCGTTACGGCCAGGTCCGGACGAGCCGCCACCAACGTGTCATTGAAAATGGTCGTCAGATCATAGTCCCGCTTCTGCTTGCCCGCCGCTTCGAAGTTGTGGTGCAGAGACGCGTCGAACAGCGACATCCTTCCCTCCGTAGCTTCGATATATTTCAGCAGCAACGGCAGGTTGCCCGGCGCCCAGTATTCGCCGACAGCAAAGAATTCCTTGCCCGTCACCCGGCGCATGTGGTCCAGCCATTCGTTCTCGAAGGCGGGCGCGATATGTTTCACCGCATCCAACCGCACACCGTCAAACCCCGTCGTCCGGCAATACCATTCGCCCCATCGCTTCAGTTCTTCCACCACCGCGCGATTCCGGAACTCGATGTCGTCATACATCAGGTAGTCATAGTTGCCTTTCTCCTCATCGATCACGTCCTCCCAGCCCTCGCCATAGTCGTTCAGAATGCTGTAGATGGCCATCTCCTTCGTCTTATTGTCGAAATCCACCCCGGTGAAGCAACGGAAGTCCCAGATGAAATCGGAATATTGCCCCTTTCGTCCGGGGAAAGTGAATTTGGTGTAGGCCTCGATATCGAACGGCTCGCTGATAAATTTCGTGCGATCTTCCGGATCGGCCTTTCTCACCTTGATCAGCTCGATCTCGTCGCCGCCGGCCTTATGATTGAGGACGATGTCCACATACACCTGCATCCCCGCCTCATGAACGGCCTTGATGGCGTCGAGATATTCCTGCTTCGTCCCGTACTTGGTCCTTACGGAATTCTTCTGATCGAACTCCCCAAGGTCCCAAAGATCGTAGATATCGTACCCGATCGAATACGTCCCGTTGGTACCCTTGCAGGCCGGCGGCAGCCAGATTGCGGTGAATCCCATGTCCGCCAGGCGCGGAGCCTCCGCGGCAACCTTCTTCCATAGGCTGCCGTCGGCAGGGTAATACCAGTGAAAAAATTGAAAGATGGTTCCGTTTTGCGGGTGATCCGTCTGCTTGCTCATGTTGTAGAAATTTTTTCTCAAATCTTACTTGCAAATCGGGTACCCGCCTTATTAATAAACTGGCAAGGAATTTTTATACTTAAAATAAAATCAACGAGTATGACCAATTCATCCAAAATTTTACTCGGCTTCATCGCCGGCGCAGCGATCGGCGGCGCATTGGGTATCCTCATGGCCCCGGATAAAGGATCGGAGACCCGTCGCAGGATTGCCGAAAGGAGTTCGGAAATAGGTGACTCCATCGTCGACCTCGGCGAGTCGGTAAAGGAAAAATTCAATGACGTCGTTGACGGGGTAAAGGGTAGTTTTAACCGGACAAAGAACTCGATGTCCTAAACCGTTTTATGGAGCAGGAACCGACAGATATCGACATCCTTCTTTCCGACGCCGGAGATTTCATCCAGACCCGGACTACTCTATGGAAATACAAGACGATCGAGAGCCTGGCCGATGTCTCCGGCGAACTTATCTCCGGCCTGGGCCTCATCGTCATCGTCTCCTTCGTGATCATAATATTCAGCATCGGCTTTGCCTTGCTGATAGGAGAGTGGTTGGGAAAGAGTTATTATGGATTCTTTGTCATGGGGGGACTCTATGTCCTTCTCGGCCTGATCATTTTCGCCGGGCGGCGGAAATGGCTCAAGGACCCCTTTAGCAACATGCTGATCCGGAAGATCTTAAAATAATTGTATGGCCAGGATAAGGACTATCGAAGAATTACGGGAAGCGATACGCGATCTCGAACACCAGAACTACGTCAACGAGCAGCACATGCGCAGCCGCATCGCGGTGCTATCCGATCGTCTTAAACCCGCGAACATTATAAAGAACCTGTTCTCGCATTTCTTCAGCCGCGCCAGCGAACCAAAGACCACGCTCGTCAAGATCATCGCCGGCTTCGCTACCAGCTTCCTCCTGAAGAAGGTCTTTAAAAAGAGCCTCGCCGGCAAATAGGAAGAGCCTTCCGCAGAAACTCGATGCGCCTTTCATCCCGCCCGTCCCTTAGAAAGGCGAATACATGCGTCAAAACTACCCGGTAAACAAAAACACCCTTGCGTTCAGCCGCCTCCAGCTCCTCCATCCGCTTTCGCAGTTCGTCAAGGATATTCTCCGTTAGGGTCTTCAGCTGCTTCTCATCGGTATGCCCGGTGAGCCTCACGACGGCGTTAAAAATGGCTGGGTAATAAGAATCGATAAGTTGGTTCAATCGGTTAGGCGTCTTGATGGGGTAAGTTATTGTAGCCGGCCCGGTAGACAAAAAACTACTGTATTTTCCGCAATAGGAATTGAACAAGTACTATTGTATTGTTTTTTATTTACATTTGATTATGCGGTGTTGGAATTGGCTAAAATCCCTGTTGACGTTACTGGGCCTTGTAACCGGTTCTTTTGGACATGCCCAACTGTCCGATTCATTAAAACACCGGTTGGCTATCCTCGACGCCCGGCGTGAGGCCGGGTTGTTGAAAGATACGGATTATTGCCGCGCGGTGGACTCCATCGCTCCGCTGCTGGAAGCGGACGACAGTCTCGCCCAATTGCTCTCATCTTACCAGAAGATCGCCTTCGGTGATCCGGCCCTGCACCGCCAGCGGGCCTACTATTACACCTATCTGGCGCTCAATGCGTACAACACAAATAAGTTCGGGTCCGCCATCTATTATTCCGAAAAGAACAACGAGGAAAGAATAAAGGCCGGTCTTTTTGAAAAGGGCGATCTGGCTCATAGCGATCTGTTCGCGCTTTCTTTATATTACAACAACAGGGATTATGCAAAAGTGATCATCAGGCTCCTCGCCCTGGCCCCGGCTCTCCGAGGCATCCCTGCCGGCGTCATGGCAGGCAGAACAAGCCCTGAACAGGTCTTCGTAGCGCTGAGCATTCTCCAGACAGCCGTCTACACCTATGCGAAGACGGGTGATATCGCTGCCCGCGACAGCGCTTACACCCTGGCGGAAGCGATCCAGCAGAATGTCCGGGAGCATCCGGAGAAATATGCCGCGTCGTTCCGCAAGTATGAATACCTCCGGCACAACACGACTTACCGCAACGAGCTGAGCCTCGGCCATACCGGCAAGGCCCAGGACCTCCTTCACGCGGCTATCCGCGACGTCGAATCCCCGGATTTTCCCGCACGGCTGAAAGCCGATTACGGCGTGTCACTATACACCGAGGCCGTGGAATTTTATTTCAACCAAAACCAGGTGGACAGCGCCCGCCGCTATCTGCAGATACTGAACGGGCATGGGCCAAACGCCGCCTATGCCGTCACCGATCCCGGTTTCCTGCTGGTAAACGACAGTCGCCTGCTGGCTCACGAAGGGAAATATGCGGAAGCCTGGCAGACCCTTCACAAGGCCTGGCTTCTCCGCGACTCTGCCTTTTACAGCGTCAGCTCCGACCGTGACAACAATCTCTACGCCCTGGCAGAAGCAGGGAATGCCCGTGCCGAGCTCCTCCGGGCCGAAGAAAGCAAACGCGCCGCCCACCAGTCCAATCTCCTCCTTTTCTTTATCCTTACCCTTATCGTTCTGGGCGGCCTCTCGGCCTTTCTAGTCTATCATGCCCGGCAACAGCGTCGTCTCCTCCAGCTCCAGGGCCACCTGGCCAGCAACTTCCACGACACCGTAGGGCCCATGCTCCTCTATGCCAATGCCCTCGTGAAAAAAGAGTCCGACAGCAACTCCTCCGAAGGCCTCGATCAGTTGAAGGGGCAGATCGGCCAGATCATGGAGGCCGTCCGAGGCATCTCCCATGACCTCAAATCCAGCCGGCTCGGCACTATCAGTGCACTGGGCCGCGACCTCGATGCGTTGCTGGAAAAGATCCGCGAAGCAACCGGCATCGCCTTCACCCTCACCGTCGAGAACGGCAACGCCATCCTCAGCCACTTCCAGATGACCCACCTCTCGAAGATCGTGCATGAGCTCATCTCCAATTCCATTAAGCATGCCGCCTGTAAAAATATTGTCATCATCCTTAAAGGGTTACCCCGTAACCTGCACATCGACTACACCGATGACGGCAAGGGCTTCGATCCCTCCGCCGAAGGGGGCATCGGCCTGCAAAATATCAACGAACGAACCGCGTCCCTGCGGGGCCGCTTTGAACTCAACAATAATTTTCCAAACGGCTACACCATTGCGCTTTCAATCCCCTTATTATGAGTGCACCCTTGAAACACTATGGCTCCCTGCTCGTGATCGATGACCATAATATGATCGTCAACGGTATCCGCCTGCTCATCGGTAACCGGTTCCAGGACATCTGGCAGGCCAACACCGCCGCCGCCGGCCTGAGCCTGGCCACCCAACACCGGCCACAACTGGTCGTCGTCGACTATGTCCTGCCCGACAGCACAGGGGACACCCTCGTAAAAGAGATCAAATACCGTTGTCCCGCCACGCGTATCCTCGCCTATTCCTTCAACGGCTATTCCGCCGCAGTCCTCAAGATGTTCGGCGCCGGCGTCCATGGCTATGTCATAAAAAGTGAGAATGATGAAGAGTTCGTTCACGCCGTGGGCACCCTCCTCGAAGGAAAGGAATATTTCTGCCGGGAGGCGCGCACCCATATCATTCACCGCGTCTTCCCGGAAGAAGAGCATCCCCGCCTCATCGTCGCCAATACCGGCTTCTCCGCCAAGGAAATAGAGATCATCCGGCTCATCTGCCAGCAAAAAACGGCCCGGGAGATCAGCACCCAGGTATACCTTTCCGAACGCACCGTCGAACAATACCGCAGCAATATCTCCAAACGCATCGGCGCCCGGAACATCGCCGGGATCATCCGTTTCGCCCTGCAAAATCACATCATCGACCTCGCAGACTTGTAAAAAAGGCCGCAAGGTCGTATCTTTAAGGGGCAATGCCAAACTAACGACCTGTAATGCCCTCTGTCAATCTACTGGACGAAAATCTCCTTCTCTGGAACAAGTTCCGCAACGGCGACGCCGATGCCTTCGGCGAGTTGATGCATGCCCACTATCAGGACCTCTTCAACTACGGCACCCGGTTCACAAAAGACACCGGGCTCGTCAAAGAATGTATCCAGGACCTCTTCCTCAACCTTTGGCTCAACAGGCTTACCGTCAGCGAAACCTCCTTCGTAAAATACGATCTCCTTCGATCCCTTCGCCATAACCTTACGAGGACCGTCAGCCGCTCCCGCCGGGCTGTCGAGCCCCAGTTCGAATATCTCTTCAACTGCCCGCCTTCCATCGGGAGCAACCTGATCCACGAAGAACGCCTTGCCGATCTCGCCCGTAAGATGCGCAGATCGCTGGCCGGCCTCTCCCGCCGCCAGCAGGAGGTGATCTATCTCCGGTTCCATATGGACGCCTATGCGGAAGACATCGCCGGGATCATGTCCCTTAGCAGCCAGTCCGTGCAAAACCTCCTCAACGACGCACTCCACCGCCTCCGCAAGGTCAGAAAATTCATTTTCACGAATGTCAACCGAAGATTATAACACTCTCGAGGACCTCGCTTTCTCCCGCAGCTTTCGTAACTGGGTGCTCAACCCCGAGGGGCCCGAGGCGGATTTCTGGACCAACTGGGTGGCCCACAATCCCGAAAAAGGGGAATTGGTCAACCAGGCAAAAGCGGCGATTGCCGCCCTTGAGTTGGGCCTGAAACCGCTGCCCGGCAGGACCGTCGATTCCGAGGTCCGGAAAGTGGTGCAAAAAATACAGGACGGTCGTGTCAACGCCGTCCGCGAGATCCCCCTGCGAAATAGCTTGTTGGGCCGCCGCCCGGCCCGTATCTGGACGGTCGCCGCTGTCATCGCCGCCGTCGCCATCATCCTTATTTTATTCCGTATCTTCCGGCAATGAGTAGAGGATACTCTGTAACGCCGAGATCCGGTCCTCCGCCCCTTGCTTCCGCAGGTAGGCAAAAACATGCCGGATCAGTATTTTATAGATGAACGCCGGCGGGCGCATCTCGGTCAGCACCTGATCACGGGTCCGCCAAAGCTCGTCGAAGATATCCATGGTGATGTTCTCGAGGTCCTTTTCATCGGTGACCCCGGTCAGCTTCGTAATGGCCGAATAGATGGAAGGATAATAGAAATCAATGAATTCACTGAATAAAAGCAATTGATCCGTCCTTTTTTCACTCATGATTTACTTTTAATAAGGTACAATGGTTAAGAATAGTCAACGCCGCCAGTCAAAACGTAATCGCAAAAGCTTGTTTTTTTCGCAACTGATCTTTGTCCTGTTTGTACAGCAGCTGGCCGCCCAGGATATTGTCCTTCAGGCAGATAAGGTGGTTGCTACCATTCAGCCCACGATGTGGGGCATCTTCTTCGAAGACATCAATATGGCCGCTGACGGCGGCCTCTATGCCGAGCTGGTCAAGAACCGGTCCTTCGAGTTCAACAGCCCGCTGATGGGCTGGACGGAACGCAGCGCCACCCCCGGCAACGGCAGCACCCTCGTCCTGAACCGCTCGGCCGAAATCCCCGACAACCCCCGCTTTATCCGCGTTGCCCATTATACCGACGGCCCATATAGCCTTTCCAACGAAGGCTTCCGCGGCATGGGCATCAAGGCCGGCGAGACCTATCGCTTCTCCGTCTGGGACCGGCCCAACGCGCCCGTTACCCTCCGGCTCGAACTCCAGACCCCCGAAGGCCAGACCATAGGTGCGACAAAGCTTACGCTCAGCCCCGGTCCCGACTGGAAAAAAGACACCGTCTCCTTTATCGCCACCACGACAGAACCGCATGCCCATCTGACCATCGGCTTCGAAGGGCAGGGCACCGTCGATCTCGACATGATCTCGCTGTTCCCTGATCATACCTGGAAGCATCGGCCGAATGGCCTTCGCCCCGATCTGGTTCAGCTACTCGCCGATATGCACCCGGGCTTCATCCGCTTCCCGGGCGGCTGTATCGTGGAAGGCCGGGATCTCACCAATCGGTATCAATGGAAGAATACGGTCGGCCCAATCGAACACCGCAAGGGGATCATTAATCGCTGGAACACCGAATTCGCTCACCGCCTGACGCCCGACTACTTCCAATCCTTCGGGCTCGGCTTCTTCGAATATTTCCAGCTGGCCGAGGACATCGGCGCCGAGCCCTTGCCGATCCTCAACTGCGGCATGGCCTGCCAGTTCAACACCTCCGAAGTAGTGGCGATCCCCGATATCGATCCCTATGTGCAGGACGCCCTCGATCTCATCGAGTTTGCCAACGGCGACCCCTCTACGAAATGGGGCGGCCTCCGGGCGGCCATGGGCCATCCGGACCCCTTTCACCTGAAAATGATGGGCGTTGGGAACGAACAATGGGGACCCCAATATATCGAACGCTACAAAGTCTTCCAGCAGGCCATAAAAGCAAGATACCCCGGCATCCTACTGGTCAACAGCACCGGCCCCGACCCCAACGGCGGGAAATTCGATTTTCTCAATGACACCCTCCGGCGGCTGCATGCCGATATCCTCGACGAACATTACTACAGGAACCCGGAATGGTTCCTCCAGAACGCAACCCGCTACGATAACTACGATCGCGGCGGACCCATGATCTTTGCCGGCGAATACGCCGCGCAAAGCGACAAGGTGGTATCCGTAAATAACAGGAATAACTGGCAATGCGCCCTGGCGGAAGCCGCCTTCATGACCGGGCTTGAACGCAACGCAGGGGTGGTCCGCATGGCTTCCTATGCCCCGCTCTTCGCCCACATCGACGGCTGGCAATGGACCCCCGATCTGATCTGGTTTGACAATATCCGCTCCTATGGCACTCCCGACTACTATGTTCAAAAGCTCTTCGCGACCAATAGAGGCGATGCTACACTCGCCCTCACCCGCAACG
>Ga0157372_10001181_pt1 | contig 28231 bp, 21 predicted proteins | sample C55metaG_FD_115307 | JGI IMG/M metagenome (GOLD analysis project Ga0157372, IMG submission 115307) | Corn rhizosphere microbial communities from Kellogg Biological Station, Michigan, USA - C5-5 metaG | ecosystem: Host-associated > Plants > Roots > Rhizosphere > Soil | place: USA: Michigan...
ATGTCCTCGAAGGTGGTGCCCTGCTCGCGCTCAATAAAGTAGAGGAAAGGCGCCATCGGCATGTTTTCAATCTCAATGCCGGGAATGTGGTACCAAACACCGACTAACCGGTCCGCGTGAGCATAACTCAAAGGCTTGAGCAGCACCCCCTCTACCACGCTGAAGATCACGGTGTTTGCACCAATGCCAATGGCGAGCGTGATCAGGGTGACGGCCGAAAATACTGGCGCTCTGCCAAGCCTTCTGAGAACCTGTTTGAGCTGCTCGTAAAATTGTGCCATTTGTCAGTCCTCGAACGGGCCGATTAGTCTGCATCGCAGATTCTTCTATCGCCTGCGGTGCTAATTTCTACGCAATCGAGCTCACGAAAGTTCACTGATCGAGGGAAGCTATCGTCAGAGTTTTGACTTTGACACTCACCTATTCCGGTTTGTGAGTCTAGGTAATCTGATCGACGGACTTGAACTTTCAGCAGGCTTGCTCCGCCCCCGAATCGGCAAAGCACATCCACTTTCGGCCGTCGCCCGTCATCAGGCCAATACGCTCATTAAGAATCCGCGGCTTCAGGATGAGTCCCCAAAAACGCTCCAGCCGTGCGAATGGAATTTTGGAAAATGCAGTTTGCCATGACATTGCCTGATATGGCGCACTCGAAGGAAGACTCGATTATTTGCCGTAATCAGGCTTTGGGCTCAGCTGCTCGAACCATTTCTACTAACCCTTTGCGGGCTTCGTCCGCGTCGTGGACTTCTCGTAGGAAGTTGATGCGCGTCCCTTTCATGCCGTCGTTAGTCTTCAGCCGAAGGTGGAATCCAAGCCGGTCGACCGCCGTCATTGCGGCCTCAGTCGCGTCGAGGCCGGCATAAACTCGAGCCAGCAGGATCATCGCGGGAGCATGATCTGAATTCATGTGTCGGAGAATCCTGGGAGCCGCGTCGGCGAGCGGATCAACTTTTGCGGAACGATAATCTTCCGCAGTCACCCATCCCATGACCCCGAAGCCGCCGACATAGTAAATGTCCAGGGGTTGCAGGTGATAAAAGCCAAAATCCTTAAAGTCCGCCCAGGAACGGCTGTTCTCATAGCGTGATAAATAGCGTTGACGGGCGTCGCCAACTTCATCCTCCGGTACTGGAAGCACATCCCCAATAAGCGTTGCCCGCGCGGTGCCGAGCGGATCGCCGTCGCCCGCTTGAGCCACGAAGAGACTCGCCCGGTGGTCAGCTTGAATATTCTGGGTATGCATGGCCATGTTGCTGATCAGAAAGATGGGTCGTCCAGTCTCGTCAATCGAATAAGGCATGAGAGAACCAAACGGATATGCTGGCCTCTTGCGGGAGACGGTTGAAAGAGTCGCGATCGTGCAGAGGGAAACGAGGGTGCGAACGCGCTCGGCATAGGTCGGCTCTGGAAGTTGGGCTGCAACAGCATCTGTGAATGCGTGCTTGCGGGACGAATTTGTCTCTGCGGTGGACATTTATCCTCGGCTCTCCAAGACCATGGTACGTCGATCTATGCCCCGCAACTCAATACTTTCCACGCGAACCATTGGCCTGAGCCCAGATAGACGATACTGTCCAGTGCTTTACGTGCCGCAAAAAGTTTGCAGGACAAGTTCCTCGGGGCGGGCGGGCGCCGAGTATCTCTCTAGCTCCGGCCGCTCGTCATATGGCCGCGAGATGATTGCGAGCAGGTCCTCGAAGGGCCGGAAATCCTGGCGCGAGTTTGCGGCGTCGAGCGCCGCTTCCACTAGATGGTTGCGGGGTATGAACGCCGGATTCATTCTGCGCATGGCTGCGGTGCGCGCCTGCCCATCTGCGACCTCTTCTTCGAGACGGCGGCGCCATCCAGCGGCCCAGCCGTCATATGCGGCGGCGTCCGCAAATAACGCGCGAACTCCCGCGTCGCCATTCGGTCCGGCTGCGGCATCGCACAATCTCCTGAAGGTCAGCGTGAAGTCCGCGTGGTTGGCAGCCATGCACTGAAGCAGATTCTCAGCCAGAGCAGCATCACCCTCGCGCTCTACAATGAGCCCGAGCTTGCGCCGCATTCCTGCAATGTGGGTCGCTTCGAACTGAGGCTCGAAGGCTGAGAGCGCTTCGTTTGCTGCGACCAGCCCTGCTTCTTCGCTGCCTGATTCCTGCGCAAGAACAGGAAGCAATGACTCAGCCAGCCGCGCCAAGTTCCACAGCGCCACACGAGGCTGGTTGCCATAAGCATAGCGGCCGCCGTGGTCAATAGAGCTGTAAACCTTACCTGGATCGTATGCCTCCATGAAAGCGCAGGGACCGTAATCGATGGTCTCACCAGAGATTGACGTGTTGTCAGTGTTCATTACGCCATGAATGAAACCGACCAGCATCCATTGCGCGATCAGCTTCGCCTGTCGCGCGATTACGCCGTTAAGCAGCGCCCGGTACGGCTCTTCCGCTTTAGCGGCCTCAGGATAATGCCGGGTGATCGCATAGTCGGCAAGCATGCGCAAGCCCTCCACGTCGCCCCGTGCCGCGAAGTACTGGAACGTACCCACACGCAGATGACTTGCTGCTACCCGAGTCAGCACGGCTCCGGGCAACACGGTATCCCGTAGAACCCGTTCGCCGGTGGTCACGGCAGCCAGGGCACGTGTTGTGGGTACGCCCAGGGCTGCCATCCCCTCACTGACAATGTACTCTCGCAATACTGGTCCAAGTGCAGCTCTGCCGTCGCCGCCGCGTGAGAAAGGGGTTTGACCAGAGCCCTTAAGCTGGAGGTCATAGCGTTGGCCGTTACGCGAAACCAGTTCTCCAAGGAGGTTGGCGCGCCCGTCGCCAAGTTGAGGCACAAAGTGCCCAAACTGATGCCCGGCATAGGCCAGCGCCATCGGCTCGGCGCCGTCGGCCACTAGGTTGCCGGAGAGAACTGCAACACCATGCTCGCTCGTGAGCGCATCCGCAGCGAGTCCCAGTTCCGCGGCCAGCTCCACATTGACTTTCACGATGCGCGGTGCCGCGACGGGTGATGGGTCCAAACGCGCGTAGAAGTGCTCCGGAAGCCGCGCAAATGTGTTGTCGAATGTGAAACACGCCTGCTGGCCGGTAAGATCGGGGCTGAGCGGCGGACCGTGGAGGGGAATGTCGGGAGAATCCATCTTCTATTAGATGAGAGTGTACTTTTTCGGTCGCTCCTGTTGCGAACCGCGAATGGTGCAATTCCGCTCCAGTATGGTCCTTCGCTACACAATGGTGGGCGATTTTGCATTCGCCTTCCGGATTCCTTCGGCAAGCTGGCGCTCGATGCCTACCATGCCTCGCTGCATGGAAAGCCGGCACCCGTAATCGACGGTTTGACTGGCGACCAGCGGGTCTTCCTCGGCTGGGCCCAGGCATGGCGCACAAAGAGAACGGATGCCGCGGTTCATCAACTGGTGGTGAGCTATCCCCACTCGCCTTCTCAGTACCGGGTCAACGGACCGGTGAGAAATATCGACGCATGGTATGAATCGTTTGAGATCAAGCTAGGGGACAAGCTCTACCTTGCCCCACAGGATCGAGTACATATCTGGTGAATGCGCCGCTTCTCACCTCCAGGGGCTAGTTTGTGTGGATGCTCAATGGGTTTATGAAGTTGCGATCTGCCGATAGGCATCGACGGGGCCGCCCCAGTCAAACAGCTGTGGGTGGATCAAATGGGCCAAGAGTTCAATTCCGTCTACGATGCGGGGACCAGGACGCGCGAAATAAGAATTTGCGTCTACGGCATATACTCGATCATTGCGAACCGCCGGCAGTTCTTTCCAGCCCGGTTGCCGCTCCAAATGGACCAACTGTTCGAGTGCTTTCTCAAGATTGAATCCACACGGTGAAAAGATGATTATTTCAGGCGACCATTTCAATACATCTGCCCATGGGATGCGCACGGAATCAGTCTCCCGGCGGGCGAGCCCATCTATGCCGCCCGCGAGTTCAACCATTTCCGGCACCCAATGTCCTGCACAATAAATTGGATCGGCCCATTCTGTACAGAACAACCGTGGTCGGCGGGATATCTTCTCTGTTCGCTCACTGATTCTTCGCAATCGCCCCTGGCATTGATCGATATATGCGTCCGCCTCGCTTAGCGTCCTTGTAGCCTTACCCAACTCGCGGATATTTTCAAAAATTCCGGTTATCGAATGTGGCGCCATCCACAAAATCTCCGGCACGGGCTGAAGCAGTTTCAGCGCAGATGTCAAATCGTTACCCGAAGTGGCGCAAACCTGGCACAGGTCTTGCGCGAGTATCAAATCGGGTTTTAGATCGAAGAGGAGTTTCTCGTCAACCTGGTAGAGGCTCAACCCACTGCGAATGCGCTCAGCAACCGCAACGTCAATTTCACCCAGGTTCAGTTTTTCCAAATCGAGAGCAGGCCGAACGACGACTGGTTTCCCTCTTGCTTCCGAGGGAAAATCACATTCGTGCGAGACACCAACGAGCTGATCACCCATGCCCAGTGCATACATCATCTCCGTGGCTGCCGGCAAAAAGGAAACAACTCGCATTCCGTTCATCATATCTGCTCAAAGATCAGCGTGCGTTTCGGTTAGTGCCAAGCGTACCCACAAAGATTTTGGGAAACGAAAAACTGATCCGCCCTTCCATTCCACATGGCTCGCCGGCGTCATTGACGCAAACCGCTGTATGAGCGGATGGGTGATTGCAGTAGCCGCCGCACGAATCAAGCCGGCTGCGACACACGCATGCGCACTTGCGCCCAAGGTGAAATGGCCCGTATCGCTGCGTAATATATCGAGCTCGTCTGGGCAGGAAAAGCGGCCGGGATCGCGGTTCGACGCGAAGATCCTTAGAACAATGCGCTCGCCTTTGTGGATAGGAATGCCGTTGAGTTCGAAGTCCTCGATCGCCCGCCTTGTGAGGATGCGTACGGGACCGGCGTAGCGTAAAAGCTCCTCCATTCCTTGCTCCATCAGCTGCGGCTGTTGGTGCAGCAGAGCCCATTGCTCCGGAAATTGCAGCAGGGCGAACCAGGCATTTCCGAGTAAGCATGGCATGGTCTGCGAGAGCGCAACGAAACCTGAGTCGCGCAGGGGCTCGGGTCCGGAATGGAATGAATTTCGCAGGTTGGTGTTGGCTGCTTTCGCACGAGCACGAAGCCTCGCATCGAAGGGATCGGCAGCAGCGGCCGATACCTCTTCTGCCTGGCCATAAATTGTTTCAGCGACGCTTTTGGAAATGCCGGTTACCTTCACTGCCAAAGCAAGGCAAAGTGGCCGCGCGTATGCAAGCATAAGATCGACCGGTATTCCGATTGGCAACCTGCCGGCAAGTGAAACAGATTCGGCATTCAGTTCATCGCGCCATGCTCGCAACCGTGCAGGAGAGAGTGCCTGCGCTGTATCTGCGCGCATCCTCAATCTGCCACTCTCATCGGATTCCTCCGCATCCTTTTCGCGATTGAGGCTTGCTGGAGTGAGCTTGGAGGAGTGGAATGCCGTAAGAATATCCGCGTGCCTGCTGAGTACCCATGCCCGGAGATGATCATCGAAGTAGGGAGCTTCAATCTCTGGTGGAAATGGTGAGTCGAGTTGATCTCCGCTCCACGCGGGTATTGAAACGTTTTGTCGTCTAGCCTGCATCAACGTCACCGTAATTTTGCACCTCAGTGTGTCGCAGCACTCGAATGGATTTGTCAATAGCGCGCGATGGCCTGATCGTAAAGAGAATTATCGCTGCGCTCATGCCCATCGACGCCGCCTCTTCACTTGATCTGAACATAGATGGTAAGGGAAAAGCTCAATATTTCCTCCGCCCCAGAGTGATTGCAGCCGTGGTGGTATACGGCAACAATCAGATGACAAGTTCGGGACAATAGCTTGACACATCCGGGATGCGCAATGGGACACACTCCATGAAGCGTGTTCTAAAGCGATCATGGCCAAATCACTCAGTACTTCCAAGAAAGTGGTGTTCTTCTTTCCGTCGTTTGCGAGTTCCGAAGCGACGGCCCCGCTCGGGGTTTTAGCGGTCGCGACGCCGCTAATCCGCGCCGGATATCACATCACTCTCATCGATTCCACCATCACGCCAGACTATAAGAAGCGCGTCCTGGAAGCGGTTCGTGACGCGGTCTGCCTCGGCATTTCGCTGGTCACGGGTCCCATGGTTCGAGAGACCGTCGAGATCGCGCGGGCAGTTAAAGAATGGAATTCGGATTTCCCCATTATTCTCGGCGGATGGCATCCATCTTTACTTCCCGATCAGACTTTGCAGGCGGATTGCGTCGATTACGTGGTGCGCGGGCAGGGCGAAGATGCCATGCTGGAATTGGTCCAGCATATCGAATCAAGGTCCGCTCCCGATCTCATTCCAGGTATCGGTTTCAAGCGCGGTGCCAAACTCATCCTGACGCCGGAGCGGCCGCTTAAGCCGCTGGTAGATATGCCTCCGAAGGCATACCATATCGCAGACTTTGATGCCTACGAACGTGGCTGCGGCAAGAGATGGGCCATGTACACGTCGAGCTTGGCGTGCCCTTTCAATTGTGCATATTGCACCAACGCAGGCGTGTACGGACGAAAATGGAACGCCCTGCCGGCCGAACAATTCGTTGAAGAGACTGTCGATCTCACGAGGCGCTATCGCCTCGAAATGCTCTGGGTTGTAGACGACAATTTCCTGGTCGATCTCGACCGCGCGCGTGGAATTGCTGAAGGACTGGTACGCGCAAAATCACAGTTCAGCTGGAGTATTCAGGCAACCACCAATATGGTCGCACGACTCTCCCCCGAAGACCTCAAGCTGTTGAGGCGCGCAGGGCTTCACCAGGTCTGTCAAGGCGTTGACTCCGGGTCGCCAAAGATTCTTCAGTTGATGAACAAGACCTTTCAGGACTTCGATCAAATTTACGAGAGCGCGGCTCGATGCCTCTCCGCCGACATCCGCCCTTCATTCAATATCATCTTCGCCTTTCCGGGAGAAGGTCCGAATGAACGCAGAGAGACAGTCCGCTTCATGATGGATGTTTGCCGGCGCTTTCCCGGAGCCGAATTCTGGACCAACATCTTCACACCATATCCTGGATCGCCGATCTTCGAACGTTGCGCGGAACTTGGTATTGAGCCGCCGAGGAGCCTTGAGGCGTGGGCCGATTTCTTTCCGCGGTACACCAAGCTCCCTTGGCTCAAGGGGCGTGAACACAAGCGGCTTCAGATTATGCGCGAATATCTCCGTATTGCATTTCATAGGATTCCTATTGCGGCTGATACTCGCGGACCGATCACCAGAATTGTGCAGAAAACAATCTCACTGCCAGCCCGGTGGCGCCTCGACCACGATGTTTACCAATATCCCGTCGAGATATGGCTGAACAACAATCTGAAACGACGCGTGGCTGCCAGTAAACCGGCGATCGATGCCAAGAGGCTCGCCAACACACCGGCGGAGGCAGCATGTTAAGACGTGGCAAGGTGATCCTCTTCTACCCGCCATACGACGGCGCGCCGCTTGGTGCGCCGCTTTCGCTGTTGTCGCTGGCCGGCGCCCTGCGGGAAGCCGGCTTCAAGGTGGTACTGATCGATGCCGCGATCGAACCGCGGTACCTGGAGCGCATCGCGCAAGAATGCGGATCGGCAGTATGTTTCGGCATCTCTGTTCTGACAGGTCCAATGATTCGCGGAGCAATCGAGGCGGCGAAGCTTGTGAAGGCGAAGGCACCTGGCGTGTGCGTGGTTTTTGGCGGATGGCACCCCACGCTCTGTCCCGAATCGACACTACGCGAATCCTATGTAGACGTTGTCGTGCGGGGACAGGGGGAAGTTACTATCGTCGAACTTGCCACAGCACTGGCGAACGAGCAACCACTGGACCTGATTGCCGGCATTGCCTGGAAGAAGAATGGACGGATGGTTCAAAATTTCGAACGACACGTTCAGCCCGTCGACACTTTCGCTCCCCCGGCCTTCGACATGACCGACTTTGATGCGTATGAGCGTGTTTCCGGCAAGCGTGAGCTGGCGTACGCAACAAGCGTCGGTTGCCCCTACGCGTGCAATTACTGCACCGATATGGTGGTGTACAAACGCCGCTTCAACGCTTACACGGCCGAGCATGTCGTTACGGAACTTACCAGCCTCGTCCTGCGCTATCACATCAAAAACGTGGCGCTTCTCGATTCCAATTTTCCCGTCGATTTGAAGCGAGCAATCGCAATTGCTAAAGGCATCCGCGACTCCGGCGTGAGATTCACATGGACCTTCCAGGCCTCGACCGACTTTATCTGCCGCATGACCCAGGAAGAGGTTCAACTGCTTGCGGACAGTGGTGTAAGCCACATGGGATTTGGGACCGAATCCACTTCTCAAGCTGTGCTCAAGATGATGAACAAGCGTCACCAGCGAGTGGATGAGATGTACGAAACCGCGCGCAAGACGAGCCTCGCCGGTATTCGAGTCACCTTCAATCTCATTCTCGGCTACCCGGGAGAAATGGAATCGGACAGGCTTACTACCTTCAGAACAATGAGCGACATTGGACGCCAATTTAGTAATGTCCGCTTTTCGCCGAATATCTTTACACCGTACCCCGGCATCCCCATCTGGCCTCAACTACGTGAACTCGGTGTTATCGAGCCGCAGAGTCTGGCGGAGTGGATGTCGATGCCGCTCGGAGCCAACCTGCTGCCTTGGCTAAAAGGTCGCGAACTCGCACGTCTCGATCGAATGCTCGGATATTTCCTACTGCTCAACCAGATTCGTCGGTCGCAGAAAACCTCGTTCGCTCAGAGGATCACCAATTTTCTTATCCAGACGCCAATTCGTTGGCGACTGGACTCCAGCTTCTTCTCCTTCCCTTGGGAAATGTGGCTCGCCAAGCTGTCGCAACAAATCGTGAAACGCCGCTCACTCGTGACCGGTCAGGCGCTTCCTGCGGAGACAGCAAATGTCTGCTGAAACATACTCGATTGGAGGTGGCCTATGGCGGATGTTCTACTAACGCACTCGAACCACCTCGCGTCCGACGCAAAACAATTCCGGAAGATGCAGCCATATCCTCCACTTGGCACCTTGTATGCCGCGACAGCGTTGAAGACCGCCGGTATATCAGCCGCGCTCCATGACACGATGTTCACTGAGCCTCTGTCTGGTTTTTGGGCCGCGCTGAATGAACATAAACCGAAGATCGTGGTCATCTACGAGGACGACTTCAACTTCGTAACCAAAATGTGCCTGATCCACATGCGTGAGCTTGCGATTGAACTAGCCGCAATAGCTCGCTCCGCTGGAGCAACCGTGATTGCGCATGGATCAGATGCCACCGACCACCCCACAGAGTACCTGAACGGTGGCGTTGACTTCATCCTCAACGGCGAAGTGGAAGAGAGCCTGACGGACCTCTGTAATGCGCTTCTTGAGTCGCGGAAGCTGCACGGCATTCAGGGATTGGTTCGATATTCGGAGGACGGCAGTCTGGACCGGTCGCTGCCTGCGCCGACCAATCCATCATGGGCCAATTTGCCGGCACCGGCGAGACATCTCATCGACCTCGAGCCATACCGGTCAGCCTGGATTAAAGCACACGGATACTTCTCTATGAACGTGGTGGCGAGCCGCGGGTGCCCTTACAGCTGTAACTGGTGCGCAAAGCCCATTTCCGGCAATCGCTTCCAGCTACGACGACCAGCGGAGGTGGCGGCGGAGATTTATCAGCTCAAGACGCTCTTCGGAGTCCAGCACGTCTGGTTCGGCGATGACATATTTGCATTGGATCGCCGCTGGATTGAGGCGTTTGCAAACGCAATCGATTCCTACGGTGAGGTCATCCCCTTCAAGATTCAGTCCCGCGCCGACCTCATGAATGAAGGCACGGTTGCAGCTCTGAAGAGAGCTGGGTGTTCCGAGGTGTGGATGGGTGTCGAATCTGGTTCGCAGTTCATCCTGGACTCGATGAGAAAGGGGCTGAAGCTTTCTGCTGTTTGTGCCGCGCGCCAGAGACTAGCTGCTGCCGGAATTCGCGCCTGCTACTTTCTTCAATTTGGATATCCGGGGGAAGGTTGGCCAGAAATCTGCGAGACTGTGCAATTGGTCCGTGACACGCGCCCGGATGACATTGGAGTTTCCCTCTCTTATCCGCTGCCCGGCACTGGCTTTTACGAGCGTGTTCAAGCGCAATTGGGAAAGAAGCGCAATTGGGTCGACAGCGATGATCTTTGCACCATCCACATCGCCAGCTACACCGATGATTTCTATCACGCACTTCGCGATGCATTGCACGCCGAAGTGTCTCAGCGCTCAGCATCCGCACCGTTGGCCGATTCACTCAAATGCGAGTCTCTCTGGCAGCGCGTGCATGAAATGGAACCCGTCAGCCGAAACACAAATGTCCTTTCGCTGCCGCCTGAACCTTCGCCTGGCGGCGCACGGACCGCGTTTTTGCCTCTCCAGGGGCTATTCGCGGCTGCGAGGAGATCCTGATGCCCGACCTGCTCCTTACACACGGCTATTTTCTCAACGAGGACCCCAAAGAGAGGCAGATCATGAAACCGTATGCGCCTTTGGGAATCCTCTATCTCTGCTCGCACCTGCGACAGCAAGGATTCGACGTGGAGGTCTTCGATACAACATTCTCAAGCCGCGAAGCGCTCTTTGCTCACCTGCAGACTGAGGAGCCATCCACGCTTGGTATCTATGCCAACCTCATGACTCGCGCCAATGTGGTGCAAATCATCCGTGTCGCTCGCGAAGCGGGGTGGTGCATCATTGTCGGGGGACCTGAACCTGGTGCTTATGCCCAGGAGTTTCTCAAGTCGGGCGCGGATTTCGTAGTCTTCGGCGAAGGGGAATTCACGATGCAGGAGTTGTTAACCGCCTTACGCGACGGCGATCACTCCGGCTGCGATTGGAAATCCAAGATCGCGGGCACAGCTTATCTCGACGATGAAGGAGGATTTCACCAAAATCCTCCGCGTCCGCAGATAGCCGACCTTGATGCGCAACCGTGGCCTGCCCGCCAAGCCATCGATTTGCGGCGCTATGTTGATACCTGGCGAACTCACCATCAACAAGGCTCAGTGAACTTCATCACTGCACGTGGCTGCCCATATAAATGTCGCTGGTGCAGCCATCAAGTCTACGGCCAGACTCATCGTCGCCGCGACCCAATCAAGGTCGTGGACGAGTTGGAGTGGCTGCTCACCGAGTACACGCCGGACATGGCGTGGATCTCTGATGATGTTTTCACAATCAACCACGAGTGGATCCGCAAATATGCTGCCGAAATGCGTCGGCGTAGCCTCCATATTCCATTTGAATGTATCTCGCGCGCAGATCGTCTTAACGAGGAAATGTTTGACCTGCTCGCAGAACTCGGCTGCTTCCGTATTTGGATCGGATCCGAAAGTGGGTCGCAGAGACTGCTCGATTCGATGGATCGGGGTGTGAAGGTGGAGCAGGTGGAGCGGGCCATCCAGATGAGCCGCGCACGCAATATTCAAAGCGGGATGTTTCTCATGTGGGGCTACGAAGGCGAAGAAATGGAGGACATCGAAGCCACGATCCGGCATGTCAGCAAGACCAAGCCCGACGTGTTCTTCACCACGATTTCTTATCCGATCAAGGGCACCCCCTACTACCAGCAGGTGCAGAGCAAATTAGTTCAGCTAAAGCCGTGGGCAGAAAGCTCCGATCGCGAAATTAAAATCGCAGGCCGCCACTCACGAGCTTACTACGCACATGCAGATAAATTGCTACGCGATGAAGCTCAGTTGGCACGCCTGGGCGATGATCCTGCAGTGAATTCGTCACTTCTCGAGGAGTTGAGACTCAACATCAGGGCCTCCCGCGAGGGACTGGTAACCACCCAAAGTGAGGTGGAGGCATGACCGCCGAACCAGCACTCCCAGCTCATATTGAACCCAGTTCCGCTGCCGTTGCTGCGTTCGACAGCATAGCGCGAGATTACGACCGGATATTTACCGAGTCGCTCATCGGTCGCGCGCAGAGAAGCGCCGTATGGTCGGTGCTCACGAGAACGTTTAAGAAGAACGACAATATCCTCGAATTGAACTGCGGCACTGGCGAGGACGCTTTTTTCCTGGCGAGCAAAGAGATTTCTGTGTTTGCTTGCGATGCTTCCGGGCAGATGATCGCCAGGGCCGAACAGCGCCTCCGGTACATGTCAACACAGCTCCCGGTAATCTTCCATGAACTGCCCACTGAACGCATTGGAGAACTTCATCCAGAGACACGCTTTGACGGTGCTCTTTCGAACTTTTCCGGACTAAACTGCGTGGCCGATCTCGACCTGATCGCATCCTCTCTCGCGAGGCTTGTAAAGCAAGGTGGCCGGCTCGTGCTGTGCTTTTCCACGCGCTTTTGCCTGATCGAGATTCTGTACTTTCTCGCTCTAGGGCAGTTGCGCAAAGGGCTGCGGCGTTGCAGCGGGACGACCCAAGTCAGAATCGGTGATGCCGAGTTCACAGTCTATTATCCGACGATTCGGGCAATTCGCCGGTCTTTTGCCCCGAACTTCCGCCTGTATTCCTGTACTGGAGTTGGAGTGACCGTGCCTCCTACTTATTTTGAAAAATGGATTCGGCAGCATCCGGTGCTCTTTCGCGCACTCCGCCGCCTGGAAGGTCCACTTGCAGCATTACCTATTCTGCGCAGTACGGGGGACCATGTACTGCTTTGCTTCGAAAAGGTTTCAAGATGATCATGACGTCGAGCAATGCAATCAGCAGTGCGGGAGAACTGCGAGCGGATCAGTCGATAATGCTCCTCTGTTGGAATTGCGGTGCTCCGCTCGCGGAGATGACTTCAGAGACCTCAACCAATTCTGGTGTGCGATATTGCGGCAATTGTACGAAGACAACATATCTCAGAGGAGGTATCTGGTGCACACTCCCTCCCGATCGGGTCGATCATTTCCGCAAGTTTATCGCGGAGTATGAATTCATTCGTGCGGCGGAAGGGCGTGGGAGTCCCCAAAGGGACTACTATCTGAGCCTCCCGTTCGAAGATGTTTCCGGCCGGAACAGCGAGCAGTGGACCATACGGGCGCACACATTTCGAACCATCGAGCAACGCGTTCTGAGACCGCTTGCCAGGCTCCGCAAACGCCCCCTCAGGATTCTCGACTTGGGCGCGGGCAACGGCTGGATGAGTTATCGGTTGAGGCTTAGCGGACATCTTCCTACTGCCGTCGATTTATTGACGAATGATCTTGACGGCCTCGGGGCAGCCACCCACTACGCCGCACAAATTCGCCCGCTGTTCCCTCGCATTCAGGCAGAACTCGACCGCCTCCCACTTTCATCATCCAGTTTCGACGTCGCGATCTTTAACGCGTCTTTCCATTACTCAGAGGATTATGAACGCACCTTTGCGGAGGCGTTGCGTTGTACCCGTTCAGGTGGCAGCGTCGTGATTGCGGACACGCCTTGGTACGAGGAGAAACACAGCGGAGAAAGAATGGTAGCGGAGAAGCACCAGCGATTTGCCGCGATGTACGGGTTTCCATCCGACTCTGTGCCAAGTCTTGAATATCTCACTCCAGATCGTTTGCATGCCCTCCAGATGTCGTTCAGGTGCAAGTGGAGCTGTATCAGGCCGTTTTATGGGATTCGCTGGGCTCTTCGCCCTCTTCGAGCAAAGCTCAGAGGCCGCCGTCCGCCATCGCATTTCCACATCTATGTGGCACAGGTAAGCGCGTGATCATCCTCTACCATCCGCGTGCCACCAAGCCTCGAAATCGAAGACTGCCACTTGCCGTTCTCGCACTCGCCGCAGTACTCGAGGGAAGGGAGGAGTATGAGATCGTCGATGGCAATTTAGAGAATGATCCGACTGCTCGCATCCTGGAACTTATTGATCGACACGGCGTCGAGTTGCTGGGTGTCTCGGCAATGCCGGGCCCCCAGATGGTAGCGGCAATGGAAACCTCTCGAGAAATTCGCCGTCTTCGGCCTCAAGTGCCCATCTGTTGGGGTGGTTACTTCCCATCCATTTATCCTGACGCAGCCCTGAATGCACGCTATGTGGACTTTGTTGTTCGCGGACAAGGTGAAGAGACCCTCATGGAACTCCTCGACGCGCTTCGTGGTATTCGATCGCTCGATTCGGTGAAAGGCCTGTTGTACAAGGACAGGTTTGGGTTGCACCGCGACAACGGGGAGCGAGCGATGAAAGGCCCAGATGAGTTCCCATGGTCTCCGTTTCACCGTGTTCCGGTCAACGCATATCTCCGCCCGTCCTTCTTCGGAAAGCGCACCGCAGTTCATCATGCGAGCATTGGGTGCCCATTTAACTGCAGCTTCTGCGGTGTTCATGCAGCCTATGGCAATAAGGAGAAGATGGAGTCACCGGAGAGAACGGTAGCCATTTTGACTCATCTTGTAGAGCGCTACGGCGCGGATTCGGTCCAATTCTACGACATGAATTTCTTCCTCCGCGAAGACCACGCACGAGAGCTTTGCGATCGCATGGCACACCTGAATCTTCGCTGGTGGTGCGAAGCACGCGTTGATATTATGTCGCGATACTCAGACGAAACATTTGCAGCAATTAAACGCGCTGGATGCGCAATGATTTTCTTCGGCGCCGAATCAGGCTCAGATTGGGTGCTCAAAGAGATGCAGAAGGGCATTACCACAGAACAAACTCTCGAAATCGCCCGGAGAACTCGTCAGTTCGGCATTATCCCCGAATTTTCCTTCGTCATTGGAAATCCACATGATCCTGAGCGGGACACGCAAGAGACAATGCGGTTCATTCGTCAGATCAAACGTATCAACCCGGACTCGGAGATTATCCTCCAGCATTACACTCCAACTCCCCAACCGCACCATGCGGGCCGAGAGATGTACGGGAATGTCAATGTTTCATTCCCAGATTCGCCGGCAGAGTGGGCGACAAATGAGTGGATGAACTTCACGTTGCGCATTGATACCCACGCGCCATGGCTCAAGCGCGGGACGAAAAAACTCATAGATAATTTTGAGATTGTCGTCAGCTCCCGCTGGCCGACGGTTCAGGATATTCGTGCTCCACGATGGAGTCGAATCTTTCTGCGAACTCTGAGTGCCTGGCGCTATGCCCTGCACTTCTATAGATTTCCCTTCGAGCTTCTTCTCGCGCAGCAGTTGATCGCTCTTCGCAAGCCCAAGCGGGAGAGCCTATGACGGCAGCCACTGCAGCGGCAAGCGCGACTCTCGCGAAGCCTGAGGTCCCCGTGTTCGATCGTTGGGCACCTGTCTACGATGCGCAGGCGAATCCGTTGTTGTCATTGGAAATGCGTAAGGCTACTCCATTCCTTCCAGTGATCAATCGCGCCGATGTTCTGGATGTTGGCTGTGGGACTGGTCGCTGGCTCACGCAACTTGAAGCGCTCTACCCCGTCTCAATCACCGGTGTCGATTCCTCTCCAGCGATGTTGGAGCGTGCTCGCGAGAAGGTTCGATCGAGCACGAACCTTCATCAAGCCGATGGCTCTCGCTTACCGGTCAAAGATCATTCGTGCGACTTCGTCGTGGCTTCGTTCCTGCTGGGCTACATCCAAGACCTGCGGGGGTTCGCTCGTGAGTGCGCCCGCGTCCTTCGATCGGATGGGCGAATGCTCATCTCCGACATGAACCCGGAGTCAGCGGCAAAGCTGGGGTGGAGGCGAAGTTTCTATATTGATGGTGAACGAGTCGACATCGATGTTCATTCTCCGTCGTTGACAGAGATAATCGACATCTTTAAACAGCGTGGCTTCGAAGTCCGAATTCTCATCGAGCCATCTTTTGAAGAGCCGGAGAAGCTGATTTTCGAGGAGGCCGGCAAGCTCTGTGAATATGAGAAGCTCGTCGGGGTCCCTGCGATCTACATTCTGACGTTGCAGAAGCAAGCGTCGTTTGCTTGCTCCAAGTCCTCAACAAACTCCACGTCCCTACAATTGGCAAACGCACGCATCTGCATTAGCCACGATACCTCGCGGGAGGGAGTGGTTGTAATAACTGATGGGCGCATCCAGGCGATTCGCGGCAATGTGGATAAGGACAAGGCTGCACTTGATCTCAGTGATCTTATCCTTCTCCCGGGGTTGATCAATGCACATGAGCATCTTGAGTTTGGGCTGTTTCCCAGACTCGGGCGCATGGCAGGCGCACCATATTACCAGAACTCCATCGAGTGGGCTCGTGAAATTCACCAGGTTCATGCCCCCGTCATTGAACAGTACAGGAAAATCCCGCGGACTGACCATCTGTGGTGGGGAGCAATCCGCAATCTGCTTTGCGGCGTCACGACCGTCTGCCATCACAATCCTCTGCATGCAGAACTAACGGTTCCGGATTTTCCCGTGCGTGTTGTCTCTGATTATGGCTGGTCGCACTCGCTCGCCTTCGACCCGAACTTGGCGGAGAGATTTCACGCTTCATTGCGCAAGCAACCATTCATCCTGCACGCAGCCGAGGGCATCGATGAAGAAAGCAGGGAAGAAGTCTCCCTGCTCGATCGAATGCATGCTCTGGATGAGCGTACTGTGCTTGTTCATGGCCTCGCATTTACGGCAGAAGAAATAGCCCTGATCAACAGGCGCGGTGCTTCGTTGGTTTTATGTGCAACTTCGAACCGGTTCCTTTTTGGGAAGACCCTTTCGCGCGAACTGCTCACCTTGGTCGACCGAGTGTCACTTGGAAGTGACTCGCCGATTACAGCTGCGGGTGATCTGCTCGATGAGATCCGATATCTTTACACGGAAACCGGTCTCGATCCGAAACGAATTTATGAGATGATCACCACCGCATCTGCGGAAATGCTCCATTTGAGAGATGGTGAGGGGCGAATCGCAGAATCGGGCGTGGCCGATCTCATCGCAGTCCCTGAAAAACAACAAACACCCGCACTCGCGCTCTCGAATCTCACTTTTCAGGATGTTGAGCTGGTTCTGCTCCGTGGCCGAGTCCAGGTGGCGTCCCCCCGTCTGTTTGCACGCTTGCCGAGCGACCTGCGCCTCGGCATGGAACTCGTCGAGGTGGCGGGACAGCAACGATGGGTTCGTTCACCCTTGGAGCGCCTATTCAAAATTGCCGAAGGGGTTCTCGGTCAGCGAGAACTGCTGCTCGCCGGAAGAGAGGTGCGCTATGTTGGAACTTTATGAAATTCAGTCCGCTCCGCCAGCCCATCTCGAGAGATCGCGGATCAACACGTTGCCAATCCTGTTGCTGAATGTCCACACTCAATGCAACTGCCGCTGTGTGATGTGTGATATCTGGAAACGAAAGGATGGCCGCGAGTTTCGCGCCGCCGCTCTTGAGAGGCACCGAGAATCGATCAAAAGGCTTGGTGTAAAGCACGTGGTCCTAACCGGAGGCGAACCGCTGCTCAATCGTGAGTTGAGCGCGATCTGCTCATTTTTTCGGGACCTCAGCGTTCGCGTCACGCTGCTCACCACCGGTCTCTTGCTGAAGAAGAAGGCAGACATCATTGAGAGTGGGTTCGATGACGTCATTGTCTCGCTCGATGGACCTCCGGACGTGCATGACGGGATTCGCCGTGTACCTGGCGCTTTTGAGGCCGTTCGGAAGGGGATACTGGCTGTGCATGAACGTCGTCCCGAGATGCCCATATCCTGCCGGACCACTGTGCAAAAGCTGAATCACACATACCTGCGTGCAACCGTTTCCGCAGCCAGATCGCTTGAACTACATTCGATCTCCTTCCTTGCCGCCGACATCTCGTCGGCAGCTTTCAACCGGGAGGAGCCTTGGACGCTGGAACGCCAAGCCGACGTTTCGCTAAGCCGAGCAGAGGTGAGCGAACTGGAACGCGAGATCGAACTTTTGATTCAAACGTATCAGGAGGACATTAAGAGAGGCTTCATCTCCGAAAGTGCTGAGAAGCTAAGATCCATTGGAACCCGTTTTCGGGAGCGCGTCGAAGGTACTCCGCCTAAGGCTCCTATCTGTAACGCTCCATGGGTGTCGGCCGTTGTTGAAGTGGATGGGAGTGTACGTCCTTGTTTTTTCCATCCTTCCATCGGAAATACAAATCAATTCAGCTTGGAAGAGGCAATCAACACCGAGACCGCACTCCGCTTCCGAGCCAGTTTGAATGTCGCAACGAATCCGATCTGCCAGCGCTGTATCTGCTCCTTGAACTACTCCCGATGAATTAAGTCGTCTGTCGTGGCGGCGTACTGAGTGACCGATTCCAGAGTGGCAGTCAGCTTTGAGCAGGAATTCTGCGCTCGTCAGTTCGGGCCACTTCCAGCTCCCTTTTGCCGCTGGATCATTCAGTGCCGCCTTTGCCCAACTCGTTCAGTGCGGCTTTGAACCCGATTGCCAGTTTATCCGCCGGACCGCGGCCCCAGTAGTGCAGGAAGGTGATCATAGGTTTCGTACCGGTCATGTGATGGTGTATCGCGACAACATCAAGGCCATGCGCCCTGAGTGCCTTCAGGACTGGTGTCACTTCAGTTTCCAACATCGCAATGTCTCCTGCGATGGCTGCATCATTAGCGCTTCCTGCAAAGGCCGCCCAGGTGTTGAGCCCCATGCGCGCATTGATCGTTGCGCCCATTTCTTTCACTGAAAGATCATCTCTGCCGATTGTGATCTTGTATACGGCACCGGTTTGCTCGCCCTGATGACCGACAATATTTGCGAGTTTGGCCGAATCTAGTGTGCTTTTGGGAGCAGCATTGCCAGCAGTTGTCGCTGGAGTTGGCGATGCGCGCCCGATGAGATCTAGTGCCGGTTTGATCTCGTTTGCCAATTCAACCGCTTGCCCATGACCGTGGACATGCATGTAGAAGACGCGAGGCTCATCCCAGAAGAAGTGATTGTGAAGCGCCGTGACCTCAAGACCGTGATCGAGCAACGCCGACATCACCGGGTTCACTTCTTCCTGGGTGAGGACAAGGTCGCCCATAAGCACATCGTGGCCTCCGTCACCTTTTGTCATCGCGAACCAGCCGCCAAATCCAAACGGGCTTGGCAGCGCAAGGCCGGCTACCTTCATGTGCAGGTCGTTCCTTGGGACGTTGACTTTCAAAACGTTCGATTTGTAATCTCCGGACTTGCCAACGATCTTCAGAACCTGCTGATAATCGGCAGGGATCTCTTGAGCTACTGTGAACTGCGTCAGGCCCGAGATGCTCAAGATCGAAACCAGCATTCCGACTCTGATCGGGATTTGCATTGATAACCTCCCGTTTGGGAAGACATTGCCACGCCAGCTGCGGCCACGTTGGTTATAACCGACGTGGTGCGCAGGTGCACCTGAATTGCTCCTGATGACTTTCTGAATTGGCCATAAGGGAACTGACAGGAAATTCCAGGAGACGGTGGGGCCGCGAAGATTCACAATGCGATCGAGGAAGCATGGCGAACATCCTGGTGGTCGAAAATGAACCCAAGGTCCCGGGTGCGATCAAGGAAGGCCTTGAGCAGGAAGGGCATGAGATTTTCCTGGCACAAACCGGCGAGGATTCTTCCAGTGGCAACCTGCTCGACCGACCGGTTCGCTTTTGTTTCTGCTTTTCTCGTTTCCCAGGCTCAGCATGAAGCAGCGTGGGCGCGCACGCCCACGACTTACTGCGAAATAATTGATCCGAACAAGCCATGGCCCTCATCGCCGATACCAGCAGTAAAGAATAGCGTGGTCGCCGGGGCCTGATGGGCGCCGTTGCCGAAGTTCAATCCCCAAAGGCCGTTGATTGTCATGGGGCTTCCGAATGTGTCCTGCAATTGGCCGAGAAGTTCGCCCGTCCCCTGACTGAAGGCGTTGATCCTGCCGTCCCCGAAGTTGCCTACCAGCAATGCGCCGCTGAATTGGCCAAAATTCATGGGAGCAACCGTCAACCCCCATGGCGAGTCGAGTGTTCCGTTGGCCGCAAACTTGCTCTGCAGATTCCCATTCAGGTCGAAAATATCGATGAACCCATTGCCAGGACCTTTCACATCGTCATGGTGTTTCGCGTCCTGTTTCGCATAGGTTACAAACAGTTTGTTGTTGATGTTGCGAATCCCGAACGGCGCAAATCCGCTGGGAATGCTGCTATCTGTGAACGACTTCACAAGCTGAAATTGCGCGTCGTACATTTCGACTGCGCCATCACGGAAGTTGGTGGCATAAAGGAAGTCTCCGGAGCCGTTATTACCAATGGCTAGGCCCTTGTAGACCGCCCCAAGCCGAGTGCGACCCGCGCTGGCGCCCGGGCCAGAGTGGTTCACCGCCAAGATCGCGTGAGTGGGATCCACAGCGGGGTTCCATCCGCTGATTGTTCCATCTTCGGTGGCGAAGATGAAACGGCCCGCGCCGGTTTTTCCGCCGGCGGAAACGATGAAACTGCTTGCACTGCTGTTGAATACGACGCCTGTGGGCGCGGCCACCGCACCTGCGGGGCTATTGGGCGGAGTGGGGATAATCACCACAATCGGTGAATTCGTTGGAAATGCTATGCCCTCCCCGGTGTATACCGTGGAGATCCCGGTTCCATTGTCAGCGATCCAGATCGGTCCGGTGGCGCCGGCATTGACAATCCCCCATGCATTGACCAAGTTCGAATCGCTAAAGTTGGCAACACCAGGAATATCCGAGACAAGATTCGTGCGGAGGTAAGATGTTTGAGCAGACGCTTGCGTGATGGCCGAGAACATTACCAGGAATACCACCACCGCTGCAGTCCGAATGAAATGCGATTTCTTTCCATTTGACATATCCTTCCCCTCCTCAAGTGGAATGGCCATAGGCCGCTGACGGGTATATCCTCACGAGCGAATATTAGTCCCGGCAGGTTCTGCGGATTGTCAACGGATTGTCACTTTTCGCCAGAAATCGTCGAGAGCTTGTTCAGATGGAGATCGTGAAGCAAATCGTCTGCGGAAACTGGTCGCTCATCTCCAGTACTAAATCTCGCAATTTGCGTCAATTTGACCGGTGAGTTGATGTCAAAGCACCATCAATGCGCTCACGGACCAAAGCACTCGAGCTGCCCAGAACCTGTTGTAAAGCTTCTGGTTCCATATGTGATAACGGGGATCAAGATGCGCAAAAAGGCGAGCAGACTTCCGGGAATGGTATTCGAAGTTCCAATATTCAGCTCATTCACCGGGAATCATCAGGTGAGCCGTCGATGTTCCGGCATTCATGACCCACACGCCGCCCTGTTTACCATCTTCAGGTAAGCCAAGTGACTTGCCCGTGGCATCCGGCACCGCGATTGTTATGTGTGAGCGCGTGTGTTCGGAATCAGCGCCGTTAACGTGATACCAAACGGAGCCGAACTCAGGCTTCACGCGGGTGCCATTCTTTTCGGCGGCGTCGAAGGCAGCAAGGCTGGCCTTCTTATCGGGGATTGCTTCGAGCTTCATGTTCTGAGCGACGCGGTCGAGGTTGCCAATGCTGGTGCATTCGACAGCAAACGGCTGCTGGCCGGGCTGACCGGAGCGGTCGTAGCAGACGAGCCTGTTGGTGCCTTTGCGTAACGTTTCGTAGGTGTAATCGGGTTTCCATTTGACGACTGTCGCATTGTCTCTGAGACGCAGAGGTGCGGCTTTCAACGCTATTTCGATGGGCTCGGTGGGATTCTGGGCAAAGGCCCCGACGGAGAGCGTTATCACTCCTAATATCACGCCTGCTTGTAATTTCATTTTGCGGCCTCCCGAGGAATAGGAAAAAGTATACGCGGTCGCAACTGGCAATGTCCTGCAACCATGAGGGGCAGGGCAGTGTGCAGGTGCTGAACTGCGGCATCGTTGTTGTCTTAACGTCATCGAGATTCGACACGGATGGCCCCGCGTCGGGTGAGCAAGAAAAACACTGGCACCAGGATCAGAACATGGATAGTCGAAGTGATCATGCCGCCGACAATCGGGGCCGCAATAGGTCTCATCACATCCGACCCGATCCCTGTTTCCCAGAGAATCGGCGCGAGGCTCAGAATCACCGCCGTTACGGTCATCAGCTTGGGCCGAAGCCGCTGTACAGCGCCATCGATCACGGCCTGCTCGAGATCCGCCTCTGATCGCAAAGTGCCCTCTGCAAGGCGACGCTGATACGCCTCGTGCAGATAAACGACCATCACCACACCTGTTTCAACCGCGATCCCGAACAGTGCTATGTAGCCGACCCAGACTGCCACACTGAAATTGAATCCCATGATCCATTGCAGCAACAGCCCGCCCGACATCGCATAGAGCGTTGGGAAAATAAGTACTGCCGCTTCGATCGCCGATTTGAAAATTATGTAGAGCAGCAAAAAGATAACAAAGAACACGATAGGGACGATCACTTTCAACCGCTCCTTTGCTCTCAATTGGAATTCGTACTCGCCCGCCCAGCGCCAGGTGTAACCGGCGGGCATTGCGACGTTGGACCCGATCAGCGCCTGCGCTCGGGCAACGTACCCTCCGTAGTCGTTTGTCTTCGGGCTGAGATAAACGTATCCAGTCAGCTGTCCTTCTTCATCGCGAATCATGGACGGCCCACGCGAATACGAGACCCGCGCCACCGAACTCAATGGAATTTGTTCGCCGGTTGGTGCCGCAATCAGCGCCTGCCGCACGGCATTCGGTGTATCGCGCGAACCTCGCTCGTACCGCACGGCAACGGGGAACCGCTTGCGACCCTCGATGTTCTCGGTTACGTTCATGCCGCCAATCTCGGACGACACTACGCGCTGCACATCCGCCACTGTCAATCCGTAGCGTGCTGCGGCAAGACGGTCTACATCCACATTAAGGTAAAAGCCTTCTGAAACCCGCTCTGCAAACGCCGTGGCTGTCTCCGGCATAGTCGAAAGCGTCTGCTGCATTTTTGCTCCGATGTCCTCAATCGTCGCAAGATCCAGACCCTGGATTTTTATCCCGACGGCAGTTTTGATGCCAGTCAGTTCCATGTCCAGCCTGTTCTGTACGGGCATAGTCCACGTATTCGTCAGCCCGGGAAACTGCAACTTCTCATCCATCTCCTGAATCAGTTTCTGGTAAGTCATTCCCGGTCGCCATTGTTCACGCGGTTTAAGCATAATCGTGGTGTCGTACATATCCAGTGGGGCATTGTCGGTTGCCGAGTCGGACCGTCCAACTGCGCCAAACACGGTTGCCACTTCGGGGAACGTTTTGATAATCCGGTCCTGCTCCTGCATGAGAGCTGCCGCCTGGGTAAGTGAAATGCCGGGCAGCGCACTCGGCATATATAAGGCGGAACCCTCATAAAGCGCGGGCATAAACTGGCTGCCCAACTTGAAATAAAGCGGCACAGTCACGGCAAGGAATACGAGATTCAGCGCAACCACGGTCTTCCAATGCCGCAGGCACCATCGCAACACGGGGAGGTACATGGCTTGAGTAATCCGCGCGGCAGGATTTTGCGATTCAGGCCTCATCTTACCCCGCAGAAACAGCGGCATCAGCGCCGGAACGAGCGTAATCGACAGCAGTGAGGAAAAGATCAGCGCAAGCGTTTTAGTCCAGGCAAGCGGCCTGAACATGCGCCCCTCCTGCGCCTCCAGCAGAAATACCGGCAGGAACGATACCACAATGATAATGAGCGAATAGAAGAGTGCAGGACCTACCTGTTGCGCAGCGCCGATCAGAAGCAGATCGCGCGCCCCTTTATCTGGAACATCTTTACGTTCGGCCAGAGTCCGGTAGCCGTTTTCCACCATCACAATGGCGGCGTCGATCAGAACTCCGATCGCCAGCGCCAGACCGCCCAACGACATGATGTTCGAGCTTACGTGGAGAAAGTACATCGGAATGAATGCTGCCAACACTGCGATTGGCAGTGTGAGGATCGGTACCAGAGCAGAACGGATGTGGAACAGGAATACGATGCTAACGAAGCTAACGATGATCGCTTCCAGAATCAGGTCCCGCTTGAGCGTATGAATGGATTCGTTGATCAGCCATGAACGATCATACGTAGTCACAATTTCCATACCTGGGGGCAGCGAAGGCGCAATTTCCTTGAAACGCGCCTTCACAGCCTCAATGACATTCAGGGCGTTCATGCCGTAGCGCATCACCACGATGCCCCCCACAGTTTCGCCACGGCCCTGCCAATCCACCGCACCGCGGCGAACATCGGGACCGAAGGTTACAGTACCCAGGTCCTTCACGAGTACGGGGGTGCCATTTTTCGTTGCCACCGGAACGTTCTCCAGATCGGCCAGTGTTTTGAAGTACCCAAGCCCCCGCACCATGTATTCAGCGCCGCTCATCTCCAGCACGTCACCGCCGACCTCGTTCGTGCTCTGCCGTACTCGCTCTGTTACTGTCTGCGCCGGGATTCCGTAGGAGAACAGCTTCGCGGGATCGAGATTCACCTGGTACTGCTTCACGAAACCGCCAATGCTGGCGACCTCTGCCACCCCTGGGACAGTTTGCAGCTGATATCGCAAATACCAGTCCTGCAACGCACGCAGGTCAGCCAAGCTATGTGTATGAGAGCGGTCCACCAGGGCATACTCAAATACCCACCCAGCTCCCGTAGCATCCGGACCGATCGCCGGATGCGCTTGCTGCGGCAGCTTACTCGCAATCTGCTGTAAGTACTCCGTGACACGCGATCGCGCCCAGTAGAGATCCGTTCCATCTTCAAATACCACGAACACGTACGAGTCCCCAAACATGGTCTGTGCTCGTACATCTTTCACCTTCGGCGCGGAAAGCAGTGCCGATACGATCGGATATGTCACCTGGTCTTCAATCACGTTCGGCGGCTCGCCGGCCCAAGGAGTGTGAATGATCACCTGTACGTCACTGATATCAGGCAGCGCGTCCAGCGGAATACGATGCATGGACCAAGTCCCCGCGACCACCAGCAGGATCGCCGCAGTGAAGACAAGGAATGGATTCCGTGCGCACCATGCAATTGTTTTTACAATCATCACATTCTCCCGCTCGCAGTGATACTCAGCTTCTTGGTTGCGATCACCTGTTCACCGCGTATGACGTTGATCGTCATCTGCCAAGTACCGCTCATGGGCACATCGAGTTTGCCTTCATAAATTCCGCCACCCTGGTCGGCAAGCGTTGCCGTAGCATGCATGGCCGCCATGCCCATTTGCGGCATGGCCGGCATGAACAGCGTCAACGTCACCTGCGAGCCACTCACCGGTTTTCCGTCAGGCCCACTCACCCTTGCGCGCACCGTGTTGCTGCCCGCTCTCGGCGGTGAGGGAATAGATGTGAAGTCGATCGAAAACTCCTTTGTTGAAGTTCCGCTTTTCGCTGCCGGTTCCTTCGTTGCTGGTGCAAAGTTTTGCGACGCCGACTGAAGCTGCGCTTCGGAATCGATCAGGAAGTTTGCCGAGCTCACAACCCGATCGCCTGCTTTCAATCCACTCAGGATCACAATGTCGTCTTGAATCTGCGGACCCGTCGTTACAGTGCGCGGTTCCAGATTTCCTTCTCCGCGATCGATGAACGTCAACGCACGTTCTCCGGAATGCAATACTGCCGATGCCGGTACGACTAGTTGGTTGCCGAGTTTCGCGGCGATGTCTACATTCACGTACATCCCCGGCTTCAACGCCAAACCGAGATTTGCCATCACCAGCCGTACGCGAACCGTTCGTGTTGCCTGGTCAACCTGGGGCAAAATCTGATCGACGCGCGCGCCAAAGGTCTTCCCCGGATATGCATCCACCGTGACGGTGGCGCGATCACCCGGTCGTACGCGGCCCACGTCGTTCTGATAGACATTGGCATACACCCAGACCGTGCTCAAATCCGCTATCGTATAGATCTTCGTCTCCGGCTGTACGTATGCATTCGGCAGTGCATTGCGCTCGGTGATGTATCCGTTCACCGGCGAATACACTGTCAAATCCTTCTGTTCCTTTCCCGTCTTCTCTAGATTTGCAATCTCTTCAGGTGCTACACCAAACTGCTCGAGCCGTTGCACAGCCGCCTGCACCAGCCAGCCGCTCTCCCGATGCGCCACGCCGGCCATCGAATCACCGTTCATCTGCTGCGAAAAAGCTGTCTGATTCTTTCGTGCGAGGAGATACTCCTGCTCGCTGCTCACCAGGTCGGGGCTATACACCGTAAAGAGCGGCTGCCCTTTGCGCACGTACTGGTAGGTCGCATTCGCAAACACCTTCTGAATCCATCCCGGGAAGCGCGTCTGCACGTATGCGAGCTTCTCTTCGTTGATATCCACATTGCCCGGAACCTGAAGATCATTGCTCAATGTCTTCATCGCAGCCACGGCCGTGGTCACGCCGATTTCCTGTATCCTCTGCGGCGAGAGCTGTATCGGGACCAGTGCCGCTTGCGATTTGCTTGCTCCGGAAGTTGTCTGGTCGACCTGTCGCGCGCCGATAGCCGGCCCACTCGCAATCACGGGGTCGCCTTGTCCCGTTTGCATCACGGGCGCGGCATGATTCCGACCAATCAGCAGATAAGCAATCACGGCGCCAAGCGCGATGCACAATGTTGCCATTACTCCGAGCGCAACCTTGTAAGAACTCGTCTTCATCACTTCACCTCCGGATTGATTTGCCGCATCTCGTCCAGTGGACCGCCGATCGTCATCTCCAGATCCGCGAGCCGCGCGTCAAAATCTCCGACTGCCTGCGCCCATGCGAGATCGATATCGATCACGCGCATCTGGCTGTCGAGCAGATCCAGAAACCCCGTCTTGTTGTTCTCGTAAGCAATCACACTCGACTCCAAAGTAGCTTCCGCCTGCGTCTTCAACTGCTCCTGGTAGAAAACCGCTAGCTTCTGTGCCGCCTGCGCTTCGGCGAGCGCTTCGGCAATCTGCCCGCGCGCCGAATTCTCCAGCGCCGCTAATTCCGCGTCCTGCTCCGTTGCCTTCACCGTTGCTTCCGCGATTTCGGCGTCATGCTTCTTGCGATTCAGCCACGGGAGATTCATCGAGCCTTCGACCATATAACTGTTTCGAAAACTCTGCCCGGTCGGCATCAGCATGTAACCAGCAGAGAGGGTGAAATCGGGTGCGTAGACCTTCTTTGCCAACTGCTGCTCCTTGCGGCTGCGCTCTGCAGACGCCTTCGCCGCCACCAGATCTGGACGCGCATTCAATGCCATCGCAATCAACGAATCAATTGAAGGTAAGGGCGCCGTAAGCGCATGCTCACCACGAACCTCGATTGGTGCATTCGGATCTCTTCCGAGCAGCACGTTCAGGCGTGCACGAGCAATCTCTGCGTCTCGGTCAAAGCGGATCATGTGCTCGGCGAGACCGGTAAGCGTCACCTGGGCCTTCAACACGTCTTGCTGTGGAACGTTGCCGGACGTGTACTTAATGCGAGCGGCACCGATCGCCTGCTGTGCAATCGCAACATGTTGTCCGTGGATTCGAATCTCGTCCTGGCTAAGCAGCAGGTCGAAAAACGCCTTCCGCACCCGCACCCTCACGTCCAATCGCACGGAATCGAGATTCGCCTGCGCCTGGTCCACGTCGGATTCCGCCACACTCGTCCGGAGATCCCTCTTGCCGCCTCCGGCAAATGTCTGGCTCACGCTGAACATGTTCTGGGCGGCGTTGTAGTCCCACGGCTTCTTCAGCGGCACGCCCCAGCCGCGATACATCGCCATCGGGTCATCGAGTGCTCCGGCCACGGGGACGTGCGCCCGCGCCATTGCCACACGCCGGGCAGCCACCTCAATATCCGGATTTGCCCGCAGCGCAATCTGCTCCGCCTCATGCAATCCCAGCGGCGGCATCGCTGACTCGGTCTGCGGTACATCTCTCAGCAATGCGGCAATCGAGCCGAAAGCATCATCTTTCGCACTGGCTTGGCCCCAGCCTGAGCCGACACCGGGCCCAAGCGACAGCACTATTCCTGCAAATACCCAGAACTTCATCTTTCCCTCCCGCAAAGTCGCGGAGAACGACCTAGCGAACGCGCGCGGATACGACCAGGCGCGCGCAGGTTCGCGAAACCCCAAGTTCTAAATGAGAAGAGAAGAATCTCTAGATTCTGAGGATGGAAAGACGGCCCGGGGATGCGTGCGGGGCACACTCCGATTGGAGATCGAGTTGATTTGTACCGGAATCAACCGGAGAAGGCAGTAAGGACGCCTGCCAGAGCATTGCGGGCTGCTGGTTAAACTCCGGCGCATATTCCGAAGCGGTTGCCGGAGCGTTTTTCCCTGGAGCGACCTGGCAGCATGGGGCGCTCATACCGGCGTCGCAGCCCTGCATGATCGCCGCGCAACAATCTTTGTGGGAATCTGCAGCGCTATTCGATAGGCACGCAAACGCCGGCGCTGCTGTCCAAAAGAGAACTGCAAC
>Ga0157372_10001186_pt1 | contig 28190 bp, 27 predicted proteins | sample C55metaG_FD_115307 | JGI IMG/M metagenome (GOLD analysis project Ga0157372, IMG submission 115307) | Corn rhizosphere microbial communities from Kellogg Biological Station, Michigan, USA - C5-5 metaG | ecosystem: Host-associated > Plants > Roots > Rhizosphere > Soil | place: USA: Michigan...
ACGACGGGCCAGTATACCTTCGGCCCCAATTCAACCATGCAGACCGCATTGGACGGTGTGGCTGGGACAACGAATGGCGTGTTTGGTTTCGGCTTCGCATCTTTCCTGCGGGGCGACGTTACTAATTTCTTCATCGCGCAGCCCGGCAGCGTGACGGGAGCGAAGAAGCAGATGGGCCTGTTCATCCAGGACAGCTGGAAAGTCACGCGCAAGCTGACGCTGGATTACGGCCCGCGTTGGGATTACGCGACCTACGGACACGAGGAGCACGGTCTGATTCCCAATTTCAGTCCCACGACTCCCAACCCGTCAGCGGGAGGCCATCCGGGCGCTCAGATTTTTGAGGCGACCTGCAACTGTAACTTCGCCAGCAATTATCCTTACGCAGTCGGTCCACGCTTCGGTCTGGCCTACCAGGTCAACTCAAAGACGGTGATCCGTGGGGGAATCGGCGTAGTTTACACCGCGACCGTTGCCGTAGGCGGCGCTGTTGCCGCGAACACCGACACCACCAGTGCACCCGGATTCGGCCAGTGGGTTGGCCAGCTACAGGGCGGAATCCCTTCGACCCTTAAGCCGGTCTTCCCGAACCTTACCCCCAACGCGGGCCAAGGCAACGGCGCGATCGTCGCCGCGCCCGGTTATCTCGACCCGAACTCCGATCGTCCGGCCCGGCAGGTTCAATATAGTCTGAGCGTGCAACGCGAACTCAACAAGGACCTGGTTCTGGAAGTTTCCTATGTTGGAAATCGTGGAGTGTGGTGGCCAGCCGGCGGTCTAACGTCGTTGAACGCCATCTCGGTCGGCACTTTAGCTCAATACGGATTAACAGTCGGAAACACGGCCGACTCCGCCCTGCTCACGCCGCAGATCGGAAGTCTCTCGGCATCGCAGAAGTCCCAGTTGGCCGCGAAGGGCATTGTACTGCCCTATAGCAGCTTCCCTGGGAATCAGACCGTGCGGCAATCGCTCTATCCGTTCCCGCAGTATCAAGGAGCATTCGGTCCAGGCCCGAACATCAGTCCCACCAACGCACCCCTGGGCAAGACCTGGTATGACGCTCTGCAGCTCAATCTTACGAAGCGCTACTCCCACGGATTGACGCTCAATGCCAACTACACATTCTCCAAGAATCTGGATCTGATGAGCTCTCCCGACATCTTCAATCGGAGTCTGGGCAAGAATCTTTCCACTAACGATTTGCCCCATCAGTTCCGTCTTTCGGCGGAATATCGGACGCAGCGGCCGCGCGGAAGCAGCTTCTTGTCGAACCGCGTGGTGGCTTCCGTGCTGGCAGATTGGACCGTCGGCACATACCTGCAATACCAGAGCGCCCCGATCCTGGCTCGGCCGGCTTCTTCCAGCCAGTTTCCCATCAGCAACTATCTGGGCCGCGGACCCGGAGGCGCCCAGTTAAAGATCGATCCAGCGACGGGCAAGTATATGAACCCGTTCTCTGTTGATTGGACAGACTACAGCGGCACTCACCATACGGATCCGCTGGATATCAACTGCCACTGCTACGACCCGACTAAGACCCAGGTGCTTAACCCGGCTGCCTGGACCAACGTTCCCGATGGCCAATGGGCCAACGACTTCAGCAATCTCCGCTTCTACCGGGGTTACCGGTACCCGACCGAGAACCTGAACGTCGGAAGGACCTTCCGGATCCGAGAGGGCATCACGCTCAACGTTCGCGTCGAAATGTCGAACGCCTTCAACCGGACGCAGTTGCCGCAACCGAACGCGACCAGCACCTTCGGGACGCAGATCACGACCCAGGCCAGCGGGCCGTACAAGGGAGTGATCAACGGCGGCTTCGGATCGGTTGTACCGATCAGCGGCACGGCCAATTCCCGCACTGGCCTGTTCGTGGGACGCCTGCAGTTCTAAGATTATCGAGGGCCGGGCATGCTCGGCCCTTATTCCCTGCGATACCAGATCACGGAAGTTCCCAGTTTGTCGGTGTACCAGACGTCGGTCTGTCCCACCCCTCGCATCGGTACCGGAGGAATCTCCGGGAGCGCGTCGTTCGACAATAGCATCCCTCCCGGCTTCAGCAGCGTGCTCACGTTCTGGAGCGCCAACCCCTGCTCCAGATGGTCGTAGTAGACGAACACGTTGGTCGCGACGATCAGGTCGAAGCGTTCCGCAGCAGGCAAATTCATCCGCTCCAGGACGATGTTCAAGTCGACCGGTCCGCTGGCAAGCACCACGGCGGGTCGGATCTCGACCGCGCGCGTTGCCAGTCCCTTGAGTTCCGGCGGCGGGCGGATTGGGGCCACAGGTTTACCAGCGTGGTCTCCGAAGGCGCGCCAGTATTCGACCGCCTCGGGCTTCCAGGACTGTTGCGGGTCGCGGGGTAATTGAATCGAGTAGGTTCTTCCTTTTTGGGCGCGTTCGCGCGCGCGCTGCATGTGTTCCAGAACCCTGCTGCTGATGTCGAACACTGTGATGCTTACGCCAGCGGGCTTCGAGAGACCGATTCGCCCGAGAGAATCGTACACTGCGAACGGTTGGAGCGTCTGTTGCGGATAGTAATCGTAACCCGATTGTTTATCGGTGAAGTCCAGTCCCGGTCCGATGACCGCCGCCCGCAAGACGCTTCCCGGGCTTAGTAGCCCACGGCTCTTCAAGTCGCGAAGAGCTTGTTCGATGGCGAAATTCGGAAAGATGGTGGCATCGAGCGATACGCCCCGGTCGCGGAAAGCTGCGGCCTGGTCCCGCGAGTCTGGCGCGGTCCGCTGCCCAAACTTGGCATTTTCCTGGAGGACGCGCTGCAAATTCTGGAACACGAAAACGCCGGTCTTACCGTCATCACTATTCGGATTCAGGCCTTGCCGCCGGATCAGATTTCGCAAGAAAACTAAGCGGTCGTTGTCGCCTGGAGATCGAAGGCCTTGCAGCAAATCATCCACTCGGGACCGAAGTAAGCCGCTCTTCGTCGCCTCAGCGAGCGATTCAAATTGTATTCGAGGACGTTTGGTGAAGGAGGTCCCGAACAGCAGCAGGTTGATCATCGAATCGACTTCTCCCTGCTCCAGGCGAGTCCGGATTTCGGTGTCCTGGCGGCGGCTCCATGCGTTCCAGCGGGCTTCGTCTGGATCGCGCAACACCGAGGGGAGCTGGTCCCGCATCGCCTCCAAGACCGGCCGGACGTCGTTGAAGGGTGCCAGGACGCGCTCGGCCGCGGCCGCCGCAAGGATCGCAGAGCAGACGCCGGCGATGATTGCAATCTTCACGAGTGACATAAGAATTCTACACTGAGATCGAACGCATCCCGATGCAGCGACGATAGAATGAAGCCTGATGCCGTGGGCTCGAATCGAAGGCGCCGCCTATTGGATTTGGTTTGTCGCGGCGTTCCTGGCGATCGCAGTGTGGGAGTCATCTCAGCCCAAACGCAAGCTGTCCATTGCGGCCGAACGGCGGTGGAAGAATCACGGCGCGCTGTTCGTCATTACCATCGCAGTATCGGCCCTGGTGTTGCGGGCCAGCCCCGTGGTGCTGGCCGTGATGGTCGCGGGCAGCCGCTTCGGCATCCTCAATAAACCGTGGGCGCCGTTAATCGTGCGTTGCGCGATCGCCGTGGTGCTGCTGGACCTGTTGCAGTATTGGATCCACTGGAGCTTTCATCGCGTCTCGTGGCTATGGCGGGTCCATCAGGTCCACCACTCCGATCCGGACTATGATGTTTCGACGGCGGCTCGATTTCATCCTCTGGAGACGCTGCCCTCTCAAGTTGTTCGCCTGGGTGCGATCGCACTTCTCGCTCCGCCGGCCGCCGCAGTGTTCTTCGCGGAGCTACTGACAATCGTTCTGAATCTGTCGGCGCACGCCAATGCGTCGCTGCCGTCGTGGATGGAGAAGGTGCTTCGCACGGTGTTTGTTACGCCGGACCTCCATCGCATCCATCATTCCCGGGATATAGGGGAGCAGCAGCGGAATCTGGGGCAGACGTTTCCCTGGTGGGATCGTATCTTTGGAACGTACACCGCAAGAGCGTCTGCGCGGGAAGGGGACTTCAGAACGGGGTTGGAGGGACTGGAAAACTACGACTGCCTGGGTATCGGCTTTATGCTGGCCGAACCATTTCGGGCCTTCAAGCATGAGGATCCGGAGGTGAGTCCGGACCTCTCGCCTAAGTGAAGCTTACGATTTCTTCCTGCGCGAACGCAGCACCAGCAATCCGCCGGAAAGCAGGCCAAGAGCGGCCACACCGGTCGAAGCATCGATTTCTGGAGCTTGCACCTGTATGCCCGCGAACGCAAACGTCGCGACACTTGCCAGCAGGATTGCCATTCCGATTACACGTGTCATTTTTCCTCCGTTCGCCTAGCTGTGAGTCAGCTGGCGATTGACTATGTTTAACAGATCGGGTCGGGCCGAGGCAAGACGCAAGTGTACTAGTAGTACCAGCCAACTTGGGGACCGTTCTGCAATCAGTATGATGAGACGAGCACATGGATCACGATCTGGTCGTTTTCTTCGAGCACCCCGAGTGGCAAAAGCCATTGTTCTCGGCCTTGGAGCGCCGTAAGGTTCGCTATGGGACGTTCGATCTAAAACAAGGAGCCTTCGACCCGGATCGTGTTCCGAACGCGCCGCTTTACTTCAACCAGGCCAGCCCGAGCGCCTATGTGCGCGGCAATACACGCGCCGTTCCGCTGGCCCTGTCCCTGATGCGATCGCTCGAGCTGGGCGGCGCCAAGGTGCTCAACGGTTCGCGAGCGTTTTTATTGGAGCTGAGCAAGTCCACGCAAGCGGCCTTGATGCAGAGCCTCAAGATCCCGCACCCGCGGACCCTGGCGTTCAATGATGTGGACGCGGCGCTCGCCCAATGGGGAGATCGCTGGCCCGCTTTGCTGAAGCCGGAGCAAGGCGGCAGCGGGGCTCGGATGTACTTGCTCAACGGATCGGATGAACTCGTCCGCCTTTTGCGCGACAAGCCCGATCTTTGGCAGCCCGACAATCTGCTCACGCTGCAGGAATACTTTCAGGTCGCGCCTTCGCAAGGCATCGTTCGCATGGAGTTTCTGGGCGGGGAATTGCTCTATGCGATGCGTGTGATCTCGCACGGATCATTTAACCTTTGTCCATCCGAAGTGTGCAATCCCCTGACCGGCGATTCGCATTGTGAAGTGCCCGAGACCAAGCCGGCCAGTCCCGTGGAATTCCATCCGTATCCGGGCGTGCCCGCGACGGCCGTGGATGCGGGCAAAAGATTGATGGCTGCAGGGCACCTGGATGTTGGCGGCATCGAGTATCTGGAAGCTCCGGATGGCCGCCTGGTGTTCTACGATGTCAACGCGAATTCCAATCTTCGCGCGCCCATTGGCCAAGCCTTCGGCTTCGATCCATTCGAGCGCGTTGTCGATTTTCTGGTCGCAGAGATCCGCGCCGCGAGTTAAACAGCTCGTTAAACAGCTACCGGCGCGGCTACCCGGTGGGATTCCGTCACGTACTCAAGTGCTGCTGCGACGCCGCCCTTGCGATGGGGAATGCCTGCGAGTTCGAGTCCCATCTCGACGCCGCTCAGTGCGCCGGCGAGCATCAGATCGTTGAAATCGCCCAGGTGCCCGATACGGAAAACTTTATCCGCCAGCTTGCCGAGTCCGCTGCCCAACGCCATGTTGAACCGCTCTAGAACCACTTTGCGAAACTCGTCCGCCGAGTGGCCCGCCGGCGTGTAAACCGCCGTCACGGAGTTGCTGTATTCCTTGGGATCGAGGGCCACGTTTTCGAGACCCCAGGCACGCACCGCGCGACGTGTCGCCTCACCATGGCGCTCGTGGCGTTTGAATACGTTCTGAAGTCCTTCCTCACGCAGCATGCTCAGCGATTCCTTCAGCGCGAACAGCATATTGGTTGCGGGTGTGTAAGGGAAGAAGCCGTTGACGTTTTGGGACAGCATCATCTGCCAGTCCCAGTACGATCTTGGAAGCTTCGCGGATTTCGAGGCCGCCATCGCCTTGTCGCTGATCGCATTAAATCCTAAGCCCGGGGGCAGCATCAGGCCCTTTTGCGAGCCACCGATGGAGACATCCACTCCCCATTCATCGTGCCGATAGTCGATCGAAGCGAGCGAGGAGATGACGTCCACCAGCAAAAGGGCCGGATGCTTTGCGCGATCCATGGCAGTGCGAACCGCGCTTACCGAGCTGGTGACACCCGAAGACGTTTCATTGTGCACGACACCGACGGCCTTGATCTTATGGTCGCGATCCTCGCGAAGCTTGGACTCGACCACCTGGGCATCGACGCCATGCCGCCAGTCGGTTTGAACGACATCGACGTCCAGGCCTAGCTTGCCTGCCACCCCAATCCACAAGGCGGCAAACTGGCCGACCTCGAACATCAGTATCTTGTCGCCGGGCGACAGCGTATTGGTGAGCGCGCCCTCCCAGGCTCCTGATCCGGAAGACGGGAAGATAACGACGTTTCCCGAGGTTTGGAAAATCTCTTTCATTCCCTCTAAGACTTCGAGTCCCAAGAGCCCGCATTCGGGGCCTCGATGATCGATAGTCGGCCGTGACATGGCGCGCAGGACGCGCTCCGGCACGTTCGTGGGACCGGGAAGCTGAACAAATTGACGACCGCTTGAATAAGGCATTTAGATTTTGATCCGAACGCCTATTGTACAACTCAACAGTCGTTTGAGATAACTTGAATGGTATGCATATTCGCTTCGGAACTGGCATGGTGTTTGCCTGCATGTGTTTGACCGCACGAGCGCAGTGGAACCAGCCTATGGCTGGGGCTCCGCGGACGCCCGATGGCAAGGTGAATATGACTGGCGCGGTCCCGCGCGTGAACGGCAAGCCCGACCTTTCGGGAATCTGGCAGGTGGAAGCCGAGCCTCGCGGTCCCGGCTTGTTTGGATTGGGCGAATCCCCCAATTCAAAATATTTCCGCGACATCCTGTCAGATTTCAAGCCCGGCGAGGAGCCGCTTACGCCGGACGGCAGGGAAATTTTCCGCCAGCACAGCCAGCCTGGAGTCGTCGGTCCAAACTTGCTGTGTCTGCCCGATGGAGTGCCTCACGCCGATCTGTTGCCGGAGCCGTTCAAGATCATTCAGACGCCCAGCCAGATCGTGATGCTCTACGAAGTGGAGACCATCTTCCGCCAGATCTTCACCGATGGACGCAAGCATCCGGTCGATCCGTCGCCAACATGGCTGGGGTATTCGGTCGGCAAGTGGGAAGGGGACACGCTGGTGGTGGATACCGTGGGATTCAACGACATGAGTTGGCTGGACGCACGCGGCCACGGCCACAGCGAGGATATGCGCGTTGAGGAGCGCTTCCACCGGCGTGATTTCGGCCACATGGAAGTCACTGCGACCATTACCGATCCGAAGATTTTCACCAAGCCGGTTACGATCAGCTTTGTGGAGCAGTTGCTTCCGGACACGGATGTCTTCGAGCACATCTGCTACGAAAACGAAAAGGATGCAGCGCACCTGCCCGGAAGGAAGTAGCGCTATTTATTTGAGCGTCAGTGTGATGCCTGGTTGCGAGACTGCTCCGCCGACGGTAACCGTCACCGGTACTGCGTTGCCCACCGTTATGCCGGCTGGAACTACGGCGTTGATCTGCATCACACCCAGCATTCCACCGGGCAGGGGGCCGGCGTATTGTACGGTGGCTGCTGCGCCGCCGATGGTCACCACCGGAAGCGGATTCAATTGCGGAAGCGGATTCAAGTTGGCCGGGATTACATAGCCGTTGCGAGGCGTGACGGCGGTGTAATAATCGCCCTCGCCCGTGAGATAGAGCACGGCGATATCGCCCACATGCAACGGACTTGTCGCGCCGTTGAGGCTGAGCACACTAGTCTGCATGTTGAAGGTCAGCGCGGCGGCCTGACCGATTCCGGAACCGTCGAGCGTAAACAAGGCGGGTACTGCGGCAACGATGTCCACTTTCCCCTGACCTTGCGTCCCGTTGTTATTCACCACGACGTTGCGCTGCGTGCCGATCGAGGCATCGTAAGGAACCTGGACCGTGATCATGTCATTGCTTACGTAGACCATGGCGGCGGCCTTGCCGTCGATGGTCACCGAGGTGTTGCCTAAAGTCTGCGTAACGTAACCGTTACTGATGGTGAAGCTGGCGGGAGTGGCTGGACCAATTCCTTCGCCGAATAACGAAACCAGCTCGCCCAAAGCGACGGCGCCTGAAGCATAGCTGGCCGAACTCACCACTGCCTGGATGACCGGAGTGCTGGATACGACGAAGGGCGATGCCACCGAATCGCCACCAGGCGCCGGATTCGTGGCGACGATATTGAGCGTGGTGGCCGCAGCGAGCAGGCTGGCCGGCAGATCCACCAGTAGCGTAGAAGCGCTGATAAAGGTGGTCTTTAGCGGCGTAACCGAACCGGAAACCTTAACGGTGGTCCCCTTGTAGAATCCTGTACCGCGAATCGTAGTCGTCAGCAGGCCCGAGCCGACTTTCGCAGCCGATGGCCACACGCTGGCGATGGTGGGCGTCGACGCATTCACCAACAGAGATATCGAAATGTTCTGGGTCTTGTTCGTCGTCGGCACGCCGCTCGCCGTGATGACTAACTTGCCCGCATAAGGCGCGGCTTGTGGATCCAGCCCCGAGGCGTCGGCGGTAATCGTCAGCGTGGCGGGTACCCCGGGGAGCGCAACTCCGTTGGCCGGGGTCACGGTCGCCCAAGTGGCGCCCTGTAGCGCGGCCGTGAAGGACACGGGACCGCCGCTGGCAATCAGTTGCAGCGTTTGCGTAGGCGGAGTTGGTGGCGCAGTGAAACTCAGCGTGGTCGAGCTTACGGATAACGTAGGCAGCGGTGCGGTGACTGTCAGAGTTACGGGAATCAAAACCGGCGACGCAAATCCTGTTGCGGCCACTCTGACTGAGGCGTTAAATGTCCCCACGGGAAGGCCCGTGGGATTGACTCGAACCGTGAGCGCCGCTGGAAGCTTGCCCGTGTCCGGACTCACCGTCAGCCACAGCGCAGTGGGGGGCGTTATAGAGGTCGTGTAGGCTGCCGTGCTCGACCCCGACTTCACGGCTAAAGATTGTCCGGCAGGCAGCGCATTGCCGGATTGCCAGGTGAAGGTGATCGAAACAGGGGTCGGCGTCAATACAGCCGTCTGCCCGAAAACCGAGAACCCAGCGAGGGCAGTACAAACCAATAGCCGAGTATTCACGTTCGAGCTATCGGCACACCGCCCTGCGAGCGTTAGCGCCCCCCCGAATGCGGGGTGTCCGCTATTTCCCGGCGCCCGCTTTTAACGTGACCACCGGAGAGGGCAGCCGGGATCCCGCAGGACCCGTGAACTCCTCTTTGGTTCCGTCATCGTAATACTGAACGAACTTCCAGACCAGCTCTGTGCCCTCTTTGGGGTTGATGCCCAGCATCCCGAACTCGACAAATTCGTATGGCATCATCTTCCCGGTCCAGGTGGCCCCGATGATTTTGCCTTTATCGTTCTTCTTGAAGTCAATTTTCCAGCCAGGTTTAAATTCGAAATCGTAGATCTCGAGGCCCGCTGGAAACTCCCCTTCGATCTTGGAGCAGGCGACCTGCTTTTCGTTGGGAACGCGCATCGTATACTTCTCGCGAGCGCCAGTAGTGGACTCCGTCGGAGCTATGCGGATATGGGCGAACAACAATGAGCCGAACGCCAGAGTCATGAAGGTCAGGATAATAAATCGGTACGAAAATGGCTGTTTCATGGGAACCATGTTAAGCCTGCGGATTCTTCAATACAAGGTCCCGCCAGGGGCCGATCTCAAGCAGGAAGGCGCCCGGATATAATTCTGAGCGAGGAACCGCAGTATTTCCTGAATTTGGCTACCGCAACTGGATCGCACGCGAAAACGCATGTCTCAGTGCGGAAAATGGACGTGGTCATATTGACGGGTTCGGCTCGTGTCCACACAATCTTGACGAATCCAGGATGACGGCTTTTGGAAGTAATCCGCTATTGGTAGCGGAGATATTCCGGACACGCAACCTCGACGAGGCGGTGCTCTACCTCGCGTTCATCATCCTGACCGATCCGCCGATAGGGCCACTTCAAGTGTTTCGTCGCTGTTCTGGCTGTTCGTGTCACCTCGCCCGATCGGTCACTCGCGATCTCGCGGTTCGACGATCTCTGTCTCGGCTTGATCGAACTCAGTCCGAAGCATCTCGAACTTGCCGCAGTCCGCACAGGTCACTTCGACCCGGGTTTTCTCGCGGTCAACAAAAATCCACTCCGCGTCCGCGCCGCAGCGCACACAAATGACGTCACGTTGGCCCCGCTCGGGATCGATGATGCGTGTGTTTTCCATGCTTTTTACCTAGCACGCGGATAACCATCGGGACGGTGTGTGATCCAACCCAAGCATCCTGCGTGATCCGGCGCAATGGGGCGAACCCCTCCTTAGAGCGTGCGCCGCAAAGTCGCTGCGTCGTGCGCCTTAGCTTCCCGGTGATGGCAGGGCACTTGCTGATCTGCATGCGAGCACCGACTCAGAAGGAGACTACGGCAATGTTACAAGCCCCAATTAAGAGGGCAGAGGATACAGGCAAGAAAGCTCCCGTCTTCGAAGAACTCGCTAAACGTTTCGAAGGAGTTCGGCAACGTGCTTTCGATTTGTTCGATAAACGCGGCCGTGAACTCGGTCACGAGTTAGAAAAGTGGCTTAAGGCGGAGCATGCCGAAAAAGACGACGTCTACGAGATGCAGATCGTTCTGCCCGGCTTTGAAAGCAGAAACGTCGAGGTGATTGCCACTCCTACCGAAATAATTGTTCACGCGGCAACGAAAGAGGAGAAGAAGACACAAAAAGGCACCGGGCAGTGGACCGAGTTTGGTTTCAACGATGTTTATCGGTGTTTCAATGTGACGAATCCCATCGCCGTCGACAAGGTCACAGCAAACCTTGAGAACGGCATTCTGCGAACCGGCGCTCCCCTCACGGCGAGACCTAAACAAATCAAAACCGCAGCCGCATAGTGGGGGGCCGCATGGCACGAAAGGTCTTGCTCATCTGCGGCATCGTCTCTTCGCTGCTCTACGTCGCCATGAACGTTCTTGGGGCCATGCAGTGGGAGGGCTACAGCTCGATCTCTCAAACTGTCAGCGAACTGTTTGCGATCGGCGCCCCATCGAGACCACTATGGGTTTTGCTGGGCATTCTGTATCAGGTCCTGGCAACGCTCTTCGGATGGGGCGTCTGGGCATCAGCCGGCCGAAATCGCGCGCTACGCGCCGTCGCCGGCCTGCTGCTCGCCTATGGAGTGATCGGCTTCGCGGCACCATTCTTTCCGATGCACCTGCGTGGAACCGAACTAACGCTTACGGACACCATGCACAAAGCTCTCGCGATGGTGACGGTTTTCTTCATGCTGATCGCCATAGGGTTCGGGGCTACAGCATTCGGAAAGCGATTTCGCGTCTATTCGATCGCGACATTACTGATACTTCTTGTGTTCGGGGCTTTGGCGGGGCTGGACGCTCCGCGGATTGAGGCAAACCTGCCGACACCGTGGGTTGGAGTTACGGAGCGCGTCAACATCGGTGTTTTCCTGCTATGGGTCGGGGTGCTGGCCACTGCTCTCTTACGCGTCCCGGATACTGCCGTTGGAACAAAGTGATTCGAGATGAGCCAGGTCGCCATCCACGGGTTTGCCCGCTCCGGGTTTGAGGCGGTGCGCGATGCCTTTGCCGACAACTTCTCCCGCCGGCATGAGCTGGGGGCGGCCTGCTGCATCTACAAAGACGGGGAAAAGGTGGTCGACCTGTGGGGTGGGATTCGGAACAGGACCACCGGCGAGCCGTGGGAAGAGGACACCATGGTCCTGGTGTTCTCGGCAACCAAGGGACTGGCGGCAATGGCCATGGCGGTGGCCCATTCCCGCGGCTGGCTCGATTACGAGGAGCGCGTGTGCAGATATTGGCCGGAGTTCGCGCAAGAGGGCAAGGGCAAAGTGACGGTGAGACAACTACTATCTCATCAGGCTGGCCTGTTCGCGTTCGGTGAGACGGTCGACAGAAGCATGGTTGCAGACCTGGATCGGCTCGCGATCGTACTCGCTCGACAGAAGCCAGCGTGGGAGCCGGGGAGCCGCCAGGCCTACCACGCCATCAGCCTTGGATTCTTCGAAGGCGAGCTGCTGCGCCGTGTCGATCCGCAGCACCGCAGCCTTGGACAGTTCTTTCAGGATGAGATTGCTTCACCGCTCGGGGTCGACTTCTACATTCGCTTGCCCGAGTCGATTCCGACCTCCAGGCTGGCTGTGCTCGAAAAGGGAAATCCGTTTAAGGTGTTGGCGAGATTGCCATTCCGGCTAATGCTGTCTTCGCTGAATCCACGTTCTGCCATCTTCCGAGCGCTCGTGGTGAACCCGGGATCGTGGGTGTCGCTCGACGACGAGCGTGTCTATGCGCGCAACCTCGAAGTCCCGTCCGGCGGTGGTGTCGGGACCGCCCGGGCCATGGCGCGCGCGTACAGCGTGTTCGCGACTGATGGCCGGGAGCTTGGTTTGCGCCAGGAAACATTGCGAGCGTTGAGTGCGCCGGCGATTCCATCTGGGCACGGTTTCTACGACGAAGCCCTCAAGGGCGAGATCCAGTTTTCGCTGGGCTTCATGAAGACCTGCCCGAACTGGCCCTTTGGTCACGCGGGCGCATTTGGCTCACCCGGCGCGGGTGGTTCCCTTGGCTTCGCCGACCCTCAGAGCGGTATGGCGTACGCCTATGTCACCAATCGCCTCGGTGGAGTGACCGGAGAACCCAGAGATCTGGCGCTGAGAAATGCCCTCCCTCAAGAGTTCCACTAACATGGCTTGTCGAAGTCCCCAACACCGGACGTCTCAACAGGACAAGACTTTGTCCGGGTGAGTCCGTAGGCGTGAGTACAGACGCCGGTAGCTGCTAGAAGTCCGCCAGCCGCCGGTAATAGAAAGCAACACGCAGCGCGTTTAGCACAGCGGCAACATCGATCGCCTCCTGGGCCACCGCTCCGGCAATTGGGGATAAGTGCCCAGCAGCGGCGATCCCCATGCCCACCGTGCTCAGCGCCATTCCTCCAATCGCACTCTCCAAGGCGATCCTGCGCATTCGACGGCTGATATGGATCAGCTCATCGCTTCTTTCGAGAGATGAATCAAGCACCACGGCGTCCGCTGCCTCCGACGTAATGTCGCTGTTCGACCCCAGGGCTACCCCCACGGTGGCCATCAGCATAGCGGGGGCATCGTTGATCCCATCGCCTATGAACAGTGTTTTCTCGCACTTGGTGGCTGCTGCGACGAAAGCAACTTTCTCTTCGGGACTTTTGCTGAAAAGCGCCTCGCTGATTCCCACTTGAGCGGCCAAATAGCGGACTTCCTCCTCGCGATCGCCGGAAAGCAACACGACGCGCTTGGCACCATGACGTGTTCCCAAATGGGCAATGAACGGACGACTCTCCTCACGCGGCGTGTCGCGAAAACGAAAAACCGCGGCTAGCCGCGCATCGAAGAGAATGATGCACTCCAAACCGGTGGTCGGCTCAGGCAAGGCGATTTCTCTCACCTGCGAGCGCCCCGTAACTTGAATATTCACCGCGTTAACGGTCCCCTGCAATCCGGCACCTGGCTTCTCAGCGATAGAACTAGCCTGCGCCAGCGGGAGGCCTTCCTTACGTGCCGCTGTCAGAATGGCCGCGGCAAGCGGGTGCTTGGAGTACTGCTCCAAGCTCGCAGCCTTGGATAAAACGTCATCGCGGGAAAAACCTTCCGCGCACAGAACCTCGGTCAGTACCGGCTTGCCATAAGTCAATGTTCCGGTCTTGTCGAAGATTAGCGTCCGGCAGTTATCGATCTGTTCCAAGGCCGCTGGGTTCTTGATAATGATGCCGCGTGTGGCGGCGAGTGATATTGCACCGAGGATGGCTACCGGAATAGCGATTAGCAGAGGGCAAGGAGTTGCAATCACTGTAACGGCGAGGAACCGCAGCGAATCGCCGCTCCACCACCACGCACCCAAGGCGATCGCTACCGCGACAGGCGTGTACCAGGCTGCGAGCTTGTCACCCAGTCTGCGCAGGCGAGGTCGGTTGGCCTCGGTTTGCTGCAGCAGCCTGACGATCTGAGCATGCCGGGAGTCCACGGGCAACTTGGATGCCTCGATAACCAACAATTGGTCTTTGTTGATCGCGCCGGAGAGGACCGCCGATCCGGGAGCCTTGGATATTTCAAACGGCTCGCCAGTCAGGTAAGACTCGTCCATGCGCCCGTGGCCTTCTATTACAGTGCCATCCACGGCGACAATTTCATGCGGCAGAATCATGATGGCGTCGCCGATTTGTACCTCTTCTAAGGAGACATCTAGATGTCCGCTTTCCGTCTTGCGGTGCGCGATCCTTGGCGTCCGTTTATGAAGAGCAGCTAAAACCGAGTTGGCTCGCTCCGTGGCGAACGATTCGAGTGCGTTGCCACCGGAAAGCATGAGCACGATGATCGCGCCCACCAAATACTGATCGGTCACCGCTGCGGCCACGATGGACAGTCCCGCCAGCAGATCCGAACCGAATTCCAGGTGAATCAATCGTTGTCCCAACTTCCAAAGCAGCGGCAATCCTCCCGCCGCTACCGCCACGTACAGCGGAATCTCGGAAACGTCGGTGCGCGTATGGAGTAAATAGCGAAGAGAAAGGTGGATAACAATGCCCGCCGCGGAGAGTAGCGCGATCCAGGATTGGGTCGATAGACCATCAAGTCTGAGAGTGCTGCTCAAAGCGCTAGCACTCCGTGAACAACGCCGTCCTCGACGTGCTCCAAGTCAAATCCCAATAGGCGGCAAACTTCAAGCATCTGACGATTCCCTCCGAGGATCTCAACCGTCACGCGATCCAGCTTCTCGGATCTCGCTATCTCGATTAATCGCCGCGAAAGCTCGGTGCCCAAACCGCGACCCTGGTTTTCGTCCGTGATCAATACGGCTAGTTCAGCCTCATTCGACAAATGCGCCTTGCTAAGCCGGCCGACTGCGAGAATCTCAGACTGGTGACGTTCGTGGTCATTCTGCTCGGCCACCAGCGCGATTTCACGATCGTAATCGCCGAAGCAGACCCTCACCAGGCGATCATGCGCAATCCTCTGGTCAAGGCTAAGCATGTGAAAATACCGCTGGTAGATGCTGCGCTCGGAGAGTTTAGTATGAAAACCGGCGATCAAGCGCTCGTCTTCTGGACGAATGGGGCGAATGTTAACCTCACTGCCATCCTCAAAACGCCACGGTTTGACATATTGAACCGGATACGGGCGAATGGCCGGCAAAGGAGGCTCGACGACATCCTGCGCCTGCAGGACGACTCGGGCATCCAGCGCCAGCAGTCCTTCGGCGGACGCAAGCAGCGGGTTGATGTCGATTTCCTTAATCCATTTCTGCTCGATTGCCAGATAGCTGAACCGCACCAGCAGCTTTTCAAGTTCGACCAGATCGACGGGTTTCCGCCCGCGCACGCCGCGTAGGGCTGCGATAATCTTGGTCCTTTCCATGAGCAGGCGTGCGAGCGTGGTGTTCAGCGGCGGCAATCCGATGGCGCGATCCTTATACACTTCGACGAGCTGGCCGCCACTGCCAAACAACAGAACGGGCCCAAATTGAGAATCGATGCTTGAGCCGAGGATCAGCTCGTAGCCTTCCGGACGCATCATGGGCTGAACGGTCACTCCCAGAAAATGCTCGGCGCCTTTCGCCCGTGTCACGGCTTCTTGGATGCTCCGGTAAGCCGTCCGTACAGTGGCTTCGCTGGACAGATTCAGCTGGACACCACCGACATCAGTCTTATGCGTGATCGTCTCGGAATGAAGTTTCAAAACTACCGGATACCCGATGCGACCTGCTGCTTCGCTGGCTTGGTCTGCGGTGAAGGCGATTTCCGTCGTAACAGTGGGAATGCCGTAGATTGCCAGTAGGCTCTTCGACTCAGCCTCGGTCAGGAGTGTGCGTCCTTTTGCACGGACACTATTGATAAGCTCGCCGGCTCTGGATGCTGCGTTCGAATCGTTGAATTCGTACGGTTCTGGCGTTTCGTAGAGCGCTTTGAGATTAGCGCTATAGCTCCACATCAGCTGAAACACGCGAGCAGCTGCATCGGGATAGCCGTAGGTGGGAATGCCAGCTTGGTTGAGAATCGCTTCTGCGCCCGCGATGTCCCGGCCACCCATCCAACTGGCGATTACCGGTTTTCCGGGGAACTTGGAGTAGTGCGTCAACTCTTCCGCTATAACCGCAGGATCCGCCAGTCCGGTGGGAGCCAGGATGACCAGCAGGCCGTCCGTTGCAGGGTCTTTGACAGCGATATCGACAGTCTTTGCATAGCGCTCCCCGTTGGCATCGCCGATCATATCGATGGGATTCTGATGGCTCCAATGGCGCGGAAGGAATCCATTCAACTGCTCAATTGTGCTCGGAGCAAGTTCCCCCAGTTCACCACCCTCGGCCAGTAACGCGTCGGTGGCCAGGACGGCGGGTCCCCCGGCATTAGTGACGATCGTCAGCCTGGGACCCTTCGGGCGCGGTTGCTTGTCCAAAGCCTCGGAGAGATAGAACAGTTCAGCGATCGTATTCACGCGGACCACGCCGCAGCGGCGAAATGCGGCGTCTAAGACCTCGTCTTGCCCGGTCAGGGCGCCGGTGTGGGAGGCGGCAGCTTTCGCGGCAGCCGCAGTCCGGCCGGGCTTGATTACGATGATCGGTTTCGATAGCGCCACCTCCCGCGCCGCGGACAAGAAGGCGCGAGCGTCGCCGACGGATTCCATGTAGATCACGATGCTGCGGGTTTTCGGGTCATCCCCTAGGTACTGAATCAGATCCGCCCAACCCACATCGAGCATGGAACCGACAGAAACAAACGCGCTGAATCCGACCATCTCGCGCTGGCTCCAGTCCAGAATGGCCGTGCACAGAGCTCCGCTCTGGCTGATGAAACCCAGGTGACCGGCGCGAGCCATCGAGCTGGCGAACGTCGCGTTCAGACCAAAGTGCGGACTCATAATGCCTAGGCAGTTTGGCCCCACAATACGCATTTTGCTCTTCCGGGCTTCGGCGAGAACTTCCTGTTCCAGGGCGGCGCCTTTCTCACCCACTTCCCTGAAGCCGGCGGAGATAATGACGGCGCCCTCGGCGCCTGCCTCAACGCACTCCCGGACGATTCCGGGGACTGTTCGGGCCGGTGTGGCGATGACTGCCAAATCGATTTGCTCCGGGATTTCCCGAACGCTCGCATAGCAGGGTAAACCCAACACCTCCGAGCGTTTGGGATTTATGGGATAAACAGTTCCTCCGAAAGACGTTTGCTTGAGGTTGGTAACGAGTGATCGGCCTACACCTGTCAGGCCCTCGGTCGCACCAATGACCGCTACGTTGCGGGGATGGAAGAAGACGTCAAGCGGCACACGGCGCTCCTGCATCGATTTCGATGAAATATCGATCATTTGGTTCCGGAAGGGGCTCAACCATTAGACACCGTGCAATCGGCAAGCCACGGCCTCTTCCACGCTATATAAAGTGACATAGAAGGCGAGCTCCCGGATTGGCATTCATGCTGCTCTGTAAAATGTCAAATGACTAGCTACACGCGACATTTAGAAGGAAAGAAGTTTGAGACTATAGTCGGCAAGCATCGGATCGTAACGGACCAACTTGTCTCCGATGGCGGCGGAGACGTTGGTCCTACGCCCCCCGAACTGCTTCTGGCGTCGCTAGGCGCTTGTGCTGGCCACTACGCCGTGGAGTATCTGCATGCCCGGAACCTGCCGCTGACCGGTCTCGAGTGACCGGTCTCGAGATTTGGGTTTCTGCGTCAAAAGCCACAAATCCAGCGCGCCTTGCGTCGTTTCGCGTAGAAGTGAATCTTCCAGGGATTGAGGAACGCCATCAGCAGGGACTACTTCGTGCGGTAAAGGCATGTTTGATTCATAACACGCTGAAAACCAGTCCGGCCATCGAAGTAGAGGTCGATGTCGCACAGAATCTGTACCAGTCCCGGTAGGCATCTAGATGCTCAGGAATGAACAAGGAGATTGACGAATGACAGGGTAAACGTGTACTCACATTCTGAATGTGCTTCGCGCAAGTCCTCGCCCGATGAAGAGTAAGTCCGCCTTCCGCCGGACGGCTTCCTGGCATACGCCGTTGGGCACCGGCGCATCAAGCACGACGTGCTGCGAATCTATGCCGAATCGCCCCTTTAGCTCGCGCAGCCTCACATGAGCCGCATCCACAATTTCTTTCTTGTAGGAGATACGACCAGCCGTCTAGCCGTCGCCGATCAGCGCGCAAAAGGACCCATACCCTCTGCGCCTTGTCGCGCATCCCCGCCCGCGCCTAGCCCACCTTCCTATCTCAAATGGGGTCGCTTCTGCGAGTTACGGCAAAACTGCAATCGACGGTCCAGGCCCAATCCCGCAGGATGGACATGATGCAGAACATGATGAGCGGGGGGATGATGGGGCGTGAAGGCAAGCGCGGCGCGCACAAGAATTGAGTGATCCAAAAAAGATCTCGGGCGCTACTTCTTGGCCGGCACCAAGCTCCACAAATAAAGAATGACTCCCGCGCCAATTAAAGGGCAGCCAACCACGACGAAGGCGACAAACGCGAGCGGATGGATCCGGAACAGCGTACCCATTTGAATCAACAGCCCGGCGCCAATCAAGATGCTCGCCCACTTGATTCGAGTTTCGATGAGGGACTTTTCCATCGTTACTTGCTCTCTTTCCAGAACGCAGCATCTTTGAGCGAACCAATATCGTGAACGATGTCATGGCAGCCGCTCGACAAACACGATCGTTGGCCTGACTTGATGCTTTGGAGCAGATCCGGCGTCTTGTGATGTCCGGAGCCCTCCTCGAAGCGTCGTGCCCCCAAGTGGCAATGCAGGCACTCCCGATTGTTGTAGGGCTGATAAAGCTTGATTTCCTCGGGCTTGGGGATTGTGCCGAAATACTGTACTTGGATGTGCCGCAAGCCCCGCAGTTTTGCGCGGACGGTGCCGAACATCGCATAGTCCGTGTGACAGGTGTAACAGGCTCGATCGCGGGGAACGCGGTTGTTCTGAAAGTGGCGCGCCGGCAGGTAGCTGGGATCATCCACGTAGAGACTGCGGCCGAAATCGGTCATCACGTGGCAGGAAAGGCAGAACTGGGTGGATTCCGCGCGCTCCATTTGTTCGGAAAAACCGCCCCACACCGCGGCGATCGGAAGGACGCAGAGCGCGATGAAGGCCAGAATCTTACCTTCGCGGGATCGCGTCCAGTGAGCACGAAATCCAACCAGCGACACGATCGCGGCCGTAACGGCGATGAAAAGAATGACGATCGTGGCAGCCATAGTTCCAAGCTATTTGGCGAGGCTGCGGTAATACTCGACGAGCCCCTTGATCTGGTCGGCATTGAATCCCTTGCCGTAGGCGTCCATATCTGTGCCTTTTCCGTTCTGGACGATCTTGATCATGTCCGCGGCGCTCATCTTGGCCGCGGTTTCTTTGACGCCTTTCATCTTAAGTTTCTTGCCCTTGGCGGTTTGGCCGGCGCCATCAGGACCGTGGCATGCCGAGCATTTGTCGAGGTACAGATCCTTAGGGTCTTTCTGCGCCGAAGCGCTTAGGGCAAAGGCGACTAATAGCAGGCCAGCCCATGTAATCTTGCTCATAGAGGGGGTCATAGTTTTAAAAACTCCTGGTCCAAGCGATTAACAGCAGCTTCGCCCCGAAGTTGTTTCCCGGCACGATCTGCTCGATATAGTAGGTACGCTGTAACTGCGCCGTCAACCGCCCTAGCCGCGGGAAGTCGTAATTGAGGGAGCCGGTTGCGTAAGGGAAACTCATAGGTCCATAGAGCGGCGCTTCTCCGGCGATCTCGCCAGAACCGGTGGCACGTAGGTAGTTGCCGCTGAAGTTGATTTCCAGACGGCGGATGGGCGAGACCCGAATGCCGCCCTGCCAGACGCGATTCACGGTCTGGTCGCGTATCGCGAGGTTGGTGAAGGGCGCGGGACCCCGCAGAAAGTTCACAAAGGCAGATGCAAACAAGCTGTCGTAGCTGAATCCGGCAAAGCCCGAAAGGCGGTCGTTGAATTCGTAGGTCGCGGTAATCGCGTTGCTGCGCACCGTGCTGCGATAATCGGTGTCGATCAGCTTTCGGTTTCGCACCATCAGAGTATCGTCTATGTAGAACTTATCAGTGGGCCGCACCCGGACTACTAGCCGTCCGCCAACATCGACGTGCGGCGTGATGCGTGTATACGAGGTGCCGTTTGTAGTCTGATCAACGTCGCCGCGGATGGTCAGCGTCTTGGACGGCTGGTAGTAGGCGCTCACGACCGGCCAAACAGTCTTGATCCGCTTGGTGCGCGTTGGATCGGCAATGCCCCCGTCCAAGAACTCTACGTCGCTCTTCATGTACCGGACACCCGTGCGCACCAACAAAGACGATACCGGAGTAAAGGTCATGTTGAAATCCAGCGTGTGCGTACCGATGCGCCATTGGTTGGAGGATTCGCCCGTGGTCACGGTCAAAGCATTCACAGTGCGAAACTGCGCGTCGCTATCCACGGTGAATCGCGAATAGCGGTAATCCAGCAGCACGCTCCACCATTCCCGAGCCTTATAGGTAAAGCCCTGGTCGATGACATGATTGGGCTCGGTCACGTTCGCGCGGGTGGACAGCGAAAGCGCGTAAGGCGAGGTGGTCGTTCCGGTTGAATTGGTGCGGGCAACGCCGTCAAACGACATATCGAGCGAGGCCGGTCCACGGTATCGGTAGAAGATATAACCGCCACGTGTTTCAAGCTTTGGCGAGATCTTTCCGGTATAAGAGAACTCACTCACGGGTGTAGTGAGCTTGCGGGAGTCCGACCAGGCGATCCCATTGACCAGCTCCTTGGCCGTCACGGGATCGTCAACGTTGATGCTCCGCTGTGGTGAGCTGGCGTTCAGGCCGTTGATCGAATCCTCGAATCTTTGATATCCCAGGCGGTAATGGAAGTTCCAGCCGTTGAGCGTGTAGTCGATTCCTCCGGTAACCCGGTTCGACGTCTCGCTGAGCGGCGCGAGCACATAGTATGGATTCGCGCGAGCGAAAGAACCCCATATCGACGAAGAGCCAAAGTAATCCAGCGAGCGTGTCGTCCAGGTCATTCCATCACGCGTGTTCCGAAAGTATTCGAAACTGAACCGCAGGTTGTTGGTGGCGTGCACCAGCAGATTGACGGAGCCAAGTTTGCGAACCGTGGCCCAATTGTGACTGTTGGTCAGGGCATTCAGGCCATTAGGCAAGGCCGCGTCGTCGTTTCGATTCCAGTAGTAGCGGCTATTCCGGAAATTGACGCGCAGGTCATACAGGCGATTCTTCCGAGCTGTCAATTGGGCGGTTGAATAAGGATCGCCTCCCAGTCCGCTTAGCATGAGAAAGTAATCGTCCGCAAAACGATTCTGGCCCTCTTGCGCCTTTCCGAACAAATTGAAATCCAGGACCCGGAAGCCGCTATTAAGGTCAAACAGTTCATCAAACTTGGGCCGATAGCCGCTGACGTCAGTGAACCTGTATCCAGTGGTAAACGACCCCTGATTCTCGAAACCACCCAGCGTTATCGGCTTGGCGGCGGCATCCTGCGCATAGGCAGGAATGGAAAGCGGCAACAGCGCTAACAGGAACCCGTATATAGGATGGAGTCGTATTGTCATGGCGACTCCTCAGTGCAGGAAGTTGACATCGAAATTGGAGCCGTGGATGCTTGCGTGACAACGAGTGCAATCGCCGCGTGTCTGGAAACTTAAACGCCCGTGCGGAACATTGGCTGCGAAAGGATTTACGTGGCACTGCAGACACAGCAGGCGCTCCTCGCGGCGGACCAGGAGCATGCGATTGATGCTTCCGTGCGGCGTGTGGCACGCCGTGCAGCCTTCCACTTTTACGGCCGAGTGCTCGAAGACAAAGGGTCCACGCTTCTCGGTGTGACATTGGGTGCAGGTTTCCCAGCCGCTCTGTCGCAATGTTGCGCGATTGGAAGTGCCATGCGTGTTGTGGCAATCAGTGCACTTCATCAAGCCTTCAGGCACGCGATGATGGGTCGGCAGCGCGAACTGTGCCTGGATATTACCGTGACAGCCAAAACACAGCTCCGGCTGCGGCTTCTTAAGCAGACTGTTGTGCAGCCAGCGCGTCTCTTCGGGCAATTTCGGCACGGAAAAGAAATCGGCTTGAGCGATGCTCAGACCTACCCGCTTCGGATTCCGCGCCGCCTCCACCAGATGCGTGGAGTGACAGTCCATACAGGAAACCCCGTGTTGCATGTGGGTCGAATGATCAAAAGCTGACTGAGTCCGGCTGCTTTGATGACATTGCAGGCAGCGCTCCGAATTCTGCTTGGGATTCCCGTGGAAGGCGAAGATGAGCTTGGTGGCGGCCGCGGTCTTGGCGTCGTCCCCTTGCGCGGCTTCCTCCGCATCGGCGTGGGCTTTGCCAGGACCGTGGCACATCTCGCACCCGGTGACCGAGTCGGCGTGCGCAGCAGGCAGCGCGGCATGCTTGGTCTTTCCATACTGTAGAAACTCGGCTCTGTGGCAAGACCGGCAGCGGTCCGCCCCGGCGTAAACTGCGCCTGCCAGAGGCATGATGGGTGGAATCGTGATTGAGGAGGGTTCAGCAGCGGCCGGGCGCGTTTGCGCCGAGGTGTCCATTCCGAAGGAGCAGAGTAGCGCTAAGACCCAGACTGTCGCGCTAGAGTTCATCTGAGTTCACTCGGCACGCGACGGGCCAACCTAAGCGATCGCCGTAACATCGTCAAAAACAGTGTAGTTTGACCGTTCCCGACTCTGAGTGAGGGTTTTACTGGGCGACATAACCCAGGTTTAGTGACCGCATTGCGTCACGGGACGCGGCGAACAGATCTGTCCTATTGGATCTTAAGGCGTTAGCCCGATTCCTGGAATTGGCATAGCAACTGCATTCGCACTGTCTGAGTGGGATCGAGAAAGGAACGTATGATCAAACGAATCGCGGGTGCCTGTGTGGTTGCGTTGTTTGCGCTTGGGGCCGGAGTGGCGCAGAAGCGTGCGCCAGAGCCCACACAGGAAAAGCAGCTCTTGGATTCGTTCAAGGGGCCGGAATTGTTTCGAGCGTATTGCGCCACTTGCCACGGCAGAGACGCCAAGGGTGGCGGGCCGATGGCCGCATCGCTAAGAATCGCGCCCGCGGATTTGACTCGGATCGCAGCACGCAATGGTGGGACTTTCCCTTTCCTCCAGGTCCAGAAGATTATCTCTGGCGAACAGCCGCTGTCGGCGACCCACGGCACGCGTGAAATGCCAGTGTGGGGCCCCATCTTTTCAGAGGTCTCATGGGATCAAGACCTCGGGCGCGTGCGGATATACAGCCTCGCCAAGTATCTCGAAGCGATTCAAGTGAAGTGACGCTGCCTTCCTGAGGAGGTATTTATGCTAGCTATCAAGCACATTCTTTTTCCAATAGACTTTTCCGAACGGTGCTGTAGCGCAGCTCCTTTCGTACAGGCCATGGCAAACCGCTTTGGCGCCAAGATCACGCTGATTAGTGCGCTGCCGCCGGTCTGGCAGACAGGCCTCGGCGAAGGTGCAACCATTCCGGTGGATATGAACGAGCTGAAGGCCGATTTGGAGATGCGCTTAAGCGGCGCATTTGTACGCGAGTTCGCCGGTATCCCGGTGCATCGCGTCGCGGAAATCGGCGATCCGGCGGCAGTGATCACGCGATTTGCGCAGACCGAGGGCGTGGATCTGATCATGATGCCGACCCACGGTTACGGCCCATTCCGCACCTTGCTACTGGGTTCGGTCACCGCCAAGGTGCTGCACGACGCTGAGTGTCCCGTGTGGACCGCCACTCACATGGAAGAAAAACCCTCACTCCGTAACAAGTCGGACGGGAATGTGCTCTGCGCTGTGGACAGCACACCCCAGAGCGTTCCGCTCATGCAATGGGCCGCCGAATATGCGAAGTTTACCGGCGCAACACTCCGGCTGGTACATGCAGTTTCCGGTGTTGTGGGATGGCCTGAACGGCAACTGGACCAGGAATTCCAAGAAGCGCTGAGAAAGGACGCGCGGGACGCCATCGAGGGCCTGCAAAGGTCCGTTGGAGTCACAGCGCCGCTGTGTGTGGAAGTGGGCGAAGTGGCCGACGTGGTTCGCGCAGAAGCGGAACGTCACGATTCGGAGTTGATCCTGATCGGCCGCGGCATTCTGCATGAGACCATGGGCCGCTTGCGAACACATTCGTACAGCATCATCCGCCACGCGCCATGTCCTGTGCTAAGCGTCTAAGTCGCGGGCCGGATTGCGCGCGAAACGACAACCTCAGAGATTGTGTTTCTTGAGTTTGTAGCGCAGCGCATCGCGGCCGATGCGCAACGCGCGCGCCGCCTGGGACTGATTTCCAGCAGCGGCCTGCATGGCGCGCTGGATGAGTACTCGTTCCTGTTCCTCTAGGGTGCCCATTCCAGACTCGGCCTCGGTTGCGACGACTGGATCACTTCCCGTCTGCGCCTCAATCAGGAGATAGGGAGGGAAGTCCTGAACGTCGATTGTATCGCCTAGCGTCATCATGCACGCGTGTCCGATGACATTCTCTAACTCCCGCACATTGCCAGGCCAGGAGTGCATGGCCAGCCGGATCTGCGCGCGGCGCGTAAGCCCCCGAATCACTTTTCCATATTGGGAAGCGAATTTGGCGATCAAGTGCCGCTCCAGCAGAGGGAGGTCTTCCTTGCGCTCCTCGAGCGAGGGAACCGGAATCTCGACCATCGACAAACGATAATAGAGATCCTCGCGAAAACGTTTGTCCGCGATGGCTGCCCGAAGGTCATGGTTGGTGGCGGCCACGACTCTGACATCGACCTTACGCGCGTGAGAGATCCGACGCGCTGGACTTCCTGATTTTGGAGAACGCGCAGAAGCTTGGCCTGGGTCGCCAGCGGCATATCTCCAATCTCGTCGAGAAAGAGAGTGCCGCCGTGCGCGTGTTCAAAGAGGCCAGCCTTGTCATTGCTCGCGCCGGTGAAGGAGCCGCGTACGTGTCCGAATAGCTCGCTTTCAAACAGCGTCTCGACCACCGCCGAGCAATTCAGGACCACGTACCGTCCCTGCCCAGCCGGACTTAGCCGGTGCAGCGCTTGCGCGACCAAATCCTTACCTGTTCCAGTTTCGCCCGTTACTAGTACAGCGCGGTAGTGGGGCGCGACCCGGCGAATGCGGGAGAACATATCCCACATAGTCGGGCTGTTTCCCACCATCCCTTCGAACGCGGCACTGGCCAGCAATTCGTCTTCTAGCCGGCTGGCTCGCTGGCGTCTACGGGCGACCTCGACTAGGCCCCCAATCTTTTCGCGCAGGGCGGCAATAGAGATTGGCTTGTTGAGATAATCCGCCGCCCCCTTCTTGATCGCTTCCACGGCAGACTCGGTGGAGTAGTGCGCGGTCATCAGGATTACCTCGGTAGCTGGATCAAACTCCGTGATGCGTTCCAGCACATCCATGCCGCTCATCTTAGGCATGATCAGATCGGTGAGAACGATCTGGGGGTGGCGGCTGTGGACCAGGTCTAGACCTTCTTCGGGATCCGATGCCGTGAGGATCTCGAGATCCGGTTGGGACAGGGCGCTGCAAAGCATCTCCAGACTGCCTGGATTGTCATCGATAATCAGCAGGGACAGAGCAGAACGAGGAGACATTCGTGATTGTCTATCGTAACAAGCGCGCTACTTCGGCTCGCAAGGCATTCAGGCCGATAGGTTTTGTGACGTAGCCGGTAAAGCCGGCAGCCATGGCGCGCTCGCGGTCCCCCATCATGGCGCTGGCAGTCAACGCAATGATCGGGGTCGCGGCGAAGTGTTCCTCACGGCGCAGTTGTTCGATCACTCCAAAGCCGTCTAGTCCGGGCATGTGAATATCGAGAATTATTAGGTCTGGAGAAAGCTCGTGCGCCTGGTTCACGGCTTCCAAGCCGTTGGTCGCTTCGAAGACTTCGTAGCCGGAGTTTTCGAGAACAGTGCGAACCAGCTCGCGGCCCGTAGCCCTATCGTCGGCCACTAAAACCTTTTTCATGCTTTTCTTTCTTGCTCCTACTTCTGAAGCGGAATCGTGAACGTAAAACGGCTTCCCCGATTGCGTTCACTCTCCACATGAATGCTGCCGCCGTGTTGCTCTACCAATCGCTTAGTGATGGCCAGGCCGAGGCCCGTTCCTTCCCGCACGCCTTGGGTGGTGGCTCCCACCTGATAGAACTTTTCGAAGATGGACGCGTGTTCTTCCGATGAAATCCCCACACCCGTGTCGGCGACGCATAGCGCCACGAAGGTTCCGCGAATACCGGCCTCTACGCGAACCCGCCCTCCCTCGGGCGTAAATTTCACGGCGTTACTCAGCAGATTTACCAGCACTTGCTTGACACGCAGCCGGTCGGCTTCGATAGCCATCGGAACATCCAAAAGAGTTTCCAGCGCGATCGACTTGGCCTCCGCGAGCGCGCGGACTGAAGCGATCGACTCGGTAACCACGGCCGTCAAGTCAAAAGGTTCCGGACGCAACTCCAGCCGGCCCGATTCGATCTTGCTGAGATCCAGGATATCGTTGATCAAGTCCAGCAGGTGCATCGAGTCGTTGTGGATGTGCTGAACAAATCTTTTCTGCTTTTCATTCAGCGGACCCTCCAGTTCTTCCCCGAGCAGCTCGGAAAATCCGATGATGGTGTGTAACGGCGTGCGGAGCTCGTGGCTCATGCTGGCGAGGAACTCGCTCTTGAGGCGGTCGGCCCGCTCGATCTCGCGGCTGCGCAATTCCAGCTCGCGATTGGTCTCAGCTAGCTTCTGCGTGTATTGTTCTTGCGCTGCACGGAACCGGTCATCCGCAAGCTTGCGTTCTGTGATATCGCGAACAATTGCCGTGGCGTGAAAGCCCTCCTGGGAAGACCCCGGACTTAAGCTAATCTCCACCGGGAAACGTGACCCATCCTTGCGGAGGCCTTGGAGTGTCAAACCGGTTCCCATGGCGCGGGTGGATGGCCGCGTTCGGTAATGCGCGCGATGCCCCACGTGCGCCTTACGCAATTCTTCCGGGATAAGGACCTCAACTGGTTGACCCAGCAACTCCTCACGCGCGTATCCAAACATCTCTTCCGTCACCCGGTTCATCAAAATGATCCGACCTTCTTCATCCACCTGCAAGATTGCGTCGGGAGCTGCCTCAAGCAATTGGCGAAAGCGTTCATCAGGCAATCGGTTCGGCTCCTAGTACCGTTTCCAGAACCTCTGACAACGGCGAAGCAATCGGCGTTCCGAGTTCCGGCTATTGATTACTAGTAACACGCCGCAGACAGAACACGGCCTAGGAATTGCCTATTGGATACCCAGAAGAAGCCGGATCCACCGGAAAATGATGGATTTGGGGCCACGATTGGGTGATTTAACCCTCGGAAGCTGCGCGCAAAGGCCCAGCCGCCCCAAAGCCGGCGAAGGAGTAGAACATGTTGGCAGTCAGCGAGCAGGGCACTCAAGTAGACAAGGATTGGAGGGAGGCGCCTCTTAAGAGTTTGGTTGAGCACCTCGTCAGAGACCACCGGTCATGGCGGGCCAAGGATTTTCCGTTGATTCAAGAACTGTTCGATCGTATCGAGGATTTGGCTGGGTCCATGCAACCCTCTGGCCTGGTATCGTTACGACGAGCTTTTTACCGGCTGCGGGCAGAGATGGAAGGACACATGAGCCGCGAAGAAAACGTCCTGTTTCCGGCAATTGTGGATGCGGAGAGCCACGCTATCACCGGATCGGCCGGTCCCAGGCCTGTTTTCGGTTCCATGCAGAATCCTATCACCATGCTGGAAGACGATCATGACCACGAAGACCGATTCCTTGCAGTTATGCGTGACGCTGCGCATGATTACCGGTTACCAGAGGACGCTGACGAGAACCTCCGCACCCTTTTTGGGGCACTACAAGCATTGGAAGCGGCTATGCACGCTCACACGCGCATCGAAAGCGGTATCCTGTTCGCGCGTGCGCTCCAACTGAGCGGGAAAAAGATTGGCCTGTGAGCCGATTTCGATTGGGTTTGTCCGGGGCCTTGGCTGTCGCCGCCGCAGCTCTTGCGGTCCGTGGCCAGAAACCCCCTGATCTCACGATGCTTCCCATCGACCATCCCGCAA
>Ga0157372_10001188_pt1 | contig 28174 bp, 29 predicted proteins | sample C55metaG_FD_115307 | JGI IMG/M metagenome (GOLD analysis project Ga0157372, IMG submission 115307) | Corn rhizosphere microbial communities from Kellogg Biological Station, Michigan, USA - C5-5 metaG | ecosystem: Host-associated > Plants > Roots > Rhizosphere > Soil | place: USA: Michigan...
GCCGGTGTATACGCTGCTTATTTCGCTGGTGATCCCGCAGGACAAGCATTTCGGCTTTTTCAATTACCAGGGCCTAATCCTGATGGCGCTTTACCTTGTCGGCTTTTTAGCTGCCATCGGCGCGGCCATTGTTATGAAATGGATCCTGAGAGCGAAAGAGAAAAGCTATTTCATCATGGAGCTGCCGGTGTACCGCAGTCCGCAATGGAGAACGGTCGGGCTCACCATTTTCGACAAAGTGAAAATGTTCCTCTGGGATGCGGGAAAGATCATTGTTGCCATTTCCATCATTCTCTGGTTCCTTTCCTCGCATGCGCCGGGAAATAAATTTGACGAGATCGACAAAAAATACCAGGAAGCTTCCGACATGAGCTACCGCGATGATCAGGCAATGAAGATCAACGCGCAGATCGCTTCCGAAAAGCTGGAAGCTTCCTATGCAGGCATTCTCGGAAAAGCAATAGAGCCTGCTATTGCACCGCTGGGCTTCGACTGGAAGATCGGTATTGCGCTGGTAACGTCCTTTGCTGCGCGCGAAGTGTTTGTAGGAACAATGGCCACCATTTACAGCGTTGGCGATGCCGACAATACACAATCCATACAGGACAAGATGCGTGCGGAGATCAATCCCGAAACAGGCCTGCCGAAATTCTCCATGGCAGTGGGCTTTTCGCTGCTCATCTTTTACGCCTTCGCCATGCAGTGTATGAGCACGCTTGCCATCGTGTACCGCGAAACAAAGAAGATCAAATGGCCGCTCATCCAGTTCTTCTACATGAGCGCCCTTGCATACCTGGCGAGCCTGCTGGTGTATAATTTGCTGAAATAGCAAGATTATCAATTATACCACCCCGACCCTCCTGAAAGGAGGGAGCTGATCCTGCGTGACTATGTCATCCCGCGGCACAAAATTTTTATCTGCATCCTGAACCAAATTTTGAAACCTATGTTATGGCAAGGCAGAAGACAAAGCAGTAATGTAAGCGACCGGAGAGGCATATCAGGCAAAGGGATCGCGATCGGCGGCGGATTTTTAGGGCTGGTGGTATACCTCGTGAACTTCCTGCTTAGCGGCGGTGATCCGGCACAGCTCAGCAATTCGCTGCAGCAGGACAGGGCGCCAATGACAGCCGAAGAGCAGCGTACCGACGATCAGCGCGCCGCATTTGTGAAAGTGGTGCTTGCTGAAACCGAAGATGTATGGCACAAGCTGTTCAGCGAGAACGGGCTTACCTACAAGGAGCCGACGCTGGTGCTGTTCCGCGATGGTGTTGAATCGGCATGCGGCAGCAACAGCTCCGCTTCCGGCCCATTCTATTGTCCCGGCGACGAATCTGTTTACATCGACCTTTCCTTTTACGAGGAATTGCAGCAGCGCTTCCAGTCGCCCGGCGATTTCCCCATGGCCTATGTGGTGGCGCATGAGATCGGGCATCATGTTCAGAAGCTGATGGGCATCTCCGCAAAGGTTGATAAGCTGCGGGGGCAGCTCTCCGAAAAGGAGTTCAACCGTTACTCGGTGATGCTCGAGCTGCAGGCCGATTTTTTTGCCGGCGTATGGGCGCATCATGCACAGGCCATGGACACCTTGCTGGAAGCCGGCGATATTGAAGAGGCGCTGACTGCCGCAAATGCGATCGGTGACGACCGCCTTCAGCGCGAGTCGCAGGGCCGCGTGGTGCCCGATGCATTTACGCACGGCACTTCCGCGCAACGGATGTACTGGTTCAAGAAAGGGTTTGAAACGGGTGATATAAAAAAAGGAGATACCTTTAATGACCCCAATTTATAAGGCCTGCGGCAATACCCGTTTATAAGTTGTTGAAATAAAATCGTAGCGCCATTCACGCTTCGTTCGTAAATTTGCAGCGTTTAAAATGGATCAGCTCGAGCGCAATCAATCGATTCTTTACAAGTACATTCCCGAAAAGGCGGTTCCCGTGATCGCCGAATGGATCTATGTGCACGATTTCAAGCTGCGCATCAAAAAGAGCCGCTCCTCCAAGTATGGAGATTACCGGCCGCCCGTGAGAGGCGAGAACCACCAGATCACCATCAACCACGACATGAACAAATACGCGTTCCTCATTACGCTGGTGCATGAGATCGCGCACCTTACCAACTGGAACAAGCGCCAGGACCGGGTGAAGCCGCATGGCGAGGAGTGGAAGCAGGAATATAAGCTGCTGATGCGCCAGTTCATGGATTACGAGATCTTCCCCATCGACGTGATCGAAGCATTGAAGCGTTACATGAGCAATCCAGCGGCATCCAGCTGTTCCGACATGAACCTGCTGCGTGTGCTGAAACGCTACGATAACCGGCAGGACACAGTATTGCTGGAAGATGTGAAAGAAGGCAGCACCTTCTGCTACAACAAAAGCCGCTATTTTGTGAAAGGCGTGCAGGTGCGCAAGCGCTTTAAATGCAAGGAGCTGAGCACCAACCGCGATTACCTGTTCAATCCGCTCACGGAAGTATTGGTGGTATCGAGCCCGCTATTTGCCGCTAATTCCTGAAAATTGTCAAATATTTCCTCATAAATACCCTTTCCTGTGGCGTTTTTTTTAAATTTGTCTGCCGGCGAAATTGGTTCTTTTGAGCCATGAGAGAAAGGGAGAAGGTTTATTCATTCACGATCTAATTTTATTACTAATGAGCAATACAGCTGTTGACCAGAATATCGATTTAAAAGTTTCAAAGCTTGCCGAGAACATCATCGGCTCCGAGATCATTAAGCTCGCCGCCGAGGTGAACGAAAAGATCAAAAAAGGTGAGAAGGTGTACAACCTTACCATCGGCGATTTCAACCCGAAAGTATTCCCGATCCCGGCGGAGCTGAAAAAGGCGATCATCACCGAATATGAGAACGACATGACCAATTACCCTGCTGCGGACGGTATGATGGAGCTTCGCACCGCGGTTTCGAAGCTGCTGAAAGAGCGTGGCGGACTGGATTATAAAACGGACGAGATCGTGATCGCAGGCGGCGCACGCCCCGTGATCTATGCAATTTTCAGGGCACTGGTGGATGCGGGCGATACGGTGGTATTCCCTGTGCCATCCTGGAATAACAATCACTACACCTACCTGAACAATGCAAAGCAGGTGCTGATAGAAACCACGCCGGAGAACAAGTTCATGCCTACCGCAGCCGATCTGCAGCCGCACATTGCCTCTGCAAACCTTATCGCGCTGTGCTCACCGCTGAACCCGACAGGAACGACCTTCCGCAAAAAAGACCTGGAAGAGATCTGCGATATGATCCTTGCGGAGAATGCAAAGCGCAATGCGGAAAAGAAAAAGCCCTTGTACCTGATGTATGACCAGATCTACTGGGCATTGACACATGGCAATACACAGCATTTCGATCCGGTATCGCTTCGCCCGGAAATGAAGAATTATACCGTGTTTGTTGACGGGATCTCCAAATCTCTTGCTGCAACGGGCGTACGCGTTGGCTGGAGCATGGGCCCGAAAAAAATAATCGACAAGATGAAATCGATCCTCACGCACGTTGGCGCCTGGGCTCCGAAGGCTGAACAGCTGGCGAGCGCGGTGTACCTGAACGAGCTCGGAGGCTACGATAAATTCCTTGAGGAGATCAAATCAAAGATCAACGACCGCCTGGTGGGCTTCTACAAAGGCTTTCAAAGCCTGAAAACAGAAGGCTTCAAAGTGGATGCGATAGCGCCGGAGGCTGCAATTTACCTCACGGTGCAGTTCGCGCTGCACGGACAAAAAACAGAATCGGGAGCAGTATTAAACACCACGCAGGATGTTACCAAATATATCCTTGATGAAGCAAAGGTAGCACTGGTGCCGTTCTATGCCTTCGGCGCATCGGCCGATTCGAGCTGGTACCGCTTATCGGTTGGAACCTGCAGGCTGGAAGACGTGGACGGCGTGATTGAAAATTTAAGGGCTGCGTTAAAGAAATTAAAATAGTACATCGTGAAAAATAATTATTGCGTGATAATGGCCGGTGGAGTGGGAAGCCGCTTCTGGCCGATGAGCAGAACGGCACACCCGAAGCAGTTCCTGGATATCCTCGGAACGGGGCAAACACTGCTTCAGCAGACCTACAGCCGCTTTCTGCGTCTCTGCCCAAAGGAGAACATTTTCATTGTCACGAACGATTCTTATGTTGACCTTGTTAAAGAGCAGATCAAAGGAATTGCTACGGGTAATATCTTAAGCGAGCCTGCGCGTAAAAATACGGCGCCCTGTGTTGCTTATGCTTCTTACAAGATCAATAAGCTCAACCCGGATGCGCTGATCGTTGTTGCGCCTTCCGACCATCTCATCACCAAGGAAGATACCTTTATTAAAGCGGTGAAAGCCTGCTATGTGAAAGCCGCTTCCGAAGATTGCCTTGTTACATTGGGAATCCGCCCGAGCCGCCCGGATACAGGCTACGGCTACATCCAGTTCAATGAGTCTTCCGTAAAGGAAAAAGACAAGCGCATCAAAAAAGTAAAAACATTTACCGAAAAGCCCGAGCTGGAAATGGCGAAGTTCTTTTTGCAGAGCGGGGATTTCCTCTGGAATTCGGGGATCTTTATCTGGAGCGTTAAAAGCGTTATCAATGCCTTTGAGAAGCATGCGCCGGAAATGCACATTCTTTTCAGCGAAGGCAATGATGCATACAACACGCCGAAGGAAGAGGAATTCATTGCAAAGGCCTACATTAACTGTAAGAATATTTCCATCGATTACGCGATCCTCGAGAAGGCCGACAATGTGTATGTGCGCTCGTCGATCATCGGCTGGAGCGACCTTGGAACCTGGGGATCGCTGTACGATCATATCAAGCACGATGAGCATGAGAATGCCGTGGTGGGGAAAAATGTAATGCTTTACGATTCTAAGAACTGCATTGTGAATGTTCCCAAAGACAAGCTGGTAGTGATGCAGGGTCTGGAGGATTACATTGTGGTGGAGTCAGATGGCATCCTGCTGATCTGCAGAAAAGAAGATGAGCAGCAGATCAGGACCTTTGTAAATGATGCGAAGGTATTGAAGGGCGAGAAGTTTGTTTGATGTAGAGGAACTACCTGCCTCTGTACTGCGTATTGTTCTTCCCCTGGTAAGCCCCTGAGAAGTAGATAATAAAGCGTCCGCCAACGATGCCCTGCTCCTGGTTGTAGTCCCCGAAAACGCTTACGCCGACGCCTACATCGTAGGTTAATTTTTTCACTACCTGTCCTTCAATGTAAAGGCCGGGCTCCTTGTAATGCCGTTCGTACCTGCCTGTAGAATCTACCTTCGCATATCCTGAGGAATACGAGATGCCGACAAATGCGGCGGCATGAATGTCCTTATCCTCGAAGCGCTTTCCGTAGCCGAGGTGAAAATTATAATTATCGTACGAGCCGAATTTTTCTCCGGTGATCACCGTTCCCAGCTGGAAGTAATGATGCGAGAGGTGGAAGTTGAAATCAACGCCTCCTGCAAATCCGTATTTGCGCTTGTAAGTGATGTTCTGCTGAATGCCTGCACCGGCCGTAAGCCAGCTGTTGTAATATTTCAGCTTTTTATTGTTCAGCACAAAGGTGCTGTCGGTAGGAGGAATGTGCTTTTTCTTTTTTACCTGCTTCGCGCTGCTATCGGCAACTGTGCCCTTGCTTTCCTCCACTATCTTGTAATGCTTCCCGTTGATCACCGTATCCGTTTGTGCATTCAGCTTCGAAAAAAAGATGCATGCGAAAAGGAAAAATATGGAAAAGTGCTTTTTCAATGTAAGGGATTTTAATAACAGGGGATGCTTGCTATAACGCGGTTTTAAAGCGCTTAGTATAAAAATCCCCTCTCACGTGGAGAGGGGATCTGATCTTTTTATTTCATGGATCCGGTCATGTCTTCCGGCCTTACCCATTGGTCGAACTGCTCATTGGTTACATAGCCGAGCTCGATGGCGGCTTCGCGCAGGGTCTTGTTTCCCTTGTGCGCCGTTTTCGCGATCTTGGCAGCCTTCTCATAGCCGATGTGCGTGTTGAGCGCAGTTACCAGCATGAGGGAGTTTTCCATGTGCTTCTTAATGATCTCGAGGTTCGGCTCAATGCCTTCCGCGCACTTGTCGTTGAACGACACACAGGCGTCGCCGATCAGGCGTGCCGACTGCAATACATTTGCAGCGATAAGCGGCTTGAACACGTTCAGCTCAAAATGTCCGTTTGATCCGCCGATGGAAACGGCAACATCGTTGCCCATTACCTGTGCGCAAACCATGGTCATGGCTTCCGGCTGGGTAGGGTTCACCTTGCCCGGCATAATGGAGGAGCCCGGCTCGTTGTCGGGGATGATGATCTCACCGATCCCGCTGCGCGGCCCCGAGGAAAGCATGCGGATATCGTTCGCGATCTTCATCAGGGAAACGGCGGAGCGTTTTAAGGCGCCTGACAATTCCACCATGGCATCGTGAGCGGCAAGCGCTTCAAACTTATTCGGTGCCGTTACGAATGGCAGCCCGGTAAGGTCCGCGATCTTTTTCGCAACAAGCACATCGTATCCTTTCGGCGTGTTGAGCCCGGTTCCAACGGCGGTTCCGCCAAGCGCCAGCTCGCGTACCATCTCCAGCGCATTTTTCACTGCGCGGATGCTGTTGGTGATCTGCTGCGCATAGCCGGAGAATTCCTGGCCCAGCGTTAAGGGCGTTGCATCCATAAAGTGGGTGCGGCCTGTTTTTACAATGTTCTTATAGTCTTCCGATTTTTTCTGAAGCGTGTTCCTCAGCTTTTCCATTCCCGGGAGGGTAATGTCCACCACCTGCTTGTATGCGGCAATGTGCATGGCAGTAGGGTAAGTGTCGTTCGACGACTGCGACTTGTTCACATCATCGTTCGGGTGCAGCACTTTTTTCTCGTCGGCAAGATTTCCGCCGCTCAATACGTGGGCACGGTATGCGATCACTTCGTTGGCATTCATGTTCGACTGCGTTCCGGAACCGGTTTGCCAGATCACTAACGGGAACTGGTCGTCGAGCTTGCCTGCAATGATCTCATCGCAGGCTTTGGCGATCAGGTCTTTTTTCTCCGCCGATAGAACCCCCAATTCGTGGTTAGCCATTGCAGCCGCTTTTTTCAGATAGCCGAATGCATAAATGATCTCCTTTGGCATGCTCGCCTCAGGACCTATTTTAAAATTGTTGCGTGAGCGTTCTGTTTGTGCGCCCCAGTATTTATCGGCAGGCACTTTCACCTCGCCCATGGTGTCTGTTTCAATTCTGTAGTCCATAATGCTGTATTGAGATAATTAGATTTAGTACTGAGATTAACAGCCTCAAATTTACGGTTTATTTGCTTTGGTTGGGGCGGAAGCGGACCTGGTTTTAGGGGAGATGTTGCCCTTAATACCCAATTGAGGATTAATGATTTACACGGAAGAAGGCTCCCAGGCGCAAATTCGGGATGTTCGGCTATAGAAAGCCGCCTGTTACCGAATGGAGGGCTCCGGTGGCATGTTGCTGGTCTAATTTAGCTTTAAATAACGTTAAATGCGATGAAAAGACAACTACTTCCCGGTATACAAAAAGCTCAGCTTCTAAGTACCTGTACTTCCATACTGCAAAGGCTTTCGGCTTTGATCTTCAGCCTTGCTGTTTTTTTATGCAACAATCACCAGCTGATGGCGCAGGGTGCCTGTGATTCCGTTCAGCTTAATTATACCCTTACCAACCCCGGCTGCAATGGCGCTGCTACGGGAACTGTGAACGTAACGGTAAGCGGCGGACTTGCTCCCTACACCTACAGCTGGAGCAACGGTGCGGTTACCGAAGACCTTAGCGGCCTAACCGCTTCGGTGTATTCTGTTGTTGTTACCGATCAGAATGGCTGCATGGACACGGCGGTAGTTACGCTCAGCCAGCCGCTTCCGCTTAACGATGTGCTGGTGCAGCAGAATGTATTATGCAACGGCGCTGCTACCGGTTATGTGATGACCAATGTAAGCGGCGGCACTTCTCCGTATTCCTATTTCTGGTCGAATGGCTCGCAGAGCGCAAATGCGGTGAACCTTACAGCCGGAACTTATATTGTAACCGTGGTGGATTATCACGGCTGCATTGTCAAAGATACCGCCGTAATTTCCCAGCCTTCCCCCATTAATGTCAGCTTGTACAGCCCTGAGCCTGTTGCAGGCTATAACGTAAGCAGCTACCTCGGGAACGATGGCTCTATTGATCTGTCCGTTTCGGGAGGTGTTAGTCCGTATGTATATGCATGGTCGAACGGGCAGCATACGCAGGACCTTGCCGGTTTAACTGCCGGTGCCTACAGCGTAGTTGTTTCCGATTCCAATGCGTGTACAGCAACCGCTTCGATCTCCCTCGACCAGCCTGTAATGGTAGAGCTGCCTTCGGGCTTTACGCCGAACAGCGACGGGGCAAATGATGTGTTTGTGGTGCACGGACTGGAGGAATATCCTGATAACGTGCTCACCATCTTTAACCGCTGGGGAAATGTTGTGTACCAGAAGCCGAATTACAACAACCAGTGGAACGGCTATAACACAAAGGGCGAAGAGCTGCCCGACGGAACCTACTTCGCCATCCTCGAGATCAGATCAACAGAGCTGGTGCTGAAAGGCTATGTGGAATTGAAAAGACATTAATCCAATCTTAACTGATAAACCATGAAAAAAGTAATACTACTCTCGGTCCTGTTCTTCCTTCTCCGCTTCAGCTTAAGCGCGCAGCAGGATATTATGGTAAGCCAGTATATGTTTAACGGGCTGCTGCTGAACCCTGCTTATGCGGGAAGCCATAAATACATCAGCTCCAGCCTGCTGCACCGCACGCAGTGGGCCGGACTCGAAGGCGCTCCAAAAACTTCGATCCTCGCGGTGGACGGGCCTTTCAACAATGAAAAAATGGGGCTTGGGCTCATCGTTTCCAATGATCACATCGGCGTTACCGACCAAACCGACCTGTATGCGAATTATTCCTATCACCTGAAATTGGGGGAAGGAAAGCTTGCATTCGGCATCAAAGCGGGCGTTTCCAGGTATACGTATAAATTCGATGACCTTGTGATCTGGGATAACAACGACCAGGTGTTTGTAGGAAACCGCAGCACGGCATGGCTTCCGAAGTTCGGGACCGGGCTGTACTATTATGCTGAAAGATGGTATGCGGGGATCTCGGTCCCTTCCCTCGTGGCATACGATCCCGACAATAATTTCGGGATGAATGTGAACCGCACAAGCTTTGTGCGCAGGCATTATTATGCAGTGTCGGGTTACGTGTTCGACCTGAACAGCTCCTTCAAACTGAAGCCTTCCATTCTGTTGAAATATGTGCCTGCTGCTCCGCTGGAAGCCGACCTGAATGTGAACCTTTTGTACCGCGACCAGCTGTGGTTCGGTGTTTCTTACCGCACCAACGATGCATTCACCGCGATGATCGAATACCAGACCAACAGCAGGTTCCGCGTAGGCTACGCTTATGATTACACCACCTCGAAGATCAGGAATTATTCTTCCGGCACCCACGAGATCATGATCGGATACGATTTTGGCAGGGAGCTGGTGAAAGTAAAAACACCGCGTTATTTCTAATCAAAAAAAATCATTGTCATGAAAACACACATAACTCTCCTGTTGCTTGCCGGCTTTACACTTGCTTCGTGTTCCCGCTACTATGTTCAAAAAGGGGACACGTATTATAAAACGATGCAGTATAACAAAGCGATCGATAATTATACAAAGTCACTCGGACAGAAAACTTCGGATGAGGTGAAGATCAAGCTCGCGGATTCGTACCGCCTCAACAACGACTATAAGAACGCTGAGAAGTGGTATGCGGAAGTGGTTACTGCGCCGGGTGTGGAGCCGATCAATCTTTTTTACTATGCCAAAGTGCTGATGAACAATGGAAATTACAAGGAGGCGAAAACATGGTTCCAGAATTATCTGAAGGTGAAGGACAGTGATGCCGTTGCGCGTACGCTTGCCGCTTCCTGCGATTCCATCAATAAATTTTATTCCGATTCAACGCGCTATGCTTTGAAAACAGTTGATATTCCGGAAGTGACCACCGCTTTTTCACAGGTGAATTATGGCGGTGGGATCGTGTTCGCTGCGGATAAGCAAACATTCAGCTCGGCGCAGAAGCAAACCGGCTGGACAGGCCGTTCCTACCTCGACCTTTATTTTTCTAAAAAGAATGACGACGGAACCTGGGCGGCGCCGGAACCGCTGAAGGGTGAGGTAAATGGTATTTATCACGAGGGGCCTGCGGTGTTCAGCAAGGAAGGAAACGTAGTGTATTTTACACGCAGCAATTATTCCGGTTCGAAAAAGCTGAAGAAAAATGACAAGGACGAAAGTAATTTAAAGCTCTTTCGTGCAGAGCTGAAGAATGGCATGTGGACAAACCTCCAGGAATTGCCATTCAACAGCAATGAATACTCCTGCGGACATCCTGCATTATCGCAAGATGGAAAAACATTGTATTTTATTTCCGATATGCCGGGAGGAATGGGCGGCACCGATCTTTACAAGGTGACCTGCAGCATGAGCAAAGACAGTGTGTTAGAGTGGTCGGCTCCTGAAAACCTCGGTGCTGCTATCAATACGGCAGGTAACGAAATGTTCCCATACCTGCACAAGGACGGCACGTTCTATTTCTCCTCCGATGCGCATAACACGCTGGGCGGGCTTGATATATTCTCTTCGTCTTTCGACGGCAAAAGCTGGTCGGCGCCGGAGAACCTCAATTACCCGATCAACTCTTCCAAAGATGATTTTGCATTTGTGCTGAACGATGATGACAGGACAGGCTACATCTCATCGAACCGCAACGAGCTTGATAAGATCTACGAAATACGAATGGACCTGAAGCTGATCCTCAAAGGACAAGTAACCGTGAAAGGCAGCAACGAGGTGCTCAGCGATGCCATTGTGGAAGTGAGGAATAATAAGGATAGCCTGATCCGGGTACTGACTGTGGATGAAGAAGGGAAATACGCGATGAAGCTGAAAGAAGGTGTTGTGTATAAAGTGCAGGCGATCATGGACGGTTATTTGAAGCCGGAGGTGATCACGGTATCCACAGAGAATAGAAAGAAGTCAGAAACGTTTGTGGTGAATTTCCAGCTGGAAAAATTGCAGATGGAGAAGCCCATTGTGCTTGAGAATATTTATTATGATCTCGATAAATGGAAGATCCGCAAAGATGCGGCGCTCGAGCTCGATAAGTTCATTACCCTGCTGAATAACAATCCGCAGATCAGCGTGGAGCTGAGCTCTCATACCGATGCAAGGGCGGATGACCGCTATAACCAGGTGCTTTCAGAAAGGCGTGCAAAAGCTGCGGTGGAATACCTGATCAAAAAAGGAATTGACCCGAACAGGCTGAAATGGAAAGGCTACGGAGAATCGGCGCTGGTGAACAGCTGTGGAAACGGCGTTAATTGCAGGGAAGAGGAACATCAGCAAAACCGGAGGACGGAATTTAAAGTGACGAAGATCAACCAGATCGCGGGAACGAAATAGATTTTAAGGTAAGAGAAGTGGAGGGCTTCAGTCGGCAGCGACTGAAGCCCTTAAAGTTTAATGGAAAGCTGTAGGTGTCCGCCAAAGCCCAGCTCAACAATTTTTTGAAGGGTCGAGATCCTCACTTCCTTTATGTCGTTCTCGATCTTTGAAATATATGATTTGGTAGTTCCGCATTTTTCCGCAAGCTCGCCTTGTGTCAGCCCTTTTTCAAGTCGTGCTTCCTGGATCATTGCGCCGATCTTAAATGTTTCATAACCGGCCTCAAGCTTTTCCCGCTTTGCCGATCCGCGTTTACCATACTGTTCGTCTTTAAATTGAGCAAGTGTTTTGGAGTTATTTTTTTTCGTTTTCATATTCCTGTTTTATTTTGAGAGCCTTTTCAATTTCGTGACGCGGTGTTTTTTGCGTTTTCTTTTGGAAACCATTAGTCAAAACAACCAATTGCCCTTCATCGAAAAAGCAAAATATCCTGAATATGTCGTTTCCCGACTGCACACGAATCTCAAACAGACCATCTGTAGCTTCCAGGTGTTTTAAATAAGTTTCCGGAACTCTTTGCAGGTCCTCGATAATCTCTAACGTCCAGATAATCTTATCTTTTACTTTTTGTCGCTGTTTAATAAAAAACTCTTCGAAGTGGGTTTTATAAAAAACGATTGTCCGGAACTTGTGTTTCATATTTAACGAAACAAAGATACGAAAGTTGTCCTAAAGTGAAACTTTTTTGTGAAAATTTTGAGGGAGGCCAGGAAAGGCCGGTTATTCGGTTTGCTATTTCAGGAACTCCAGTACTCTTTCCGGCGGCCGGCCAATGATCGCTTTGTCGCCTTTAACGACGATCGGCCGCTCGATAAGGATGGGATTCTCTGCAAGCGCTTTCAGCCACTGCGCCTGCGTCATTTTTTTGCCTTCGAACTTTTCCTTGTACACAGGCTCATTCGTACGCACAAGCTCCGAAGCCTTCATGCCAAGCATTTTCAAAAGCTCCTTCAGCTCTTTCTGAGTTGGGGGCGTTTTCAGGTATTCGATCACGTTCGTCTTAACCTTCTTTTCATCGAGCAGCTCGCAAACGCCGCGGCTTTTTGAACAGCGGGCATTGTGATAAATTGTTAAGGTTGGTTTGGCAGCCATTGTTTATGCTTGTTTATTTAACTGTTCCCGTATTCCATCAGGTAGGCCTTAATAAAATCGTCCAGGTCGCCGTCCATCACCGCCTGCACATTCGAGGTCTCGGTTTCGGTGCGGATATCCTTCACCAGCTTATATGGGTGAAACACATAGTTCCTGATCTGCGATCCCCATTCGATCTTCTTTTTATTCCCTTCGATCACATTGATCGCTTCGCGCTTTTTACGCATTTCGATCTCGAAGAGCTGTGATTTCAAAAGCTTGATCGCATTTTCTTTATTCTGCAGCTGCGAGCGTGATTCCTGGTTCTTGATGATGATCCCGGAAGGTTTGTGGTATAAGCGCACCGCGGTCTCCACTTTGTTTACGTTCTGTCCGCCGGCACCTCCCGAGCGGAAGGTCTCGAATTCGATCTCCGCGGGATTCACTTCAATCTCAATGGAATCGTCGATCAAAGGATAAGCATATACGGAAGCGAAAGAGGTATGCCGTTTTGCATTGGCATCGAAAGGAGAGATCCTCACCAACCGGTGTACGCCGTTCTCGCCTTTCAGGTAACCAAAGGCAAATTCGCCTTCAATTTCGATGGTGGCGGATTTGATGCCTGCTACATCCCCGTCCTGCATGTCCACATCCTTCACTTTAAATCCGTGCTTCTCCGCCCACATGCGGTACATCCGCAGGAGCATCGCTGCCCAGTCGCAGCTTTCCGTTCCGCCGGCGCCTGCATTGATCTGCACCACGCAGCTCAGGATGTCTTCCGGGCGGCTCAGCATATTTTTGAACTCGATGTCTTCCAGCATTTTCAGCGTGCTGCCGTATTGCTGCATCACATCTTCCTCCGATGCTTCGCCTTCTTTGAAGAAGTCGTACATCAGTGCAAGATCATCCATGCTGCGGCAAAGATCATCGTAGGAGCGGGTCCAGTTTTTCTTGATTTTGGTTTGTTTGAGCAGTTCCTCTGCTTTTTTCGGGTCATCCCAGAAGTTCGGTGCGAGTGCTTTTTCTTCCTCCTCAGCTATCTCGCGAAGCTTACGTTCGATGTCAAAGATGCCCCCTTAACGCATCCGTGCGCTCCCGAAGGTCTTTTAGTTGGTCGGTTGTGATCATGGCGTAAAGTTAATAAATATGCGGAACGATAAGGAGAAATAAGCGTATTTTTGCCCTGTAAATCCAAACGGCACAGTACATCGCATCATGCAGACAAAATATTTCAGGGTAAATAAAAAAGAGTATTGTCACATCACCGATGAGCTGATCTTTATAGTGAATTCCAAAACGCCTTCGCGCATTCCGCTGGAGCACGACCTCGGAGAAGGCTGGGGGATCATGAGCGTGCTCAATTACATCACCTTTTTTTTCCTGTTTGTGTATGTTGCCGTTTCTGCAACGTATTACGGGATTGATTTTGTGAAGCAGCCGCTGAACTACGGCGCGCTGTTCCTGCTGTTCCTCTCCTTCAAGCGTGTGCAGGATGGCTTTAACGGCAGCCGCACGCCAACCATCACGAGGAGCAAGATCAGGAACCTCTTATTCAAGACCCCGCGGTTCTCCTACCCGCGCATTGTGATCTATTTCGAAGGGCCGGAAGGAAAAGTGCTGAAACGGACGATCCCGGTGCTGTATAAGCAGGAAGCCCTGCCTGTGCTGAGAGAAACGGGTTTGCTAACCGAGTGAGAGCTTGTTGATCAGCTCCCACACGAGGTCTCCCTCAAATCCCCTCGACATCGCATACTGCGCCACCTTGTAGTTTTTTACCTGTTGCTTTCCCTTCGGATAATCCTTTAATTTTTTTTCGATGAGCTCCTGCAGGGCTTTTATGTAATCATCTTCATCGATCTCCTGTAAGCCTTTTCGGATGCAGTAATCGGAGATCTTTCGTTTCTTCAGCTCGATCTTTATCTTCACCTTTCCCCATTTCTTGATCCTGAATTTTCCCCCGGCGAATGCTTTGGCAAAGCGCTCCTCATTTAGGAAGTTATCGGTGATCAGGTTGGCGATGATGTTCTCCACGTCATTGCTGTGCAGTCCCCATTCATACAGCTTATCGCGCATCTCCTGCTGGCAGCGCTCCTGGTAGGCACAGGTCATCTGGGCTTTGATGATCGCCTGGTTCGGTGTCAGTTTCTTTTTGGGTTTTGCCTCTTCGTACATCTGCGGAATTCTGCCTATAAATTTAGGAAATTATCTGTGAATGCCGGGGCTGAACAGATTGTTGTAGCTTTTGTTACCATCTTGTGTTATACTTATTGAATATTCACCGGGAACCAATATTTGTGAGCAGCGCTTTTCAGGAAACATATAATTTAAAGGAACTCGACCGCAACGGCTTTATCGCTGTTGTCTACAACCGTTACGGGAAGAAATTATATTCCTATGCGATGCATTCCTGGAAGCTGGATGAGGATGCGGCCTGGGACCTGATCTATAAGACCATTTACAAGGTAACGGAAAGCTACGCGGGCTACACGTTTGAGTCGGAGGAGAAATTCGCTTCGTTCATCTTCAGGATCTTTATCAACTACCTGCGGAATCATTACCGGGATAATAAAGCTGAAAAGGCATTTGAGTTCAGCAGCATGGACGACGCTGATCTCAGCTCAAAGCAGGGCGCTGAGCAGGAAGCCGCGCCAAGCGCAAGGATGCAGGCGCTGAATGAGGTGCTGGATGGAATGGAAGACTGGGAGCGCATGCTGCTGCTTATGCGCAGCGAAGGAATGGCATACGGCGAGATCGCAGCATATATCGACAAGCCTGCGAATCAGCTGAAAGTATATTACCAGCGGTTGAAGGAACAATTACAAAAGAAATTAAATGGACGATCATAATCCGGAACTGACCGATAAGAACATCCGCGACCTGCTCAAACGGCGCCTGATTGAGCAGGACGATGATGATTTACTAACCCAAAAACTAACTGACATGGAAGCAAAGATCGCATTCGGGTTGGAGGCGCTGCATGTGCCTTCAGCACAAAAGGAAAAAGAATTATTTGAAAAGCTGAGCAAGCTGAGCAAGCCCCTGTTCTTAAAATGGTTCCTGCCGCTGCTGTTGCTGGCGGTATCTTTCTGCATCGTGATGTGGATGTTGCCGCCGGATGCGCCTGCTCCGCCGGCAGGCAGCAGCTCCGTTGAGCTTCCGGAGGCGGGGACATCAGCCTTCATTCAACCGGATAGTTCTGAGCAGCCTGGTTCCACACAGCCGGCCGAACCTGCTGTAATAAGTGAGGTAACAGACCCTGCAGGCCTTGCCGACACCGTTGCACCGGAAGATAATGTCAGATGGCTGGTTGCTGATCCGGGAATCAAGGTGGAGTATATACCACAGAAAAGAAAAGCTGATCCCGAGTGGACGGATGCGTATGAGAATATTCCGGTGCTGACGGAAAAAGAAAGGGACTGGACACAAAAGAACAAGGAAAAGCTTGTGAAGGCGATCATGAAACGCGATAAACAAATGATTGCTTATGTGCCGGCAAGGACGGAGATCATTTACGGAGATACCGTATCGATGAACGGCTTTTACATATTCACACAGGAAGTTACCAATAACACCTACCGCACATTTCTGAATGATCTGCTAATGCAGGATAAAATAGACGATTTTCTCAAGGCTGTACCCGATACTGCTAAATGGCTCATCGATGGAAAGTCGTACTCGGAACCGATGCGGAAGAATTATTACTGGCACCCGGCCTATGATGATTATCCGGTGGTGACGGTGACAAGGGATGGCGCGAAAATGTTCTGCGACTGGCTTACGAATGCAGTCAATGAGAAAGTAAAGCGTGCTTACGCGAAAGATAAGGACGATTCGCCGTATATCAACGACTTCCGGATTCCTGCGGAGGAAGAATGGCTTACGGCAGCGCGTGGAGGGCATGGCGATATTCCATACCCATGGGCCTTAGGCCCCGCAAAGCAAGGCGTTCAGAACTCAAAGGGCTGTTATCTCTGCAACTTCTCAATTTTAAATTATCCCGACAGCTTAAAGAAGAAATGCGAGTGTGCAAATAAAGAAGTAAAGCACCCGATCACATCGGCAGGCACTGTTTTCAATGATTTCTATTGCACAGCCAAAGTCAATTCATATAATCCAAATGATTTCGGCCTGTATTGCATGTCCGGAAATGTAGCGGAGATGGTATGGACGTACAAAAGCCACCAGCCATCTGCCAAAGGAGGCAGCTGGAACAGCGATGCAGGGCAGGTGAAGATCAACGCCGCACCTGAATTTACCGGTTTTAGCGGGGCATCACCTTACATTGGTTTCAGGCCGGTTTTTACCGCCGTTACAGTCAAACGATAGAAATGCGTTTCAGGCAGGTTTAACCGGCGGCGGCGCAGGCGGATTATTCTGCACATACTGGTTCACACGCCACATCATGATCACGGCAAATACCATGGAGCACATCACCACGATCCCGAGTGTGCTGTAATGCAGGAGCTCGCCGGAAGGCGTTTGCACCACGATCATTCCTGCTACAACGGAAGCCACGCCGCCGGAGATCTGCTGGATCGCAGAGTTGATCGCCATGAACGCGCCCCTGTCCTGCGGCGCCGGAACAGCCGTCATCAAAGCCGAAGAGGAGATCATGCGCGAAGAGATGCCGACAAAAAGAAGCACGTTGAGCATGATCACGAGGTAAAGCGGCGTAGGGCCGAGGTTGGTGTAAATTGCGACCATGGTCATGCTGATGACCGTTCCAACAACGAATGTTTTAAACTTCCCGATCTTATCGCTCATCTTCCCGATAAGCGGACCGAACACGATCGAGAAAAATCCGGTTACCCCATACAGGAGTGGCAGCTGATCCATCGTAAGATGAAGGTTGAAAATGCTGAATGCGCTTCCGAAAGGCATAAGCATGAAGCCGCCGGTGGCGAGCAGAATAGTGCCTGCAAACCCGCGGATGTGGTGTTTTGTTGTAAGTGTCTTGATCAGGTGCTGAAAAGGGCTCCGTTCCGACTGGATCAGCAGGTGCTCATTGATCGGCTTCATGTAGGCAACAATCACGATCCCCACGAGGATCCCGAACCCTGCGATCATCCAGAAAGGGGAATGCCAGCCGAAGTGATTGGCGAGGTACAGCCCTATCGGGAGTCCGAGGATCTGGCTGGCTGCAAATGCCGTTTGTACAACGCCCATTACACGGCCGCGCACTTCCATCCTGAAAATATCGGTGATAATGGCAAAGCTCACCGAGCCGATCACGCCTCCGAAGATCCCGGTAACGATGCGCGCCCCGAGCAGGAAATAATAATTGGATGCTATTGCGCAGAGTACCGTTCCGAGAAGAAAGCCCGTGTAAAAGAACATGAGCATTTTCTTTCGGTCGAACTTATCAGCGAAGCCCGCGGCGAGAAAGCCGGAAATTCCCGCGCTGAACGCGTAGGCCGATACCACCAGGCCGAATTGCGAAGGCACCAGGCTCAGCTCTTTCAGGAGGATAGGGCTGAGCGGCGACAGCACCATAAAATCGAGGATGATGGTGAACTGCAGGATCGCGAGGATCGCGATGATGAATTTTTGGTATCCTGAGAATACAGGCGCTTTTTTTTGTTTGGTAGTATCCATTTTATTTTTTTTAGGGTTGAAGGGAGCGAAGAACAAGGTTAAAGGCCTGCTTCATTTTTTCTTCTGTTAAAATAAAGGGCCTGCCGGAAATGAATTTCTGGTTCAGGTGAAATTTGATAAGCGAATAGAACGGGCCGTATGCCAGCGACCAGTATGTTTCCACCGGCAGCTCCACCAGCTCTTTCCGCTTCACGGCATTCTTTACAAATTTCATCATGGTTTCCCGGAAGGTGTTTTCCTTCACATCCTTGTGGCGGATGAGCGGGGAGTTCCGGAACTGCTCCATGAAATAAAAGCGGTTCGGGTCTTTCAGGATGAGCGCATAGCGGTTCTTCCATTGCTGCCATAATCCTTCTTTGAAAGACATTTCCGGATCGAAGGAAGCCAGCACGGTTTCAGCGAAATCCTTCTCGCATTCAATGTACAGCTGGTTCACAAGGTCTTCGCGATCTTTGAAATAAATATAAATAGTGGCAGGGGAAACCTTTGCGGCTTTGGCCAGCTTCTGCATGCTGAGCCCGTCAAAGCCTTTCTTCACGATCATCTCGATGGCTTTTTGCCGGATCAGCGCTTCCTTATTTTCGTCCCTTGTTCTCATTTGCGGTGACAAATATAAATGAATGTTCATTCACTTATGAAAAATAAAGGAAATATTTTTTGGATTGGTACGTGTTTCGGGGAGCGAACTATTTACGGTATAAAAATAAACGCCCCGGAAGATCATTCCGGGGCGTTTGGGTCAAATTCTAATCAATATTTTATTTAAGCGTCAGCTTACGGCTGAATCGCTTGCCATTGCTTGTAACGGTTAAAGTGTACATCCCGCTTTTGAGGCCGTCCCGCGTAACGTTGATGCGTTCGTCTTTAACACCGTTCACGCTTTTCACATTTTTTCCAAGCACGTCATACAGGTCGATCTGTACTTCCGCGCCTTTGAAGGCCGAAAGGTCGATCGTAAATGTGCCTTCTGAAGGGTTAGGATATACGTTGAGGCATTGTCCGATAGTGTTTTCCGAAATGCCAACCACAGAGTACAATGCGCCGTTATATCCGCAAACAAGCGGTGTTCCGCATACCTGGCGCTGCAGGAAGCTGCGAGTCATCACCAGCATGGAGTCGTAATGTGCAAGAGCATTAGCGCTGGTGCCCACTTCCGGAACGTGATCCTGTCCTTCCCATGTTTCAAAGCAGTTCTCCACACCGATGCTGTTCGCCCTTGCGGCCACGGTGGAGCTTCCGTCAACAACCAGCAGCGGATAGGTACCCGATAAATAGATCACCGCTGAGCCATACGGCACGGTGTTGTCGGCATCGCCGTGAAAACTGATCAGGGGCTCGTCGCCCGGCTGCATCCAGCTTGCTTTACCGAGCGCGCCACAAATATTTACAACCGCCTTAACATCGGAAGAATAGCCGGGGTTGCCGCTGCTTCCCTCAATACCGCCGTGTAAGCCTGGCTGTCCCGTTGTATCCACATACGTAGGAAATTCCGACCACTGGTCCATATAGGCTACATGCAGCGCAATGAACCCGCCTGCTGAAACACCTGCAAAGAATATATTGTTCGTATCGATCTTATAGGTGTTGCCACCCACAGTTGCATTCTTGCGGAAATAACGTACAGCCGCACGGCCGTCATGCACAGCGCGCATTACCGCAGCGCCCGCATCGGTAGAGTCGACCGTATGTGTGGAGCTGAACGGGAAATTGGTCATGCCAAGTCGGTAGTCGATGGAAGCGGCAACATAGCCGAGCTTTGCAAGGTCTTTACAAAGCTGTACCACATCGGTGCCGGTTTTGCTTCCGCCGATAAAGCTTCCGCCATGCGCAACGATCACCAGCGGACGGCCGCTCATCGTATCGCCGGTAGGCTCATAAATATCCATGAGCAGGTTCTGCATGGTGCCGACACCCGCATAGTTTGTCTTTAAATTGCTTCCGTATTGAATTCCCGAAGTAAGGGTGTGTCCGGGAAAAACGAAATTATGATAGCGTTCGCCCGGGCATTGTGCGTTAGCTGTTGCAGCGCTTACTAATAAAGCGGCAGCGGTAATAACTGTGTAAATTTTTTTCATGAGGGTCCTGGTTTTTATTCGGTAAGTATAAAGATAGTATTTTATCCGGTAAAGAAAAATTTCCGTAGATGTTTGTAAAATCAGAAGGGTTTGCATCAGCTCAATGTGCGGTGCTATCAACTGTTGATGCCGGGTATGACAAATGGCTCTGTTCTTTTAAATTTCAGATCAATTGCAACTTGTCCCTTGCTGTCAATATATCCTGCATAAACGCTTTCGTCCCTTTCTTCTTCAATTCCAAGAAGCCCACAAGAATATTTGGGAAGGTGTCCTGATAAATAAAGTCCTTTGTCACCCTTAGTTCGCAGTATCCTTTTCTGAAATTTAAACTCAACTACAACGTTATTATTTTCATCAATTACTCCCCATAGATCTCCTTTCCGGGCAACGGCCAGGCCTTCCGAAAATTCGAGCACTTCATCAAATGGTCTTTGAGTGGGTATGGTACGGTTTGATGTTTCAGATACGCCACCTGAATGTTCGAATTCTCCTTCTTCATTTACATAACCCTTTTTGCCGTCTTTGGTTTCCACATACAATTTACCATTTGTAAACACTCCCGTATTGAAGGCACTGTCGGAGGTGGTGTAGAATTGCGGTTTTGACCTGATTTTGCCTTCGAGGTCCATGAAGCCGTAAAATCTTTCGCCCGGATAGCCACTTGTGGTTCCTATCAAAATTAATTTTTCAGAAACCGGTTTGAACCAGGCCCATTCTTCGGGAAGTGTTACAACCTTATTCCCTTGCTTGTCTATTACGAATAATTTTTTTCGATTGAACATTCCTTCTTTTTTTTCCGCAATAGCAAGTCCGAAATTAAAGGCAGATAAAGATTCATATTCATTTTTCAAAACCCAGTTGCCATTTGTGTCGATTACACCCCATTTATCATCTTGGGTTACCTGGCATAAGCCCTCCCTGAAGTCAAGTATGTTATCGAACGCGTACGGAATTATTAGCTGCCCCGCAGTGTCAATGAAACCCCATTTTTCATTTTTATGAACTCCGGCCAGTTGCCCTGAAAAATCTTTTGCATACGTAAATGAAAGGTCTGTGATCAGGTTTCCATCAGAATTTATAAAACCGTATTGTCCCTCAGAATATGTAGTGCACTTTCCACCGAAGTCAATTTTAGCAGCACGTTTTTCGAGTCGCGCCATTCCATTCTTCCAGCCGTGGATATCCTTAAAAACAGGCTCAAGAACGTAATTCCCTTTCAGGTCAATAAGTCCATAAAAATCCCAATCCGGTTTAACCCTTGCAAAGGCTTTCTGGTGCGTGTTAAACATTTATTCTTCGTTTATATATTCGTTTGCTGGCAGTTGATCTTTTGCTTTCAACATTTTTGATCGTATCGAGAGAGTACTGTTGACAATCGTTAAAATGCCTCAGCGTGGAGTGATAATACACAGAAGTGTCTATGAGTTCTTTTTGAGCCGGGGAATTCAACGCAGTAAGTAAAAATGCTAATATTTGAAAGTACTTCATAATCGCTGCGAGTGCTGATGAATATGGGGCAATAGCTATCGGTTGATCCATGAATAATCCTCTGCTGGTTCCTCGTTATTTCTTAATTACCTTCAACGTGTTGGACTTATCACTTTCAGTTTCAATTTGCAAAAGATACGTTCCGCTTTTTAGCTCCGATAAATTGAATTCAGATGTTGAAGTCAACAAGGCGATGTCTTGCCTGTAAATTGTCAAACCATTCATGTCGGTAATCGTAAGTACGCCTTTTGCAGTGTTTAGGGGAATGCTGTATTCTACGTTAAGAACGTCTGTAAACGGATTGGGAAATGCCTTCTTTATTTCGGGAAGCCCTTTCCGTCTTTTCCTGATCAGGATAAATGTAAATGTTCCTAATAGAATTGCGCCGCCAATACTGCTATAGAGAAGTATCTCTTCTTTCTGTTCTTCCGCTATTTTGGCTTTTCGGATCTCATCCTGTTCCTTAACATACTTTACAGCCTCAGGGGGTAAAGTATATTCAGTTGAATTCGGAGAAAAGCTCAATGTGTCGTTTTTGAAAACGAATTCAATATTTCTTAGTGTTGCACCTTCAGTTCCCATTTCAGAATAGGTGGCGTTCGACAGATAATCAACCTGGTAAATGGATCTTATTTGTTTTTTGATATTCAAATAAATTTCTGAAAGACTGCCGGGATCATTTGTATAGTAGTAAAAGCCTTTGGTTTTTTCGGAAATGTATTGCAGCGTTTTGGATTCAGCTTTCCCGAGTCCGATTATATAAATCGCCACATTATTATCGACCGCATAATTTACAATCTCGTTTACGTTATGCACGGATCGATTGTCGGCACCATCGGTCAAGGCTATAATAACAGGTTGGGACGTATGCCTTCTCAAAGAATCAATCGAATAATACAAAGCATCAAAGAACGCCGTCGATCCTACCGGATTAATATCTTTTAATAGTTCCTGAACCGATCTGAAGTCAGCAGTTAATGGGAGGATCGGATCAACAAAGCTCGAAAAGCCAACGAATAAAAGAGAATCTTCACCCGCTTCGTTCGTGTTGCAGAAGTCGAACAACGCTTTTTTCGCATAATCGATCGGCATTACATATCCTTCCGGGAGCAAATTTTCAAAATAGAGATCCTGGTACGTTTCAACGGTATCGGGCATTTGCAGGGGATTGTCAACCATTGAGCCGGAGTGGTCTAAAACCATGGCAATGTTCAAAGGCTTGTTTTTCGAAATGTCTTTTAACCGGATTACCTGGCATTCTTTATTATTCTCATTGATTCGAAGTTCCTCTTTGGAAAGCAGCCAAAGCGGTTTTCCTAAATTATTCTTGGCTTGAAAAATAACCGAGACCTGGGGAAAGGAGTCCGGGTAAACTCTTATCACAGAAAGGTCGAAAACTCTTGGCGAGGAAATTTCTGTCTCTACATGTTGGTTTTGAGCGCAGAGAAGCGAAGTCAAAAACATGAAGATAAAAGCGTATTTAATTTTAGTCATGTTTTTCATGTGATTATCTTAATTGTCCGAGTTTGCTAAGAGCTTCCGCCAGCTCCTCCGGCTTATTCGTGCCTATGAGCAATTTGTCATTGTTCTTGAATTCAAGCTGTAAGCCTGTATTTCCGGAGATGTTAAAGGCTTGTCCCTTTCCCGATAGCCCGATGCGAAGCCCCCAGCCTCCGTATTCTTTGAGGGGGTTATACTCTCTCACATAACATTTTGTGATGTTTTCCCAACGGTAATGGTAGAACGACAAATGAATAGGAAAAAAGCGAACATATATTCCCTCCGGCGTTATAACGGTCTCGAGGCAGATTTTAGTAAATAAAAAAGAAATTGAAATTACTACGGCTGTCACAATGATAAGGCCTGCGTTGCTCATTGGCTTGTCACCGAATTGTTGTCCACCGATCACCTGCTTGAAAATACCGAAAATAAAAAATCCGTTTATTCCAAGTAAGATCAGCCAGACCCACCATTGGGAAAATCGCTGCTTTTCGGTGAATAGTACCTGATGATCCATTTTAAAGTGTCATGTGCTATTTCAAGTCCCGAAAATATATCGCAAAAGAAACGATTGCAGCTCCAAAACACATGCCTGTCCCGATCAGGCGGACAATATCCACCCCCCGGATGTTTGCCCAGGCGGGGCTGCTTACCATCGCTAAAAGGTTCATGAACCCAAAGAAAGTAAGCACGAAGAAAATGCGGGAAAACCTGCGTCTGTTGTTCATTGGTTGTTTGGTTTTAATTGTTCATTGGTTTGAGGTTAATTACCAAACTTTCCACCAAGGCTTTTTATCTTCTTCTTTTAATTGCTTAGCCATTGTCTCTGAAGGAAAGTTTAGATGTGATTTCTTTCAACGAGTTGTCAAGCGACAGCTCGTACCAATTCAGGAAAGTTACTTTTTCTTTATTGCCAAGTTCATACGAGGGCCGAATCCCGCCATCACTGCCTCTGTCGTCCGTCCAGATGTTGCCATATTCGTCGCCATTCACAATCATGTTATATACCAAAGATAAAAATCTATTTCAATCAATGTATACAGGTAGAAAGGATTTAATTAACAGAATGTTGATAGAATAAATCAAGGTTAACCTTGTTTGTCGTACTTTTGAAAGGAGCAACTACTAAATTAATATAAAATGAGAATGGAAACTGGAGATTGTTATTCAATGAAGCATAATCAAAAAAGGATTAAATTTAGGTTAATGAAATACACCTCAATTGATGACGCATATTATTTAAGATTATGTGGCAGTTTAGATGAAGTGATAATGAATGGACTTTCTTTAGAAAATTTAGACAGTTTAACTAAAATTGATTGTATGGAATGCGATGGGAAAATTTCAGCGACAGACCAGTTAAAGCAATAATATAAGTAGCTACGAGATTTACACATTAGTATTGCAGGCATTGTCACTGCTTGTACATTAGCATCTTGCTTATTTACTATTTCGCTAATAAGGGAAACAAAGAGAATGCGTTATGCTCAATCAGAACCTCAGTTAATTACATACTTAGGCATGGTGAGGTAGAAGTAGAATAGCATATCACTTAGATAAAATACATAGTGCTATCCAACAAGATCGGGAAACTGAGGAATAAAAGTCATCTAACGACATTCACCGACACTCAAAAAAGAACCTATTTACTGTACTAAAAGAGATAGGTACGATATATTTTACTCGTTATCTTAAGCACATTTTTATCAATTCATTTTTTTTGTGGAGATCTTTATTTTATTATAAATATGTTCCCATGTTGCAAATGCCTCCAGTTGTGTCAAGATTAAATGAACTTTAAAAAAGTAAATGAAGTCATCGAGCTCGGAAATATTTGCTTTTAAAACTGTCTTTTCCTTGTCTTTAGGCAATGTCCATTCAATAATTACTTCGAGTTTTTCATCGTCATACTCTGTCAAAAAATAACCAGTTTCTTTTTCGCTAATTTCTATTGTGTAATTTGCCTGTTTGTTGTGAGTCAAAATGAAAATTAGTCCTTGTAAAACTGAAATAAAGGCTGAAACCAAGTCATAGTAAAGTTCAATATCGCTTATCTTAGGAACTTCATAGTGGTGTTCCATTTTGTTCCTTAATGTATTTAGTCTGCCTAATGAGCGAGAACTAAAAACACCAATTCCTTTTAAAAATTCAAGTTTGGTTTCAAACTTAAGATTTCTGTCTGAAATAGTTTTATATAATTTAATCGAATGGAAAAGTGTATCGAGTTGACAGTCAACTGCACGTTTTAAATGAGCAACACAGTTTATAAGTTCATCTGTATCACCCTTATATTTTTCAATGTTGTTAAGTCTCTTTTCGGCGAAGTCCAAATAATCAAAAGCATACAATTCAAAGTCGGGAAGATTAGGTTGTCCGCCACTACTACTGTCTGGTCGGAAGTTTTCTAAGTGTTTTAAAAGAAAGTCTTGTATTTGTTTCGATTTGTTCATTTTGTCGTTGCCACTGATGTTTCGAGGCTTTGCGCTGGTGTATATATACATTAACTGCCCAAACGCACACTGTTAATTAATTAAACTAATGTTATATTCGCACCCTCCGCCATAAGGCAAAAGTATTGTAGCTATGTCTATTTGTTAAGAGGGGGATATTCACCGTACAGAACTGCATACTCTCGCAATAGCTCTCTTTCGCGCTCAAGTGGATTAAGACATACTTCGAAGTCAAAATAAAGCAGATGTTCTGCGAGAGTGGTTCGAATGATTTGATTAGTCCGATATTTTAATCCGCCGCTATGATTTGTCGTGTTCCCCTTTAGCCTTGTCGTAGCTAACAGATTGTATATTCTCTTTTTGAGTGTCTGCTTAGTTGTTTGTCCAATATACAGAATGCCAGAATAGTCTATTCCCCCAAATCGCTGAATTGGAATGGGAGATTGGTTTTCTTTTAACGCATAAAGTCTGTAAACTCCCGTATGGTTGGGTAATTTAGCAAGATTTTTGTCTATTAGATGATACATCTTAATATGCTATTATATCAATTAAATTGTTGAATCTTCAGTTGTTGCCAATTGAATGCATGTTTTTCATTTCGAAGTCTTGACTGAAATCTGAGTGTTCAATATCACCTGCGCGTCCATCTTCCAGACTATTTTTAATACACCCAAGGATCAAATAGATTTTACGCAGAACCCCTAAAAATTCCACTCCAAACTAATCCCCGGAACTACTGCTTTTGATTTGAAGGTGCCGCCGAATTGCGTTTCGAGGTTGGTGTCGGTGCGCTTCATGCCTTCTATGTAAAGGAGGGAGCCGTCCACGTGGATCATTTTCGTTACATGGAAGCTTACGCCCGCGGTTACGCCGATCTTATCGGCATCAGGTGTTTCCGGCGTGAGGTAGCCGGCCTGCACGGGGCTTGAATCGTAATAAGCGCCCAGGCGAACCGTCCATTTCTCTTTTAGGTCGTATTGCGCGCCGAGGCGGTAAATGAAAGAATTCTGGTACATGCGCGGCGAATGGATGTCGGCCAGCTTATCCGTATTGTCTTCAAAGTCGATGATCAGCGAATCATAGGATTTCCAGCCTACGTAATTGATGTCCAGCGCCAGCTTCAGCTTCGATGTTGCGGCGTAGCCCACACCGATGGAAATCGTCTGCGGGAGATTCAGCTGCGTAGAGAAAGTGGTTTCTGGAAAGTATTTTTCTACCGAGGAAGGTACTTTAAATTCTGCGGTGCCGCCGCTTACTTTCACTGCTACCTGTGAGCGGTAATCGATCCCGATTGACAATTTATCATTCGGCTTGAAGTAGATCCCGGCATTGAAGCCGTATCCGCTGGCTTTGCCCTGCAGGTTCCCTTCGCCGTAGTTGCCGAGCGTGTCCTGGATGGGAATTCCCTTGCGGAGGCTGAATCCGCCCGTAGCGTAAATGAAGCCTGCGCCGATGCCGATCTTGTCGTTCAGCTTCAAAGAAAGCGTCGGCTGGATAAAGATGGTTTTCAGGTCGATCTCCCGGATCAGGAACTGCCCTTTCCAGTTATCGGGCCACTGCACCTTGCTTCCGAAAGGCGTGTAAATGCCGAGACCTGCATTCCATTTGGCTGTTTTCTTGAATTTCCATACGGCATACACAGTGAATGGCGTGCCGGTGTGCTTTACAATGTTTGCGGTATAATTGCCCGGATATGGCTCTAAATACGTGGTGCGGGGAAGGATGAAGCTTGCTCCGAGTGAGATCCCGCGAAGGGAGTCGAGGAAAGATACCGCTCCGGGGTTAAAGAAGATGCTTGAATTGTCGAGCAGCAGCCCGGTGCCCGTATGGCCCATGCCTGTTTGCTTTTGTCCCTGCAGGTTCACCTGGAAGCCTCCTGCAAGCACAGTGGCGGTTAAAAAGCTCAGGGCAGCAGTAAGGATCCGGAATTTGTTCATAGAAGCAAAATAAGGGATTTTATACAGAGAAATCAAATTTTTGTGGCTCAAAATCATTTTTAAATCTTTATCTTTGCAGGGCAGAAAAATAAGGATAAAATGATCGTTACCGCTTCAACAAAAATGGCCTGCATGTGTTGTATATTTAGTGTTTGCGGGAATTGCTTTTAATTATATTTTAATCAACATATTTAAAAGGTTTTTCCCGGAATGGAAAAGCCTTTTTTGCTTTAGACCGGCAAGGTAACAGATTCGTAATTCGTAGATTAGTAAAATTCGTAATTATTAGAATGAGATTGCTTCGTCGTACCTCCTCGCAATGATGTTCGGGGAATGACAATTAGAACAATTCGTAATTCGTAGATTAGTAAAAATTCGTAATTAGTAGATTCGTAATTCGTACATGGCGACAGAAATAAAAACCGATGTAGTAATTCTTTTCGCGGGCGATTCCGGCGACGGGATCCAGTTAACAGGCTCGCAATTCACCAATACTGCCGCTTTGTACGGGAATGATATCAGC